>ERZ772920.637-NODE-637-length-19513-cov-5.150786_pt1 | contig 19513 bp, 23 predicted proteins | sample MGYA00511469_ERZ772920 | MGnify/ENA primary metagenome ERZ772920 (study PRJEB29015, sample SAMEA2738069) | human oral metagenome | biome: human oral; feature: human-associated habitat; material: saliva | place: China | collected 2216 ... | reverse complement strand
ATAGTATCGTCGAAATTAGCACATGCTTGATTTGTATTTACGTATTTCTCCATGGCTTCTATGGCAGCCTTTTTGGTAGTGCCGTAAAAGTATTTACGCTTACCGTTTATCGTCTTTGATACCTGGTAGCGTCCATCGGTTCGTTTTTTAGCCATATCTTCAATCCTTATAATAAACAAAAAAAGATGAGGTCCTGTTCCATAAGAACAAGACCTCATCTTTAGTTGCGGCTAAACCGCTTATAATGATTTTAGTTTGGGGCTAAACCCCTTTGTTCTTACATTATAGAATAGATGTAAAAAAAAATCAACATTTTTTGGACTTTATTACAGTTTTACTTTATATTGTATAACTCTTTTATAACTGCCCGGATTTTATCAGTGGCCTGTTTATCTACTCGCATATCATATAGCGCATCTTTACGATACTTAGGATTTTGTACTCGTATTTTGCTTACAGTCCTGATTTGTGAGACGATAGCAACCGTGCCTGCGTTTAACCGCGACACCTCTTCCATAATTATATTGTGCTTAGCAATTAGGCCTTTAGCCTCCTTTAGCTGTTTTTCAAAACGTTTAATATCATTATCTGTTATCGTTTTTGGATCAGTACTTTCGACTTCCTTTATAAAGTCACTACATTTGTCCAACATCTTTCCGGACTCATTCAGAAGGACTGTAAATAATTCTGTCCCCAAATAAACATCTGATTTATATAAGGTACTAGGGCTCTCTTTATTAGGCTTTAAAGACCTTAGAGGGACGACAGTGACTGTGCTGCTTTTAGTATTACTTGGTGCCAGTACTATAGCATAATGCAGACCGCCAAATTCAGAACCTATCCCAAATCCGAAGTCTACTTTAACTATGTCACCAGGCCTAAATTGCGGAAAATACTTCGGGTCAAAAGTATCTTCTTGTTTTATATATCTTAAATAATTACGTAGCCAATAATAGAGCAGGGCCGCCTTATGTTGGTCTGAGCCTAGTATGTTTTTTAAAAACGTACTTATGTTATTTGCAAGCTCCGCTATTTTCGATGCTAAAGCACCTTTGTTTTCCGGCTTTTTTAGATCCATTTAGAACCTCCTTTGTTATTAGTTTTATATGCCAAAAATCCCTCTAATGATGCTACGGTTACGTTCGTGTTTAGCTTTTCGTTCTGCTTCTTTTTGTTGTGTAATTCTAGCTTCCTGTTGTGCCTTTTCTAGCTGGGCTTTTTCTTCGGCACGTGCCTGTGCTTCATTTGCTTGTTGTTTTTTATAGTCTGCTAATTTAGCATCACGACCGACTAACCCTTTTACAGAAGCAATGAGTGCTTCATCGCCCATACCTGGTGCAGCAACGTGATTTTGACCATTGAAATTTTGATTCCTCTTTATTTCATCGGATCCATTTATATAAGTATTCCTATCGAATACATCTAATGAATTATTTGAAAAATGAATCTTATACGAAATTAAATCTTGAATTCCTGTAGTTCGTATCCATACAGCCCACGCTTTAGCAGTATCAGTAGATGGGTCATAAGACAATGTATTCAAATCGACTTTCCCTGTGTAGTCAGAATTTGAATAGAACCATTGCCAACGTGCATCATTGAATTCCTTAGCGCTAACCATCATTGTTGAACATAATGCAAATATTGTTGCTAATACTAATCCCTTTTTCATTTTAAAATCTCCCTGTGTTAAATAATATGATGATAGAAGTCGATTCCGTTAAGGTCTCCGTCTTCAACTTGAGACATTCTAACCATACGTTCGACTAAATTGACGTGATGCTCTACATAAAAGTCATCACGAATAATATGACTTAACTCATGCTTTATTTCCTCCCTCATGCGTTCATGGGGGAGGTTTTTATTAATGTAGATATTATGAGTGTCTACATCTTCTGACTCCTCAGAAACTGCTTTGGCATTTGGTAAGTCACAATAGATAAGGTTAATAACCAATACTACCACTCTCCCTTGTGTGTATATTACTTGTGTTTAGATTTTAAGAACTCTATGTATTTAACTGTTTCTTCCATCTCCTCTTTAGTAATATCTTTAGCAGCGGAGAAGAGCATACGAGCCCCTGGACGTGTGCGTAGGTACTCGGCGAACTCAGCGGCTTCTCGGTCTGTGTAGTAGCCTTCGGTATGTTTCTCAACCAGTTCAGATTTAGGGACGCCAAAATAATTTGCCAATAGTTCAATTTTATCGATTCTAGGATATGTATTTCCCTTTACCCAATCGGTAAACGTAGTATACTTTAACCCTAAATCAGCGCATATTTTATTGCGATCAATTCCGCGACTATCCATTAGTCGTTGAATATTCTCAGCCATAATAGCCTTGTTGCCTAAATCACTCATAAGAACCTCTCAAAATATGGAATATATTAATTAATACACCTATATATTACGATATTTTCGTAATAAAATCAATATTTTACGGAAATTTTACGATAGTTTAAGTTTAGTTTATGGACATTACGGATAAACCGTAGTAGAATGATGACTGTAAACAAGATGTGAGTATCGAGAAAGGAGGTAGCTCATGAAGTATACGTTAAAAATGTTAAGGGCTTCAAAAAACTGGTCTCAACTTAAGGCATCTAAAGCGATTGGAGTGTCTGTTGATACTTGGGGAAATTGGGAGCGCAAACGCTCTTTCCCTGATGTTCCTCACATAAAAAAGATACAAGAAGTATTTGGTGTATCGTATGACGACATTATTTTTTTATAGTTGATTACGGTTAAACCGTTACGGAGGATAGGTTATGAAAGAATTCGTAATCAGAATGTTCGGCGAATCCATTACGGAACGCATGAACGAGTTAGGCATGACTAAGACGGCGCTGATTAAGCAAGCTGAAATCTCGATGGATACGTTAAACCGAGCTATCAAGGGCAAGTCAGTGCAAATGTCGACAGTCGTTGGTATCTGCTATGCGTTGTGTGTCGATGATACTGAAAGTCATGACTTTTGGGAAACCGATTACTACAACCCTAAATTAGATAGGAGGTAGCTATGAATAAAGAATCACTCTATGAATTATGTTCGATATGCGTATGGATTTTAGCGATAGGCATATCTTCAAGCATAAGCATATTCATCTTAATATGGATGTTCCGATTGGCATGTGGTTGGTAGGAGGTGCATATGAATAAGATGTGCATCACAGTAGCGGAGGCTGCGGAGCTTGCTAGCGTACCACAAGCCGTTATCCGAGAATGGGCGCAAGATTTTGACTTCCCGTCCATGAAAATAGGTAAGCGTGGGGGTAAACGCCTTATCCACGTTGATTCGTTTAATGCTTGGCTTGCTAAACGATGCCAGGCACGAATAGGAGAGTAGACATGATGAAAGTAGTTTATGTGCTTCGCATTATTGCAGCCATATTAGTAGTAGGAACTGTCGGTTCTATCGAAATAGACCGCATTGATTTATGGACTGGTATGTGCCAGGGGTTACTAGGTATCACTCTTTGGTTACTCACTGGATACTGGATTGAGGAGCTAAAAGAGTATGAACGATAAACGATGTTCCTTCTGTAATAAAAGGATTAAAAGCCCTTACACAAATTGGTCGTACCTGACAGGTAAGCCCCGTATCGTGTGCGATAACTGCAAAGACATACACCCGTGTGTAAATAGAATAACACGTTTATCCAAGCGTGCCTAGTGAAAGGAGGTGAGGACATTGCGAGACTGTACAACGTGCCCTAATAGAGATTACTGCATTCCTGATGAGTGCGAGCACCTGGGCACAAAAAAAAGCACCCCAAAGCACGGCAATGCTAAAGGGCGCATAGAAAAATATCCATTTAAAGTATATCACATCATTAAACCGAAAGGGAATAGAACAATGATCGAGTTAAAAATCACAGTTGATAAAGCAGTTGAATTAGAACAAGAAGTGAAAGACCTATATCAATCTATTGTAGGCGCTCCAGTTAAAGAAGAAACACCTGCTAAGAAGGAAACTCCTAAGAAAGCTGAACCAGTTAAAGAGGAAGCTCCTAAAGCTGAGCCGGTTAAAGAAGAAGCTCCAAAAGCTGAACCCGTACCTACAGAGGAACCAGCAAAAGCTGAAGAACCTGAAAAAGAAGTACCAAGCCTTGAAGCAACTCGTGAAGCAGTAAAAGACGTAATGGCAAAAGCTACTGATAAAACGAAAGCTAAAGGCGAATTCAAAGCCTTCTTAGATAGCATCGGAGCTGAAAAGGTAACATCTGCTACCGATGAACAACGTATTCAAATTATGGAATGGGTGAATAGCCGTGGCTAAGAAACACGCCTTACTAGGTGCTTCAAGTAGTGCCAGGTGGTTAGTATGTACTCCTTCAGCAAGACTCGAAGCGATGTTCCCTGATGAACAATCGCCCTATGCTGCGGAAGGTACTGTAGCACATGACCTGGCAGAAGCAATTCTTCGGCATAAGCTAGAAGGCAAAAAAGCCCCTAAGCTAGATGACTACTCTACTGAAATGATAGAAGCCGTTAATCGGTATGTCGACATTTGCGAAGAAAAGGTGAACGAGGCGAGAGCCCGTTCCTCTGATGCGGAAGCCATGATTGAAGCACGGCTCGACTTCTCTCGTTGGGTACCTGAGGGCTTCGGTACTGGTGACATGGTAATCGTAGCAGATGGCATCCTGGAAGTGATTGACCTGAAGTATGGTAAAGGCGTTCCTGTTAGTGCCATCGAAAACACACAAATGCGACTATACGCATTAGGTGCTTATGACGTTAACGAGTACTTGTACGATATTAAAACGGTTCGCATGACGATCGTTCAGCCTAGACTCGATAGTGTGTCTACCGATGAAATGGCGCTCGAAGAATTACTAGATTGGGGCGAAGATATCAAACCTATTGCACAACGTGCCTGGGACGGTATCGGCGAATGTACATCTTGCGATTACTGTAACTTCTGTAAAGCACGGCACACCTGCCGAGCATTAGCAGATGCTTGCCTTGCTACATTCTACAAGAATGGCGGTAAGCTCAATCAATTACTTACTGACAGCGAAGTATCTGACATCCTAGCTATGAAAGATTTAATCACAAAGTGGATTAAAGGTGTTTACGACTTTGCATATGAGAAGGCATTATCGGGTGAAAAGCAATGGCCTGGATATAAATTAGTGGAAGGTACATCAAGACGTACAATTACGGATCCAGAAGCTGCAGCTAAAACATTACTCGATAACGGCTACAAAGAGGAAGACATATTTAAACCACGTGAACTTGAAGGTATCACAAACTTACAAAAGGTACTCGGTAAAAAGGGCGTTGCCGAATACTTAGAATCCTATATCGACAAGCCTGAAGGCAAGCCTACGCTTGTACCGGAAAGCGATAAACGCCCAGCAATTAATACAGTTGAAACAATGATGAATGAATTTGAAGATGAGGTATAAGAGATGAATAAAACATTAACAACAGCACTAGCAATTTCAGCGTTAGCAGTAAACGTAGTTGGCGCAACTAGTAATAACACAGTAGGCGGTACAGATAATACTATCTCCGCAACGTCTACAAGTTCCGCAGTATGGGGCTTCCAAAATAACATCAACGCTAACAACGCGTTAGCGTTCGGTACTAACAATACCGTAACCGGTGAAAACGGCTTTGCTGGCGGTAATAACGCTACTGCAGCAGGTCGAAATAGTTTCGCCTTTGGCTCCCATGCCGAAAGTTTGGTGGAGTACACAGTAGCCATCGGCAATCAAGCCCGTGTGTCTAGCTATGATAGTGTGGCTATCGGTAACGGTGCCTTCGTATCCGGCGAGTCTTCTGTAGTATTAGGCAGAACTAATAATGTTACAGGCGCTGATACTGTGGTTGTCGGCGCTAACAACGGCACAGTAGCCGGCGGACAAAGCGCCGTAATTGGCTACAACAATAAAATCGGTGCCGACAAAGAGCAACTAGTTTTCGGGTCTAACTCCGAATCTAGTGGTCAAGGTGCTCTTACATTTGGCACTCATGCCAAATCCTTAGCCACTGACGCCGTTGCATTCGGTAACAATACGATTGCTGATAAAGCAAATTCTGTAGCAATCGGTACTAACAGCGTTACAGATAGCGCCGTTGGAGTTGACGGCATCACGATTAATGGCACTCGCCATATCTTTGCCGGTGAACAACCGGCAAGCGTAGTAAGTTTTGGTTCTAAAGCCCGTGCTGGCGCAGGCGGAGTAACTCAGTACAACCGCCAACTCACGAATATTAGCGCTGGTCAAATCGCCGCTGATTCATTAGACGCTGTGAACGGCTCCCAGTTGTTCGCTGCGATTGATGAAATCGAAACTAACGCTAAACAAATTGCTAAAAACAAACAAAACACTAAAGACGTGGCAATCGGTTTGAACATGCTAGGCGATGTAGTGAACGATCATGAACAAGCTATCGCAGGCAATACTACTGCAATTACTAACAATACTAACCGCATCAATGGTAATACATCTGCTATTACTTCCCTTGGCCAAAAGGTAACCGCTAATACAGCGGATATTAGAAGCCTTGAACATGTGGCAGACAATCACGAAGGGCGCATTACTGATTTGGAGCATCGTTCTACCAGCATGGCTAATGACATTAACAACAAAGTCAACAATCTTGGCCAACGTGTTAACAAATTAGGCGCAAGTTCCGCAGCACTTGCAGGCTTGCATCCACTCGACTTCAACAGAAACGACAAAGTCAGCTACGCTGTAAGTTACGGCCATTACCGTAACAGTAATGCAGTAGCGCTCGGCGTATTCGCTAGACCTAATGAACGTATCATGCTTGGCTTTGGTGCTACGTTAGGTGGTGAGAACCAATACACCGTAAACGTAGCATTCAAAACAGGTAAAGGCAGTGACTACATCGCTGAAGCCAAAGATGCGCAAAGCCGCATCAGTAAACTTGAAGCACTCGTAAACAAATTAATGACTGAAGTAGAAGCTAACAAATAATTCATTTAAAGAAGGAGACCGTAACAATGGCTAAATTAACAACTGGTATCGTAAGACTTTCCTATGCAAACATCGCTCAACCTCGTAAAAACGACGACGGTAAAGCAAAATATAGTTCCCAAATCATCATCGACAAAACAGATAAGAAAACAATCAAAGCATTTGAACGAGCTATCGAAGAACTTAAAGCTGATCCAAAGGCAGTAGCTAAGGTAGAAGGTAACGCCGCATACCTTAAATTGAACTTACGTGACGGCGATACAGATGAAGCTGTAGCAGACCAACCTGAAACATATGCAGGTAAATTCTTCATTAATGCGAATAGCGATAAACAACCTATCGTATTCACTCGTGACAAAATCAAGATGGACCAATTCGACATTGAAGAAGAAATCTACTCCGGTGTATATGCGCAGGTCGCATTATCCGTATTCGCTTATAACTTCAACGGTAAAAAAGGCGTAGGTTTTGGCCTAAATGGTGTTCGTAAAGTTAAAGATGGTGACCGCCTCGGTGGTGTTCATGTATCTGCTAGCGACTTCGGGGACGACGATTTAGGCGACCTAGACGATGACGATTTAATCTAAGGAGGCATATATGGAGCTCAGTATTGATGTGGAAACGTATTCTGACTGCCCTATTAAATATGGGGCGCAGCGATACGTTGATGATAAGACATTTGAAATACTGCTCTTTGCCTACAGCTTCGACGACGAACCGGTCGAAGTAATTGATATGACAAAGGATCCACTGCCCGATAGGGTGGTGGACGCTTTGTATAACAAGGAAATTACAAAGACCGCCTTCAACGCAGCATTCGAAATGCTGTGCCTTAAAAAATATTTTCCTGATGCGGATTACACGAACTGGGAATGTACCTCTGTACTAGCGTTATACTGCAGTTTACCTGCAAGCCTCGACAATGTGTCTAAGGCTTTGAAATTAGGAGAAGCCAAAGACTCAAGAGGTAAACGCCTAATTCAATTCTTCTCTGTACCACGAAAGCCAACTAAGACGAATCCTAAGACACGAAATATGCCAGAGGATGCGCCTGAAAAATGGGCGGAATACATTGAGTACAACCGCCAGGACGTAGTCGTAGAGAAGGCAATCCGTAAGCGCTTACTTTCGCTTAAGCCGCCGGCTATCGAGCACGAGTACTGGTTACTCGACCAAGATATCAACTGGCGAGGCGTGAAAGTAGATATGGAACTCGTCGATGCAGCGCTTGCCTGCAACGACGAAATTGTGGAAGAAGCTACCGAGTCATCCAAGATATTAACAGGATTAGAAAATCCGAACAGTACCATGCAACTTAAAGAGTGGCTAACGGCAAGACTAGGATATGATCTAGAAACAATGAGAAAAGACGATGTATCAAGCCTCTTAGAACAGGATATCCCCTCTGATGTTCGCAAGGTACTGCAAAATAGACAGGTGCTCGGTAACTCTTCTATCAAAAAATACTTGGCCATGAAAAACGCTGTATGCTCAGATGGTCGTATCCACGGCATGCTTCAGTTTTATGGAGCTATGCGTAGCGGACGATGGGCAGGACGTGTAGTACAGCTACAGAACCTCCCTCGTAACTACTTAGAAGATTTAGACACGGCAAGGGAAGTCCTTAAAAGTAGAGACGTAGAAATGCTAGACCTACTTTACGGAAACCCTGGTGACGTGATTAAGCAACTTATCCGTACTGCTTTAGTAGCAGAGGACGGACACCGATTCATTGTAGCCGACTTTAGCGCTATTGAAGCCCGTGTTATCGCCTGGCTTGCTCACGAGCAGTGGCGCCAAGATGTATTCGCGCAAGGTGGAGACATTTATTGTGCGTCTGCATCTAGCATGTTCCATGTACCGGTAGAGAAGCACGGCGTCAATGGGCATCTTCGCCAAAAAGGCAAGGTAGCTGAATTAGCACTTGGCTATGGTGGCGGTGTAGGAGCTATGAAAGCGATGGATTCTAAAGGGGAAATTCCTGAGAAGGAACTCCCTGGAATCATCGAAGCATGGCGACAAGCTAGTCCACGAATTACGAGATTTTGGAAAGATGCAGACAGCGCAGCAAAGCAAGTCGTGAGAACAGGGGAATCAGTACGAATCAGACAAGGCAATATTAAATTCTTTAAATCGAAAGGCTTCCTGTTCATCGAATTGCCGTCCGGTCGAAGACTTGCTTACGCAAGACCTAGACTTGGGCTTAACCGGTTCGGTAGCGAATCGATTGAGTATGACGGAATGGATCAGGTTAAGAATACATGGGGCAGAGTTGAAACCTACGGCGGAAAGCTCGTCGAAAACATTGTACAGGCTGTTGCAAGAGATTGTTTAGCAGCCGCAATGCTCAGACTGGCCAAAGCTGGTTACAAAATTGTTGCCCATATCCACGACGAAGTGGTTATCGAAGCGCCAATAGGCGAAGGCAGTTTAGAAGACGTTATAGATATTATGTGTGAACCTGAACCCTGGAATGAAGGGCTCATATTAAACGCAGCAGGGTTCGAAAACCCTTACTACATGAAGGATTAGGAGGACAATCCGTATGAAACTCTCAAAACAACAAATTCAACAACAACGTGAAGCTATTGATGGCTTATATGAACTTGTAAAAGAAGCGCCAGCGAGTGAGCGTAAAGACTCTGCTATGGCATACTGCGAAGGATGTATTGCTGCTTGCGACCTCGCGCTTAAGATATTAAACGGTAAGAAAGCAGAGGCCACTAAAACTGAGGAAGTTCCAAAGGCAGAAGAAACTACGGTTACGGAAGAACCGAAAGCCGAAGAGAAGCCTAAGCGTAAACGTGCTTCTAAGAAAAAAGAAGAACCATTGCCTGTAGTTGAGGAAACTCCTGAAGAAGATGATTTAGACGATTTGTTATAAGAGAAAGGATAGCGCCTTATGAGGGTCTTATTCAATCTACAAGTACAACAGCTGTACGACCTAGTGCGGCGCAAACAAGTTTCACCATTTACCCCTGCAAGCCATTACCACGTACCTTGCGGACACCCCTTCGCTAACCTATGGCCAATGGAATCTAATGGGTTTGGAATAGTGCCTTGCAGGGAATCAGATGAGTTCTATTGCCCGAGTTGTGGCGAACGGATCCACGCTAAAGGGTTTACTGCGGAAGTTGGATATAGCGCCACCGTTCCTTTATCCCTGGACCTATCAATTATAGATAGGGGCGATAAACTGGACGTGCAATTTGAGTACGACACAGTGTATGCCGACGGCGATACAGGGATGATATACAAAGGTTATAAATCTCATGTCATCGATGTGGTACGGTTCGACTTTAAACAAAGAAAAACCTTTATCATACTTAAGAAACGCTCACGCAGCGACGTTGTCGAAGAATCGACGGTTTCCCCTACGCGTTTAAGCAACAGCCATTCATCATTAGTTTGGTTCGTAGCCACACCTGACTGCAGGCTACATAACCACCAAGATGAGCTGAAACGTTTCGCCAAGGTATTAAAAGAAGTGTTCTTCGAGAAACTTTCAAAGGCAGTAGGGTATAAAGTTAAATCTATTAGACAAGGCGTACAGGTATCTAACAAGTACGGAGCCTTCGATAACCTACTTCATAACTTAGTATGGAAATTACAAGCTCCTGATGCACCAGCTATCAATGATAGTCTTAAACGAGACTATGATGACTTCTATAATCGGAAATTCCCTAACGAGACACTTGGTATGGGTAACGTATTAGAGTTAACGACAAAAGGTGATTCCTTTGTACAAGCCTTAATTAAGGCGCACAACTTGCCGGACGCTAGATGGGTACGACGGTTATTACACGATAGGCCGTTCTTCTATACGAAGATAATCAAAGTTATGGCTACGTTATTTAAGAACAAGGATTACCAAAAGGCTATGGTCGATGTTATCAAAGATAACTCTGATAATACAAGTTATATTCAGTCTTGGCCATTGTGGCGTGATGACCGCGACTTATCTATCATTCGTAAATTTGTTAACATCCTTAGCCATCAATACGGTGAGCGCCAGGCGTTCTTATTCATTAGAAATGCACCGTCCTATCACGATATCAGAGATACAGCTAGTATGTATTTTGAGTTATCGAGAAGTCGCCGTAAAGAGGTATGGGATAGCCACATCCAGGTGCGAAGCTTACATGATACCATCGCGAGAATGCAAAAGTTTGACAAGGTGGAAGACGAAATCGTGCAGCAACGTAGAGCACATATGGCATTAGCTGATATGGTTAATGGTTATCACTTCATGGCGATAGGTTCTACTCACGGCATCGTTGATATGGGTATACAGCTAAACAACTGCGTAAGCTCCTATATCAAAAAAGTAAAAGCTGAAACGTGTGCTATCGTAGGTGTCTATAAATGTAACAAGCCTGTAGCGTGTATCGAGGTTAACCCCGTTAATGATGCGGATGACTTCGTTGAGATACACCAGGCTAAACTAAAAAACAATCGTGGTGTATATGAAGACCACGATATCAACGGAGCTGTAACGCAGTGGGTAACTTCTCACGGCTTATGCGTTCCGGCGTATGTACGAGATATCCAGTTTGCGAAGGGAGGAGCGATGTAATATGGATACACAAATCATCATAGCTACGGGCAGAAGTCGCTCCGCCCGTAGCTGGAAGTCTGAAAAAATGACTTGGAGTGCTTTGGCCAATAAATTGGCTGAGCCAACTGTAACAAATGAAACAGCTGCTGAATACGCCAAGATGTCTAAGGCTGATCAAGGTCAAAAGAAAGACGTTGGCGGTTTTGTTGGTGGCTATATTCCTAAAAATGGTAGACGGATTAGAGGTGCTGTTAAGGAGCGGTACTTGATTACCCTTGACGCGGATAACCCTGGTGAAGATTTCATCGTAGACCTAGATATGGAATTAGGTGGTATGGAGTACGTACTCTACAGTACGCACAGCCACATGGCTGACAATCCACGATATCGCGTAATTATCCCAGTCGATAGACCTATGACACCGGATGAGTATCAAGCAGTCTCGAGACGGATTGCGGATAATATCGGTATTGAATTCTTCGACCCATCCACGCACCAGGCTGAACGGCTTATGTATTGGCCAAGCCATCCTAAGGATGTCGAGTACGTTTACCTACACAGCGAAGGCTCACTTGTTTCAGTAGATGCCTATTTGAGTACCTACAGAGACTGGCGAGATACGAGCCTTTGACCAACATCGGAAAAGGAATCACAAATTCGTCTTGATGCGGCCAAGAAGCAAGGCAATCCATTAGAGAAAAAAGGCCTTATCGGTGCTTTTTGTAGGTGCTACAGTATCACGGAAGCGATACATAAGTTTCTTCCTGAAGTCTATGAACCTACGGCAGTCGAAGACCGATACACATATGTAGCCGGTAGCTCGGTAGGTGGTTTAGTTATTTATGATAATGATACCTTCGCTTACTCCAACCATGCGACTGACCCTATCAGCGGTAAGCTCGTTAATGCGTTTGACCTCGTCCGGATCCACTTATTCGGAGATAAGGACCCAGCAGATGAGACCAGCGTCACCAAATTACCAAGTTACAAAGACATGATTGACTTTGTGAACGAAGACGGTGCAGCCCCAATCCTGCTCGACAAAGAACGTATGGCAGATATGGACTTTGAGGACATCACGGAAGATGATGAAGACTTCTTATCAAAGCTAAAACGTGATAAAAATGGTACGCCTGAGTCTGATGTATTCAACTGTTTAGTAGTACTTAAACAGGACCCTTCTTTAAAAGGTAAAATCCGTCTTGATGAATTCGCACACCGCTTAGTCGTCATTGATGATTTGCCTTGGCGTGATAAGGACGAAACCCCTTACTGGACGGACACCGACGATGCGTGCCTACGTAACTACTTCGCTACGAAATACCTTATTAAGGGTAAGGGCATTATCGATGATGCACTCCAGGAAGTAACGCAAGATAATAAATTCCATCCGGTACGTCAGTACTTAACAGGGTTAACTTGGGATGGTGAATGTAGACTTGATACCCTCTTTATCGATTACATCGGAGCCGAAGATACCGAATACATCAGAGCGGTTACTCGTAAATGGATGTGCGGTGCCGTAGCTCGTGTTATGGATCCAGGCGTTAAGTTTGATACGGCGATTGTGTTATATGGTTCTCAAGGTTTAGGTAAGTCCCTTATCTTGGAGCGGTTAGGCCGTAAATGGTTTAATAACTCTTTAGTTGATATCAAATCCAAAGACGCCCTAGAACAAATTCAGGGCTCCTGGATAGTCGAACTTGCCGAACTTGCACCGACCTATAAGAACGATAATGAAATCGTTAAGGCCTTTATCAGCCGTACCTCTGACCGGTTCCGCTCACCTTACGGCAGGCGCACCGAAGAGTATCCACGCCAATGTGTATTCGCTGGTTCTACTAATAATCTTATGTTCTTAAAGGACCGTACCGGTAACCGCCGATTCTGGCCAATTACTGGAGACAAAGACCGGAAGACTAAAAACTCCTGGGACTTGTCAAAGGATGAAATTGACCAATTATGGGCGGAAGCGTTTAGATATTGGTCCGAAGGTGAACCTCTCGTATTAGAGGGAGCACTTGAGGAAGAAGCCCTTAGAATTCAATTGTCGCACACTGAAGGCGGTGAACTCGTAGGACTCATTGAGGAATACCTCGAAATGCTACTTCCTGAAGATTGGGAGACAATGGATATCTACGATAGACGAGATTATGTCGCTAATTATGGCGATGACGATCATTGTGGTTCAGTGCAGCGGGAGAGGGTGTGTGCCCTTGAGATATGGTGTGAAGTGCTTTGCGGGGACAGGAAGAACCTGCAGAACGCAAAGGCAAGAGAAATCATTGACATCTTACAATCAACTCCTGGATGGAATCCTTACACAAAGGGAACTGGAAAAGCACGTTTTGGTAGGCTTTACGGCCCTCAAAGGGCGTTTATAAAGGAGGGTACAGACCTCCTATCTATCTATAAACGAAATCACGGAAAGTAGGTGTGTCCAATTATTTGAGGTGTGTCCAATTATTTCATAGGTATAAATGTTCGTAAAAATAATTATTCAACCATATACATCGATAAATTTTGATATATGCTAATAATTGGACACACTAAACACGCTTGGACACACTAATCGGACACGGCTGAAAAGCAGATAACTGCTAATCTAAATAGTAATATGTATCTAGTGTGTCCAATTATTTATATAAAAATAAAAAAATAAATATATGAATAAAGGGGTGTATATATATAAGCGTAAAAAACCCGTATACGCGTATATATATATGTTGGAAAAAAATTGGGCACTTCGGACACACCCACCCCGTAAATCCAGTAACCACGTGGGTTTATAGGCGTGTCCGAGGGTGTGTCCAAACATTAATTGAGAACGAGGTGAGAACGATAGAAAAAGACATTGAAAGATGGTTAGGAAATCAACTCAAAAAAATGGGGTGTATATATATGAAATTCGTATCACCTGGAAATGATGGTGTCCCGGATCGGATTATTGTACTTCCTGGAGGCGGTGTCATATTCGTCGAACTAAAGGATACAACAGGAAAGCTAATGGCTAACCAACGGGTACAGATTTCACGATTACGAAAGCAAGGCGCTTTGGTGTTTGTGGTAACCGGGATGTCTGATGCCAAGTTATTTGTTGAAGATATGGAAAGGGCGATACATGGACTTTCATCCACACGAGTACCAAAGCATTGCAATACAACGAATCATTGACAATACTCACTACGGATTGTTACTGGATATGGGTTTAGGTAAAACCATATCTACCCTTATTGCGATTGAGCGGCTTATGTATGATTACTTTGACATTAAAAAAGTATTACTCATCGCACCTAAGAAGGTAGCAGAATCTACATGGGCCCAAGAATCACAGAAATGGAGTGCTACAAGACGTTTAACTGTGGCTAAGGTGTTAGGTTCCGAGAAGGAACGTATACAGGCCTTAGAGAGCGAATCTGACGTTTATGTGATAAATCGTGAAAACGTGCAATGGTTATATGAGTACTATCATAAGAAAAAGTCGTTCCCTTTCGATATGTTAGTAATCGATGAGAGTTCTTCGTTTAAGAATCCGCAGGCTAAACGGTTTAAGGCGATACGAAAACTTCGTCCTTTGTTTAAGCGTATCGTCATTTTAACGGGTACACCGGCACCAAATACCTTGCTTGATATTTGGGCACAAATGTATCTTTTAGATGGTGGCGAACGATTAGGTAAGACGATTACTGAATATCGTACCCGATACTTTACACCGGACAAAACAAACGGGCACGTTGTGTATAGCTATCGATTGCTGCCAGGAGGAGATAAAGCGATATTCAGCAAGATGCAAGATATCTGTATGAGCTTAAAAGCTAAGGACTATCTTACCCTACCCGAACGTATCGAGAATGTCATCACAGTAGAGATGAGCCCTAAAGAATGGGAACTCTATAAACAGATGGAACGTGAACACGTGCTTAGTTTAGCTAGTGATGACGATGTGAGCGCACTCAATGCAGCAGCACTTGCCGGTAAATTATTACAACTGGCGAATGGATCCATTTATAACGACGAAGGTGACATCGTAGTCGTCCATAATGAGAAGATTGAACGATTGAAAGAATTGGTAGAAACGAATGAAGGAAAACCGATGTTAGTGTTCTACAACTTTAAGCATGACCTTCAATCGATTAAAGAAGCGTTCCCGAAAGCCGTTGAGTTAAAGACCGATGATGATGTAGCTGAGTGGAATAAGGGTAATATCCAAATGTTACTGGCACATCCCGCATCAGCAGGATACGGATTAAACCTACAAGCCGGTGGCAATATCATCGTATGGTATGGGCTGACATGGAGCCTGGAGCAGTATCAACAAGCGAATGCACGACTTCATAGACAGGGGCAAACACACCCCGTGATTATCCACCACCTAGTAACAAAAGGCACGATGGATGAGCAAGTCATGAAAGCATTAGAACGTAAAGAAGCAGGGCAAGATGCCCTATTAGAAGCTATTAAATATCGTAAAGAATTGTATAAGGAGTAAGACTATGCAAAAGAAATGTAGACGATGCGGAGACACATTTACAGTAAAAACACATGAGGATTATTGTCCTGAGTGTGAAAAAGTTATGACGCCACCTGGCGCAGGTGTTAGTAAAGAGCTAACGTGTGAGGGATGTGGCACAGCCTTTATTCATACAAAGGAAAAGGCGCAAGGTCGTTGGCCTAAATATTGTCCAGAGTGTCTACCTAAGTATTCGAAGGTACCTAAGAAGAAAGAAGTAGACGCGACTCTTGCGAATATGGCAGCTAAGAGGGAAGAAGTAGACGTGACTCTTGCAAATATGATAGCCAATACGCTTGGGGAGCCTGAAGTAAAGGTCGTCGAATTGAAAGAAGATGTTATTAACCACCCTTCACACTACACAAGAGGTAAGATTGAGGTTATCGATTTTATCGAGGATCAACAGCTTCCGTATCATCTAGGTAATGTTATCAAGTACATTGCACGAGCAGGGTATAAAGGTGACAAACTTGAAGACCTAAAAAAAGCACGATGGTATTTAGACCGGTACATCAATGAGGTAATGCAGCATGAGTGACTATAAAGAAAAGGCGACTGCGTATCTGCAAGATATAAAGATGATAGCCATCCGAATTCAATCGCTACGGCAAGATATTCGCAAACTGCAGTATGATATCATCACCTTATCGGCGATTGATTACTCTAAAGACCGAGTATCGGGAGGCAGTACTCCAGTAGGGCTTGAAGGCGATGTGGCTAGACTTGTTGATACAGTCGATACCAAAAAACGGGAGATAGCAAAGCTTATTGCTAAAAGGGAAGAAGCAAGGGCTTTAATTGAAAAGATAGAATGTATACCAGGGCGTATTATATTAGCGCAAGAGTACATTAACGGGGCAATCCCTAAGAAAGTACAAGCGATGATATATTACGAAAAAAGCAGTTACTTCAATTTAAAAAATAAAGCGTTGAACGAATTAGGGGAACTCCTTTCATAGTGGAGTACTTTGGAGTGTTTTGGAGTATTTTGGACTTAAATGAACCGACTTGACATAGTATAATGTAGTTGTGAAAGGTGTCATTAGTCATCTAACACAAATCCTCTCTTATACACAACTCGGCAAAAAGCACGGTAATGACGACCGTGCTTTTTGTTGTATGTAGCATTGTAAATACAGGGGCCCGTATTTATGATGTAGGCGATCGCGTAAGCTAAGGAGAGGAAATATGTAAAAATAAAATTTACCGCACAATGAAACCAGGGCGAGCCGAATTTGTCCACAGAATAATACTAAGCTTATACATTATGAGCTTGCCCTGTATCGTTGTACGCTGACATCTGATGACTAGAACTAGTAGTCCTCCAATAACTATATAGCCTAACAACAACCAACTAGTCATCGGATTTGAGCGTACAAACGTATTAAAGGTGAGAAGGTATGAGCACAGAAGTCAAATGTATTAAACGTAAATGCCTGAATAACAAAAAGGGTGTTTGCACTGCACAACTAATTGAATACGACGGCCTGTGTCAAACGTATATCACACATGACCACGCACACAAAAGTAATTGTGGATTATGCACTCGTTCACACGGCAGGTTTAAGAGAAACAGCCGTGATGTATTAAGATAGCTTTTGGGGCAGTACGCGCGCTAAATAATAAAAAAATATAAATTTAAAATATTACACGTTTCGTTGAATTTTTGAGTAATTTTTTGTGGTAGGTTCTTCCAGAGAAAAATAAATTCGTGCGGTGGCCGAGACCCCAAAAATTGCCTAGATTTTATTTTTTTTATGACCTTGCTAGTGATACAGGTAATGAAAGGAGGCTGATTGATAAGTGAAAATTACAGATGATTTGAAAACGGCAACGGCCTCGCAGTCAAACCTGGCAAAAGCACTTGGACTCTCGCGTCAACGTGTTTCACAACTGCTCCAAGAAGGGGTTTTAGCTACCGACGAAAAGAATAATATCCTGGTTATCAAATCCGTTATCAATTATGTCAAATATAAGGGCCAATCCTCTGCTGAAGAGGTAAGTAGTTCCGATGATGCGGTATTCGAGGTTGAAAAGGCCAAGAATGAACGCGCAAAACGCAAGATTGCTGAGTTGAAACTAGCCAAAATGAACGGCGAGGTGTACTCAGCAGATACTGTAGAGCAGGTTATGACAGAAATGCTTGTCAATTTGCGTACACAATTGTTAGGATTGCCAACTAAATTGGCACCACAGTTACAAAATATAACAAAAGAAGAAGCATATAACCTGTTAACACAAGAAATTGAGGACAAATTGTCCGAATTAAGTGAATATACGCCGTCATTATTCATGGATAGTGATGAATTAGACGATGAAAAAGCGCCAAATTAGGCGCTTTTTTAATGCAAAAAAGGAGGTGATAGCATGAAAACGGCAAAAGAATTATGGCAATATGTTTCTAAAACGGGCCTGAAACCACTACCAAAAACCAGTGTTAGCCAATGGGCTGACGATTATCGCATGCTATCACAAGGCCTTTCTGCTGAACCAGGGCGGTGGAAAACGAGTAGAGCCCCATATCAAAAAGAGATAATGGATGCTTTCACGCAACCTGGTATCAATCGGGTAGTGGTTAAGTCAGCGTCACAGGTCGGGAAGGCTCTTGATGTAGAAACACCAATTATGACAACTACAGGATGGAAACGCATGGGCGACTTAACCATTAATGATCAGGTTTTTGATGAAAATGGTAATCCTGTTCGAATCTTAGCAGTTAGTGAAGTGTGGAATAACAGACCTTGCTATGAAGTTAAGTTTTCAGACGGAGCAGTTATCGTCGCTGATGAAAACCATGAGTGGTGCGTTGATACCGATAAAAAGCAAGGCACAATTATTAATACTAGTTCGCTCTCTATACTAGTTGAAGATTTAGCGGAGCATGTTGTTGTACACGAGAATAATCCTAGAACGATTATGTCTGTTAAACGCGTAGAAAATCGTAAAACAGTATGTATCGAAGTCGATAACCCAACACATTTATTCCTGGCCGGCCGTAATCTTATTCCTACTCATAACTCAGACATAATGAATAATGTGCTAGGTCGATATGCGCATCTAGACCCATGTGCGGTCATGATGATTCAACCTACTATCGAATTGGCTCAAGATTATTCAAAGTCTCGTATCTCTCCGATGATTCGTGATACGAAAGTACTATCACAAGTATTCTACGAAACGAAATCAGAGGACGGCGCCAAGACAAGGGATGGAAAGAATACAATCTTATCTAAACTCTTCCCTGGTGGACGTCTTATCATGTGTGGGGCGAACAGCCCTGCAGGTTTGGCATCACGGCCTGTACGTGTGTTACTTGCGGACGAAGTTGACCGCTTCCCTGATAGCGCTGGCACAGAAGGTGATCCAGTAGACCTTGCTGCCAAACGTATGACAACGTTCTGGAATAGGGTAATGGGATTATTCTCTACGCCAACGAATGAAGGTAGCTCACGAATCGATGTAGAGTATCAAACAGGTACGCAAGAAGAGT
>ERZ772920.635-NODE-635-length-19532-cov-2.762489_pt1 | contig 19532 bp, 31 predicted proteins | sample MGYA00511469_ERZ772920 | MGnify/ENA primary metagenome ERZ772920 (study PRJEB29015, sample SAMEA2738069) | human oral metagenome | biome: human oral; feature: human-associated habitat; material: saliva | place: China | collected 2216 ... | reverse complement strand
GACTTGATGAAGTTATCAAATCTATTTGTGATAATGATGAAGTATTAAACCATGATAATAATGTAGAGGTACAGGTACAAATCATTTAACATATATGTAAATGATGTAGTAGATATAATAAAATATAAGGTGTGTTTGTAATGGCAGTAATTCGATTTAAGCTACGGAGTGGTGCAATAGAGAAGGAAATGCAGAAACAGATGATGAGTATTAGTGAGTTATCACGAATGAGTGGATTATCTCGACCTGCGATTTATTCTTTAATTAAAGAAGATGTTGATTTTGTAAGAGTAGCAACTTGTAGAAAGGTATCATTAGCATTAGGTGTTGATGTAACTGATTTATTTGAAGTGGTAGGTGAGTAGGGTATGGATGAGAATAGGTTTTATAGTTTAGATATTCATACGCAATACCTATTACAGGATAGTGTTAGACGTGATAGTTTCAAGAATATCACTACCATAGAGGGTGTACAGTGGTTATTATTCACTTTTTATCACTGGGGTATTCAATATTTCACTTATGATGAGAAAAAGGGTTTACAGTTATTTCATAGTAAACCTGTATATGATACTAAGTCTAAGAGTTGGTATGGTGGTATTATTACTAAATCAGTAGAGAATACTGATGGTAGTGGTAATACTGATGGTAGTGGTAATACTGATGGTAATGGTAATACTGATGGTAATGGTAATAGTGGTAATAGTGGTAATAATGGTGTAGGTGAAGGCAATGGAAATACTATTAATAGTGGGGTTGATAGCAGGGGTATATCTAATATCACAAGAGACATCAACTCTGAGGTTAATACTATTAGTGATACTACTATTGCTAATGATAGGGAAGGTGTAAATCATGTTACTAGAGTTTCTAATGTTGATGGCACTGGTAATAGTATGGTTAATAGGGGTATTCTCAATCAAGGGGAGCCTAATCGGACAGATAGTATGGCTATTCCTAATCATATGGATGTACGATACATTGTTCCTGTAAGGGATTATGTAGATACTATTAATACATCTAAGAATTTATCATTTTATATTCATTCCTTGATTTCAAGTGTATCCCCTTTTAAGGATGGTACAGGTATTGAGTTGGTAACACAGGCAATCAATGAGGATGCTACTAAACAAAAGTTACATGATGGTAGTATAGTAGAAGTATCTAATAATGGTGTTACATGGTTTAAGAGGTATTTTAAAGAGATAGTACCTAATATGTCTACTAAATTTTGTGTATATGGTGGTGGACGTACAAAAGATACTATTAGGGATATGGCTGATGTGGAATATTATCAGTATATAAGATATAATGATACAGATACTGTAGCTAGTGGTAGTACTGGTAGTAATACTGTTAGTAATACTTGTGGTAATTGTAATACTGTAAAATATGAGGGTACACGCAATACAGTAGATGGACGAGTAGTATTTAGTGATAGGGATAGTTTGAAATAATAAAAGAGATGGGAAGTAGTCAATCAGAATACAGTAATAATGTCAATAAGAAGATTACTGTAGGTGATACAAAAGATAGTAACATAAATGCAATAGGACAGAGGGTGATTGAGTTAGGTACTATACCAAAGGTATCTATTAATCTCTCTGAATATTTGCGTTTACAGGGGATAGAGAGGGAGTATAGTTATTTACAAAAGAAACAAGATAGGTTAGAGGTAGTTGAGCCTATAGATTGTTATGGTTCATTAAAGGATAATCTGTATAATGAGTTAGAGGTGCTATATACAAAGTATCGTGGTTGTTTTATATGGGATTTATCCAATATTTTATGTGGTATGATAGCATTTTATATTGAGAAGTATCTTGAAGAGGCACCAATTAGTTTTGAAGATGAAGAGTTTTATAATGATTTAAAGTATATATCTGATACTATGCATCATTATTTCACTAAAGGTGATGTTGATAGGGATGACGATGTAGAGAGTGTTAAAATAGCATTGGAGTTGTTACAAAAGCATGTATTTAGTTTGTGGACTTGATAGTGAATATGTGGCGATATATTGTATTAGTTTGTTTGCTGTTCTTATTGGTATTTACCTTTGGGTGTGTAAACAATCAAAATAATAATCAACAGAATCAAATACAAGATACAAAACAAAAGATAGTATATAATTCTTTACATAAAGATAATCAGATATTATTAAATAAGACTGGGTATGCTTGTAATATTGTAGAAGAATACGATACTGTTATATACACTAAAGATATGTTACAGTATGTATTTAATGATATGGAGTCTATGGGGTATCAAGTAGTAGATATCGAAAAGTTTACTAAAACTACTATGTTGAGTGCAGACCCTATAGTGTATCAAAGAGATACATATGTTAGAGTCTTATATAGTAAAAAAGTATGTGCAATAGTTAATTAGATTTCATATAAGGGGAGGAATTATGACATTAGATGAATTAATTAAAGAGTTGTTAGACAAGGCATACTATAAAGATGATTCTGTAGAGGTAGTAGATACTCTTGGTGTGTCATATGAGATTGAAGATGTTAGGGTTGGAGACTTCAATACTATTAAGTTAGTCATTAATAAAGAGGCTACATCTGAAGATTTACTTTGAGGTAGTATATATCATGAGATACTTAGATAGTAAGTTGTGTGTCAAGTTTTTAGTGTTCACAATCATATTTTTAGCATACTATTATGTAGATACTAGACATTAGATTTATAGTTTTAATAGGAGATTAAAAAATGGGGAGAAATAATATAAATATCAATATGTGTAGGTGGAAAAGTGAGAGTACATTTCAATATATACTAGCTAAACAATTATATCTTAATAATATCTGTATTCCTAATGTTACAATGTATACTCCTAAGAAGAGAGAATATGAGGCAGATTTCTTATATTTCAATTTAAAGAGTAGACGTTTAACAGAAGTTGAAATTAAAATAAATAAAATTGATTTTCAGAACGATTTTAATAAACCTAGATATCATGATAGTGATGATGTGTCTTATTTATATTATGCATTACCTAGTGATGTCTATGAAAAGCATAAGGATTTCATAGATTCTATGTTAGGAGATGCTGGACTTATCTTAATTGATAGAAAAGAAGATACAGAAGGTGCTTATTATACATTTGGTAGTTTTAAAAAGAAAGCTAAAAAACGTAAAAATGCACTTCCACTAACAGATGATAAAGTTCTTAGATATATGAGAATAGGTTGTATGAAGTGGGTTTGTTGATTAGTATGTATTAGACTAATTTAGGTTAAAGATATGGAACACACAACCGCTATTAAAATATATTTGAATAATATATTACATGATGATACAGAAGATGAATAGGAGAGATAACTATGGGAATGTTTAAACTAAAAGATATTCAAGCACGATTAGATATATTGTCTAGTACAAAGAATGTAGAATTATTAAATGGTGATTTACTTTACAAGTATACATTTGATACCGTGAGTTTTAATACATATAATTATGATGGTATTGAGATTATTACATTTTTTGTGCATGATAATAAATACATTGAAGTTACCTATAAGTACTTAAATGCTATTATGACTAAGGCAATTAATTTAGTTAAACATGAAGATACTAAGGATGTGGTTTTTTATTTAGACTCTTTTTCAATATTGAATGAGTTATTCTCAGTAATACCTAATTATGTTGATTATGTGGATATGCAGACTTTGTGTAATGGTTTTGATTTTGTAGAGAAACAATATCTTAAAATAGTTGATATAGATGATAGATTTGTAACGTCAGGTAAATCTTTTGTAAGTGGGAATCATTTTTTTGTACGTTTTTATACGATTGATTTTGATGGTAAGGATGCACAAGGTGAAAATAAATATTTTGTAGAGTCTTTGCTTGATAGAGATTTGTTTAAGGGTGAGGAGTCTAATATCTCTAACTTGAACGAAATTATTAAATATGTTAGTGATTAGTGGGTTATAGTGTAGGTTAGTATATGGGATATTCAAGTATTATAGATTCTTTAGTTAATGAGGATATGGCTGGGGTTAATAGAAAAAATAAAGCAACAGATGCTGAGACATTAGTTGGTGGTATTTTGACTGGTAAGCTCTCAAAAGTTAAAAAAACTTGTGTAGATGATAAAGATTTAAAAATGTTGTTCAATAAGTCTAAGTTAGGTAAGAATAATAAAAAGAATTTAGTTGTTAAGTATAGTAATAATGTGTATGGAGATACTAAATATAAGTGCCTAGTTCAAATATATTCTATTGGTAAGGAAGAGTATATCACTTTCACATTTAATTGTAATGACTATTTAGGTGTCGGAATTTCTTATATTTGTCATTATGATACAGATACATATGGTAGTGCTACAACAAGTTTAGATTTTGATGCTGGTGAGATATATTTTAGTGATATTGAAGATGGTGTATATGGTAAAATTGAAGGGATTACACTTTATGATTTAAAGAAAGATGAATATGTCGGAAATAAAGATAATGCAAGTGCTAAAATATTCAACAATTTTGCCAAAAACATTGTAAAAGAGATTCCTAGTTTTAAAGAGGTATTTGAAGAATATGCAGATGGGTTTGAGGGTTGTAGGTTTTGGGTAGAAGTAGATTATGAAAAATATGGGGTGTTTGTAGGTGTTGTGTTCATTTCATCTGAAGATGATTTTTGTGAATTAGTGTGGGATGAATTAGAAGGCACGGAAGAGATTTTAGTTAATCCTTATAATGGAGGATTATCATTTGAAGTACGTATCTAGTGGTGTCATGAGTTATAGTTGATTTGTTGTTAATTTATAGGGGTTTGTGTAGTGTGTATTCATAGGGATGTAGAACATAGGACACGTTCTTATACTGATAATCAAGAAGTGATTCAAAGTCATAAGGAAGTGTTAGATAATATAGAGTATATATGGGGTTGTTATCCTGAGTTACGTTTAGGGCAACTGTTATGCTATATCTCTAGTGAGGTATTAGGTACATCAGACCCTTTTTATTTACCTGATAGTCGATATGAGTTGTTTAAAGATACAGTAGCAGATAGGTATAAGAATCTATGAGTGATATCAAAGAGTATATATTGAGCTGGATAACATACTTTAAGTTATGTGTATATGTTGAGGTGATGAATCATATACAAAGAAGTTCTACTCAATATTATCAGTATATAATTAATAACTCTTTTAAAGAGCTATTTAGAGTCTATGGTGATTTTGTTGATAAGAGTTATGATGAGGCATGTTCTAAACTAGAAAAAGAAATAGATACTACTGATGATGAGGGATATAAACAATATTTAACTGCTTATATGGAAGGCATTAAAAAGCAATATACCTTTGGAAGAAATTTAAGGGTTCAAGCTATGAATGATTGTGATACATTTATGAAGGAATTAAAGTGTTATGAGTTCATTAAAAAAGATTAGTATACTATCTGTAATATTGATTACTACGAGTACTGTAGGATATGGTGCTACAGTAGTTGTGCCTAGAGTACCTGTTGTACGAGTGCCTACAAGTAGACCAAATGTCAATACACCTAAACCTAGTGTAACTAAAAGTACATCTAATACATCTAATACATCTAATACATCTAATAAGAGTATTACAACTAAGCCTAGTAATAATAAGAGTTCTAATGTAGAGAAGGGTTTTAGTGAGAGTAGTGGACGTTCATCATTTTTTGATAGTATGAGTGGTGCAATTACTGGCTCATGGCTATATAATTCATTATTTAATAATCATTATAGTAGTGATAGCGGTAACAATGATAATAAAGAATCTTCTAGTGAGGGTAGTGATGATTCATGTGGATTATGGGATTGGATAACTAATAATATTGAATATTTAAAACGAGTATTATTAGGGGAGTAATATATTATGAGTACTAAAGATGTTAATGATATTATACATACATTATTAAATCTTGATAGTGGTGAGTTAGAGGATTATTGGATATTCAAAGTTGATGATTCTTTATTTGAAAGAGTTGATATAATACTAGAAGAAGATGGTACTGATACATATCGAAGATATATTTATGAATGTGTAGATGGTAAGTATTATGAATATGCATACTGGGAAGATTACTTTGGGGATAGATATGCTTTTAGTTTTAGAGAAGTTAATAAAGTACCTAAAGTTGAGTATGAGTGGAAATAGTATAATATAAAAAGTTTTTATGGGATAGTGCAGATATGTAATAATATTTGTATTATCTCTTTTTTGTTATATTTAGTATACTATATGTGTAATAGTGGTTCTTAGTTTAAAAGGAGATACTAAAATGATTCCTAGCTATGATTTAATGTATGTAATAACTAAAGAATGTATCTTATACCTACAAAGTGTATGGGGTAATGATGAATGTGAGGATTGTACATTTGAAGATATATACTGTTGTCTAATGATTGCTGTTAATGATGGTTTATTAGATATACCTCTTTACATTAAAGAATCCAAAGAATACTATAAAACAAAAAGGGAAGTAAACTTTAATAAGTATATGTTAGATGTATTGTTAAAGATGTATGAAGAGAATAAAATGAAGTATACGTATAAAGTTGATAACGTAACATATATTTCTGATGAGTTCTATGTACTAGAGAAAGAGTTAGAAAAGTTAGTAAAGGAGAATTAAATATGATTAATCTAAAAGTACCTAGTGATGAGTTAATTAGAGATATCGTAGTAATATGGAAAGAATGTTGTGAGTTTAGTAAGAATGCTGGATTAGATATGGATAGTGATTTTATATTGTGTGGGATATTTGATGAGTTAAGTTGTGGTGCTATTGGATGTGCATTATATCAACAGGAGAAGAAAGATTATCTTAGATTATTTGATTGTGGGTTTCATAAAGCTATTTATGATAAGATTATGAGTATCTACGATGTAAATAAACATAAATACAATAATACTTTTAATTATGTGGAAGTAGTATCTAAAGAATTAGGGTTATAATTAGGGTTATAATAAAGGAGATAAGAATCATGGCAAAAACATTGTTAATTAATGATATGGATATAAGTGTGGTGGATTTAGAGGATTTCTATCATAAACGAGTTCGTGGTATAGGTGTATATGAGGTATTAGATACTAATCATATTAAGTCAGATGTAACCTATGCGATTGAAACACCTTTTACATTTACTGATATTGCAGTAACTGAGGTGTTTACTAAAGGTATATTTATATTAGACTCTATGGCTATTGAAGAAGATGGTGTAGTTAATAGTGGTGACTTAATTGCTACACTTAGACATATGTTGCATAAGAGTCATGGATTTGAAGAAATTGGTGATTATACTACTGTTGGTGATATATTACAGGATATTATGTGTAGGGAAAGTTTTGATGAAGAACCTTATAGTAGTAGTGTACAGTATTTAAACTTCGTCTATCAGGTTTTAACTGAGATAACTGATGTATTTAGTTATGTAGATGGAGATAGCATTAAGGGTTGGATTCATTTTTTAAAACAGTATACGATTCAGTATGATGGGGAGTATCATTTATCATTTATACCTAAATCAGAAAAGAAGTATAAAAATTTAGCACAAGATGTGGGTAATAAGAGTGTAACTCTTTTGCAATATGTAATGTCTTTGGGGTATGACTCAATTCAAAGAAATGTATTTGTGAAGGGTAGTGGTGTATATTATCGTTTTATTGGTAATGATGGATATCCTTGTAGATTGGATTTTATATCAGAAAATAAAAAATTACCTAAGATATATAGAGCTTGTTTAGATGAGGTAATGGGTAAGTATATTAAGCGGAATAGACAATCTATTTTTTATGGTAATTATGTGAATATCATGGATGTGATTGAATGGGTTACTAAAAATTGTGATATTAATGATGTAGATATTGAGTATGTTAAACAGTATGTAGATACTGATAATAAAGAAGATGTTAATGATGTGAATATCAAAGTAGAGAATATTTTAAAAAATCAAGATTTCAAATATTTATATGACACTCTAATCTTTTTATATACTAAGGGTTATAAAACATTAGATATTCAATCTGATTATTTGTTAGCTGTTAAGCAGAAATATACGCAACAAGATGTAGATTCACATAAAGTACCTTTAAAGACTTATATTGATATTTCATTCTTATTTGATGTGTTATGTGTTAGAGATAGGATTGAGTATGGTGTGTATAACATTCTTGAAGTATTAAATATTCCTGTTAATGGTTCATTGGTGTATTGTAAAAATCAACCATACTATTATCATTCTATGACTATTAAACATGGTGAGTGTGTGCATAGAGTATACTATAATCATTACAATAAAGAAGTATGTGATATTATGGGGTATGAGCCTGTAAAAGTAGATACTGTGTCATATGATAGTGGTGTTACACTATTTAAAGATGTTACTACTGATGATAAGTGGAAAGAATTTTTAAAAAATAGGGTTTAATTGTTAATTGTTATCAATAAGCAGATTTTTGGTTTTGTTAAAATCATAGTGTTTTATAAAATTTCATAGAGGGAGATACAAAAAATTTTGTAATATTTTGTATGTTTTTGTAGTGTTTTGTAAAGTGTGTAAAAATATTAGTTGTGAATTATTATCATTTATAGGGTATTTTTGCACACTTTATGTTGTTTTTGTGAATTATTATCATTTAGGCTGATATTTAGGGTATTTTCTGAATTTTGATAATTTTCAATTTTAGGTGATTTTGATGATTTTGATAACTTTTCACTATGGGAAGCATAAAAAATATTTGTAATATTGTGTAATGTGTTGTAAAATATAGTAAAGTTAGTAAAAAATTTGTATTTTTCATATATTGTGAGTTATTCTCAATTAGATAGGAGATTTATATGTATACAGTACCAAAATATGGTGGAGTAGGGTGTCAAAAAGTAGAAGCTAAAGATTATCTTGATGCTATTACATTGTATTATACCTTATTAGGACATGATGAAAAGATGTCGATTACAGATGTTAAGGGTATTAGTTGTCATTTAGTAAAAAAGTTTTGTAACTTCTATGTAGGTGATGTTAAATATGGCATTACTAAATTATATGAGTTCATTAGAAGTGCTATTTATGATGGTAGAGTGGTCTATGATTATTTACGAGGGAATAATGAGTTTATTAATGTTGATTTTACATTGATAGATTGTGTGCATGAATCATCTATTAGTGGGATTGTTAATCTTTTATTTCGTTGTAAGTTGTTGATGAGGGAACTTAGTGAATGTGCCAATAAGAATGATACAATAACATATATTAGAAAAAATAATTTTTCATCTAAATTTATAGTGTGTGGTGTATCAACCATTAATTTAAGTCCTTTTGAAGATATCCTATATATTGTTACATTTAATGGTAAGAAGTGGATAAGCATAGAAGATGTGATGACTAATATAAAATGCATGATGTCCTATATTTGTAGTGATAATAGAAACGAATTACGTGCATTATATGATGTGATTCGTGAGGATACATCATATTTACAGGTAGAGAGTACACTAACAGCTGTAAGTTTTGATACAAATTGTAATAAGGATTGCTATGTATATGATATAGCAGATGATGTTATTAGACGTGAATTAGAGCTTGTTGAGTGTGTAGGTGATTTACAAGATTTATTTTATGTTCTACATTTTGCCACTAAATACTTGAATGAAGAGGATAGATTACTCACAGTAGGGGATATTGCTGGCTATATGCTATCTCATGCATATCTATCTAGGGTTGGCTTTACATCAATTCTTAATGATAGTAGGACTTTAGATTCTGTTGAGTATGATATGATTACAGAGAGGTGTCTACATGGTGATTTTATTGGAGATTCATGTATGCACATTCATCAAAGTTATTGTGTTAAAATGTTGAATACGTATGGTGGCCATATAACTAATGGGATTGTGTCTAAGTTACGTAGACTACTTAATTTACTAGATACACATAAAAATGATATCACTATTTCAGATGGGAGTATTGTTATTGATGGTTATGTGTTAGATGTTGATACGTATATTCAGAATACAGGTTTCGATACGATTGATTCAGTATATGAAGATATTAAAACATTACATAAGATTTATGGTGTGTTACATACATATTCTATGATGTGGAATACTACTGTTATACCTTTAAATGTTGTGGAAGTGTTTAAATGTTTGTCATGTATGTCTGATGATACTCTAACTTGTGGTGTTATGTTAGATGTTGGTGTTCATGGTAATGTGTATGTACGTAATATCGATGAAAGTAGCAGGGTGTATACACATAGTCATTATTTACAATATATGTTGGACTATAGTGGTGTTAAAACATATAAAGAGGTAAAAGAATCTAATAGGGTTATGCAGTATGTGACAGATAACATTAAGAATTATATAGATTCATTACGATTGTTGATTAGTGGGTTCAAAGAAGTATGTTCTTATAAAGGTATAGATAAAGTATTCTTAGATTGTGAATCACAGCAAATAGATTGTTTTGGGTATATGATAGCTTTACAAAATGGTAAAAACAGAAGAGTTACTATTAATTGTACAAATGTTAGTGATACTCTATATCATATGTGTATGGATTGTTTTCATGAAGGGTTAGTACAAAATACTTTATATGAGATGCTAGTGGCATTGAATCGACTATATGGGTATCTAAATGATGCACTAGCTAATGTAGGTCTACGAGATGAGTACTATAGTTTGTTAGTAGATATTAGCCGTGATTTATTTGTTGTTGAAAAATTGGTTAATGAGGTAATTGGTAATAGCAGAGAAAATCATACAATAGATAGTGATATGTCTAAACAGTTAGCGCAGGATTTCATTGATAGTGGCTATGTGTTAGTGGTTAAAGATGGTGATGATATTGTGGTGTATACTGAAGATAAGAGCAAGTCTGATGTAGTGCCAAAATCATTACATAAATATTTCTATAACATTGATTCGATTGATATGTTACCTTTAGTGTATTATGTGTATCATTGAGAGGGATGGTATTATGAACTATAAATTTACACCTGCTACAACTGTTTTACATCTTTATGATGTGCTGTATTTATTAGATAATAATGCTTTTTATGAGTTAGCTAAACATAAAGGATATATTACTATTGGTGATATGCTAGATGCAACTACTGTATTTAGGGATAGTAAGGAAAGTAGTCATAGTAATGCCTATCATATTATCAATGAGGCTATGCAACAGATTTCTTTTAAAGAGTTAGAGGAGTTGTATCATAGTCATGATGATGTTGACATGAGTATTTATAAGTTAGTATCTATAGAAGAGGTCAGATATGCTAAAAGTTGTGTACGTGCTTTCAGTTCTAATATAGAGCTATGTGATACAAAATATTATCATAATTCAGATTTAATGGATGAAGTGTTTAAGGTGATGTCAGATATTAAACAGGAGTTTACTAAAGAGATTACTAAAGAGTAAGTAAAAAGGAGATTGAGTTATGGGTGACTTATTTTTTAAGCATGAAAAGATTTCTAGTAGTGATTATGTCAGTATTGTTAGACATATGTATATGTTTAAGACTATGGTTCAATTACAGAATGATACGTTTTTCATTGAGATTACAGAAGATGGGGCTGTATTGTATACCGGTAATGGTGGTGTTCCATTAGAAGATATGTCAAATTACATGAAGAGTGCTATTGTAGATAGTGATTTGTTGTTACAGTATGTTAAGGGTTTTAAAAATGAAGATAGAGTCAATGTGCTTGAAGTGTTACAGTCTTTATATGAAACAGTTTCTTTTAGTATTGTAGATTATGAAGAATTGTCTTATGCATTTTCAAAGACTAATATAGCACCTAATTTCGTTTATACAAAAGAGTTTAAAAGTCCATATACATCTAAGAAGTTAAAACTGATTGCTATGTGTCAGGAATTAATTAGAGTCTTAGAGAGGTATGATAATGAAGAGATGTTAGTACCTTATTATGATTATCATAGTGATACTGTATCGTATAGTATTAAACATATCAATAAACGAGCTATTAGATTTGATACAATTCCTTTGTATGGGAATGGTGTGTTTGATACGTTGTTACCAGTAGTAGCATTTGATGGTTCATATGGGATTAGTATTATGCAGGTAATAGAGAATACAAATGCTGTTATACAATATTTAATTCGCATATATAATGAGGCTGTTAATGGTTCATATGATGTATTGAAGAGAGATGTGTTATGTGATAGCTCATTAGGGTACAATAAGGATATAGAGTATGTAAGTGGGTATAGTACGAATCAAGATACAGATGATATTAAGTATTGTTGTGTTTCTAGTGGATTCATTAGAGATTGTCTAGAATATCTAAAGGATTTAAAGAGTGTACGATTGTTTGTGGAAGCTATTGATAATCATTTAGATATACTATCTAGACCTATATCAGATTCATTTTGTACTGTTGCTAGTGCCATATATGGGAATATTAAGTTAAAGTATGAAAATGTTAATAATGTATATGATACATCTAAAGTTAATAGTGTAGTAGATATATTATTAAAGTTAACAGGTGTTAATGGTGGATTACCTCACATTCATCAAAGTGCGTATATGTATTTGATTGATGGTTCTTATATGGATACTGATTTCGTAGATAATTTAGAAGTGATGCTTTATCAAATGGATAAATACCTTGAATCTGGTACTGTAAAAGTAGAGTTTTATAGTGGTAGTGATAATACTATTAGAGTCTTTGGTGATGGTATAGATGAATTATATGATATGAGTGATTATATTGATTGTGGCTCAGTTAGGGGTATTATTACATTAAAAGAGTTACTTGATGTACTAGGGTTTTCTTTACGAGTTGTGAAAGTGTTTTATCATACGTGGAAGAGTGATGATACTGTATTTGTAGATGCTGTCAATGGGTTAAAATTAATTTCTAGTTTACAGAATGAGAAGTTACACCATGTATCTACATACTTTAATTATAGTGTTAATGAGTCATTATTATTTAATACAGAGATGGTTGGATATTTTAATGATGATTTGTTAATGTATGGAGATAATGTGATTCCTAACAGTTGTAGGTATACAAATGAGGAGTTGAAAAAAGCTGATTTCATGTACAATATTGCTAAAACTAGGGCATTAGGATTATGTACTATTTTAAACTCTATAGCTCATGAGATGTTCTTTAATAGGGAAGCATATAGTAAGAGTTCTTATATTACGATGACAACAAATAAAGAGTTTAATACCTTATATGTTAAAGCTGATGGGATTGAGGAGCGTAAAATTACAATTCCTAAAGAGTTCTATCATACTGTATATGCGTTGTTTAATCATAGTGATTATAGTTTTGAGAATATAACTTTTAGTGATGTGATTCATATTCTATGTACATTAAAAGATACTATAGGTAATTCTAGTAAGTTTACAGGGTTTTATGGTGTTATGGGTTTTAGCTCACTCAAAGATAAATTAGACTTATTGACTGATTATATAGGTAAAAATAGGGGTACTATTGAGGGTAATGAAAGTACTACTATGACAAAAGAGTTAGCTAGGACTTTTATTGAAAATGGGTATGAATATATTTCATTGTATAAAGGTGTTATGATTGTATACAGTAAAGATGGGAATACATCAGAAATAGTTCCTAAATCTTTGTATAAGTTCTTCTATGATACTGATAAGTTTAATCGAGTATCATTACAACAATATATAGAGGATTAAATATGAGGTGAGTATGGATGGTGTTAATGCTATATTAAATTATGCTTATGGTGTATATTCTATCCTAGGTATATCTATCTATGTGTTTATTGTTATGCTGATTAGTGTTGTGTGTGGCATTAGTAAGTCATATAAATTAGATGTATTCTGTAAAATATATACCAAGGTTTCTATTGTTATATCTATTATATTTGTAGTAGTGGTGTCTGTTGTAAATACAGTTATGTTTTTATTTGAGTAATTGGGAGTGGTGTTGTTGAGTCAGTTTAATATAAGTGTTTATAAGGTGATGAGATATTTAGGGATTGAATATATTGCTCATAAAGATGGTACATATTATATGGTAACTGATAGTGGTGAGAGAATTAGTGGTGAGGAGTTCTTTCAGGTGGTGTGTCGAGAGTTGCTTAATGATAAAGAAGAGTTGTATATGAAATAGTAATAAGAGAGTAGATAATCTACTCTCTTATTTTGTTGTATAACTTAACAAAACTTTACAATATAATAGATATGTGGTATACTATAGGTGTGATAGATATCGTATTTAATCAAAGGAGAAATAAAAATGATGTGGACAGGATTTCCAATGATGTTACTTGTACTATGGGTGTTAAGTGTGATTGTTTTGTTTGTCAATAATTACAAACCTACTAAACTGTATTATGCTATTGGTATTATGTTAGCAATAGTATCTTTTATTGATGTGTTTATTGTTAATGCAGATAAATACCCTTTATAGGTGGGTGGTTAGTATGAGTACATTAAAAGAGTTGCTACGTATCGTTGATGATAATACATTTAATAATGTGTATGGTGTTACATCAGGAGTTGTAGCAAAAAGAGTTAATACTACTAATATATTGTTTATTGATAGTGGTGTTAGAGGTTCATTAGAGATTTCTTTTGATGATGACTATAATGTCATTAAAATAAGTAAAGATAGATTTCCTGTTAAGATAGCTGAGGATATATTAATTAAGAGTATAGGGAAGGCTATGAATCATGAAGTAAGTGTTGTAACAGTTAGTGAGGTGTAAAAAATGTTGTATATTAATGTAGTTAATGGTGGGGAAGTATTTTTTTATAAGACAAAACAATATGATGTGGAAAGTTTTAAAGCATATTTAACTAATGTGAATGTAGGGAATATTAAATACATTTTCTTTCATGATGAGTATAACAATATTGACGTTTGTGTGTCACCAGTAGCTTCAATTATTACGTTTAAGGGGGAGGAATAAAAATGATTGTATTATGGATTTTAGCTTTTATTGTGTTTTCTATGTTATTAGGGGATATGGTAAAACGTAAGAAAGAAGTAAAAGATGCTAGAGATTTCTATTTTAAAATGAAACAAGATAAAGAGTTTATGAAGAAAATAGGTGGTTAATACTATGTTTTTAGCAGTGTTTGGTATATGTATATTTTTGTTGTTAGTGAATATTATCGTAGCCTTATTATTGTTTAGAAAAAATAGACATAGTGATGATATATCGTATTATGAAGTGATATCTGTTGAAAAGAATAGGGATTATTCGTTATATATCATTGATTTTATGGGTAGAATGGTATTACCTTTAAGTATCTTTACTGTTGAGAGTCATATAGTTTGTGCTATTTTAGTATTTATATTTATTTGTTATTGTTTGTATTATTTACGAGTTAATGCAAATTTTGTATATGCATTACTGTTTAATGTGTATATTGTTAAGACAGATTGTGGTATTACATATACTGTGTATTCTTTTAATACACTCAACTCTATTAGAAGTGGTAACTATAGGGAGATAGATGATGGAGTCTTATTGCACTGTGAATAGTGTTTCTGATACTCACATAGATACAAATTGTATTACGCAACCATATCTCATTAAAGCCGTAGGTAAAGATGGCAATGAGTATATGGGTTTTTATTATGGTTATGTGAGTTCATTAGGGTTATTTAATCAACAAGAGAGAAAAGATTATATTCTAGTTGTTAATGAGGCTACGTTACATAAGGAAGCAAGTGTTAGTAGGGTTGAAATAGATGTAAATACGATTAGACAGTCTACTGGCATAACTGATGTTGATTACAATTTATTATTTGTAGGTGATAAAGTTAGGTTCATTAATACTGATAGGTATACATTTGTTATTGTTAAGTATTATAATAGATTTGTATATGTAGATGTTGATGATACAAATCAAGCAAAAATGCCTTTAATGGATAATAGATATAAATGTGGACATAATACTGATATACGATTAGTTAAGGGTGAGTGATAGACTATGTTTTTAATTTTGTTTTTGTGTGCGTTACCAGTCATATTGTTTATAGATGATAACTTTTTGAAATTTATCTGTATTTCATTGTGGTGTGTATTAGTCGCTTTTACAACTTGTGTAGCTTTGTATGTAGATAGAGATGGTAAGGATAAATGAAATGAGTAATAAAGATAAGTTAATAGATGCTATTGATACATTAGAACATCGAATACACGTTGCTAAGAATATTCTAAATAAAATCGATACGTTGAATGATGATGAATTAAATGATATGGTTAAATTAGTTAATGATAGTTCTTTAACTATTGATGTATTAAACTTTCAACTAACTAGAAATATTATCATGACTAATAATAAAGAAAAATTAGAAGAGGTATTTCATAATGGATAGTTCTACTATTTTATTTGTCTTATTTTTTGTGTTATATGTTGTTGCTATGTCAATGACTGTATACATATTTAATTGTTATAATAAGTTTAAAGAGGGTACTAGAAAATTGATGTATACTTCTATAAAATCATTGTATGGTATTTCTATTTTGTGTTTTGTTGTTTCATTGTGTTTAAAGGTTTAGGGGTGTGGTTAGTTGCTGTTATATTTGAGTTATGCTTTATGTGTACTAACTGCTTTTTTGTTTATTAGTGTTTTTGCTAGAATATTTATATGTTTAGCTAAGGATAAGGATATTATCACACAATCTAACATAAGAGAGTTTATACAATTTTCATTGATTTTTTGTATATGTATTATTGTTATGTTTTTGTGTGTATTATTTGATTAGTATGGTAACTATAGTTTTACAGACACTTAATGATATTGTTAGGAAATATTATTTAGATGAAAATGAGTTAGTGATTGTTAATTGTCATGAAATGATAAAAGCTAAAGATATCCGTAAAGGGTATGCTTATTTAGATGGGTTAGTTGTAGAAGTGTACTAAGGAGATATTACAATGCGTAGATTAGGAATACCTAAAAATCAAACAAGGGTTAAAGATAAAGAAAATGATTTTTATAGCACAGACCCACAAGCTGTATTTGATTTGTTACGATATGAGAAGTTTCAACACCATATTACAGAGCCTAGTTGTGGGAATGGGAATATTGCAGAAGTACTAAAACATGAAGGATATCAAGTTGATGCTTTTGATATAGCTGATAGAGGGTATGGATATCAGAAAGATTTCTTTTCATGTAAAGATGAATTAGAAGGTGATGTAATAATGAATCCACCTTATGCTTTTGCTAGAGAGCATATTGTTCATGCTTTACAACATATGAAAGAAGGTTCTAAGTTATGTGCCCTACTTAAAATACAGTTTCTAGAATCCCTAAAGAGAAGGGATTTATTTGAGAAATATCCTTTAACTCATATGTATGTGTTTAGACGAAGAGCCAATGTATATCAGAACGATAATCGTTCTTTAGGAATTAGTAATGTATGTTACTGTTGGTTTGTGTGGGTAAAAGGTTATAAAGGTGAGCCTACTATTCGGTGGATTGATTAGATTGGAGTGTATAAAGGATGGCTAGTAAAGATTATATATTTAAAATGATGTCAGCAACATCACATGGGACTGGTGAGCGTGAGTATAATGATTTCTATAGTACAGACCCGCAAGCAGTATTCGATTTGTTACGGTATGTAAAACTACAAAAAAAAGGTAACTGAACCTAGTTGTGGGAATGGTAATATTGTAGGTGTATTAAAAGAAAATGGGCATACTGTCGATGCATTTGATATTGTTGACAGAGGTTGTGGGTATGTAAAGGATTTTTTATCAGATAATAGTGTTATAGATGGTGATATTGTTATGAACCCACCATATAAGTATGCACAAGAGCATATAGAGCATGGACTTAGTATTTTAAAAGATGGTTCTAAATTGTGTGCTTTTTTAAAGATACAATTTTTGGAGAGTAAGAAGCGTAAAGAGTTGTATGATATGTATCCTGTAAAGTATGTATATGTGTTTAGAAAAAGAACAAATTCATATAGAAATGATGATAGGTCTTATGGTGGTTCAGCTGTATGCTATTGTTGGTATGTATGGGAGAAGGGATATAGTGGTGATACAATAGTTAAGTGGATTGATTAAATTATATTTGTTATACAGTAATGAAGTGTTTGTGTTATAATTAATAAGAATACAAACACTTTTTATTTAAAAGGAGATTGTTATGGGAAGAGTTATTTATGATAAAAACTTCCATACTAAAAACTTTATTTTGCATTATAAACAACTTGTCAATAGAGATGAGTTTATGAAAGATAAAGTTAAGTATGGTAAGATGTTAGATACAATGTCTAAAACAATTAATGTAGATGAAAATAGGTCTATACTATTTATTGGCAGTAAAGATATTCATAAAGAGATATTCTTATCTTTGTTTAGTAGATATGATACACTACAGTCTTATTACTATTGCTCTATGATGATGTTGCATGATATTTTTTGGGGGAATAGGGGTAGTGAGAATACTAATATCTTAGATGATGATAAAATGTTTTCATTACAGGATATTACACAAGACGTATTATGTTTGTTTATCAATCGAGAAATGATTCCTACTAAAAATGCTAGCGTAGTTGGTAGTGTGATTACATCTAGATGTATGTTAAGTCATAGCAAGAGAAATTGGATATTCTTTAATGGGTTTGTATCTGATATGTTAGATAGAGAGGGATACAAATCTATTTATGATTTGTTTAATTCTAATGATGAGTTTGTTGTAGTAGACTTAAATAAAGAGTATAGTAATTTATTATCTAGTGTTAATGATAGTAAAAGTGATAATAATAAAAATACTAAGAGTGCAAAAGTTTCTACTAAACATAAAGAAGTAAGTAATAGTAAGTTGTCTGATATGTATTAAGGGGTGTAGTTAGTAAAATGAGAAATATTATTTATTCTAGTTTTAGTAAGGATGACCCTTATTATATTGATTATCTTAAATTATTTGAGGAAGAGGCAGATAATTATAAGAAGAATTATAAAATAGATTCTGTTCTATCTGATGTTGAACGTAAGTTTTTAGATTATATTATTAGTTCTTTTGAATCTAGTGGTGAGACACCTAGTAAAGATTTGTTTATCAAAGTGTTTAATGATGAGTTTTCATTAGAACATGAGTTTGATAATGCTGTAGAGATTGGTATTAATGATTTTCGTGTATATATTTTTAATTTAATTGATAGAAGGGTTAATAAATATATTTCGGAGAGACTTGATGTACTTAATCAAAAAGTAAAAGATACAGGTATTACTGATGAGATTGCACAGGAATTTACAAAGCTAACTTCTTTGTCAAATAGAAATAAAGCAAAAGACATTGAGATAGAGATTAATTCTAGGGAAGAATATAATCTAAAGAAAGAGCGTCCTGTAGGGTTAATTACTGGTATACCTGAGATTGATGATAAGATTGGTGGCATGAGTCCAGGAACTGTTTCTACGATTGCAGGGTTTACTTCTCAATATAAATGTGTATCAGAAAATGAATTTGTGTATACTAATAGAGGTCTTTTAACGATGAAAGAGATTTATACTATTGGTGTACATAGTGATTTGATGGTACAGTCTGAATTTGGTA
>ERZ772920.634-NODE-634-length-19554-cov-3.858044_pt1 | contig 19554 bp, 25 predicted proteins | sample MGYA00511469_ERZ772920 | MGnify/ENA primary metagenome ERZ772920 (study PRJEB29015, sample SAMEA2738069) | human oral metagenome | biome: human oral; feature: human-associated habitat; material: saliva | place: China | collected 2216 ... | reverse complement strand
TCTTGATGATGGAGTATTCACTGACAAGAACAACGAGCTTGACTATTGGACCAAGGCTTTGGCCAGTGGGATTGTCAGCAAGGCTTACGCTATCCAAAAGGCTTTCAACATGTCAGAAGTTGATGCTAAGGATATGATTCAGGCAATCAACCAGGAAACAATGGACACGGCAAATAGTCAGCGAAGTCAACAAGATATTGATATTTACGGGGAGTGATTAAATGTCAAAGAAGAGACCACCGATACAGTTCAATGACGAGCAACTGCTACTTCAAGCGAGCAATGTCGCGGATATTTATCATCAGTTAGCCTTGGACTTGTTTGACAACGTGGTCGAACGTGTGACAGAACGTGGTACGGTCTATCTGGATAAACAACCGTATATCTGGCAACTCGAAAAGATGCAACAGATGCACATGTTGAACGAGGAGAACCTAAAACTAATCTCAGAGCGTTCAGGAGTAGCTGAAGAACAACTGAGGCACATTGTCGAAAATGAAGGCTTGAAGCTCTACACGGACACGAAACAGCAGCTCATGGAAGATTTAGGCCGTGGATCCTTAGGGGGAAACAATTACATCCAAGAAATCCTCGCTGATTATGCCAACCAAGCGGTCGATGAGCTTCACAACCTAATCAATACGACGCTTCCTAAGTCAGTTATCGGTGCTTATCAAGGAATTGTGGAACAATCTGTCGCTAGAGTTGTTACTGGACTTTCTACGGCTGATAAGGCTATCTCTGACACGGTCATGAAGTGGCAAGAGAAAGGATTCCAAGGCTTCCAAGATAGCGCTGGGCGTAACTGGAAGATAGACAACTATGCTCGAACTGTTATCAAGACGACAACCTATCGAACCTATCGAGAAATGCGAACGAGACCAGCCGAAGAGCTGGGCATTGATACCTTTTATTTTTCAAAAAAGGCGTCAGCTCGCAAGTCGTGCGCTCCTTTGCAACACCAAATAGTCACGACTGGTCACGCTAGAACCGAGCATGGCGAGAAGATTCTTGCTTTGTCAGACTACGGCTATGGAAAGCCTGGAGGGTGTCTTGGTATCAACTGCGGTCACATGCTGACACCATTCATTCCAGGAGCCAATTATAAGCCCGATTTGGGCGAGGACGTGGCAGAGGTTACTCCAGAGCATGCAGAAGAGAATGCCAACGCAGAGGCTAAGCAGAGAGCTCTAGAACGGTCTATCAGAGCGAACAAAGAAAAACTCCACGTCGCAGAGAAATTGGGCGATGATGATTTGATAAACAAGTACAAGAGCAAGATAGGCACTCAAAAGTCAGCCTTGAAAGATTACATCGACAAGCACCCATTCCTGAAAAGGGATGAGGCAAGGGAAAAATACTATGACGCCCCTTACACAAAGGCTAAGAAAGAGGTAAAGGTCAGAAAAGAACTTGAAAAGCTGGAGAAACACAGAGCAGAACAAAAAGAAATGCGAAAACGTTTCACAAACGCTGTAAAAGATGGTATAATTAAGGCAGAAATCAATGAGCAAAAACAAGCTGAACACATCAAAGGTACTAATGAATGGCACCGAAGACTTGAAACTGAATTAGCCAATGGCAATCAGATTGAGCCAAGCTATTTGACAATATCAATGGATGAGGCTGCTGAACTTATTAAACGTTATTCAGGCACAGGGAAATTCTTGTATAAAGAAGACCCTAACTACATTCCTAAAAAAGAAATCATAAAACACAATAGCAAGGTTGGTGTGTATATCGACCAACAAACAGGCGAGATGTTTGAAACTGATAGCTTTAGGATACATTATAGAAAGACAGGGGCACACATTGTCCCAACGTATGGAGGTAAGTCATGAAATTATGGACTTTTTTAAGACAAAACGTGAAACTTGTGCTTAAAGATGGCTCAATAGTTTCAGGATTTGTCCAAGAATACTGTAACAAAGATGACAACGATGAGGAGATTGACTCAATCGGCTTGGATGTCGACGGTACTCTTTATGAGTATTTTGAGGATGAAATCCTTAGTATTTCAGTAGCGTAGCGCTTAGAACAATCTAGGCGCTTTTTTCATGCAATAAATTGCTATAAATCACTATAAACCGTATGGAATCCCGTACGGTTTTTTGCTTGACTTTATCCGCAGTCGGTAAAGAACGGAAGATAATACCTAATTTTAGGAGGACAGAAGAATGCCAGAAGACATTCAAACACAAGCTGACCAGCCAGTTAATGCTGGAGAAAACACTGAGTCACAAACTCAAGAGCAACCTATCAAGACTTTCACTCAAGATGAGGTGACTGGTCTTGTCGCTAAAGAGGCCAAGAAAGCACAAGAAAAAATCTTCAAAAGCCTAGGATTCGAAGATGTCAAAAGTGCAAAAGAAGGACTTCAACAGCTCAAAGAGTGGAAGGACTCACAAAAGAGCGAGGCTGAGAAACAGTCAGAAGCGCTTGCTGCTAAAGAGAAAGAGCTAGAAAATGCTTTATCAAGTCAACGACTTCTTGAAGCTAAACTGTCAGCTCTAACTTTGGGAGTGAATGCTGAGTCTGTGGACGACGTCATCACTCTTTCAAATCGCTTGGTGTCCGATGAGGTATCTATTGAAGATGCTATCGGTCAAGTGTTACAGAAATACCCTCAGTTTGGTCGCACAGAGCAACCTGAGGAGAAAAAACCGACATTTTCAGCTGGAGGAAATCCGACGGCTGGAACGAACCAAGAAGACGCCTTTCTAAAGGCTCTAGGATTAAATAACTAATAGGAGATCTATAATGACAATTAACTATATCACTAAACATGAAGGCACTTTTGAAAAGAAATTGATGCAAGGTGCACTTACTAACATTTTGGAAACACCAAATGTAAACTGGTTAGGCGCTAAATCGTTCGAGTTGCCTACAATTGCAGTTACTGGTTACAAAGCGCACACACGATCTAAAGGCTACAACGCTGGTACAGTTTCAACCGACAAGAAAGTCTACACGCTCGGATTCGACCGTGACGTTGAGTTCTTTGTAGACGCTGCAGACGTAGACGAAACAAACCAAGAGCTTTCAGCTGCTAACGTATCTAACACATTCATCACTGAGCACGCAACTCCAGAAGTTGACGCTTATCGTTTCTCTAAACTCGCAACAGAAGCTATCACAGGTACACACTTCAAGTCTGAAGCTGATTTGTCAGAAGCGAATATCTACTCACGCTTGAAAGCTGCCCTTTTGCCAGTTCGTAAATATGGCGCTCAAAACATCGTTGTTTATGTTTCTAGCGAAGTTATGGACTTCTTAGAACGCTCTAAAGAGTTCACACGCTCAATCGCTACTACATCACCTCAAGGCATCGACACTCGTGTCACTTCACTTGATGGAGTTCAGCTTATCGAAGTTTGGGACGATGCACGCTTCAAGACTAAATTTGATTTCACTACTGGATTTGTTAAGGCTGCAGACGGTAAAGACATCAACTTCTTGATCGTTGCTAAACCTGCAGTAATTGCAAAAGCTAAATTTAACTCTATCTATCTTTTCGCACCTGGTCAACATACAGAAGGTGACGGATACTTGTATCAAAACCGTTTGTATCACGACCTCTTCGTCCTAGATACTAAGAAAGACGGTGTCTACGTTTCTCACAAAGCCTAGTAAAGGGGGGTAATCCATGAAGAAATACGAAAAAGCAAACCAGGTCTACACAGTCCAAGAAGGGAGCTTGCTTGAAGCACAATTGGTTGCTGACGGCTTTGAAGAAGTGATTGACGAGGGAGAGCTCAAGGAGCTACTTGCTACTCATCAACTCGCAGACCTTACTTTGGTTGAACTGAAAGCTCTTGCTAAAGAGCGAGGGCTTGAAGGCTATTCAAACAAAACAAAAGACGAGCTTTTGGAGGTATTGAATGGCTAAGTATCAAGCTAAGCTGAATGTTTACCTCGCTAAGTCTGACCGTCATTTTGATAAAGGTCAGGTATATGACCTGGATAAATACGAAGCGCAGGAAATCAACGCACTAGTTGATTGTTTAGAACTCGTTGAGGATATTGACGAGGAGTTAGTTGAGGTGGAGACATCCACCTTGTAAGGAGGTGATTAGATGTCTTACTTGACTAAAGAAGAGTTCACTAAACTCGGTTTTGAGTGCGAGGGCGACTTTTACAAACTCTTAAAACGTGCCAAGCTCGCTATCGATGCTTTTACAAGAGATTTCTATTTCTTGAATAGCTTTGAAAGCGACAACGAAGCACGAAAAAGGGCGGTCAAGCTCGCTATGGCTTATCAGATAGCTTATTTAGACAGTTCAGGAGTCATGACAGCAGAGGACAAGCAGTCTATTGCTAGTATGTCAGTCGGTCGGACTTCTGTCAGCTATCGTACAAATTCACAGAATGGCTCAGGCTCGCTTTCAGTGGCCGAACGGTACAATTTATCCAAGGATACAGAGAACTGGCTTCGAATGGCAGGATTTGGCTTTGCGAGGGTTGATTATGATAGATAAAAGAATGCTACCTGATTCAGTGACTATCAAGAAGTCAATCGGAGAGGATGATTGGGGGAAAGAGACTTACTCCGACCCTCTTTTATTGTCCCCTTGCAAATTCGATAGGTCTTATTCTCATTCTGGTACAGGCAATCATCGTAGTGAGTACAATTCCTCGACCGTGATTGTCTATCACAAATACTGCCCTGTGGAACTCGACAAGAGCTTCATTGGTGGCATCGTCGAAGAGGACGGAGTCAGCTACGTTGTCAAAGACATCATCCCGCAGTATCACCCATTGACGAGTAGGCTTCTAGCTTATGAAATTGAGGTGATTTGATGGGCGGTGTAAATGTCAAGATTGACCTGAAAGGTGTCGAGAAGAAAGTATCTCCAGAGAATTTTGCAAAGGGTAAGTTGGCCATCGCTAACCAAATGCTACTGGACATGGACCCGTACGTGCCAAAAAGAAAGGGGGAATTGAGGTCTAGCGGACATGTTCGACAAGACTCGATTATCTACGAAACACCTTACGCTAGATTGCGTTATTATGGCAAGAAGCGAAAGGGCTTCTTCTCAGAAAAACAAAGGAAGTTTTTCTTTGCGAATAAAGAAGAATTACTTAAATATAAAAAAGTCCAAGGAACTGGTCCAAGATGGGATAAAAAAGCCGCTGCTTTACACTCTAAGGAGTGGGCAGAGGTAGGAGCTGAAGCGATGGGAGTTAAATGATGCACGAAAATGATTTTTCAGAAGTATTATTAGAGTATATCAAAGGCGTCCAGTCTCAAATCCCCTCTAAGCACGGCTATTTAGACGAACATGAGGGGCTGGTAATCTATCCACTCCCTGGAGGAGATGTGGTAGAAGAGGATATGGCAGGGACACAGATTGTGGATCTACCATTCGAGATTGCGATCAAGTCAAAAGACCAGAAACTAATTGATAATACACTATGGCAGATTAACACTGCCTTATCAAAAATTGGCTTGGAATTACCAAGTAAAAACAATTCATATAACTATTTAGGTCTTGAAGTCAAGAAACCGTATTTGAACGAGTTGGACGAGCAAGGCTTTTACACTTATTTGCTGGATTTAACAGCAAATCTTGAAATCGAAAGGAAAGAATAAATGGCAAAGAACAAAAACGCATTACGAAAACATTACATTGGCCCATACAAAGAAGCGACTCCAGACACTCCGCCGACAGCAGAAGAGTATCTTTGGCTTGCTAAAGGTTTGAAGACATCCTCACCAGAAAACGACGAAGAAACAGATGACTCTGCATACTTCGACGGGGATGGAACCAAGGAAGAAATGGTTATTTCTAAGCGTCGTGGCCGTACATTTGAAGGGCATCGTGATTACTCAGATAAGGCCCAGAACTTTGTTGCTGACAAAGAAGATGAGGTCGGTGATGATCTCGTTGTTTGGTATAAGGAAGTTTCGTCTGATGGCAAAACTCAAAAAGAGGGATTGGCCCGTCTTTCTGAAATTGAAATTGGAGATGGTGAAGCGTCAGAGCTTGAAACAATCAAATTCAAGATTGCTTGGATTCGCAAACCTAAGAAATCAACTGTAGTACCAGGATAATCTAAGGCGTGATAATTCACGCCTTTTTATTTTTGAAAAAAGGAGAAAAACAATGGTCGTAATTAAAAAGCTAAGCAACATCATCCCTGTTGATTTTGGAGAGTTCCAGCTTGAATATGTAGCGAATGATGAAAATATCAAACGCATGAAAACAATCGGTCAGAATCTTGAAAAACGTGCTAAAAAGCTGGAAAAATCCGATGATGAGTCAGCTTTAAAAGACGCTTATCAAGCGTCAAAAGATAGCTGGACAGAGTTGTTTGATGAGGAAGCTTTTGAAAAAGTCTATAAATTCTCAGGAGAAACAACAACGGACACAATCTATTATCTAATTCAAGCGATCCGTGGCATTGTTACCGAATTTGAAAACCGACATTCTAAAAAAGCAATCAAGAAATATTTAGAGGGTTAATTATGCTAGATCTATCACGAAAATTGACAGATGAGTTGGTTATTGGTGATAAGGTCTACTCTCTCAATATGTCCTTCGATAATATCATTAGACTCTTTGAAATGTGGTGTGATGAAGAAATCCCAGAAAACGTCAAACCTTTTTTTGCTCTAAAAATGCTTACTGGAGACGGATTTGGCTCATTGTCAATTGAAGATGCCATGGATGTCTTTCAACAGATTTTCGAGGAGCACATCCAGTTGAAGTCACTGAAAGACGTATCGGTTGAGTACGACTTAGCCGGAAATGTGATGAAAAAAGAACCTTCTACCAAAAGTAATGAACCGCCTGTTTATGATATTTCACTTGACGGTGATTTCATTTATGCGAGCTTCATGCAAGCATATGGCATTGATTTGCTTGAAGAAAGAGGGAAGTTGCACTGGAAGAAGTTTAATGCATTGTTGTCAGGATTGCCAGAAGGCACTAAATTCGTTGAAGTTATCAAAATCAGGAAGTACAAACCAAGAAAAGGGGACTCACAAGCTTATATCGATGAAATGATGAAGCTAAAGAAAGAATATGCTTTACCTGATTCTGATGAGTATGATGAAGATGATGATTATGATTACGACATGGAATAGAAAGGAGGTAGCAAAATGGCAGATGGTAAGGTCGTCATTCAGGTAGATATGGATGGCGACAAGGCTCAGTCAGGTGTCGCACGGTTGAAAGGCATGGTCGGAGGGTTGTCTGAAAGTGGAGAGCGGTTAGGATCAGTTTTTAAATCAGTACTAGGCGCTAACATTGTAAGTGGTGCGCTTATTTCAGGGATTCAGTCTTTGGGAGGCGCTATAAAAGGTGTCTTCTCAACCGCTTTGGACGAAGGGGCAAAACTCCAACAATCTTTTGGCGGGATTGATACGCTCTACCAGGGAGCGGAAGATACCATGAAACAATATGCTACTGCTGCGGCTGCTGCTGGGATCTCTGCTAACACATACGCAGAGCAGGCAGTTTCATTCGGTGCCAGCTTGAAGAAAGCGCTTGGTGGTGATGCCGTGAAGGCTGCAGAATCAGCAAATAAGGCAATCATGGCTATGGCCGACAACTCAGCTAAAATGGGTACTGACATCGGTTCAATTCAGATGGCATATCAAGGCTTTGCTAAAGGGAATTACACAATGCTGGATAACCTCAAGCTCGGCTATGGTGGTACTCAACAAGAAATGCAACGGCTTCTCAATGATGCTAGCAAGCTTGAAGGTGCAATGGGCAAAAAGTTCAACATCAACAACTTTGCGGATATCGTAGAAGCCATCGACCTGGTTCAGCAAGACTTAGGAGTTGCAGGAGTTGCAGCGAAAGAAGCTGAGACTACTTTTAGCGGTTCATTCTCTGCAATGAAGGCATCAGCGTCCAATTTCTTAGCCGACCTCTCACTCGGTCAAGACATCACTCCATCTTTAAAGACGCTTGTTTCTACGACCTCTACGTTCCTCTTAGGCAATTTCGTGCCAATGGTAGGGAATATCATGAGACAACTTCCACAGGCCGTTGAAACGGCTTTGGCAGAAGCTGGTCCAAAAATTGAGCAAGGTTTCAAATCCTTGTTTACATCACTCGGAGTTGACGAGGGTGTTTTTGACTCATTCAAGGACACGTTCAGAGATGTCATCGTCACGGCTCAGTCATTGTTTGAGTCGTTCACTGGAGAAGCAAGCGGTTTTGGGAATGTCATTCAAGGTGTAAGTAACATCATTGAAACGGCCAATACTATGATCCAGAACCTAGCCATGGGCTTCCAATTCGCACTAGAAGCCTTTGAGAATACAGGAGCGATTCAGAACGCTTACCAGGCATTTAAGGACTTGTCAGAGGCAGCACTTGACCTCGCAACTAAGTTAGGCGACGCTATCCCGTGGGATATCGTAGGCGCAGCCGCCGGGCACGTCGTGAACGCTATTTCAATGGTTATCAGTTGGATTTCAAAAATTTCTCAATCGATAAGTGCGGATGTTTGGAAGGGGCTGATAACAGGTATTGGAGGTGCAATTCTAGCATTTAAAGGATTTAACTTCTTAAAAAGCTTTAATCCTTTTGGTTTATTTGCTAAAGGAGCAAAAGAGGGAGCGGATGAAGTCGTAAAAGGTGCGACCAAATCAAAAAGTTTTGTATCGCAGATTTTTAGTGGCTTAGCTAACGTTATCAAATCATCAGGAACAGCAATCAAGACGGCTGCTACAGGGATTGGCCAAGGTATCAAAACAGCCCTCTCTGGATTAGCGCCAGTTATTAAAGCCTTTGGGACTGCACTGAAAACTGCAGGGATGGGCAATATCCTAGCGCTTGGCGGAGCAGTTGCTATTGCAGCGGTCGGTATTGGTGCTGGTATTGCTATTATTGCTGCAGGCTTAAGTCTCATTGCTAGTCAAGGCGAAGGAGTGGCTACAATCATTAACGCAGTTGGCCAGGCATTTGCTACTGTCGCTACTGCAATCATCAGCACATTTGCTCAGGCTATTGTCACAGTTTCAGGAGTTCTTCCAAATGTAACAAGTGCCTTAGCTCAACTCTCTCCTCTTGTCGTTGCATTTGGTGAAGCTATGGGAGCGGCAGCACCATTCATTACTGCCTTGGGAGAGGCCATTTCAGGAATTGCCACGGCAGTGACTCCGATTGTTGAGATTATAAGTAATGCGTTCGTTTCAGTATCTCAAATCATTGCTGATACTATTGTTCAAATTGTCGAAGCGATTGCTCCATTTGCTCCAGCTATAACTAAAATGGTAGTTGCGATTGCTCCGTCAATTGCAGATATTGTTTCATCGTTTAGCGATATGTTCTCTCAGGTTAGTCCTATCATTGATAGCTTGACAAATTTGCTAAAAACTTTTGGAGAACAAGTCAGCTCAATCTTAGAGAGCGCTGGCGGTGTGGTCGAGTCGTTTGGTTCAGCTATTCGCAATGTACTTGACGGTGTAGCTGGTATCTTTGACAGTATCGGTAACGCTTCACTAAATGCAGGTCAAGGCTTCAAGGCTTTGGCAGAGGGTGTCGTAATGATCACCAACACAAACCTTGGGGATATGGTTTCTTCTTTAGGAGCGGTCGCTTTGGGTGTCGGTAAAATAGCAGGATATGGCTCTGATTTGTCAGCAGTTGGGAATGGCATGACCATTCTCAGTAATGGGATGATGATGTTTGCGCAATCTGCTATTCTGGCAACTGCTGCATTATCAACATTCCCTAGCTTAATTTCTAATTTGTCAGCCGTAGCAGGAAGCGCACCAACTTCTTTTCTCGTTTTGGCGACAGCGGTCCAAACAGCCGGAACATTGATGGCTACAAGCATGCAAGCAAGTATGACTCAAGTTCTTATCGCAGTGAACAACGGGATGACATCGATTGTTCAAAATGTACGCAATAATGGAAGTCAGATGGTTGCGGTTTGGAGAGTATCTGGGCAACAACTTGTTAGTGCCACTCAAGGATTTGTGAATTCAGCAAACAACACCCTTTCTCAAATTGGGCGAGGAGTTGACCTTCATTCAAACGGGGCAGCACTCATGGCTGGTTTGAAGTCTGGTATTGATTCAGGTTGGTCTCAGATCACTTCTAGTGTCTCAAATATGGCTCAATGGATTAAAGACCATAAAGGACCTGTTTCGTATGACAGAAGGTTGCTTATCGAGAATGGTTCGGCCCTCATGGCAGGTTTGAATCAAGGTATTCAGACAGGATGGAGAAATGTCATGGATAATATTTCTAGCATGGCAGGAACTATTCAAGATGTAATTAACGATGACTATTCGGATATCGGCTGGCAGATTGGTCTAGGTATTTCAGACGGCCTTAATTCGTCAATGGATAAGGTCACAGGTCATTTAGATGCTATTCGTGATCATGTTAATGATTTTAGTTTAAGGTCTAAAAATCTTTTGACAGGAGCGACTGCTACCATGTCGAGTCAGCTTAAAGTTGAGACGTTGAGAGGTAAGACTCCGATCGATGAAACATCTAGCAGACAAGAAGCCTATATCGCTCATTCAACAAGTCTATTATCAGATGTGATTGATAGCTTGTCAGAGTTGAGAGAGCAAGTAGCACAAGGTCAGACAATGGTCTTGGATACAGGGGCGCTTATTGGTGGTACTGCTTATGCTTATGATGAAGCAGTAGGGAACATTCAGACATTGAGAGGACGGCATCGATTATGATTACTCAAATTAAGGAATATATCCAGTTCGGTGATTTTAATAGCAAAGATGCCGGTTGGTATCTTCAAAGTAGGGATGCTCCTACTCCTGATAAAAAGGAAATTGTGGAGCAAATCCCTTATCTGCAAGGTGTTTTAGACTTCTCTGATGTACTTGGAGAGGTCTTTTTTGATAGACGAGAAATCACTTATGAATTTAAGCTACCAAATAAGGATTACCCCGATAGGAAGGTAGCTGAACGATTTATAAAATCAAGCATGACGACCAAATCGGAAAGTCAGCTATTTGACACTCACGATAAACGATATTATTGGCTTGGAAAGGTCAAGAGCATTAAGGTGACAGATGTACCTTTGAAGAAGCATTTGATTGCTACAATTGTATTCATTTGCTATCCATTTGCCTTTCATGTTGATAATTACTTTGATGATGTATGGGACACATTCGACTTCGAGAATGATTTCTCTAATTGGACCAAATGGCGGATAAATGGACAAAATGAAATATTCTTCATCAACGGCGGAGATACATCCGTTAGTCCGACAGTCATCTGCAGTAGTGATATTACATTGGTTGATAATAAAGGTAAAACTTATAAATTCAAGCAAGGTGAAAACAATGACTTTGTTTTATCTATTAAATCAGGTATCAACCGTTTTACTGCTAAAGGGAATGGAACTATTTCATTAAGATTTAATGCAGAGGTGATGGCATGAGTAGCAGAGGAGGTTTTGAAGTATATTTTTGGAACTCTTTTCGAGAAATGTTGGCTGATAGACTTTCTGTTGAAAAAAAGGTGATCTATAGCCCATATTCACGTAAAGGTAATAAGATTCTTTCCGGAACCATCACACAGGCTCAAAATGCAATCAATGAATTTACTTTCACGATGCCAATGCAAAACAGCCTTTACCAAAAATTAGTTCCTTTTCAATCGATTATCCAGGTCGTAAATTTATATGACGAGGAAGTCGAATTTGAGGGCAGGGTTCTGAGTGTTTCAAATAAAATGACGAGTACAGGATTCGTTCAAGAGGTTGAATGTGAGGATTTTCTTTCATTTTTCCACGATAGTGCTCAAAGTTTCCGTAAATTACAAAATACTGGCGCAGAAGCATATCTAAGAGAAATACTTAACCAACACAATAGTCAAGTCGAAGATTACAAGAGGATTCAGCTTGGTAATGTGACTGTTAACAGTAGGACAGATAAGCCTTGGAGATATCTAGGTTATGAATCTACTTGGGACACGATTAGAGAGCGGATTGTTGCTAATATTGGTGGATATCTTACTTTACGAAGAGAGAATGATGGCTTCTACCTCGATTGGACCTCTTCGATTGGTAAGAATCAAGAATCACCTATCCAGCTAGGTAGAAACATCAAGTCTGCATCTCGTGAGATTTCATTTGACGGTATCGCAACTCAAATCATGCCGATTGGAGCGGATGAGAAGAATAGTCAAAACCAAAGCAGTGATAACAAGGAAGAACAAGGCTCTGATGTTACCAGAAAACAGATTGACATTTCTTCCGTAAACGATGGCAAAATATGGCTTGAAGATGCTGAACTTGTAGCCAAGTTTGGTGTTATCAGAAAACCTGTTATTTGGACAGAAATCGATAATCCCCAAGTCTTAAAGAATAGAGGTCTTCAATATCTAAGAAATCAAAAAATCGCTTTAGCCAAGTGGACAGTGTCAGCAGTGGAACGATATTTGATTGACTCAAGGTATGTGAAATTCAAAATCGGCAATACACATCCAATTTTGAACGCCCCGCTTTCAGGGATCGAAACTTTGCAAATTATCGAGAAGAAGATTGATATCTTAAATCCTCAAAGTGTGGATTTGGTAATCGGCTCTAGATCTCAATCGTTATCAGCTTATCAACTTCAAACTCAAGAAGCGGTAGAATCAATTGAACGTGTCAAGGCGAACCGAGAAATTGAGAATAAGCGAGAAAAACTCTTGGCTCTAACAAGTGAACTAGAACGATTGAGAAATGAACACAAGCCTGAACATGCAGAAAGAATCAGAGCGTTAGAAGCTGAAATTAATAAAATTAGAAGTGAATTGGGAGGAAATTAATGACAACAGAAGAAGCAACAGGACGTTTGAATCTATACGACGACACATCACCGCTACCAAATACTAAGAGCATCAATATTCTAGTTGAAGGTATTAGGAAGAAAACGAGAGGGGCCGATGTTCGTGAAGCAATTGCGAAAGCACTTGAGGTAACATACGAGAATGCCACAAAAGAGGGCAATGCTAATATGGAAGTAGCCAAGGCTAGAGGTGGATTTGATACACTTTCGCAAAATCTTTTGAGCATAAATGCTAATGCGGATGCTGCTAATCAAAAAGCTAGTCAACTTGTCAATGACAAAGTTGATAAAAATGGATCTGGGCAGGTTACTTGGGGTATGTTGGCGCAGGATGCGAGGGAACAAATAACAGGGGGGAAGGTGGCAGTGGTTGGAAACAATGCTGTTTCAACACCTAACATCGTTGATGGAGCAGTCACAGACCAAAAACTCGATGAGCGCATGGGATTTGGTTTGATGATTGCTGGCCGTTTATTGATTGATGCTACCAATTCAAGGGTAGAGTTGAGCAATGGTAGTTGGTTTCAAGTAGGAAAACGTAAAGCTAAAATTGATAAAACCTTGACAGCCCCGTTGCCTAGTTCAGACACGTCACAGTATGTTGTCTATAACGATGAGACACAATTGTTATATGTCAAAACATTAAATGACATTCAAAACATCGGGAATCGTGAAACCATCTTAGCGATTCTATTTAACGGGGCGTTGGTTCATCCGCAGTCTTCTCCATTTGTGAAGACGGTGGGACTCAAGGTTGGTGAACGCCTAGATTACGTTAATGCTGATTGGGGGACTGTCATCCAAGGAGAAATCACGCTTGACCTTGCTACAAGAACAATCCGAGGGCGTAAGAAGGGCGACATCATTGTCTCTTTTCAAAATTATTACATCAACGGTATTGAAGATTTTGAAATTACCTTACCGAACTACTACGGGAAATTGTTACTCTTTGATAGAGAGACCAAGAAGTTTCAAGTGGCGGACATGGATAGTTACGACAACCACAAGAAAAAAGATATTTCTAAGACGGCTTCACTAATCAAAGTAGCTGAAATTTACCAAAATGAAATCAGGCATATTTCTAGCGATAGCAACATTTTTCTTACCAACCAAGGAATTAAGCAAAAACAAGACATAACGTTAGAACAGTTGAAGGTTGACCTACAAACCAAACGCACGGTTATTGTGACGCTAGGTGACTCAACGACAGATGGATACAGAACATCTGGCTATTCAGGAAACGTTCTCGAAAGTCTAGCTTCCAAGCCAAAAACTTATACCGAGATTTTAAACGGTATCATCAATGACCAAAAAGGGTATAGCTTTAACCATAAATTCTATAACCGTGGATTCTCTGGTAAAACGATTGCTTGGTTAAAAGATAATTTGGACGCTGTTTTAGCTCCAATCACCGAACAGATTGACTATGCTTTCATTACGATGGGAATCAATGACAATATATATGAAAAAAGTAATATTCAAGCCTTTAAGGATAATCATATCAACGTTGTTAACCGCTTGGTAGCTAAAGGCATTAAACCTATCCTAATGTCAACACAGGCAGAGTTTGAAAACTACAAGCGTTTTGGTTCAAAAATCAACAGTATTGCGGATAACATCAAAAAAGACCTAGCGAATGAACTAGGCATTCCATTTATTGATTATAATGCTGGAACTAGAAACATTCTGAATAGCTCAGAATATAGTGTTAAAGCTCTTATTCCTGATATGTGTCACTTTGGAGATCTTGGCCATCAAAAAGGGGCAGAATTCCTATCCAGTCAGTTGATTCCTCAAACGGTATTTGTTTCAGGGATTAGTAAAATTGGGTATCAAAATAACAAAGTGGCATCTGATTTGAATTATTCAGATTACTTGACGGATGAACAAAAGGATGTGAAGTGGATTACTAGAACTGACGGCTTCGATTTAGAAGGACAACTAAGTTCTCCTCAAACAAAGACTATGTTTGAGGTTTCGGTTTATATTGAACGTCCGTCAATTATCCGATTTTTTGGAGACAACGTGATTGTGACGTCAAATGGGCAGTCATTATCAGACGGTACTGTGCTTGATGTCGGATTTTATCGAATCACAGCTAAGAATCGTTCTGGAGTTGTTAGTAAATTCCGTGGCTTGAAATTTAATCTGAAAGAAGTATAGGTAAAGGAGGTTGTATGCAAATCGAATTTTTCAATTTTTTAAGAAGTGTCGTCAAGACTGAGGACGGACTGGTATTGTACGCTCTAGCTTTGATTGTCTCAATGGAAATCATTGATTTCTTGACAGGGACAATTGCTGCTATCGCAAACCCTGACATCGAGTATAAGAGCAAAATCGGTATCAATGGGCTCCTTCGTAAGATTTTAGGGGTCCTTTTACTGATGATTCTTATTCCGATGTCCGTGCTCTTGCCTGAGAAGACAGGCTTCGCATTCTTGTACTCGATCTATCTCGGATACATCGCATTTACTTTTCAATCACTTATTGAAAATTACCGTAAATTAAAAGGAAATATCACTCTTTTTCAGCCAATCTTAAAAGCATTTCAACGCTTATTTGAAAAAGATGAAGATAAAAACAAAGGAGAATAACACATGCAACAAATCAATGAAATCATCATCAATGCAGCAATTAGTATTCTTGTCATTTTGACTGGAATCGCAGTCAAAACGGTTAAAGAATACCTAGTGAAAAAGGGCGGAGAGCAGGCCGTTAAAATTACTGAAATTTTAGCTCGAAACGCGGTGAACGCCGTTGAGCAAGTATCTGCTGAAACAGGCTACAAAGGCGAAGAAAAGCTAGAACAGGCTCGAATCAAAATCCGTGCTGAATTGAACAAGTACAACATCGGCATGACCGACAAAGACCTGGATACTTTCGTTGAGTCAGCGGTCAAGCAGATGAACGATGCGTGGACTGAAAAATAAATCAAGAGGACCTTTTAGGTTCTCTTGATTTTTTATTAGAAAGGAGGTTAGCATTTGAAAAAGGCCATTAAAAAAGATACAGACATTTGTGTCAAAGTCCGAGATGGTGCTGACAAAGTAAGCGAGGAATTCTACTCGCATGATAAAAACAACGCATTTATCGAGTTGTCATTGAACAGTATCAACGCTGATAAAGTGACGGTCTTATTCCACTTCAAGAAAACAAATCGCTTTTTGGAAGTTGTCGGTTTGGTTGAAGATAAACACGTTTCAATTCCATTTGATACATCAATGATCACGACTGACGAAACCGTGACAGGTTTTGTTTACGCTGAGAAAGACCTGCAATCTGCAGACCTTTTTAGATTCTCGTTTGGTGTACGTGTGTCAGAAATCGACAAGCTCGACGGCGCTCCTATCATCGAGAAGGAGACAAAGCGCATTGTCGCAGTAACTGAAATCGTGACCAAATCGGAATTAGATGAAGCACTGAAACACATCAAGGTTGAAGGTGTGACCTATGACGATTCGGGAATCTTACGACGCTTAGCGTTGCTAGAAGCTAAAACTGAAATCGACACAAGTCGATTTGCTACAAAAGAAGAGGTACAGAACATCTCTCTGACTCCTGGTCCAAAAGGCGAGCGTGGGGATCCAGGCCCACAAGGTATCCCAGGAGAAATCGGACCACAAGGATTGGCTGGTCCGCAAGGCTTGCAAGGTATCCAGGGAGAACGTGGACTTGATGGTCAACCAGGACCTAAAGGGGACATCGGTCCTGTCGGTCCTCAGGGTATTCAGGGCGAGCGTGGTCCACAAGGTCCGAAGGGTGATCCATTTAAGTATAGCGACTTTACTCAAGAGCAACTTGAAGCGCTACGAGGTCCAGCTGGTCCACAAGGTCCTTCAGGCTCTGGTGGCGGTGGTACAGGTGGTAGTGTCGATTTATCTAAATACGCTCTTAAGACAGACTTAAATGCTTATTTATCTAGGACTGATGCTAATAATCACTATGCTCAAAAAGGCTGGTCTGCACAAACCTTCGCTTATAAGGGTGATTTAGGTAGTTTTATTAGAAAAAACGAGATTGGGCAATATGCATTAACACCTGGCGATGCTGCTTCTCGTTACGTTAATAATATTCAAGCTCAGAATTTTGCTAAGAATGCAGATTTAGCTAACTATGTTCCTAAAGCTCAGTACGATGAAGATATGGAAGCTCTTAAGAAACGTATAAACGATTTAAAAAACTTAAGAAAGGAAAAATAAAAAATGGGAATTAATATTGAAAATGCCATTTCCTGGATGAAAGCTAGACAAGGACGAGTCTCTTATAGCATGGAATACCGAGATGGTGAGGACTCGTATGATTGTTCATCATCAATGTACTACGCCTTGCGCTCCGGTGGAGCCGTGTCAGCTGGATGGGCAGTGAATACTGAATACATGCACGACTGGCTTATTAAGAACGGTTTCGAACTAATTGCAGAAAATACTCCATGGAATGCTAAACGAGGAGACGTCTTCATTTGGGGCAGACGTGGATCCTCAGCTGGTGCTGGTGGACATACTGGTATTTTCATTGATAGTGATAACATCATCCATTGTAATTATCGCTATGATGGGATCTCAGTAAACGACCACGATGACATCTGGGTATACGCTGGGCGTCCTTACTACTACATTTACCGTTTGACCAATCCAAACGCTCAACCTGAGGCACCTAAAAAAGGCTGGCAAAAGGATGATAAAGGCTACTGGTACGCTCGAGCTAACGGTACTTATCCTAAGTCGGAATTTGAGTACATCGAAGAAAACAAATCATGGTTCTACTTCAATTATGAAGGATATATGGTTGCTGAAGATTGGGTTAAACATACCGACGGCAAGTGGTACTATTTTGACAAGGGTGGCTACATGGCCACATCTTGGAAAAAAATCAATGGGAAATGGTACTATTTCAACCGTGACGGTTCAATGCAGACTGGCTGGATTAAGTACTACGATAAGTGGTACTACTGCGATGAAACAAATGGCGATATGAAGTCAGATTGCTTTGTCAAATATAATAACGGCTGGTACATGTTACTTCCTGACGGTCGAATGGCTGACAAGGAATCATTCACTGTTGAGCCTGACGGCTTGATTACTACAAAATAAAAATAAAGCATAGAAAGGCTTTCAGAATTTAATTACACTTACCGCTGGCTCTTGCTGGCGGTTTTTTTGTTTGCTCTGAAAGTACTTTCTAAAATAAAAAAAGTTTAAATTTCTTTGTGTTTATTGTTGACATAAGTCAACAAACATGATATACTATATTCAAGATAAGGAAAGGGAGTTCAAAAGAACTCAGGTAAAACACAATGAAAATCAATAATGAATTTGTAATGACAGTAGGCGCTGGAATTAACATGAAAGAAAAATTAGAAAAACTTGCTAACAGCAAAGGTTTTACAGATAGAAATACAGGTATCTTTGTTGGTAAAGCTGATCTAGAAGAAAAAGGCCTTTACTCTTACATTGACGGTACAAAAGAAGTTTTAGACGTTGAAGATTTTGAAGCCTTTGAAAAATTTGAACAATTTGAATTTTTCGGTTTTTGTGGAAATGAAAATGTTTATCTTTACAAATAATTAAGAGGTAATTCAATGAAAATTGATACGAAGAAGGTAGAGATGGTCTTGATGGACGAGACCATCCCTGCCAATCTCTTTGAAAAAGAGTTAGGTATTTCACGTTCGGCAGTCACCAGATTGCGAAAAGGAGAGCGTGAGTTTAAAAATTTCACAATCGATACTGCTGAAAAAATTCAAAAATGGATTGATAAAAATGAAGCTTGATTTGACAGGGAATAAATACGGTCGTCTGACCGTTCTTGGCGACAACGGAACAAGAACAAAAAACGGCAAGGTATTATGGCATTGTCTTTGTGAATGTGGCGATACAACTTATGTACGTGCTGACCATTTAAAAAATGGCTCAGTAGTCTCTTGTGGCTGTTTGAATAATGAGAAAAAACATGAACGCTTCAAGGATTTGACTGATTCAGAGACAGATAATTTTAAAGTAATCGATAGAGCGTACTCAAAAAATCAACGTGTCTACTGGAATTGCATTTGCAAGCATTGCGGAAATCACATCGAATTGCAAAGTAATCAGATAGAGAGATATTCAGGATGTGGTTGCAAGCAAAATCGTAGTACAAAAGAGCGAATGGCTGAAATCCGAGATTCTGAGAGTTTAAAATCTACGAAACCAACTGCGAAAAGCAGTACAGGGGTTAGAGGTGTTTATTTTAATAAACGGAAGAATAGATATCAGGCTTTCATAAATGTTGACAAAAAAACAAAATATTTGGGAAGCTACACTTCCTTGGAAGAAGCTACCAAAATACGCAGAGAAGCTGAAATTGAAAATGGATACAAATAAAGCAGTGATTTTTTTCACTGTTTTTTATTTTTTCTACGAATAGATAAGTAGGAGGAATAAAAATGAAAATCTTAAATATTGAACTAACAAGCATTGATGAAACTGATTTAGGCTTTGAGCATTGGGTGGATGTGACTTACAACGTTCCGATTTTGAAAAACGAATATACGGTTAAGCTGTTGCTCTTGATGGAATGCAAGATAGAGGACCAGGAAGTCATTGAGTATCTGGTATCAACTTGGAAGTATCGGGATCTCGTGCTACATTCTGTACAGATGTATGAGATGGAAAAAATCAATAATTTTACTATCCTTGATTGAAATGTTGGTGGTGTTGCTTATCATTAGTGTCCTACTCTTACTGTTTGTACCAAATCTTACTAAGCAAAAGGATGCAGTGAATGACAAGGGGAAAGCAGCT
>ERZ772920.631-NODE-631-length-19588-cov-26.952388_pt1 | contig 19588 bp, 14 predicted proteins | sample MGYA00511469_ERZ772920 | MGnify/ENA primary metagenome ERZ772920 (study PRJEB29015, sample SAMEA2738069) | human oral metagenome | biome: human oral; feature: human-associated habitat; material: saliva | place: China | collected 2216 ... | reverse complement strand
ACGCCCTCCCTCGGATCGTTCTACAGTCTTTACTACACTATAGAGTACCCTGTTTCAGCCCTGAATGTCTCGCTGGACGGCACCTATTTTGCGTATCAAAGCACTTCTTCGCACCGGAACAACCGTTTTATTTTGCACCCGCGGCTTTTTACCCCAGACGCCATACCCCAGACACCACAGTGCCCCGCACCGGACGTATCGCTACAACCAATGCGGGGCGGGCGTCTCTCCTACCGGCTCACTCACAAGACCGGGGTCAGAGAGGGTACCGTGCCGGTCATGACATCCAGCACGGAGCTTGAGGGGCACTCCTACCGCTTAGCTTGCGGTGAAGGAGCCCAGCGAGGTGGCGTTAGAAGCCAGGGTGGTGCTGGAGGCATCCACGCTATCGGTGGTGGTGTACACGGTGTAGCTCTCGCCCTTGGTGATCTTGGAGCTGGAGACCAGGATCAGTGCGGTGCTGGAGTTAGTCACCTTGTAGTTTGCCACCACGTTACCGGAGGAGTCGGCAACCTGTACGGTGGTGCCTGCGCTCAGGTTCGATACGTTGCTGATCTTCACGTAACCGCTGGTGGAGTTGGTCGAGGGTGCCTCGAACATGTCACCGGAGTTACCCGCGGTCACGGTCGTGCCGTTGAGCAGCAGGTCGCCGTTGGTGTCCAGGGATGCGTTACCGCCGGTGAAGGGACCGTTCACGATCAGGGTGCCACCGGAGAGGGTTGCCGTACCGTTGGAGTCGATGCCGTCGCCGTTCGTATTCACGGTGACGGTACCGCCGGTGATGTTGATGGTTGCGTCGACCACCTCGAAGGTGCCGCCACCACCACCCATGCCGCCGCCTGCACCACCGCCAGCCGGGGGCTGACCCATGGTGCCCGAGGGAGCCTGACCGCCACCTGCAGGTGCCTGACCTGCGCTACCGCTGGGCGCCTGGGGTGCAGAGTTCTGGCCACCCTGCGCGCTCTGCTTAGCCGAGGTTGCAGTAGTCGACTCAGTGCTGGTCGAGGTGGTGCTGTACGAGGCGTTGATACCGTCATCGGAGCTGGTCACGTTCACGGTGCCGTCCAGGATGTTGATGTACTGCGCCTCAATACCCTCGTTCGCCTTGGTAATGTTCAGGGTACCGCCGGAGATTTCAAGCACGCGCTCAGCCTTGAAACCGTCATCACCTGCAGAGATGTTCACGGTACCGCCGCTCAGGCGCACCCAGCCGCGGTTGCCGTCGGTGTCGTTAGTTGCCTTGATGCCGTCCTTGGTTGCGGTCACGGTGATGGCGCCGTCCAGGATATCGACGTAGTCCTTACCCTTGATGCCGGTGTTTGCCGCGTTCACTTCCAGGATGCCGGAGGCAATGACCAGGCCGTCAGTGGTGTGGATGCCCTCTTCGTACTTGCCCTCAACCTTCAGGGTGCCTTCACCGGCAAGGGTCAGGTCGCTCTTGGAGTAGATGGCGGCGTCGGGGCTGCCGCTGGCGGTATCCGAGTAGGAGGAGCCGTCAGAGACGGTGTTGGTGGTGCCCGAGGCGGTGTAGATGACGACCTCATCCGCCTCAACCACGTTGATTGCCGCGCCGGTGGAGTTGGTGATGGTCGCGTTGTTCAGGATCAGGCGGACCATGTCACTGTCGGCTGCCTCAACCTTGACCTGGCCGCTATAGGTGCCGCTCAGGCGGTAGTTACCCGCCTTGGTGATGGTGATGACGCCATCGCTGACGGTCACGCCGTCGGTCGCGGTCGGGTTAGAAAGATCGATAGTGACTTCGCTGGAGGAATCCCAGGTCAGATCCTTCGCGGAGTAGTGGGTGTCCTCGGCGAGCTTCGCGCCGCTCTTCACGTCGGTGGAGAAGGAGTCTGCCACCTTCGACGTGGTGCCCGAAGTGCTCGAAGCGGAGGTACTGATTGCACTCGAAGCGCTGGCATTCGATGCCGAGGTTGCCGAGCAGCCGGTCAACGCCAGGGCTGCGAGGAGGGTAATGGAGGTTGCGCTCTTAATCATATTGCTCTTTTTCACGGGTTTTCCTTTGTGTTTGGGTGACCACTCGCGTAGAGCCAGCGCCACAGGGGTAAGACGTATGTGAAATGTAAATATGTGTGAGAGCGGTTATTGCCTGTGTGGGGCGAATAAGGCCGATGTTGTGCTTGGTTCGGGGGTTAGATTCGTTCGGGGTTAGATTCGGGATTCAGCGGGTTAGGGGCTGGGGGTGCGGGTAAGGTAGGTGCACTACCCTACCCGCGCATCCCAGATTGCCGTTTTAGCCAGATCGCTGTTTGAGCCAGATTGCCGTTTTAGGCGGCTGCGAAACGCTCGGTCAGCAGCTTCTGGTAGTCCTCTTCGGTCATGTCATCCACGTTGAGGCGGGTGCCGTTGACCGGTTCCAGGTGCATCCAGTTCTTCAGGGTTTCTTCCCACTTGTTGCTTGCCAGCTGCGGGTTCAGCGCCGCCATACCGGTTGCAAACTTGGAGATCTTCGCGGGGGTGATACCCGCATCCCAGAGGTGCTGGTCTGCCACGGAGGGCTCCACACCGGACTTGGTTTCGATGATGACCGCGTTCGGCAGGCCGTAGGTGATGCCGACCAGGTTGCCGTGGTAGTTGCGGTAGTTCACGCCCGCCATGAGAATGTTCTCGGACATGGGGGTCCAGGTCAGGTTGGTGTCTACCGTCATGCGGGATGCGACCGGGTTCTTCTCGCTCTGCGGCAGGAAGACCGTGGTACGGCGGTAGCCGGTGGTCAGAACCGCCTCCAGCTTCTCGACCGGGCCCGCGAGGATGTCGCCGAGTGCTTCGGTGATGTACTCGTGGCCTTCCGCGGTGAGCGTATCGCGCATCTCGAAGGTGTACGGAATACGCTTCTTGACGGTTATATCCTGCTCACCATCGGTCTTGACCTCCAGGAAGGTCAGCTCCGAGTCCAGGTAGCTACGGGTACGAATCTTGAAGGTGTCATCGCGGCTGTAGGCTGCCGAGTGGTAGCTCTGCATCTGCGGGGTGTCGAAGTAGACCGAGTCGTAGGCGAAGTCGCGCTGGCCCTTGATTTCCATGACGGAGGCGTCTGCGTCGAGCGTGGAGAGTACCTTGGCGGCGGTTTCTGCGTCGACAATGTACTTGCGGTCCACGCGGGTCTGCATGGCTGCCTTCTCGTTCATGGCTTCGAGGCTGATGCTCTTCCACTCTGCGGGGATGATGTTTGCGGCTGCGTTAGTCATGGGTCTTCGTCCTTCTGGGGTGCCGCCCGGCGCGTATTGGGCTGTGCGCCGAGGCGGCGTGTCGTGGTATCGGAGATGTTTGTGCAGTTGGAGTGAATCGGAGGCTTTTACGCCGGCTGGTCTTACTTGCCCACCGGGGTGCGCTGGAGCGGAACCATCCGGGTGTCCAGGGTGGTGTGCGCCTCGGCGGTGGGAACCTGAGGTGCTACCGGCTGGCGGGTTGCACTAATCTGTGACGCTGCCGCCTCCACTGCCGCGGGGGTGCCGCCTTCGGTGGTTTCCTTGGGCTGGTAGGTGACGGTGGCGCGGGTCAGGTTGTTCACCATGTCCAGCTCGGTAATCTTCGCCGAGGTGACCGTGTAACCCAGGCGAGCGCTCAGGTAGTTCTTGAGCTCTTCCTCGTCGCTAATCGCACGATCGGCGGTGACGGTCTGAGTCTGATCGGTAGAGACCGGGGCGCTGCGCGAGTCAAGAATCGCGATCAGGGCGACCAGGGTAGCCATGAGGGCGAAAGCGATATACGCCGGGCTGATGTTCACACCCGCGATCATGCCGACCGAGAGAGCTACGAAGTAGTAACCCACCTCGCGCTGACTCAGGGCGGTGGAACGCAATCGGATAATCGACAGGACACCGAAGAGGCCCATACCCATAGCGGATGCGTTCGATCCGGCGGATACCAGCGCCACCGAGACGGTGAAGATACCGGCGTTGATGACCGCGTAGGAAATCATCAGTTCGCGGTTGCGGTGCCGCACCATGTAGAGGGTGCAGAGAGCTGCGATGGCTATGGCATCGGCAATCGCCATGGTCAGAATAGTCATTGGGTGCTCCAGGTATCGTGTCGTGATGTTCGCGGTGCTCTTTGCTGTCTGTTCTTCAGCTTCGGGCTGTGCGTTCTTTGTAGTATCTAGATTCCCGTGCAAGCCTGTGTTTACCCTGTGCTCGCCTTAACTTATAGATAAGTGTTATATGTCTCTAATAAATACCCTAATCGTGGCGCTATTCAATCGTAATTTTTCTCTTTTCTCGCGTCCTTGACGGAGCATCCCACAGCTTCAAAAAGCACAAAAAATGGGCTCCCTCCGATATGGAGGGAGCCCATAAAAGCAGCTAAAAACTTAGCGACTAGGCGTTATTATGCCTTCTTGCGCATACGGGTTGCCACGATGGTCGCGCCACCAGCACCCAGAGCAATCAGACCCAGACCAGCAGCGGTCATCGCGTCGGATGCACCGGTCTTAGCCAGGGAAGAAGAGCTCTTGGAGGATGCGTTCGAAGAACCGGAGCCCAGGTTGTCATTCGAGCCGGAGCTCAGCGAAACGCTGTCAGACTTGTTGGAGTTCTCGTAGTTCGGCTGCTCTTCGCAACCTTCATCGTCACCGTCAGCGTCGAACTTATCGCGGAAGTCCGGGTCACCCCTGTGAATAGAGGTGCCGCGGTCTGCCCACACGTCAGCACAGTTCTGGTACTTGTAGGTCTTCTCGTCCTTTGCGGAGGAGTCGGAAGCCTGGTCAGACTTCTGGTCTTCAGACTTCTGCTCTTCAGCAGGTGCGGAGGTCTCATCGGCAGGCTTGGGAGCCTCGGTGGTCGGGTCCTGGGTGGGAGCCGGGGTCGAGTCCTCGGAGGGGGTCGGAGTCGGGTCCTCGGAGGGAGCCGGAGTCGGGTCCTGAGAAGGAGCGGGGGTCGGGTCCTCGCTAGGTGCGGGAGCGGGCTGCTCTGCAACCTTAATGGTCACGGTAGCTGCCTTACCGCCGCGGGGAACGTCACCGTCCTTCAGGGAGCCGGACAGCAGGTAAATGTCAACGGAAACGCTGCCGTGCAGCTCTTCCTGCCAAGGGATGGTAACGGAGAAGTTGCCAGCCGCGTCAGCGTGGATTTCCAGGTAGTCCTGGCCGTCAATCTTGACGGCACCCTTGTTCAGCTTCAGTGCCAGGACGGAACCGGAAGTGCCGTCAGCGGTCTTGAAGCCCTCGCCGCCAATGTTCAGACCCTGACCCTCAACCCATACGTCGGGGGCGATGAACTGTGCAGAGTCTGCGTAGGTGTGGACAACCTGAGGCGCACCTTCAACAGCGAAGGTTGCGGGGACGGAAGTAGCAACGAGGCCACAGCCGATGAGGGCGGTGGCACCAATGCGTGCGATGTTGTTTCGAATATTCATGCCCCCATTCTAACGAGCGAAGCTTGGGATACCGGCTCCCAAGACGCTAATTTGCCATGACCTGACTCACAAAACATATTTTTCTTGAAGGTTTATTGAAGGCATGGTTGAACTATATAAGCCTTTTACACCGCCGTGCACCTCTAAAGCCTCAACCCAACGTTGAAGAAACTAACAAGTACATACCCCACCTCATCGGCACAACCCAACAGCAAAAACCACCCCGTTAAACGCGAAAATCCCCTCCGCCCGAACGCTCAAAAGCATCAGGGGAAGGGACCCTCACACACCGCACGGGGCGGTGGCAATAGTTTTAGGAGTTCTTGCGGTTGCGCACAGCAGACACGCCAGCAACACCCAGGCCCAGAGCTACCAGACCCATACCGGCAATGGTGAAGGCGTTAGAAGCACCGGTGTTAGCCAGGGAAGAGCGCTGAGCACGGCTTGAAGTGTAGCTGCTCGAAGAGGAGGAGTCGCCGCCCAGGTTATCCAGACCGCCAGAGTTGCGGGATGAAGAACCCGAGGAGCTGTTGGAGGAGAAACCGTCGGTCACCTCGCTGTTAATGACCTCGCAGCCCAGGCCGTTACCGTCGTTATCGAACTTCTTGCGGAAGTCCGGGTGGCTCGAGGGCATGGGCGCCAGGCCAGCAGCCGCAACCTCTGCACAGTTCGCAAAGCGAGTGCTCTCAGCCGAAGCGGTCACCTGCTCGGTAGCGGAGGTGGAATCACCCAGCTGATCCTTCGCATCGTTCGCAACAGATGCGTGCTGATCAGCAGCTGCCGAAGCCGAAGCGCTCGCAGAAGCAGTTGCCGAAGCGGAGGGGGTCGCCACCACAGAAGCAGAAGCCGATGCGGTAGCCGAGGGGCTCACCGAAGCGGTAGCGGACGCCTTCTCATCGGCGCGGTTCTTGATCTTTGCATCCACGGAGGCAACAACCTCATCAGCGGCAGTAGCCGAAGCAGAAGCCGAGGGGGTAGCAGATGCGGAAGGCGCCATAGAAGCGGAGGGGGTAGCCACCACGGAAGCGGTTGCCGAAGCAGTTGCCGAAGCGCTCGCAGATGCGGTAGCGGAGGGGGTTGCTTCCTGAACGGAGCGAGCCTCAATCTTCACGGTCGCAGCCTTACCGCCACGGGAAGTATCGTTATCCTTCAAAGAACCAGAGAGCAGGTAGACGTCCACGGAGATACGCTCATCCAGGTCGTTCTGCCAGGGAATAGAAACGGAGAAGTTGCCCTTCTCATCAGCCTGAACTTCCAGGTAGTCCTTGCCGTCAATCTTGACGGTACCCTTGTTCAGCTTGATAGCGATGGTGGAGCCGGAGGTACCGTCCTGGGTCAAGAAGCCTTCGCCGGTAATCTTCAGGGTTTCGCCCTTGTACCAGACCTCAGAAATGTGGGAGGTTGCCTTGTCGGAGTAGACGTGGGTGACGGACTCTTCACCGTTCTGAGCGAAAGTTGCGGGGATTGCGGTGACCGCCAGACCGCAACCGATCAGGGCGGTGGCACCGAAGCGAGTGATAGTGTGTCGAATGTCCATCCCATCATTTTATCCCCGCACGGTGGGCGTATCCGCCTGTCCAGGGGCTATTTGCAATGACTTGCAACACAAAATAGCACTTTCGTGCACTTAATCTTGGGTCGGTGCACGCGCGGTAAGATTCGCCGGAGAAACAGCATGCGCAGAAGAAACAGCATTCACAGGAGAAACAGCGCCGCCTAGACCTGTGTAACGAACCCGGCAACCTTAAACGTCAATCTCGTCGAGCATGAGTTCCAGCGCCTCACCCACGCCGCTGCGCCACAGGTAGGTAGCCTTTGCATCCGCACGACCCGGACCGCCGTTAATCACAGCCACCGGCTTGCCGGCGCGCAGAGCCTCCAGCACAATCTTGTAGCTACTCATAACCGCCACCGAGGAGCCCACCACCAGCAGCGCCGAACATTCAGCGAGCATGGCGTCCTTGAGCGCCTTACGTTCGGCGGGCACGGACTCGCCAAAGTACACCACATCCGGCTTGAGGCGGGTCGAACCGCAGGCGATACAGGGCACCATCTGAAAATCGCGGATATAGCGGTCATCCAGCTCCACGTCACCATCAGGATTCACGCGCAGGTCTTCGTCTTCAAGGCGCGCCAGGTAGCCGAGGTTCGCAGCATCCAGGCGTGTATCCAGGCTTTCGCGACTCTCGTCCTGCCCGCAGTCCAGGCACACAATACGAGAGAGGTCGCCGTGCAGCGCCAGCAGACGGGAGCTTCCAGCACGGGCGTGCAGCCCATCCACGTTCTGCGTAATCACGCCGCTCACGGCACCCAGCTGCTCCAGCTCGGCGAGCGCATAGTGGGCGCGGTTCGGTTCGGCGCGGCGCATGCGGCGCCAACCCACGTAGGAGCGCGCCCAGTAGCGTTGGCGGGCGGCGTCATCGTAGCGGAATTCCTGGTAGGTCATGGGGCGGTGGTCGTGCAGGGAGCCGCCGGGTCCGCGGTAATCGGGGATGCCGGATTCGGTGCTCACTCCCGCGCCGGTGAGCACGAGAACCTTACCCGCTTTGAGTAGCTTGGCAATACCCGCGGAGGCGTATTCTTCGTCGTGCGGGGTGGCGTTCTCAGAGACAACGCGCTGAATCGAGCGGATTGCGGCACGGTGCACGGAGGCGATTTCTTCGCGCTGCTCACCGGCGGCGGCGAAGTTCTGGTGGTCAGTCCAGCGGTCCATTCTTCTCCTCAATGCTCTGTGTATTAGTGCGGTTCTAGTGCGTTAAACGGCTGTGGGGTACCCCTTTTGAGGGTACCCCACAGCCTATTTCTTATGGTTTCGAATGTGCAAACTCAGCCACAGGCTAAGTCCGCCCAGCCAACCGGTTGAGCTTAGTTCTCAGCCTTCTGCTCACGCTCGGAGGTCACCGACAGGCCGTCGCTGGCAACGTCCGGATTCACATCCACGGTCACGGTGTCGCCGTCGTGGATAGCGCCGGAGAGGATGCCGCGAGCCAGGCGGTCGCCAATCTCGCGCTGTACCAGGCGGCGCAGCGGGCGAGCACCGAATGCCGGGTCGTAACCGGTCTTACCCAGCCACTCCAGGGCTGCCTCGGTCACGTTCAGGGTGAGGCGGCGGTCCTCCAGACGCTTAGCCATGCTCTTGACCTGCAGGCCCACAATCTGGCCCAGGTTCTCAGCCGACAGGGGCTGGAACATGATGATGTCGTCCAGTCGGTTTAGGAACTCGGGGCGGAAGGCCTGGTGCACAACCTCCATGGCCTTCTCGGAGCGCTCATCGAAGGGCAGGTCCTGGTTGACCAAGTACTGCGAACCAAGGTTCGAGGTCAGAATCAGGATGACGTTGCGGAAGTCCACGGTGCGGCCCTGACCGTCGGTCAGGCGGCCGTCATCGAGCACCTGCAGCAGGATGTCGAAGACCTCGGGGTGTGCCTTCTCGACCTCGTCGAGCAGCACCACCGAGTAGGGGCGACGGCGTACAGCCTCGGTCAGCTGACCGCCCTCTTCGTGGCCGACGTATCCGGGAGGGGCACCGACCAGGCGGGAAACGGTGTGCTTCTCGGAGTACTCGCTCATGTCGATGCGCACCAGGGCACGCTCGTCATCGAACTGGAACTCAGCCAGTGCCTTAGCCAGCTCGGTCTTACCAACACCGGTCGGGCCCAGGAACAGGAAGGAACCAATCGGGCGGTTCGGGTCGGAAATACCGGCGCGGGCACGGCGCACAGCGTCAGAGACAGCGACCACTGCGGCTTCCTGGCCGATAAGGCGGGCACCGATGCGCTTCTCCATTTCGAGCAGCTTCTCGGACTCACCCTGCATCATGCGACCTGCGGGAATGCCGGTCCAGGAGGAAATTACCTCGGCGATATCGTCCGCGGTGACTTCTTCAGAGACCATGGACTCGTGCTTGGCATTGTCCTCGGCGCGCTGTGCCTCTTCCAGCTCAGCCTGCTTTGCGGGAATCTCGCCGTAGAGCAGGCGGGATGCCTCAGCGAGGTTACCTTCGCGCTGTGCAACCTCTGCACGGGAACGCAGCTCGTCAATCTGGGTCTTGATGTCACCCACGCGGTTCAGGCTTGCCTTCTCCGCTTCCCAACGGGCATTGAGGGCGTCAAGCTGTTCCTTCTTGTCGGCCATATCCTGGCGCAGGGCCTCCAGACGCTCAACCGAGGCGGGGTCGGTCTCGTCGGCAAGTGCCAGTTCCTCCATGGTGAGGCGGTCCACGGCGCGGCGCAGCTGGTCGATTTCCTCCGGTGCGGAGTCAATTTCCATGCGCAGGCGGGATGCTGCCTCGTCAATCAGGTCAATTGCCTTGTCCGGCAGCTGACGGGAGGGAATGTAGCGGTTGGACAGGGTTGCTGCGGCAACCAGTGCGGAGTCAGCAATCTGTACCTTGTGGTGTGCCTCGTAGCGTTCCTTCAGGCCACGCAGAATACCGATAGTGTCATCGACGCTGGGCTCGCCCACGTACACCTGCTGGAAGCGGCGCTCCAGGGCGGGGTCCTTCTCGATGTTTTCGCGGTACTCATCCAGGGTGGTGGCACCGATCAGGCGCAGCTCACCACGGGCAAGCATGGGCTTGAGCATGTTACCTGCGTCCATGGAGCCTTCGGATGCGCCAGCACCGACGACGGTGTGAATCTCGTCGATGAAGGTCACGATCTGACCCTCGGACTTCTTGATTTCTTCGAGGACTGCCTTCAGGCGTTCCTCGAATTCACCGCGGTACTTTGCGCCTGCAACCATGGAGCCCAGGTCCAGGCTGATGAGAGTCTTGCCGCGCAGGGATTCGGGCACGTCGCCGGAAACCATGCGCTGCGCCAGGCCTTCCACGACGGCGGTCTTACCAACGCCGGGCTCACCAATCAGAACGGGGTTGTTCTTGGTTCGACGGGAGAGCACCTGCACGACGCGGCGAATCTCAGAGTCGCGGCCGATGACCGGGTCAAGCTTGCCTGCGCGGGCAATAGCGGTCAGGTCGGTGCCGTACTTTTCGAGCGCCTGGAAGGTGCCTTCGGGGTCAGGGGTGTCCACGGTGCGGTCTCCTCGGACGTTGGGGATGGTCTGTGCGATGAGCTCTGCGGTAGCGCCGAGCTTGTGCATTGCGGTTGCGGTGCTATCGGTTCCGCTGGCAATGCCCAGCAGAATCATTTCGGTAGAAACGTAGGTATCTCCGAAGCCCTGGGCGCGGGTCTGTGCCGCCTGCAGAGCGGAGAGCGCGGCGCGGCTGAGGGAAGCATTCTGCACGGAGGCACCGGATGCCTTCGGCAACTTCTTGATTTCAGCAGATGCCGCCTCGGAGATAGCGTCCACATCCAGGCCTGCAGCCTTGAGGACTGCTACGGCGACGCCTTCGCGCTGGTCCATGAGGGCCTTGAGGATGTGCGCGGTTTCAATAGTGGGGTTGCCGGCGGTTTGAGCGTTAGTATTTGCCGCCGAGATGACTTCTTGACTCTTGGTGGTGAACTTGTTGTCCATGATGTTCCTTTCGTGTTTCGAGGGGCTTATCCTATGCGCCCCCGCATTACATAACTTGAGTCTACTCCACTCAATTATGTTTCGCAAGCCTCCTGCAAAAAAAATTTTCGTATTTTTCGCCCCACCTCACACCCCCTGCCGCCCGGACAAAAGCCCCAGTCAAAACTCCCTGTCAAAGCCCCAGTCGAAGCCGCATTGCTATACTGACCGGATTGGGCGCTTGCAGGTTCCCATAACAGCTAAAGATTAGGGACCCCACATGAAAATACTGGTTCTCGGCGCAACCGGCCGCACCGGCCGCCTCTTCATCCACAAAGCCCTAGAGGAGGGGCACTCGGTCACCGCCTACGTACGCAACCCCGATAAGGCGCGCACACTACTGGCGGCACACCAGAACCTCACGATTACTCCCGGCGACCTCAACGATGCCGAGCAGCTCGCCGCAGCATCCTCCGGGCAGGACGTCATGGTGAGCATCCTGGGCCAGAAAGCCACGGTGCGAGAGTTTCTGCACAGCACGTTCCTGCAGGAGCGACTGCCGCTCATCATGCAGACGGTCACGGGCGCAGGCGTGAAGCACTGCGTTCTGCTGAGCGCCTACGGCGTGGGCGATACGGTACAAACCGCCTCCCTTCCCATGCGCCTGGTATGCAAGGTCATCATGCACGGCATTTTTACCGACAAGGTCAAGGCTGACGCCCTGGTCGCCGAATATCAGCCGTATATTTCGCGTGCACATCCGGGTAGACTGACCGATAAGCCCGGCAGGGGCGGGGTAAAGGTGTTTGACATGGCGAGTGTCGAGCGCACTCCGGGTATCCCGACCATTGCACGTGAGGACGTCGCCGATGCCCTGCTCACTATTGCCAAGAACCCTCAGAACGCGGGCACAGATTTTTTGGTAACAATTGGGGATACTGTCCTGCGGTCGCCCCAGAAATAAACCGGTAGGCTTAAGAGATGACGACTACGAACACCCTCCCCGCCGCGATTCTCTTCGACCACGACGGCACCCTGGTTGACACCGAACCCGTCTGGGCCGCCGCGAAACAGGAACTCACCGCAGATTTCGGCGGCACCTGGACCGAACAGGACACCCTCGACTGCCTGGGCCTGTCCATGCAGTTCACCCTGGATCGCCTGCGCGAGCGCGGCGTCGACCTACCCGACGAGCAGATCAACGACTTGCTCGTAGGAAAGGTGCGCGAGGCCCTTTCCCACCGAGAGGTTGAATTCCTGCCGGGCATCGAACCCTTCCTGCGCGAGGTGCGCGACGCACACATCCCCGCAGCTATCGTCACGAACGCCACCACCTCCATTGCGCGCCGCACCGCCGATGCCGCACCCGAGGGCACATTCTCGGTCGTTATTGGCAACGACGAGACCACCCACCCCAAGCCCAATCCGCAACCCTACCTTTTGGCAGCCGAGCGCCTGGGCGTTGACCCGACTCAGTGCGTGGCAATCGAGGATTCCCCCTCGGGTGTGCGCAGTGCAACCGCGGCGGGTATGCGCGTAATCGTGGTGCCGGGCGAGCTGGAGGTTCCGGCAGAACTGGGCACCGCACGCATGAGCCACGAGGAGCTGAATCTGGAGGCGATCCGCTCCCTAATGAACCGCTAAGAATCCATGACTGCCCCCATCACGCGGCAATTTATTACGAATTACTCATAATAGTGATTGACATTGGGCCCGCCGGGTGGTTAACTCGATAGTGACGCTTCGACCCGGGCGACGGTAACCTCCGCGGGCCGAAACGAACTGTAATAGCACGACGCGACATCTCAAAGGAGAACGCACATGGCATTCGCAAAGTACACCGCTCCCGGCCTGACCCTCGAGACCGGCAAGGAGCTCTCCGACGTCCTCCAGGCTCGTCTGCACGACCTGAACGACCTGCACCTGGTTCTGAAGCACGCTCACTGGAACGTGACCGGCCCCGGCTTCATCGCAGTTCACGAGATGATTGACCCCCAGGTCGACACCGTTCGCGAGTTCGTTGACGCTATCGCAGAGCGTATGGCAACCCTGGGCGCAACCCCCAACGGCCTGGCTGGCGCACTGGTCGCACAGCGCCCCGTCGAGGATTACCCCGTTGGCCGCGCACGCGTTGCCGACCACCTGCGCGCCCTGAACGACGTGTACACCCGCGTGATTGAGGCTCACCGCAAGGCTCTGGCCTTCGCAGGCGAGACCGACCCCATCACCGAGGACCTGCTGATCGGCCAGACCGCCGAGCTGGAGAAGTTCCAGTGGTTCATCCGCGCATTCCTCGAGAACAGCGCAGGCGAGATCTCCGAGTAAAGCTGGCGATAATCGCTAAATTCATCCCGGCCGCTACCGGCCGGCTGAGCGCTCCCGGCCCATAGCCGGAATAGATGCTTACCTTCGGGCGGGCGTTCCCACACACTGCGTGGGGACGCCCGCCCGTTTGCACACCCGCGTCGCGCTATCTACCCCTCTTTCCCGTAGCCTACCAACCGCATCGTTCCGGCACTTCGACCAGGAAAGATTCCTCGACGCGGGGGCTTTCAAAAGTACGTTGGGGCGAACTTCAACACCCGGTGGAGCCGTCCTAGATTTCCGATTCCAAGTGCTTTACAGTGGTTCACTGGTCAACACAGATTTGAACGCATTATCAGCGCGCGCGGGGCCAGACACCCCGCACGCACCGCATCTTGCGGAAGGGATTTATGAGTACGCACGCACCCTACGAGCACGGCGCTGAAACCGAGATGCTCCAGAGCGAGCCGGCACGCCACCGGGCAGTTACCGACCCGACCCCGGCGCAGATTAAGCGTTGGCGCCGCTACCTGGCCGACGAGGAATCCGAGGCACGTATCTACCGCTACCTGGCGAAACGTGCCGAGGGTACCGACCGCGAAATTCTGCTGCAGGTGGCGGAGGCAGAAAAGCGTCACCAGCAGCACTGGCGCGATATGCTCGGTGAGCACGCGGATGTGCATGTGCGCCCGTCCATGCAGTCCCTGCTCCTACAGTTCCTGGCAAAGAACTTCGGTTCGGTGTTTATTCTGGCGATGGCTCAGCGTGCCGAGTCCCGCTCCCCCTACGCCGAGGACCCGGACGCAACCGAGGAGATGGCGGCCGACGAAGCCATCCACGAGGAGATTATCCGTGCCCTGGCGACCAGCGGCCGTGAGAAGCTCTCGGGCAACTTCCGCGCGGCGGTCTTTGGCGCCAACGACGGCCTGGTCTCAAACCTGGCCCTGATTATGGGTATTACCGCCTCGGGCGCATCCAGCTCGATGGTTCTACTCTCGGGTGTTGCGGGCCTGCTGGCCGGTGCGCTGTCGATGGCGGCGGGTGAGTTCGTGTCGGTGCGTTCCCAGCGTGAGCTGCTGGATGCGTCCCAGCCGACCCAGGTTACCCTGCGTGTTGCACACGATTTGGATTTGGATTCGAACGAGCTGGAGCTCATCTACCGCGCCCGCGGCATGGACCCGGAGGCTGCGCATCACCGTGCCCTGGAGCGTTTCGGCTACCTGGACTGCGATTGCGATCCGTCGCTGTCGCATCATGACGATGATGAGCGCGAGGAGAACGTGGCTCTGGGCACCGATATTGGTGCCGCCGCGGCGTCTTTCTCGTTCTTCGCCTCGGGCGCGCTGATCCCGATCCTGCCCTATATCTTTGGCATGTCGGGTGTGGGTGCCATGATTCTGTCCCTGCTGTTCGTGGGTGCGGCGCTGGGCTTCACCGGCGGCGTGGTGGGTCTGCTCTCGGGTGCTTCCCCGCTCAAGCGCGGTATTCGCCAGATTCTGATTGGTTACGGTGCGGCGTTCGTGACCTACCTGCTGGGTTTGGCGTTCGGTACGACGGTCGGCTAACCTCATCCTCTACATAAGCTTTAGACAAGTGTATATAGCCGCTCAGGTATGCTCTACACTCCCCCGTGAGTGCCGCAGCCTGATGAGTGGCGCTGTCTGACAAGTGCCACTGCCTGAGCGCAAAGAAACCCCCGGCAGATACATTCAGTGTATCTACCGGGGGATTCCATCACTCTCTGCACTTACACCGCTCAGCACGGGGCAAGCAACTGCGGGGGAAAACTCCACGGGGCGTTAAGCTGAGGCCCCACAACATAACCAGACTAGGGGTTAATCTGGGTGGTAGCCTCAGCGCCAGAGAGTGCCTTAGTATCGGTATAGCCGTTACCCGAGTAGGTAATGGTTGCATTCTGGATGCTGGAGGTCTGCTTGTAGGAGACCCAACCCTGTGCCGGGCTGAAGGACACAATACCGGGCATGATGACAACCTGACCGTACAGCTTGTTACCGGTCTGCTTCAGAGTGTACGCCTTGGTAGTAGTGAAGGTAATACGACCCTTGAAGGTGTAGGTACCATCAGAATTCTTGGTCACGGTCGGGACCGAAGCAGACCAGTTGCCCGCTGCCTGAGCAACCGACAGGTAGCGTGCCTGACCTGCCGAAGCAACCAGCTCTGCAAGCGTACCCTTCAGCGCACGGCCGTTGGGGGTCCACGCCTGACCGTTAATCTTACCGCTCTTAGCAGCGTTCAGGGCACTAGCAGGCACGGTGTACTCAACATCAGTCACGAAGGTTGCCCCGGCAGCCAGGGTCGCGGTAGAACCTGCAACGTAGCCGGTACCAGTCTTGGGTGCAGTGGTCGGAACAGACCACCAGAAACCGCTAGCTGCCACGTAGGAGCCGGGGGATGCAGTCTGGGAGTTATTGACCGGGGTAAAGGTACCCTCACCGTTGATAAACAGGTCAGGGTTGGTGGGCTTGGAAGCGCTATCGTCCCAGTTCAGGTCGGATTCGGGCTTGGAAGAAGATGCGAAGTACGCCTCAGGAGTGGTCGGGTGAATCGGACCGGTGCTGGTGGACGAAGCGTAACCAACAAAGCCGCCACCGTACTGAGCGCTGACAAACAGACCGCTCTGGATAGTCAGCTTATCGTCAGAATCCTCGCTCCTGGAGGATGCTGCATAGGCCGGCACAGCAGCAGAAGCCGCAATAACAGGTGCAGACCAGACGCCTGCCTTAGCGACAGAACGACGGGAAATGGGCTGAGTCATGAGTGAATATTCTCCTCGTATGTGATGACATATAGAAAGAGCCTGTAGGTATAATAGCCTGACTAGGCTCATCGGGTTATATTGTATAGTCCATTAGCATAGACTTTTCAAGTATTTCATCATGATATTTATAACAAAACAGACTCTTCAGCTCACTGAACTATTTTCAAAACCTGATTTAACGCACAGATGCCGGTAGCCTCGAGGGCTACCGGCATCTGCCGCAATACTATGCTGTTTACTTCGCTGCGAAGATTTCGCGCATCAGGTTTGCAGCCTCGGAGGGGGTCTTACCGACCTTCACGCCTGCTGCTTCCAGAGCTTCCTTCTTCGCCTGAGCGGTACCGGAGGAACCGGAGACGATAGCGCCCGCGTGGCCCATGGTCTTACCCTCGGGAGCGGTGAAACCCGCAATGTAACCGACGACGGGCTTGGTCACGTTAGCCTTGATGTACTCAGCGGCACGCTCCTCAGCATCACCACCGATCTCACCAATCATGACGATTGCCTCGGTCTCGGGATCAGCCTCGAAAGCTTCCAGAGCGTCGATGTGGGTGGTGCCGATGATGGGGTCGCCACCAATACCGATAGCGGTGGTGAAACCGATGTCGGAGAGCTCGTACATCAGCTGGTAGGTCAGGGTACCGGACTTGGAAACCAGACCAATCTTGCCCTTGCCGGTGATGTTCGCCGGGATAATGCCGACCAGGCACTCCTCGGGGGAGATGATGCCGGGGCAGTTGGGGCCAATGATGCGGGTAATCTGCTTACCGTTCTCGTCCACGGATGCCTTAGCAGCTGCCCAGAACTCTGCGGAGTCCTGAACCGGAACGCCCTCGGTGATGACGACGACGAGGCCGATCTTAGCCTCGATAGCCTCGAGAACTGCTGCCTTGGTGAAGGCCGGAGGAACGAACACGATGGAGACGTTCGCACCGGTCTTCTCCATGGCCTCAGCCACGGTACCGAAGACGTTCAGCTCGATGTCCGAGCCGTCCTTTGCCTTGTGGGTGACGGTAGTGCCGGCCTTGCGGGCGTTCACGCCGCCCACAATGTTGGTGCCAGCTGCGAGCATGCGTGCGGTGTGCTTGGTACCCTCGCCACCGGTGATGCCCTGAACGATGACCTTGGAGTCCTTGTTCACAAAGATAGACATATTACTTCCTTGAAATCCTTTGCTGGCGATTACGCCTTGTGAGCGAGCTCTGCTGCCTTGTCAGCGCCGGAGTCCATGGTCTCAGCCAGAACAACCAGCGGGTGGTTCGCCTCGGAGAGGATGCGGCGACCCTCAGCAACGTTGTTGCCGTCCAGGCGCACAACCAGGGGCTTGGTTGCTGCGTCGCCCAGAATCTCCAGAGCCTTCACAATGCCGTCGGCCACTGCGTCACACGCGGTGATGCCGCCGAAGACGTTCACGAAGACGCTCTTGACCTGCTCGTCGCCCAGAATAATCTCCAGGCCGGCAGCCATAACCTCGGCGGAGGCGCCGCCACCAATATCAAGGAAGTTAGCGGGCTTGACGTTGCCGTGGTTCTCACCGGCGTAGGCAACGACGTCCAGGGTGGACATAACCAGACCTGCACCGTTACCAACGATGCCGACCTCGCCGTCCAGCTTCACGTAGTTCAGGTCGAACTGCTTTGCCTTAGCTTCCAGCGGGTTCTCAGCGGACTTGTCCACGAGAGCCTCGTGCTCGGGCTGGCGGAATTCTGCGTTGTCGTCCAGGGAGACCTTGCCGTCCAGAGCGAGGATGGTGCCCTCGGGGGTCAGAACGAGGGGGTTAACCTCAACCAGGGTTGCGTCTTCCTTGCTGAAGACCTCACCCAGCTTGACGAGGACGGGAACAACCTTCTCCTGCAGTTCTGCGGAGAAGCCTGCTGCCTTCACAATCTCCTCGGCCTTAGCCTGGTCCAGGCCGACCAGCGGGTCAACCTCAACCTTGGCCAGCGCCTCGGGACGCTCAGCTGCCAGCTGCTCAATTTCCATACCGCCTTCAACCGAGCACATTGCCAGGTAGGAGCGGTTTGCGCGGTCCAGCAGCAGGGAGAAGTAGTACTCTTCAGCGATGTCTGCGCCGTCGGCGACCAGCACGCGGTGAACGGTGTGGCCCTTGATGTCCATGCCGAGAATTGCCTTAGCGTGCTCGTAAGCTTCTTCGGGGGACTTTGCGAGCTTAACGCCGCCAGCCTTACCGCGGCCGCCGGTCTTAACCTGAGCCTTAATGACGGTCAGGCCGCCAATTTCCTCAGCTGCTGCCTTTGCTTCTTCAGGGGTGGTCGCAACAATGCCCTTGAGCACGGGCACACCGTGCTTTGCGAAGAGCTCGCGCGCCTGGTATTCGAAAAGGTCCACAGGTGTCCTTCTTCTTCGAAGTGGTGCCGAGCGCGGTGTACGCTCGGCCTGGTCATTAGAGGGGTATTCCCCATGTGCCCGCTACGGTGCGATAGGGGTCTCTCGCACCCGGCGCACGCGCATCATTGACGCGGGGAATTTCTCTCGTTTCTACTCTATCGGATTCGGCGTGAGCTCGCACTCACGGAGCCCGAAATACGGGATTTTAGCGACTTAGGTCACAGATATTGCGGGGTGGATATCACCGCGTATCGCATGCCGGGAAAAGGTTTAGGAGCAACGCACCTAAAGCACGCGCAAGGGAGCGCACAAGGCAGGGGCGGACACCATCGGATGCCCGCCCCTCCACGTTTATCACCGGGCAGCGTTAGGAGACCTTCTCCAGCGGCGCGTAACGCAACAGCAGGCGCTTCTCCTCTGAACCGAAGCGCACCTTCGCCACGGTCTTATCGCCGCTCCCCTCAACGGCCAACACGCGACCCTCGCCGAACTTGGTGTGGCGCACGGTATCGCCAACCGCCAGGGTCGGGATTTCCTTACTCTGGTGCACGCGGGAACGGTTCGTCACCTTAGAGGAGGCGGTAGCCGCCGCCAGCCCGTAGCTCGCCGAACCGTTAATATCCGCGGTGGACGGCTCGGAGCGGCGCACAGGGCGGGACTCATAGGAATCAGAGTAGGAACCTCGGGATCCATAGCTATTAGAGCCATAACCCGAGCCGTATCCGGAGCGCACACCACCCGAGTAGCCACCACCGTAGGAGCTACCGTAGGAGCCACTGCCGTAAGAACCGCCGCCGCGAGCGCCATACGCGCCCATACCGGAGGCGCCGAAGCCTGAGAAGCCCGCGGTGCGCTTCCACTCGATGAGCTCCTCCGGGATCTCCTCTAGGAAGGGCGAGGGCGGGTTGAACTGGCTCTTACCCCACATGGTGCGAGTCTCAGAGCGGGTCAGGTACAGGCGCTCCATGGCGCGGGTCAGACCCACGTACGCCAGGCGGCGCTCCTCGCTCATCTCCTTCTCGTCGGTCAGGGCGCGCTGGTGTGGGAACAGGCCGTGCTCCATACCGGTCAGGAACACCACGGGGAACTCCAGACCCTTGGCGGTGTGCAGGGTCATGAGGGTAACCATGCCCTGGGCCTTCGCCTCGGCTGCCTCGGCGGCAATCTGCGCGGCGGAGGCACTCTCACCCTCCGCGCTGGCGGGGCGGTTTGGAATCGAGTCGGCGTCCGCAACCAGCGCCACGTGCTCCAGGAACTGCTCCAGGTCGGCGCCGGGATTCTCGGTCTCGAACTCGACCATGGCGTCAAGCAGCTCGGAGAGGTTCTCCACGC
>ERZ772920.630-NODE-630-length-19598-cov-16.201453_pt1 | contig 19598 bp, 13 predicted proteins | sample MGYA00511469_ERZ772920 | MGnify/ENA primary metagenome ERZ772920 (study PRJEB29015, sample SAMEA2738069) | human oral metagenome | biome: human oral; feature: human-associated habitat; material: saliva | place: China | collected 2216 ... | reverse complement strand
GCCACGCGCCGACGTGGGGTCAGACGAGGCCTGAGGACGCCTCACGCTGCCACGCGCCGACGTGGGGTCAGACGAGGCCTGAGGACGCCTCTCGCCGCCACGCGCCGACGTGGGGTCGGATGGAGCCGAAAGCTGTTCCTCGTTCGGAGCATCGGAGTACACCTTCCGCTGGCCGGAATGAATTTCGCGGCGCGAACGGAAGGGATAGTTGGGGGGCGTACTCATCGATTCGCTCCTTCGCTGGTCTCGAGGATGATCTCCTCGCCCGGCGCGCGACCGCTCATGCGTTCGAGCTCAAGGGCCTGTTCAAGGATGATCTGTGCCGCAACCTGATCGATCACGCTGCGGTGTTCGTATTCCGGAATTCCAGACGCGCGTAAACGCGCATGCGCCTGGTTCGATGTCAGCCGTTCGTCCACCATTGCGACGCGAACGTCCGGCACAAGCTTCTTGAGGCGGCGCGCATACTTGCGCGCCCCCTTAGCGGAGACTCCTTCGCCACCGCGCAGGTGCCTGGGCAGACCCACGATCACCTCGATGGCATCGTGTTCGGTGACAATTTCGGCCAGGGTAGCCAGGTCCGACAGGTCGGGTGCGCGCGTCAGCGTTTGGACCGGCATCGTCAAGATGCCGTCAGGGTCGCAACGGCTGACGCCGACACGAACGGTGCCGACGTCTACGCCGATGCGAATACCCCTGCGCAGGCTCACAGGGCCTCGATCTGCGAACGAATCGCGTCAAGTGCGGTCGGGATGCCCTCGGGCTTTGTGCCGCCACCCTGGGCGATATCGTCGCGGCCGCCGCCGCCACCACCCATGTACTTACCGACGGCGCGCACAAGCGCGCCTGCCTTAACAGAGGCTTCACGGGCACCCTCGTTCGTCGCGATGACCAGGGAGGGTTTACCGCCGACGAGACCGGCAAGCGCAACGACGGCACCGCGCTCGTTGCCCATGCGGTCACGAACATCCAGAGCCAACGTACGCAGCGCGTCAGCCGACGGCATCTCACCAACGGCAGAGGCGACAAGGCTGACCTTACCCACGCGCTCGGAGGCAGCGGCGAGCTCTCCGCCGCGGCGCAGCGCCTGCTCGGTACGGATCTTATCCAGTTCCTTCTCGGACTCGCGCAGCTTGGCGAGCAGAGACTCGATGCGCTCGGGCAGTTCGTCGGCACGCCCGCCCACAAGCTGAGACAGCTGGGAGACCAACGCGTGTTCCTTCGCCTGGAACTCGTACGCGCCGTCGCCAACGAGGGCCTCGATGCGGCGCACACCAGAGGCAACGGATCCCTCGCCAAGCACCGTCACACGGCCGATATGACCCGTCGTGGGCACGTGGGTGCCACCGCACAGCTCACGGTCGAAGCCATCGCCGATTGTCACAACGCGAACCTCGGAACCGTACTTTTCGCCGAAGAGAGCGATTGCACCCATCTCCTTGGCCTTCTCGATGCTCATGACCTCCGTTGTGACGGGGAGATCCTCAGCGAGCTTCTCGTTAACAAGAGCCTCAATGTCGTTCAGCTGGGATCCGGCAAGCGCGCTCGAGTGGCGGAAGTCAAAACGCAGGCGCGACGGCGAGTTCTCTGAACCCGCCTGATCCGCATTCTCGGACACGACATTGCGCAGGCCCGCGTACACCATGTGAGTAGCGGTGTGGGCGCGAGCAATCGCGAGGCGACGCTCGCCGTCAATCTCGGCGTAGGCCTTCTCCCCCACCGTCATGCTGCCCTCGGTCAGGGTGCCGCGGTGCACGCTCAGGCCTCGGATCGGGGCCTGCACGTCGTGAACCTCAATGACGCCGCCGCCCGCGAGTCGAATCGTACCGTGGTCAGCCAGCTGACCGCCCATCTCGGCGTAGAAGGGGGTGCGGTCCAGGATCACCTCGACCTCAGAGGGAGCGGTGGCTGCCGGGGCCTCCACTCCATCGACGAGAAGCGCCTCAACCGTGGCCTCGGATGCCTGCTCGGTGTAGCCGAGGAACGTCGAGCCGCCGCCCATCGCCTTTTCGATGTCATGGAACACGCGGACGTCGGTGTGTCCGGTCTTCTTCGAGCGGGCGTCGGCGCGTGCACGCTCCTTCTGCTCGGCCATGAGAGTGCGGAAGCCCTCCTCATCAACGGACACGCCCTGTTCGGCGGCCATCTCAAGGGTCAGATCGATCGGGAACCCGTAGGTGTCGTGTAGCGAGAACGCGGAAGCACCAGAAATAACGGGGGCACCCTTCGACTCCTTCGCGCTCGCGACCGCAGCGTCCAGGATCGTCGTACCGGCACTGAGCGTGCGGCGGAACGCGTCTTCCTCCGCGTAGGCGACCTCGGAGATCGTCTTCCAGTTCGTCTCCAGCTCAGGGTACGAGGCCTTCATAGCATCCTTGGAGGCCGTCAACAGCGTCGGCATAGTCGCTTCATCGACGCCCAGGAGACGCATCGAGCGGACCGCGCGGCGGATCAGGCGACGCAGCACGTAGCCGCGGCCATCGTTACCGGGGCGCACACCGTCGCCGATCAGCATGAGCGAAGAACGCACGTGGTCCGCCACAACACGCATGCGCACGTCATCGTCGTAGGCTGCCCCGGCCTCGGGACCGGCTGCACCCAAGCCGTAGCGCTTGCCACTCATCTGCATGGCGGCCTCAATGACGGGGAAAACCTCGTCGATCTCGTACATGTTGGGCTTGTCTTGCATGACGAAGGCCAACCGTTCCAGGCCGGCACCCGTATCAATCGCCTTTTTGTCCAGCTCACCCAGGAGCGGGTAGTCCTTGCCGGTGCCCTCACCACGCATGAACTGGTCGAACACCAGGTTCCAGACCTCAAGGTAACGGTCGCCGCCCGGATCCACGGCACCGCCCACAGCCTCGGGGCCGTATGCGGGACCACGGTCGTAGTGCCACTCGGCACAGGGGCCGGCGGGGCCGGGCTGGCCCGTATCCCAGAAGTTCTCCACACGCGGCAGGCGCACAATATGCTTGGGATCCATGCCGACCTGCTTCGTCAGGACATCGAGAGCCTCCTCGTCCTGATCCCAAATCGTCACCCAAAAACGGTCGCCGTCGAGGCCATACTTACCTTCGTCACGCGAACCCGTCAGCAGATCCCATGCGAAGTTAATGGCACCTTCCTTGAAGTAGTCACCGAAGGAGAAGTTACCGTTCATCTGAAAGAACGTACCGTGGCGAGTCGTCTTACCCACGTTGTCAATGTCGTTGGTACGAATGCACTTCTGCACCGACGTAGCCCTGGGCCACGGCGCAGGCTCAACGCCCATGATGTAGGGAATGAAGGGAACCATGCCCGCGATCGTAAAAAGAATCGACGGCTCCGGGGACACCAGGGAGACGGAAGGACAGACCTCATGACCCTGCTTCTCGAAGTAGTCGAGCCAACGGGTGCGGATTTCAGACGTACGCATAGTGCCCCATGTTAGTCCGTCCCCACCTCTGTGGGCACATCGGCACGCACAAGCGGACTGTGGGATAAAGAAAATCGCGCCCCCAAGCTACGTGCTCGGGGGCGCGATTTGACAAACGTCAGCGCGAGTAGTGCTCGACGACCATCTGCACGTCGACGGTCACGGGGACCTCAGCGCGCTTCGGGCGACGAACCAGGGTCGCCTTCAGACGGGACAGCTCGACGTCCAGGTACTCGGGGACGGCGGGCAGCACGTCGCGGTGAATACCCTCAGCGGCGATCTCGAAGGGGACCATGGTCTGCGACTTGGGCTTGACCTGGATGGTCTGACCGGGCTTCACGCGGAAGGAGGGGCGGTCGACGATCTTGCCGTCAACGAGGATGTGGCGGTGAACGACCACCTGACGGGCCTGCTGGATGGTGCGGGCGAAGCCGGCGCGCAGGACCAGGGCGTCCAGACGCATCTCGAGAAGCTCAACCAGGTTCTCACCGGTCAGGCCAGCGGTGCGGCGAGCTTCTTCGAAGGCGCGGCGCAGCTGCGACTCACGGATGCCGTACTGGGCGCGCAGACGCTGCTTTTCCTTCAGACGAACGGCGTAGTCGGAGTCCTGGCGGCGGCGCGTACGACCGTGCTCACCGGGGCCGTAGGGACGCTTCTCGAAGTAGCGAACGGCCTTGGGGGTCAGGGCCAGGCCGAGGGCGCGGGACTCGCGCACCTGCTTGCGGGAACGATTCGTTGCCATGAAATCTTCTTCCTGTTTCTCATGTCATGTCAGGGTGGATCCCCAACATGGGGCCAACTCCAGAACCGGAAGCGGTTCGTCGGCTAAGGCCCCAGGTGCCCACTCGTGCGGACAACTGTTCCATCCTAGCGTCTTTTCAGCAGACTTCGAATGGCAGCAAGCCTCTTCGTGAGGATCGCCTCATGTCCATTCTCTGTTGGCTCGTAGTAGCGGGTACCTTCAAGGTCGTCGGGAAGATATTGCTGGGCGGCTACATGATGCGGATGGTCGTGAGCGTAGAGGTAACCCTCGCCGTGCCCCAGCGTCTTCGCCCCCGCATAGTGAGCGTCACGCAGATGCTCGGGCACCGCTCCCCCGCGCCCCTTCCGAACATCTGCCAACGCCCGATCAATGGCCAGGTACGTGGCGTTCGACTTGGGTGCCGTCGCCACCGCAACAACCGCCTGCGCGAGAAGCAGGCGAGCCTCGGGCATTCCAATAAGAGCAACGCCCTGCGCGACGGCCACACACGTGGACAACACCTCGGGCGCAGCCATTCCAATCTCTTCAGAAGCGGCGATCACGATACGTCGCGCGATGAAACGCGGGTCCTCCCCCGCCTCAATCATCCGCGCTAAGTAGTGCAGCGCCGCATCAACATCCGATCCGCGCATCGACTTGATAAAAGCACTCGTGACATCATAGTGCTGGTCACGCCCCCAGCGAACGAGCGCCTGGTTAGCAGCAGCCTCGACACTGGCAACCGTGATCTCACCGGACCCGTCATCGCTGGCCACTCCCGCCGCCGCCTCCAGCAGCGTCAGAGACTTACGGGCATCCGAGCCAGCCAAGCGAACCAACCCAGCCACGGCCTCGTCTGTCATCGCGAAGCGGCCCGCAAGCCCACGTTCATCGGACAGCGCCCGGCGAACGAGACCTTCAAGCGCCTCAGACTCAAGCGGACGCAGCGTCAAAAGGAGCGAGCGAGACAGCAGCGGAGCAATCACTGAGAAGGACGGGTTTTCCGTTGTCGCCGCGACCAGCACTACCCATCGGTTCTCCACCGCTGGAAGAAGCGAATCCTGCTGCGACTTGGAGAAGCGGTGCACCTCATCCACAAAGAGGATTGTTTCCTCACCACTGCTCGCCAATGTCCGGCGCGCGCTGTCCACGACTCGACGCACGTCGCCCACGCCCGATGAGACAGCGGATAACTCAACAAAGCGTCGGCCCGACGCTCTGGCGATCAAATACGCAAGCGTCGTCTTACCCGTTCCCGGTGGACCCCACAGAACCACGGACGATACCGACACACCATCTCGAGAGCCGGGCGACAGGAGGCGACGCAGCGGAGCCCCCTCACCGAGCAGGTGCGATTGGCCGACAACCTCCTCCAGTCGAGAAGGTCTCATACGAACGGCGAGGGGCGCGTCCGCGGAAAACGCGGGCACGCCCAACTCGTCGAATGCTTCAGAATCAAACAGATCCATGAAACCTAGCCTACGTCAGGGTGACTCCCTGCGAGGAAGATCCGATCTTCGGACCGGACAGAACCTGGAGGACGACGAGGCCCCCCAGAATCAGCATGCACGCACCGGCACCGAGCAGGTAACCGTTCAAACCCTCGGACTCATCGGCGGCATTCGAGGAGGACAGGACCTCCGCATGCAACTTCACAGAACCGGATGCATCCACCGACGCGCCCGCGCCAGCAGCCGCAACGGTCGACGCGACCTTAAAGTCGGCCCAGCCGACAAGCTGGTGCGAGCGGTTTGCCACGACGACCTTGTATTCGCCCATGGGCAGGTCGACCACGTCCATCGTCACCTTATTACCGTCTTCAACCTGAAGCCAGCGTGCCTCACCCGTCTGCATGATATTGGCGCTCACCCACTCGCCAGCGCCAGCTTTGTCGGAGGGAACATTGATCGTCAGCTGTCCACCAGTGAAAGCCGCGCTCACGCCACCCTTATTTGCATCAGTCAGCTCAGACACATCCGATACGGGGGACACCGGGGTATCGGACGGCTGCGTCGCGTTCGCGACAGGAGAAGCCGAAGCGGAAGGCGTTGCCGAAGGCGACGCGGAAGAAGTTGCGGTCGGCTGGACAACCGGCAACTGCGGATCATCAGGCTGAGGCGCGGGCGCAGGACTCGCGGACGGTTCTGGGGCAGGGGCACCCGTGGGCTGAGGCGCAGGTTCGCCGGACGGTTCCGGGGCGGGGTCACCCGTGGGCTGAGGCGCGGGCGCGGGACTCTCGGACGGTCCCGGCGCAGGGTCACCCGTGGGTTCTGCAGTCGGCTCCGGCGTGGGCTCGGCCGTCGCAGACGGACTGGATGGCTCGAAGACCTTCACCGAGTAGTTGAATGTCTTCGCCAGGGTCTTGTCGTCCTGGTAGATCACGACGGTGACCCAGTGGGAACTACCGGGTTCCCAGGTCACCCGTTCAGCGTTGTTGGCGCCATTAGGAACCGGAACGACCATCCTGTAGTTGTTGAGCGCATTTACCTTCCACAGGTCATCAGCGGTCACCGTGACTGTTTCACCGGAGCGCTCGAAGGTAAGAGGCGCGGTCGGTGTCACGCCACCGTTATCCAAGATGACGCCCCAGTAGCCTGTCTTACCGTATTCCGCTTCAAACTCGGAGGCATTCTCAAGGTTGATAACGAACGTGGTGTTCGGGATAGGGAGGGGACCATCGTTGTTATCGGCACGCGCGGCGAAACCGGGAATGGCGAGCGCACCTGCGGCGAAGAGGCATAGGGCCATGAGCACACTCATTACCCGACTGCGGCCTGCGAGCACCCGCGCTGCGAGGGCGGAAGTAACCCGTCCGTGCTGCATAACGGTTCTCCTTTGGGACTTAAATACTCAGAAGATATTGTCTGATAACCAGGGTAACAGGTACACCGGCTTCATGTGAAGCACGAACACGCACCATGCGGTCAGTGGTGATCACATTGGCATCGTGCGCTGCTCGCCCAATCTAGTGGAATGATCCATGCGACTTGCGCACAATGCTGACCGTCGCGATGGCACCGAGCAACGCAAGCGCCCCACCACCTGCAAGGATCCATCCGTTGAGGCGGCCCTCTTGCTCGCGGGCAGCTTGCTCCGTGGCCTGTTGTTCCGAGCGAGACTTGGGGCCGATCTCAGAAGCGGACACGCTCTGCTGTTCGGTGGACGAAGAGGGATCGGGGGTGGATGCTCCAGGCTGGGATGAGCCACCATTCGTATCCCCCCGAGACGAAGAGTTCCCGGGACGTGGCGATCCAGGCCTCGCCGAGTCAGAGGGCGCGGAGGCATCCGTCGATGACGAAGTCGAACCCTGAGCGTCGGAAGCCTGCTCACCTCTCACCTCGGAGGTTGTTACTTTCGGTTCGTCAGCAGGAGTGGCGGGCTGTGCCACCATTGAGGCAGCTTCACCGGGATCATTGCCTGCGGGCACAGAGGGAGTTTCCTCCCTTGGCGTGCCGGGCGTCACGACAGTGTAGTCAGGATCGGAAGGTTCAGGATTATCAGCATTCATGGAGCATGCCCGAACATCGACAGCGGTGTCAACGACACGCACCTTGGCTTCGACATACGTTCCGGTGATGGCATCGCCGATGTAAACCGTATGGGCTGACCCAACTTCCCAGGACGACGGGAGGGGAATATCCGTTGAGAAGGTCCCATCGGACGCCACGTCGGCGACGGCCCAGGCAGTACGATCACGACGAACAGCACCGGGAACCCAGCTAGGCAATTCCATTCCATCAGGACGCTTCGTCTCGCCATCATCGAGGGTGATGATAACGAATCCGCGTATCTGCTCAGTACCTGGACCCCAGCCAGAACCCTCAACATGAACCGACTCGCCCGCATGCACGATCGAGGAAAGAGAAGCCATCGACTCTGGTCCCTGTGCAACGAGACAGGCGGCTGAAGCATCCGGGAGGGCATCTTCGCCAAAAGCAGGAGTTGCAGTGACAAACACGCCGCCAACAATGGACGCCGACGCGGCCAACGCAAGCAGGGACAGGCGCAGCCCCTCGCCTCGCGTGAACGACCGCGGCGCCATGCGTGCCACCTTCCTTCTCTCATGGACAATTTTAGTAAGTTCGCTCAATTATGAACAGACCGACATGTCAGTGTCCGAGTAACTACGAGCTATACGCTCCATCCTATTAGCTCATCCCCAACACGCAATTGCGAACAACAAGCAAATTCATGGACCGGTGCGCCAAAACCTGATTTTACAAGGAAAATTATATATAATTAAAAAAAATTGTGAGCTAAATTATTGAATAACTGTCATCTAAAGTGACCTTCCGGTCAACATTTGAGACTATGAATCTCATTTCTACCCCCGCTAACGACGTGGAATGACCAGCGGTGCCCCCGACTCAGGATCCTCGATGACAACGCATTCAACCTCGAACACGTCGGATATCAGAGAGGGCGTCACAATGTCTCGCGGCACTCCCTGAGCCACGATCCGCCCATCTTTCATACACACGAGATGCGTCGCGTAGCGGAAAGCAAGGTGAAGATCGTGCAATACCGCGACAACTGTCCGACCCCCCTCACGCAGGCGGTCCGCTAAACGCAGAACCTCCAGTTGATGATTCAGATCCAAATAGGTCGTCGGCTCATCCAAGAGCAGGATATCCGTCGACTGCGCCAGAGCCATCGCGATCCAGACCCTCTGACGCTGCCCACCAGAGAGTTCGCCGACACGTCTGGAGCCGAACGCGCTTACTCCGGCGTCACACATTGCACGCGCCACGGCCTCATCATCCTCCACGCTCCACTGATGTGCGAGGGATTGATGCGGATAACGGCCGCGCGCAACCAGGTCCTCCACCAACATGTCGCCCGGTGCAACAGACGATTGTGCGAGGAGACCAAGGCGGCGCGCAAGGGCCTTCTGGTTCAGGTCATTCAGGACCTGCCCGTCCAACTCAACGACACCGCAGCGCACGCTTAGCACGCGGGCGAGTGCCCGCAACAGCGTCGACTTGCCACATGCATTCGGGCCGACGATGACCGTCAGTTCGCCCTGCAGAACATCCAGTGAAAGCCCCTCCAGAATCGGAGAGTCCTTCCCGTAGCCAACGGTGATCGAATGGGCACGAAGCCCACCTTCACTGTGCCGATCAATCATGACGTTACCTCACCTCACGAACGAGTAACACGAGCAGATAGATGCCACCCACGACGCCAGTCACGACGCCCACCGGCATTTCATGAGGCGCCAGGAGCCGTTGCGCAACCACGTCGGAGGCGAGCACGAGAAGCGCTCCCACGACGGCAGACGATGCAAGCCCCACTCCCCCGTGACCACACACGCGACGAGCAACGTGGGGTGCCGCCAAAGCGACAAAGGCCACCGGGCCTGCGACAGCGGTTGCCATGGAAACCAACACCATCGCCGCAGCGATCACCGCGATCCGCACCTCGCGTACCCGCACCCCCAAGGCCGTCGCCACATCATCCCCCATCGCAAGCACATCGAGCGGACGTGCGAGCCACGCAAGAACCAACACGGTCACTGCAAGAACGAGAAAGAACGGAGCAATGCGCACCATCGTCACACCGGAGAACGATCCTGCACTCCATAACTGCGCGCGCTGCGCCGCTTCCAGGGGAGCCTTGACGATCAGCAGTGAATTGATGGCGCGGAGAGCAGCGGAGAAACCGATGCCGACCAAGACGACCCGAATGCCTGTCACGCGGACGCCACCCGCGCAGGCAAGAATGAGCACACCCGACACGAGACCACCCACAAGCGCTCCGACGCCCGTCGTCGCAGGACTGAACCCACACACAATGATCGCAAGGAGAGCGCCCGTCGCCGAGCCAGTCGACAGGCCGACGATGTCGGGACTACCCAGCGGGTTGCCAGAGACCGTCTGGAAGATGGCACCCGACAGGCCGAGCGCACATCCGACTCCCAGCGTTGCACACAGACGCGGAAGACGAACAGACTGTACGAAGTACACGCCCAAGAAATCGTCTCGAGGCCCGCTGTCGCCCATCAGTCGACGGAAAGACTCTGCAGCACTGAGACCATAATCCCCCAGCGTCAGCGAGTAAACGGACAGGCACACGGCAAGGAGTAGTCCAGCAACGACGACCGTGGCACTACGCCGATGAATGCGTAGCGAGACCCATGGCAATGCTAGTACCACGTAACGCCCGCTGTTCACGACATCCCCCGTCCACGCGCAGTTACGATAAAGAAAGGTGCCCCAATGAGCGCGACGATGACACCAACAGGCACCTCCTGAGGAGCCAGCACGAGGCGCGAGGCAACATCTGCGACGCACACCCACACAGCCCCCACGACGACGGACCAGAGAGCGATCAAGCCATGACGCGCGCCAACCGCGCGTCGGACGAGGAGCGGCACGGCGAGACCAACAAACGTGAGGGGACCCCCGAGCGCGGTCGCTCCTCCCGCGAGGGCTGTGACTGCTAGGGTTGCGAGTCCTCGAACAAGCCGTACCCGAACGCCGAGACCGACGGCGACCTCGTCTCCGAGCGTCAGAATGCCGAGAGCGGACGTCAGAAGCGCACCGAGCACCACCCCGCCGCCGATGACAACGCTCGCCAAGACGAGCGAATCAACTCCAATCCCCTCGAAGGAGCCGGACGCCCAATAGCGGAACTCGTTGAAAGCAAACTGGTTGGCTGTCAGGATGGCCGACGTCAGCGATGCCAGTGCGACTGACACGGCGATACCCGCCAGTGCCAGGCGTGCACGCGAGGCGCGTGCGCCCCGGCCAGACAGTGCAAAGACGAGGGCGGAGGCTACTCCGGCTCCTATCAACGCAGCGCCGAGCGTGATGGCGCGCGTCGACACGCCCATGAGCGCGGTCGCCGACACGACCGCGAAGGCAGCCCCTGCGTTGACACCGAGGATGCCAGGATCAGCGAGCGGATTGCGCGTCATCGCTTGCATGATTGATCCGGCTAAGCCGAGCGCGCCCCCGATGATGAGCGCCGCAATGGTCCGGGGTACACGAAGGGATAGCACCACCCGCGCGTCCTGGGAGGTTCCGCCGTGGACAAGGGACTCCCAGACAATATTCGGGGCGATCTGTCGGGATCCCAGGGCGAGCGAGGCCATCACAACGACACCAAGCACCAGCGCCGCCACTGCACAGGCAATAGCGACGCTGGTGAGTCGGTAGGCGCTCATTCGCACAGTGCGCACCTGACCGCGTGTCCCACGCTCAGGATGCCGGGACAAACTGAGCTTCGATGGACGAGACGATACCGTCCATCAGCAGGTATCCGCCGGTCGAGGTCCACAGGGATCCATCGACGGGAATGACGTGGTTTGCCTGGACGGCTCCGAGAGAATCGAAGCCGACAGTCGCCTTGGCCTCGTCGAGTGCGGCGGCAGATGCCTCGACACCGGTGGTTCCGCCTGCCGACGGGTTGTTCACCGAGGACTTGCCGAGCGTGCCGAAGAAGATCCAGTCCGCGTCGATTTGGTCGATGTTTTCGAGGGAGACGGGCTCGGAGTGTCCCTCTCCGTCACGGTCCTGATTGGCGGGGCGCTTCATGCCCAGAGCGGTCAGGGCTTGTCCGGCGGGCAGCTCCTTGAGGATCAGGCCTGCACTATCGCCCTGCCAGCGCACAACCGAGTATGTCTGGTCGAGGTAGCCGGCGTCCTTCAGGCGAGCGCTCACCGACGCGACATGCTGGTCGAACTCCGCGAGTTTGACGTCAGCTTGGTCGGGCACGCCGAGCGCATCCGCGGTGAGGGCGAAAGTCTCGCGCCAGTCGCCGCCCGACTGCGTGGTGAAGAAGACGGGAGCTATCTGGCCGAGGGCCGTCAGAGTCTCGGTGTCGTTGTTCTTCACGGACGTGCCGTCAACGAGGATCAGGTCCGGGTGGGCGGCGCCAATGGCCTCCAGGTTGGGGGTGCCGATGGAGCCCAGGATCGGGATGTCTCCGGCGCGATCAAGGAGGTAGTTGGGGACCGTCTGCTGGCCGCGGCCCGATACGACACCGATGGGCGTCACTCCCAGGGCGAGCGCGTTGTCGGTGGTCGGTTCGGAAAGCGTCACGACGCGGGTCGGATGCGAGGGCACAGTGACCTCCTGGCCGGAGGCATCGGTGACGACGCGGGTCTCGCTGGTCCCGTTCGCTCCAGAGGACGAGGCCGGGGCGGGCTGCATGGAGGAGCAGGCTCCCAGGGTCAGGGATGCAAGAGCGAGAGCCGCGAAAGCGCGAACTCGTGTCGAGATATACACGTGTTCCTCAATTCGATTAGATCACGATAGATGCGTAGGCAAGCCTAACCTAGCGGTGCAAAGGGCGCTCTTTTCGCATGCAATGGTGGATAAGCTCACACACACCATCTGTCGAGCATTCGCACGAGTCCTTCGCGCCACCATGCAACGTCATGACCACCGGGATAGGACTCGAAACTGACAAGCGATCCTGACCTCTCCAACAGCGCAGTACAATGCCGAGTTACAGGCAACATCGCCCGCTCGCGCTCACCCACCTGACACGACACTGTCAAGCCGTCACCAAGCTGCCTCTGCCCCCTCCGCAGCTCTGTCATCAGCGTCCCTTCGCCCCGGCCTCGTTCATCTCCACCCCACCACAGAGAGGGAGACTGTGCGAGGAAACACTCGACGGGCAACGAACCCAGACAGGCAGCCTCGAGCACTGCAAGCCCACCGAAGGACTGACCGGCCAGAGCAACAGGACCAGCCCCAACCTCGGCACAAATGTCTCTCACGAGCTCCTCAACACGGCCCGCCTCGGTTAACTCCTCCTGGCGGGCGCGCAGATCACCAGCATCGATCGTCACGACGCGAAGACCCGGGTAGCGCCAGGTCAGCCAGCCAACGCCATTGGCTCGCCACATCTCCCCGTCGAATAGAATGAGGGTTCTGCGTGCGGGGCACTCGCCGTCGTGGACCACGATGGAACGGGGTCGCTCACGCTCACAACGTGTACTGATGCGAACACCGATGTCTTCCTCACGGGCAGCACGCATCCGCAGATAGCGGAGGCTCTCCGATGGCCACACAACGCTCGCATCGGGTCCCACAAACAGCGAGGCGACGTTTCCTCTCCCGTTGATGAGACTGCGGACGTTGGAACAATCAGGGTGAGCAGCCTGACTTAATCGCAGCCATTCACCCCGATCCACGCTCGTGCACGGCTCGATACTACCTGCATCTACAATCGCGAACTGATAGCTGAGGATCGCATCCGCCGGCAGCGCACACGCGAGCACGTGCACGCGAGATCCGGGCATGCCTTCCAGACGAAAAGCGTCAAGGTGATCACGGTTGCGATCCGTCACGGTATTGACGATAACGAAGCACTGAGCATTCTCAGGCGCATCGCACCGAAACGTCACGCGAACGGCGTTAACCCCATCAAGGACGAGCCGACGACCGACGCGCGGGCCATCGGCGCACCCATGGTCATCCCAGTCCTCAGGATCGATCTCGAGCCGACAAAACCCCGTCTCAGAAAAGAACTCCTCCTCGAAGGCCATCGGTCAGTCGAAAAGCGAAATATCACCCGCGCCGACGCGCGCGACGACAGCGTCGCCTCCCGCAAAGTCGATGACCGTCGTCGGCTCAGCTACGCCGACAGGACCCACGACCACCAGATCAACCTGATGCCCGATGCGCTCGTCCACGTCAAAGCCATCCGTCAGAGGCTCCTTCTCACCCGGCATGATGAGCGTCGAACAAGCTAGCGGCTCACCGAGGGCCTCGACAATCGCCTGGGTGATGACATGGTCCGGGATGCGCACGCCGACCGTGTGCTTCTTCTTGTTCAGCATGATGCGCGGAACTTCCTTGGTGCCACGCAGGATGAACGTGTAAGGTCCGGGGGTCAGCGCCTTCATCGTGCGGAATTCATGATTATCGACGATGACTAGCTCACCGAGCTGCGCGAACGAGTGGCACAGCAGCGAGAAATTGTGCTTATCATCGAGCTTACGAACCGCGCGAATGGTGTCCATGCCCGACTTGTTGCCAATCTTGGTCGCGATCGCGTAGCCGGAGTCCGTGGGCAGCGCAATCGTACCGCTGCGTTCCAGCAGGTCAACGACCGTGTTAACCAGACGTGCTTGAGGATTTTCCGGATGCAACTCAACGTACGACATGTCTCTATTGTGCACGAAACCCCCAGCGGCCGGGGCCAGATGGGGGTTTCGTGGACAGAATGCGTGAGAGCTAGATCACTTCTTCGCCTCGTCGGTGACCTCTTCACCGCGCTTCTTCGGCTTCGCGTCAACGCCGGCTTCCTTACGCTGCGCGGGCGTAATCGGAGCCGGGGCCTCGGTCAGCGGATCGAAACCGCCGCCGGACTTCGGGAAGGCGATGACATCGCGAATCGACTCGGACTTCGTCAGCAGCGAGACGATACGATCCCAGCCGAAGGCCACGCCACCGTGCGGCGGAGCGCCGAACTTGAAGGCATCGAGCAGGAAGCCGAACTGCGCCTGAGCTTCCTCTTCGCCGATACCCATCACGTTGAACACGCGGTTCTGGATGTCGCGGCGGTGAATACGAATCGAACCGCCACCGATCTCGTTGCCGTTGCAGACGATGTCGTAGGCGTAGGCAAGCGCATTGCCCGGATCCTTGTCGAAGGAGTCGATCCACTCAGGCTTGGGCGAGGTGAAAGCATGGTGAACGGCCGTCCAGGCGCTGTGGCCCAGCGCGACGTCACCCTCGGCCTCAGCGTCGCCGGTGGGCTTGAAGAGCGGCGCGTCCACAACCCAGGTGAAGGCCCAGGCATCGGGGTCGATGAGGTCGCAACGCTTGCCGATCTCCAGGCGGGCAGCGCCGAGCAGCTCGCGCGACGGGGTCGGCTTGCCAGCAGCGAAGAAGATGCAGTCGCCGGGCTTGGCACCGGTGGCGGCAGCCAGGCCCTCACGCTCAGCCTCGGTGATGTTCTTGGCGACGGGGCCGCCCAGCGTACCGTCCTCGGCGATGGTGACGTAAGCCAGCCCCTTCGCGCCGCGTGCCTTGGCCCATTCCTGCCACTTGTCGAAAGTGCGGCGAGGCTGCGAGCCACCGCCGGGCATGACGACAGCACCCACGTAGGGAGCCTGGAACACGCGGAAGGTCGTGTCCTTGAAGTACTCGGTCAGCTCGGTCAGCTCGAGGCCGAAGCGCAGGTCGGGCTTATCCGAGCCGTAGCGCTCCATCGCGTCCTTGTAGGTCATGCGCGGGATCGGCGTGGACAGGTCGTAGCCGATGAGCGCCCACACGTTCTTCAGGACGTCCTCGGCGACCTCGATGACGTCGTCCTGGTCCACGAAGCTCATCTCGATATCGAGCTGGGTGAACTCAGGCTGGCGGTCGGCGCGGAAGTCCTCGTCGCGGTAGCAGCGAGCGATCTGGAAGTAACGTTCCATACCCGCCACCATGAGCAGCTGCTTGAAGAGCTGGGGCGACTGGGGCAGGGCGTACCAGGAGCCCGGGGAGAGGCGGGCAGGGACGATGAAGTCGCGGGCACCCTCGGGGGTCGAACGGGTCAGGGTCGGCGTCTCGATCTCGACGAAGTCGCGGGCGTACAGGGCCTCGCGGGCAGCACGCGAAACCTTCGAGCGCAGGCGGATCGCGTACTGCTCGGGCTCGCGGCGCAGGTCGAGGTAGCGGTACTTCAGGCGGGTTTCCTCGCCGACGTTGCCGGAATCTTCAGCATTGGAGGACACCTGGAACGGCAGGGGCGCACTGGTGTTCAGGATTTCAATATCGTCACCCATCACCTCAATGGCGCCGGTGGCCAGATGCGGGTTCTCGTTGCCCTCAGGGCGAGCGCAGACCTCGCCGGTGACCTTCAGGACGAATTCGGAGCGCAGCTCGTGGGCGACACGCTCGTCACGGACGACAACCTGGGCGATACCGGACGCATCGCGCAGGTCGATGAACGCCACGCCACCGTGATCGCGGCGACGATCCACCCAACCGGTGAGCGTCACGGTCTGACCGACCAGGTCGGTGCCGAGGGTTCCAATGTTGTGAGTGCGAAGCACTGTGATTCCTTTCGTTGTTACCATCCGCGAGACAGGCGGCGGCATTATTATTGTACGCGCGCTCGGTCTGGGAGCACGCTCGCCGCAAATAGAATGGGTAATATGGCCGCCGTCTCTACTTCTTCTGTCCCCTCCTCCCCCGCCTGGACGCCCACCGAGATCGGTCTGGCGATAGGTTCTGTCCTCTTGATCACGCTTGTCGCATTTGAGGAGCTGGCAGCCACGACGATCATGCCCGCGGTCGTCGCTTCCTACGACGCCGCACCCTGGTATCCGATTGCCTCGGGTGCCGCGTTGGCGGCGCAGCTGAGCGCCACGGTAGTCGCGGGCGCATTGGCGGACTGGAAGGGACCTCGCGCCATTCTCTTCACCGGTATGGCGCTCTTCGCAGTAGGCCTGATCATTTCTGCCGTGGGTCCGAACGTCCTTGTCTTCGTCGCTGGCCGAGCGCTGCAGGGGCTGGGCGGCGGACTTCTCGTCGTTCCCCTGTATGTCCTGATTGGCGCGGTTGCCGCCCCGGCCCACCGCCCGTCGTTCTTCGCGGCCTTTTCACTGGCGTGGGTGCTCCCCTCGCTGGTGGGTCCCGCGATCGCCGGTTACGTGACTCAAATGTGGGGGTGGCGCTATGTCTTCGGCGTCGTCCCGATTGTCGTCGTTGTTGCGGCTATCCCCGTCGGCTACGTGCTACGCACGCTGCCCGTAGCTGAGGCACGCAAGGCCGCGCGCTTGGCAGCACTGTCGTGTAACGCGGTCTTGGCGGGCGTAGGTGTCATGCTTCTGCAGCTCGCAGGCGCGCTTACCTCCCCTCTCTCTCAGTTCGGTGTGTTCCTGCTCGGTGCGGGCCTCACAGTGTGGGCGCTGCCCCGCCTGCTGCCGCGCGGCACGTTCGTGTCACGGCCAGGCATGCCGTCGGCGATCCTCGCGCGCCTGAGTGCCCTGGCCTCACAGGTCGGGCTCGCCGTCATGATTCCTCTCGTCCTGCAGCGGGTGCATGGGTGGTCCGAGGCCTCTTCTGCCTGGTGGGTCACGCTCGGGTCGATCACATGGTCGCTGGGCGCTGTCGTGCAGGCACGCGTCCATGATCCGCGCAAACGTAAGGTTCTGCCCGTCGTCGGCGGCTCGCTCATCGCTATTGGCGCGGTGCCGGTGGGCGCGCTCCTCATCCCTGCGATTCCGGTCTGGGTCGCCCTGATCGGCTGGCTGTCGGTCGGTCTCGGCGTCGGCCTGGTCCACGCTCCCCTGTCGGTCCTGGCCCTCGAGGTGACCCCCGAGGCCAAGCACGGGCGCGTGGCCTCGTGGCTGCAGGTCGCAGACTCGGCGGGTCCGGCCCTCGAGCTCGCCCTCGTGTCCGTCGCCATGAGCGCGTGGGCCGCCACCGCCACGGTGGGCGGGGCGGCCTACGCTCCCTATTGGGTGATTGCAGTGGCCCTCGCGGGCCTCGCCGTGTTCGCCGTGAAGCGACTTCGGCCGGCCGAGTGAGGGCCACTCTCAGTCGTTGTAGCGACGCTTGCCGAAGTGGCGGCGTCCGCCCTCGCGGCCTCCGTCGCGCTCCCAGCCGTCGCGGGTACCCTCGCGGTCGCGGCGCGCACGCTTGATATCCTTCTCCCAGCGCTCGGTGCGAACGCTGCGGCGCGGACGTGAACCGTCGCCCTTCTCGAAACGGTGCGGGCGCTTCTCGTCGCGCTCACCGGAACGGGCCTCACGGTCACCATAGCGTCCGTCACGTTCCCCGCCGAAGCCACCACGGCCTCGGGAATCGCGGTCGAAGTCGCGGCGCTCGCGGCGCTCAAAGCCGTCACGCTCGCCACGAGCGCCCGGCCCCTCGTCCACGCGGATGCGCAGCTGACGGCCGGAAACGTAGCCCTTGGAGATGCGGGAGAGCTGCTCGCCGGACAGGTCCGCCGTGATGTCCACGAGAGAGAAGGTCGGGTAGATCTCGATATTGCCAATGTCGCGACCGTCGATACCGCCCTCACCAGCGATCGCACCGACGATGGAGCCGGGCTTGACGCGGTCTTTCTTACCGACCTCGATGCGGTAGCGCGTGCCCGAGCCGGGGGCAGGACGGCCGCCGCCACGACGACGAGCGCCATTTGCGCCGCCCTTGAGCGGGCGGTCCTTGTCGCGGCCCGCCTCGAAGGAAGCACCCACGAACTCACCGGACTCGTCCAGGCGTTCCTCGCGGCGGATCTTGCCGTTTCCGCGACGATCCTTCTCACGGCGCGGAGCCGGTCCCTCGTCGCCGACAGCCGTAGCCATGAGGGCCGCGGCAATGTCTTCAACGGAGGAATCCTCACCCATGTCGGCCAACAAGCCCTTATACATGTCAAGGCGACCGCGCTCAATGCGGGCGGCCAAACCCTCGAGCAGGCGGCGGGCACGGAACTCGGAGACAGCTGCGGGCGACGGAATCTCGACCTCTTCCATCTCGGTTCCCGTCAGCTTTTCGATGCGGCGCAGCCGACCATGCTCACGCGGGGTAAAGAAGGTCAGCGCGCGGCCCTCGCGACCCGCGCGACCGGTGCGGCCGATGCGGTGCACGTAGGCCTCGGGTTCACGCGGAACATCGAAGTTAACGACCAGGGAGATGCGCTCGACGTCGAGGCCGCGCGCAGCCACGTCGGTGGCGACCAGCACGTCGAGGGAGCCGTTCTTCAGGCGCTCAACCATGCGCTCACGCTCGGTCTGGGCGACATCACCGGAGATGCCGGCGGCGCGGAACCCGCGGCCCGACAGCTCGAGGGAGACCTCTTCGACGTCGGCGCGCGTGCGCACGAAGACGATGGCGGCGTCGGCTTCTTCCTGTCCCTTGGCGATGTGCTGGGCGCGGGTTGCGAGCACGCGGGACAGAGCACCGATCTTGTGCTTGTAGGGCACAACGGCGTAGGTCTGGTGGATCGTATCGACCGTGGAAGACTCAGTGGAGACCGCGACCTTGACAGGGTCCTTCAGGTGCTCACGCGCCACCTTTTCGATGGCGGCGGGCATCGTGGCGCTGAACAGCGCGGTCAGGCGATCATCGGGGGCGCTCGATGCAATCGTCTCGACGTCCTCAGCAAAGCCCATGCGCAGCATCTCGTCGGCTTCGTCGAGCACGAGCATCCGCACGTTCGACAGGTCCAGCGCGCCCTTCTCGATGAGGTCGATGACGCGACCCGGGGTGCCGACGACGACCTGGGCACCGCGCTTGAGCGCGCCGATCTGCGGGCCGTACGGTGAGCCTCCGTACACGGGGACAACATCGAGGCGTGCCGTGCGCGCCGCAAAGTCTTCAATCGCCTGGGCGCTCTGCATGGCAAGCTCGCGGGTGGGTGCCAGGACGAGGGCCTGCACGTCGCGCTCATCCGCGTCGACGATGGCAAGCAGCGGCAGACCGAAGGCTGCGGTCTTGCCGGTGCCCGTCTGGGCGATGCCGACGACGTCGCGCAGCTCCAGCAGCG
>ERZ772920.618-NODE-618-length-19847-cov-3.857569_pt1 | contig 19847 bp, 20 predicted proteins | sample MGYA00511469_ERZ772920 | MGnify/ENA primary metagenome ERZ772920 (study PRJEB29015, sample SAMEA2738069) | human oral metagenome | biome: human oral; feature: human-associated habitat; material: saliva | place: China | collected 2216 ... | reverse complement strand
GGGCCCACAGACCCACCCCGCCCGCACCCGCCTACCAGGAGGACTTGACGATGCCCGGCAGCTCGCCGCGCAGCGCCATCTCGCGGAAGCGCACCCGGGAGGTCCCGGTGACGCGCAGGTGCCCGCGCGGGCGACCGTCCACCGCGTCGCGCCGACGCAGGCGAGTGGGGGAGGCGTCTCGCGGCAGCGCGTGCAGCGCCGCCATCGCCTCGTCGCGCTCGTCCTGGCTCAGGTGAGGGTTGACCGAGGCCCGCTTGAGCTCGGCGCGACGCTCGGCGTAGCGCTCCACCACCTGCTGGCGCCGCAGCTCGGCGGCGATCTTGGACTTCTTGGCCATCAGCGCGACTCCTTGTACTCCACGTGCCGGCGCACCACCGGATCGAACTTGCGCAGCACCAGCCGGTCAGGGGTGTTGCGGCGGTTCTTGCGGGTCACGTAGGTGTGGCCCGTCCCCGCGGTGGAGACCATCTTGATGATCGGCCGCAGGTCCTTGCCCTTGGCCCCGCTCATGACAGCTTCTCCCCTCGGGCGAGCATCTGAGCCACGACGACGTCGATGCCCAGCTTGTCGATCGTGCGGATGCCCTTGGCGGACACCGTCAGGCGCACGGTGCGCCCCAGGGAGGGCACCCAGTAGCGCTTGCGCTGCAGGTTGGGGTCCCAGCGCCGGGGCGTGCGCTTGTGGGAGTGGGAGACGGACCGGCCGAAGACAGGCCGGGCCCCCGTGACTTGGCAGTAGGTGGTCATGACGAGCATGATATAAGAATGATTCTCAGTTTCGTCAACTCTGCTGGAGGACCTCGTGACCGATCCCTCGGATGACTTTGCCGGCAACCTCGCTGACATCCCCGGCTTCCTGGCTGACGGCCGGCACACCCTGGCCGTCATCGGCGCCGTCGACCCCGCCCTGCTGGACCTGGTCGACCTCGCCCTGGCCGGCCAGGACGCCGTCGTCATCCGCGCCGGGCTCCACTTCGCCGCCGACGACGAGACCGGGAGCAGCGACGCCGACGACGACCTGGTCCGGCTTGTCAGCCACAGCTCGGCCGAGGGCTTCGACGACGAACCGGTCAGGCTCGACGTTCCCATGCCCTCCACCTGCCCCACCTGCTCCCTGCGGGAGGTCCTGGCCGCCGTCGCCCAGGACCGCGCCGCCCAGGACCCGGGCGGCACCACCGTCATCCTCCTACCGGCGGCCATCGAGCTCGCCCACCTCCTGCCCGGCCTGGCCGAGGAGCTCGCCGGCACCGGCGCGAGACTGGCCGGAGCCGCCCACGTCCTGGACGCCACCACCGCCCTGGACGAGCTCCTCGAGCACCGTCTGCTGAGCGCCTTCCCCGGTGACTCCCGCTGCACGGGCGCCGTCCACCTGACCAACCTCGGATACGCCGACCTCGTCCTGGCCCTGGGACGCGACGAGGACCCGGCCGGGGCCGACCTCATCGAGCACCTGCGCCCCCACGACGCCCTCCTGCTCCCAGGCCTCGACGCACCCCTCCTGGAGGCCCTCACCGCCCTCACCCACGACGTCGCCGCCTCCTTGAGCCGCATCCACCCCGCCACCACCAGCGCCTGGGGCGGCCCCGACGAGCACGGCGTGTGGACCCTCGACCTCAGCGCCTCCCTGCCCTTCCACCCCGAGCGTCTGCGCTCCCTCGTCGTTGAGCTCGCCGGTCAGGGCCTGTGCGCTCGCGGCTGCTTCTGGCTGCCCAGCCGTCCCGGTCGGGTCTGCACCTGGGAGGTCGCCGGAGGTGCCGTGAGCGTCGGCGACGCCGGAACCTGGGCGGAGGTCCCGGCCGCCCCCTCCGGTGCCGACGACGACACGGCCGGCGAGCCCCGCTGCCACCTCGTGGTCACCGGCGTCGGGGACGAGGAGATGCGCGAGCAGGTGCGCCGCGCCTTCTCCCGGATCCTCCTGCGCCCCGAGGAGATGGCCCAGGCCCTGGCCTGGATCGGCGCCGACGACGGCCTGGGCGACTGGTTCGGGCAGGAGGGCTGAGCGCCCGCTGCCGCTGCGCGAGCCCCACCCGGAGTAGGTATGAGGCGGCACGGGGAGCCGCTGGCCTGCACTGTGCGCTAGGGGGCGGCGCGGCTGTGCTCCGGCACGGTAGGGTGTTCCTGTCGCGACTGGCGCCGGGTGGATCACCACCGGGGAGCGGCACGAACACGACTCCGGGGTCGCCCGCCTGGGCCACGGATCGCCCACCAGTGCGCGCACGCCGCCTGCCACGGCGCAGCGTGCGCCCCACACCTGAGGAGAGACATGACAGCGCAAGCCGTCACCCCGTCCCTGAACCAGCCCCTGGCCGAGCTCGACCCCGACATCGCCGAGGTCCTCACCGGTGAGCTCACCCGCCAGCGCGAGACCCTGGAGATGATCGCCTCGGAGAACTTCGTTCCCCGGGCTGTCCTGGAGTGTCAGGGCTCGGTCCTGACCAACAAGTACGCGGAGGGCTACCCGGGGCGCCGCTACTACGGCGGCTGCGAGGTCGTCGACGTCGCCGAGTCCCTGGCCATCGAGCGCGCCAAGGCCGTCTTCGACGCCGAGTGGGCCAACGTCCAGCCCCACTCCGGGGCCCAGGCCAACGCCGCCGTCCTCCACGCCCTGGCCACCCCCGGCGACACCCTCCTGGGCCTGTCCCTGGCCCACGGCGGCCACCTCACCCACGGCATGAAGATCAACTTCTCCGGCAAGAACTACCACGCCACCGCCTACGGCGTGGACGAGACCACCATGCGCATCGAGATGGACCAGGTGCGCGAGGCCGCCCTGCGCGAGCGCCCCACGGTCATCATCGCCGGCTGGTCGGCCTACCCCCGCCACCTCGACTTCGCCGCCTTCCGCTCCATCGCCGACGAGGTCGGCGCCGCCCTGTGGGTGGACATGGCCCACTTCGCCGGGCTCGTCGCCGCCGGCCTGCACCCCAACCCCGTCCCGCACGCCGACGTCGTGTCCACCACCGTCCACAAGACCCTGGGCGGCCCCCGCTCCGGCATGCTCCTGTCCAGCCGCGCCGAGCAGTGGGGCAAGAAGCTCAACTCCGCCGTCTTCCCCGGCCAGCAGGGCGGCCCCCTCATGCACGTCATCGCCGCCAAGGCCGTGGCCATGAAGATCGCCGGCACCGAGGAGTTCCGCGAGCGCCAGGAGCGCACCGTGCGCGGCGCCGCCATCATCGCCGAGCGTCTGGGGGCCGACGACGTCAAGGCCGCCGGCGTCAGCCTGGTCACCGGTGGCACCGACGTCCACCTGGTGCTGGTGGACCTGCGTGACTCCTCCCTGGATGGCCAGCAGGCCGAGGACCTCCTGCACACCGCCGGCATCACGGTCAACCGCAACGCCGTCCCCTTCGACCCGCGTCCCCCGCGCGTCACCTCCGGCCTGCGCATCGGCACCCCCGCCCTGGCCACCCGCGGCTTCGGCGACGCCGAGTTCACCGAGGTCGCCGACATCATCGCCGCCACCCTCGTCCACGGCGCCGCCGGCACCGCCGACGACGAGACCCTGGCCGCCCTGCGCGGTCGCGTGCGCGCCCTGACCGACGCCTTCCCCCTCTACCCGGGGCTGGCCCAGTGAGGGCTCCCTGGAACGGGGCGGCCCGGGTCCTGGACGGCAAGGCCACGGCCGCCGCCCTCAAGGCCGAGCTCAAGGAACGCGTGACGGCACTGCGCGAGCGCGGCGTCACCCCCGGCCTGGGCACGGTCCTGGTGGGGGAGGACCCCGGCAGCGTCAAGTACGTCGCCGGCAAGCACGCCGACTGTGCCGAGGTCGGCATCCTCTCCATCCGCGAGGACCTGCCGGCCACCGCCACCCAGGCCGAGGTGGCCGCCGCCGTCGACCGCCTCAATGCGGATGACGCCTGCACCGGCTACATCGTCCAGCTCCCGCTGCCGGCGGGCGTGGACACCAACGCGATCCTGGAACGCGTGGACCCGGACAAGGACGCTGACGGCCTGCACCCCACCAACCTGGGGCGCCTGGTGCTGCGGGCCTCGGGGCCCATCGACTCGCCCCTGCCCTGCACGCCGCGCGGCTGCATCGAGCTCATGGAGCGTCACGGCATCGACCTGGCCGGCCGCAACGTGTGCGTCGTCGGCCGCGGGGTCACGGTGGGCCGCTCCATCGGCCTGCTCCTGGGCCGCAAGGACGTCAACGCCACCGTGGACATCTGCCACACCGGCACCACGGACCTGGCCGAGCACGTGCGCCGGGCCGATGTCGTCATCTCGGCGGCCGGCAGCCCCGGCATCATCACCCCGGAGATGGTCGCCCCCGGCGCCGTCGTCCTGGACGTGGGTGTCTCGCGCGTCGTCGACCCGGCCACCGGCAAGGGCCGCATCGCCGGTGACGTCGCCGACGGCGTCGACGAGGTGGCCTCCTGGCTCTCGCCCAACCCCGGCGGCGTGGGGCCCATGACCCGCGCCCTGCTGCTGGCCAACGTGGTCGAGACCGCGGAGCGCTCGCTCTGAGGGACGTCGCCGCTCGCCCGACCGGCCGATAACCTTGAGGCCATGACGGACGAGTCCCACGGCGCCCATCCCTCCCATCCTGACCAACCCGCTCACCCGGCTGAGTCGGCAGGCTCCACGACGTCCCCGGAGCCCCGGCCGACTCAGCCGGATGCGTGTCCTCCGGGTGCAGAGAGCCCTCCCGCCGGAGGCGACCGGCTCCCAGGCCCCGCAGCCGCACGGGACCGGCCTGCGGCGTCGGACCCTGATCCTCGGCGCGGTTGGTGCCGGCGCTCTCATCGTGGGCGGAGCCATCCTGGTGCGCTGCACCACGGGGCGCCGGAGCTCGCCGACGCCCACGGCCACCGACTCGGCGGCCTCGGCCGCCTACCGCCCCGCCTACCACTACAGCCCCGCCACGGGGAATCTCGCCGACCCCAACGGCCTGGTCCTCTACGAGGGCGAGTACCACCTCTTCCACCAGCAGGACGGCACCTGGGCCCACGCGATCAGCCCTGACATGGTGCACTGGAAGCGCCAGGGGACGGCCCTGAAGCACGACGCGCAGGGCCTGGCCATGTCCGGCAGCTGCGTCGTCGACGGCGCCGACACCTCCGGCCTGGTCAAGGGCGGCGGCATGGTGGCCGTCTACACCTCCACCGAGGGCGGTGAGGCCCAGTCCCTGGCCTACTCCACCGACCGGGGGAGGAGCTGGCGGCGCTTCTCCGGCAACCCCGTCATCCCCAACGACGGGCGCAAGGACTTCCGCGACCCCAAGGTCTTCTGGCACGAGGACTCCAAGGCCTGGATCATGATTGTCTCCGCCGGGGACCACGTCTCCCTCTTCCGCTCCACCGACCTCAAGGCCTGGAGACACGCCAGCGACTTCGGCCAGGGCATCGGCTCGCACGCCGCCGTGTGGGAGTGCCCCGACCTCTTCCCCCTGACCGACTCCAGCGACGGGCGCACCCGCTGGGTCATGACCCTCTCGGTGGGAGCCAACGAGGAGACGGGCGGCTCCACCGCCCAGTACTTCATCGGCGACTTCGACGGCTCCGTCTTCTTCCCCGAGGACCGCGACACCCGCTTCACCGACGTCGGCCAGGACTTCTACGCCGCCCAGAGCTTCGAGCACGTCGAGGGCCGCCGCGTGTGGATGGCCTGGCTGGGCAACTGGAACTACCCCTACTCGCTTCCCACTGGGGACTGGCGCGGTGAGATGAGCATCCCGCGCGAGCTGTCCCTGACCACCGTTGGCGGTAAGCGCACCCTCGTGCAGAAACCCGTCCCCGAGCTCGACGCCCTGCGCGGGCGGGCCACCGACCTCGCCGGCCTCAAGGCCACCGACACGGTGACGGCTCTAGGCTCGGGCCGCACGGTCGAGATCGACCTGACGCTGGATATCTCCCAGGCCTCCGAGGCCTGGCTGGGCCTGGCCCGCGGGGAGGTCGACGGCAAGACCCAGGAGGTGCGCGTCGGCGTCAACGTCTCGGCCGGCACCCTCTACCTCGACCGCACCGACGGCGGGCTCACGCAGGTCGACGGCAAGGACGAGGGGACCACCACCGACTTCGCCCTGCGCCGTCAGGCGCGGTACCACCCCACCGGCTCCACAGTGCGTCTGCACCTCTACCTGGACCGCTCCAGCCTCGAGGTCTTCGTCGACGACGGCGCCACAGTCGGTAGCCTCCTGGTCTTCACCGCCCCCTCCTGCCAGGAGATCGTCCTGGGCGCCAAGGGCACGGCCACCATCACCTCCGGAAGCCTCACCCCTCTGGCCGCAGCCCTGTAAGGGCGCCGCAGGACTTCGACGACGAGGAGGTGGGGCCGCCGGAAGATTCCGACGACCCCACCTCCTGCTCAAGCAGTGACGCTCGGGGCGGCGCCTACTTCAGGCGCTGCGGGCGGGTGTCACCGCCGTTGGAGCGGGCCCTGTCGGAGGGGATGTCCGCGAAGCCCCCCAAGCCGTTGGTGCCGTAGGTGCGGTCCACCGAGGTGGTGTCCCCGGAGATGTTCAGCTTCACCGTCGGGGCCAGCGAGCCTCCACGCACCGGGTTGCCGTCCTTGTTGCCGCCGATGGAGTCGATGAAGGACTCCACCAGGCCGCCGGGCATGACGTAGTGCGAGTAGGACTGGAAGGTGTACGGGCTCTGGTTGAAGTCCGGCGAGTAGGGCTTGCCCGGGTTGAAGTTGAGGTTGATGGGGTTGCCCAGTGCGATACCCGTGTTCTGGTTGAGCGGCTTGTAGTCGCTTCGCAGCCCGTCGCCCACGAAGCCGTAGACGCCCTCAGGTCCCTGGAGCCCGTCGGCGTAGGTCTCCCGGTGCGAGATCGTGAACAGGTAGTACTTGCCGTCCTGGAAGTAGATCTGCGGCCGCTCAGTCTGATCGTTGACGCAGTTGCCGCTCAGCAGCGGAGGCAGGTACTCCCACTGGGTCATCGCCTTGTTCTTCGCCCGGGCCAGACCCACGTTGGCCAGCTGGTAGCGGCCGCCGCGCTGGTTGACCGCCTCGACCGTCTCGGCCTTGGGATCGCCCTGCTCGTAGCCGAGGTCCTCCGCGGTGCAGGTGGCCAGAGTGGTGTTCTGCCCGGCCTTGGCCGCGGCGTCGACGTACTGCTGCTCACGGACGAAGGCCGAGTTGCCCTCGAAGACCATGTACTCGGTGGGGTCCGAGGGGTTGTTCTGGTCGCGGAAGGTGAAGGGGTCGCGGAAGTTCACGCCCGGGTTCTGCTCGCGGGTCTGGTAGTACTTGCCGTCCGGGACGAGAAGCTGGTGCTGGGTGCGGAACCCGGTGAGCCACACGCCGTTCTCGTCAGCGTAGATGCGTCCCTCGGACTGCACGATCCGCGGGTCGTAGGGCTTGGAGGCCGCGTTGTTGCCGTCCTGACCGTAGCCCCCGTCGCCACTGCCGCCGGTGGTGGTGTTGTAGAAGGCCACCGAGGTGTAGAACATGCGGATCTTGTTGCCCTCCATGAGGCGGGCCGAACCGGACCACTCGGTCTGGGCCGTGAAGCTCTGATCCTCGAAGATCGAGCCGGAGGCGCCGTCGGGGAAGACGTGTCCGCCGTAGATCCAGCCGCCGTTGGAGCTGCCTGCGCCGTCGGCCGAGGAGGTCTGCGTGCCGGCCTTGCGGTAGAAGAAGCCCAGTCGCGCGTGGGTGTGGCGGTCGTCGAAGGTGTAGCCGGCGTGCCGGTCGGCCACCAGGGAGAAGGCGATCTCCCAGCCGTTGTAGGAGATCTGGTGGGCGGCTTCATCGGTCAGCGTCCAGGTGTCCCACACCCACACGTCCTCGCTCGTGGCCGGGAAGCCGTTGGAGATCTCCGGCATCGTGAGCTGCTCGGGCATCGAGTTGGTGCCCGACGGCGCATTGGGGTTGGAGACGCGCTGGATCTGCATGGCGTCGGCGCGGGTCCACTTGGCGGTGTAGTTCTCCTCGACCCCGTGCGCCGCACCGGTGTGCTTGGTGGCGTTGGCCCAACCGGGGTTGTCGGCCTTGAAGCCCTTCGCGTCCTGGGCCGCGGCTCCGCCGGCGGCCTGCTGGTCACTCTGGCCCGCCTGTGCCTGCTCGGTGGGGCTCTGGCTCGCCTGCGCCTGGTCGGCAGGGGGCTGGTCGTTCTTCTGGTCCGCTCCCGCCTCGGGCGAGGCCTCGGCAGTAGCGGTGGCGGTGGGGGAGGCGCTGGGGGAGGGCGCCTCATCGGCGAGCGCAGTGGTGCCGGACCCGGCCACCAGGAGTCCGAGCGTCAGCGCCACGGCCAGTCGTCTGCGACGGGCGCGGAACGAAGTGTGTGTCACGGTCATTGTCCGTACTGTCCTTACTCATGAGGGATGAGGGTGTCAGTGCGCCGTGAGCCTTTGTTATGTGATCTCCCAGGCCCAACCTTAGGAGAACCTGGGGGCGGAGGAACAGGTCTTTGGACCGCTCTGTCAATATCGGGACACTGCCACCAAAGACGTAGCCCCTGCATTCTCAGGGTTTCTTGAGGTTTTCGGCACTTTGGTGACATAGACCACAAGCAAAGGTCTTATCGTCCGGTTAGTCTTGAACGCGTTCTCCGTGAGCTGTTCGGTCTCCCATGCCTGTCGGTTCAGGTGGTCGCTCAACGCTGGGCGGCCCCGTGTCTAACGGAGATCCTGTGAATACTCTTCCCATCCGTCTGCGACGGTTATCCGCTTCAACAATCGCTTTGCTGGCTGCGCTCGCCCTGAGTGCGGCCGGCCCGGCGGTGGCCGCTACAGCGCCGAATACGGCGGGGCAGTCCACCACCTCCCTGCGCAACACCTCCACGGTGAGCGCTCAGAGCCTCGCCCAGATGGTCGCCGGTCCGAAGGCGACAGTCTCCAACGCATCCGTCTCCGGCAAGGACGTCCAGATCGGCACGGTCAAGGGACTGCCTGGTGACGGCAACGCCATCACCGAGGGGGTCGCCCTATCCACCGGCTCCCTTATCGACCCCGATCCCACCGCCGACTCCGACACCGACATCACCCGCTCCGCCGTCCTGGGACCCAACGACGCCCTGGACACCACTGGTGACTTCGGCGTCGTCGAGGACCCGGCGGGACTGGCCAAGGTAGCCGGCACCGACGTCTACGACGAGGCCGTCCTGGAGTTCGACGTCACCGCCACCAGCTCCAACATCGTCCTCTACTACAGCCTCGGCTCCGAGGAGTACGCCGGCGCCACCGAGGGCACCCCGGCCTCCTGGCAGTCGCGCGGATACAAGGACCCGCTGAGCATCCAGGTCAACGGCACCGAGTGCGCCCACGTCCCCGGCACGCAGACGGCCGTGAGCGCCGCCTCGATCAACGAGTCCTCCAACGCCGCCTACTACACGGCCAATGTCTCGGGACACACCCCGGGACAGATCCCCGTGGAGTTCAACGGCTACACCTCCGCCCTGCCCTGCCAGGCCTCCGTCACCCCGGGGCAGAAGGTGCACGTGCGCGTGGCCATCGCCGACGCCCAGGACGGTCAGCTCGACTCCACGGTTCTCCTGCGCACCCAGGGACTGGGCTTCACCGACAAGCCGATCACCGACCCCTGCAACGCCAAGGCCGGCACCTGTGACATCCCCAGCAACGGCAAGGGTTCCAACGGGAACGGCTCCAACGGGTCGAAGAACGGCAAGGACTCCGCCACTCCGCCCGGGCAGGGCAAGCCGGGCGTGACCGACTACAGCGCCGCCTCGCCCACCGCAAGCCCCAAGAAGACTGTGGCCGGTCTGCCCCTGACCGGAACCCAGGCGCTCTTCCTGGGAGGCATCGCCCTGCTGCTCCTGGCCGGCGGCGGTGTCGCGCTCATGCTGCGTCGTCGTCGCCTGACCGGCTCTGAGGCCGGCTGACAGCGAGACTGCGGCCAGCAGACGGCTGACGGGGCGGATGGGGCTCTCCTCATCCGCCCCGTCAGTCTGTGTCTGCGGCTCACCGCTGTCGGGCGCTCAGTCCTCCTCCGGCCGGGAGGTGCGACGCGCCGCCAGCTCCTTGGCCAGCATCGCACAGCCCAGGATGCACAGCGGCATGGAGGCCAGCCACAACAGGGTGCTGACGCGGGACAGCAGCGAGGTCTGAGCCAGCACGGGCAGGACGGCGGCGATGACGATAACCGCCATCCACGCGCCGACTCGTCGGGCGCTGCGCGGCGCCTGGGCGTCGTCGGGTTCCATGGCCCGATCCTCTCACCCGGTGATCTCGAACCTGCGCTCATCCAGGCAGCCGGCGCGCAGGTCGGTGACGGTGAGCCGGCGCACCGAGGCCCACCGCGGGCCGTGCCGCAGCCACGCGATCAGCCGGCCCACGGCCTCCGGCTCGCCCTGGGCCGTGACCTCGACGTCGCCGTCGGGCAGGTTGCGGACCTGCCCCACCACCCCCAGCTCCTGGGCGGTGTAGGCGCAGTGGTAGCGGAAGCCCACCCCCTGGACCGTGCCCTGGACCAGGACGTGAACGGTTCTCACGGTGCTGGCACTCATACCGGCGTCGCTCATGGCCCTATCGTCTCAGGCTCAGGGCCGAGCGCGTAGGCTTGCCGCCATGCGTATCGCCACTGTCAACGTCAACGGCATCCGGGCCGCCGCCCGCAAGGGCATGGGGGAGTGGCTCACCGCCTCCGCCCCCGACATCCTCCTGCTCCAGGAGGTCCGGGCCGACGAGCAGATCGCCGTCGACCTCCTGCCCGGCTACGAGGCCGCCATCTGGCCCTGCCGCATCAAGGGGCGTGCGGGCGTGGGCGTCGCCGTGCGCGAGGGCGGCCCCGCCACCCTCGGCGAGCTGCGCTACGGCGTGGCCGCGCCCGGCACCGAGGAGCCCGACGTCGACTCCGGCCGCTGGCTCGAGGCCGACCTGAGCCTCGCCGGCCTCGACGGCGTCGAGCAGCTCACCGTCATCTCCGCCTACCTGCACTCGGGCCAGCTGGGCACCGAGAAGATGGACCAGAAGTACGCCCACCTCGAGCTCGTCGACGCCCGCATGGCCGCGCTCCTGGCCGCCGCCCGTGATGGTGGGCCCCAGGTCGTCATGGCCGGGGACCTCAACGTGGTGCGCTCCGAGCGCGACATCAAGAACTGGAAGCCCAACCACAACAAGATCGCCGGCGTCATGGATGAGGAGATCGCCCACCTGGAGGGCTGGTTCGCCTCCGGCTGGGTGGACGCCTCGCGTCACCTCGTGGGGGACGAGGAGCAGGGGCCCTACACGTGGTGGTCCCAGCGCGGCAAGGCCTTCGACAACAACACCGGCTGGCGGATCGACTACCAGGTCCTCACCCCCGCCCTGGCCGAGCGGGCCCACAGCGTCACCGTGGACCGGGCGCCCGACTACGCCTCACGCTGGTCCGACCACGCCCCGCTCGTCGTCGAGTACCGCTGAAGACGCGGCTGACCTTTTCGGAGAGCACGTCGGGGTCGGGTGCCTGTTCGGCCCGACCCCGACGGCTTCTCAGTAGCGGATCGCGTCGATCGGCCGGATGCGGGTGGCCACGATCGCCGGGATGATGCCCGCCAGCGCGCCCACGGCGGTGGCCGCGACCAGGCCGATGACGGCCGCCACCATGGGGAAGGGCGGGGTCGTGGTCACCGGGATGCCGAGGAAGGCGCTCAGCGGCATGACGCGCATCCCCACGATGGCGATCCCGATGCCGACGACGCCGGCGACCACGGTGGCCACCACCGACTCCAGCATGATGGAGAAGAAGATGCGTCGGCTCGTCGCCCCGAAGGAGCGCCGCACCCCGATCTCGTGGATGCGTTGGCGCACGGTCACCAGTGAGATGTTGACCAGGCTCAGGGCCCCCAGCAGCATGACGAACACTCCGGCGGCCGTGACCACCTGGGTGAAGGTGTTCGCGCTGGAGCTGAAGCCGCCGCCCTGGAGGTTGTCCTCGGCCTGGGTCGAGCCCTGACCGAAGCGCGCGTCCAGGTCCTTCTTGGCCAGGCTGGCGACCTCCTTCGCACCGTCCTGACCGGCCCAGATCTCCAGCGTGGGGGCGGGGCGGGCGGCGTCCTTGGGCAGCCAGTGCTCATAGGGCGTGTTGAGAGCGAAGGCGGTCACGGGCTGGGTGCACGGCAGGCCCGCGTCCCGCTCGGGGTCGCCGCTGCAGCCCATGAGGGAGAGGTCCTCCGCCTCCAGCACGCCGACGATCGTGAAGGAGGTCTGCACCGGGGAGAAGGAGGTGATGGTGACCGGCTCGGTGAGCTGCTGGATCCCCAGTGCGTCGAGGAAGCCCTGGGTGACGACCATGCTCGGGGAGAGGTCGTCCTCGTCCTGCGCGGTGAACCAGCGCCCCTGGGAGATGGTCTTGTGGTGCAGGAGCCCGTAGCTCAGGCTCACGGTCTGGGTGGGCACGCTCCGAGCGCCGTCGGGGAAGGAGAAGCGCACATTGGAGGTGTAGGTCGTCGCCCAGGACTTGACCTCGTAGCGCTCGACGAAGCTGTTCATCGCCGTGGAGATCTTCGCCGCGGTCGCAGCGCTGGTCGTGGAGCCTCCACCCGCGCTACCAGCGCCACCCGCAGCGCCCGCACTGCCTGCGCCACCGGTCCCGCCCGCACCGTCGCTGCCGCCGCTGGCACCTGAGTCTGCGCCGGTGCTCGACTCGGGGGCGTCGTCGGCCTGGAGGGCCTGGTCCAGGCCCTTGCCGGTGGGGCTGACGTTGATCGTCACCGTGCCCGGGCGGCCGGTGTACTTCTCGCTGACCTTGTTGATGGCGTCGACGGAGACCTGACCCAGGGCGATGACGAAGGTCATGGCCGCCACCGCCGCCGCCACGCCCACCAGCGACAGCAGGACCCTCAGCTTGCCGATGCGCAGCTGGGCCCAGGCCTCGACGATGGCGCCGAAGAATCCGGTGAGAATGCCGTTCATGAGGCTCCTTCGTGGCTGGTGGGCTCAGACGGGTAGGGGGATGTCGGAGGAGCGGTGACGACCTCACCGAACTCCTCCAGGCTGCCGACCTTGCGACGCATGACGGAGATCGGGGTGAGGGTGCCGTGATCGAGCCGGTACTGGGTGTGGGCGCGGCCGGCCACGGCCAGGTCGTGCGTGATGATGATGAGGGCGGCACCGTTCTCGGCGCACTGACGCTCCAGGAGCGTCATGACCGAGTTGCCGGTGTCGACGTCGAGGGCGCCGGTGGGCTCGTCAGCCAGGATGACGCTGGGGCGGCGCGACAGCGCCCTGGCGATGGCCACCCGCTGCTGCTCGCCTCCCGACAGGCGCGAGATGGGCGAGCCCACCTTGTCACCCAGGCCCACGGCCTCCAGCAGCTCGGCGGCCCGTGCGCTGCGGGTCCAGAAGGCCCTGCCGGTGTCGTACAGGAGGGGTGCCGCCACGTTCTCGGTGGTGGTCAGTCCCGGGATGAGGTTGAAGGACTGGAAGACGAAGCCGAAGGTCTGCCCCCGCAGGTGGGCGCGGCGACTCTCCCCGAGCCGGGAGGTGTCGGTGCCCGAGAGCGTGTAGTGGCCCGATGTCGGCTTGTCGATGAGACCCAGGATGTTGAGCAGGGTGGACTTTCCCGTTCCCGAGCGTCCCACGATGGCCACGTGCTCACCGGGGGAGACGCTCAGGTTGACTCCCGTGAGGATGTGCAGGGGCTCGGAGTCGGGGACGGTGAAGGTACGGGTGATCTCCCGCAGCTCCAGCAGCCCGCTCACAGGATCTCCTTGCCTTCGGAGTCGTAGCAGGCGGAGTTGTCCGGCTCGCAGGTGTCCGGCGTCCCGGTGCGGCGCGTGTCCTTGTTGGGGACGAACTGCAGGACCTGCTGGTCGGCCTTGAGACCGGCCGTGATCTGGATGTTCGTACCGTCCGTGATCCCCAGCTTCACAGCGGTCTTGACCGCCTTGGAGGCGTCCCCGGACTCGGGCACCAGCCACACGAAGCCCGAGCCGACCTTGCCCTCCACGGCGGTGACCGGAACCATCAGGGCCTCTGAGGCGCTGCCGGCGTCAACGCTGATGGTCACCGGCATACCGGCGAAGACCTTCTGGTCGCCGGGAACCGCGCAGCGCATCTCCACGCTGGTGCCGTCACCGGAGGTGGTCGTCGTCGAGCCGTCCCCGCCGGTGGTCGTGGAGGTGGAGGCCTTGGTGCCGACCTTGAGGTTGTTGCACTGGAAGGGCGCCGGGCCCCCCTCCAGGGTCAGGGTCGCGGCAGTGGGCGCGTTGGTGAGCCGGTACTGCTGCGCGGCGCTGACGGTGCCGGTGGCCGAGTAGGTCGCGGGGGTGATGGTGGCCACGACGACGCCGACGCCGGTCTCCTGCTGCTTGAGGACCTTGGGGGTCACGGTGCCGCTGACGGGGGCGTAGATCGTGGACCAGGTGACCTTGTCCTCGGTCGGGGTCTGGGTGACGTTGCCGCTCTCATCGGTCTTGGTCACCGGGGGCTGGGACTCGGAGTGCTTGATGTAGAGCAGCGGGTCACCGGCACTGACCTGGGTGTCCTTCTCCACGGCGACCGAGTCCACCACGCCGGCCAGGTCGGCCTGGACCTCGACCGTGGCGTCCTGAACGATGTGACCCTTGACCGAGACCGTGTTGGAGATGCTGCCTTTGGTCACGGGGACGGTCTTGACGTCGGCGGCGTAACCCGGGGAGATGTCAGCGGTCGTCCCGTCGCCCTGCGAGGGGAAGAAAGCGATCTTCACCAGGGCGACGGCGACGATCACCGCAATGAGGGTCTTGAGGGCGGGCCAGACGAAGCGCTTCACGGCGTCCTCCATGGAAGGCGGCGGGATCAGAACCGGGTAGGGACCCCGGGCTCCTGATTAATACGCGCAGAGACTACGGCACAGGCGGTTGTCTGACTTCATCCTGAAGGAGGAATGCTGACAGTCCTCTCCAACCAAGGTTGGAGAGGACTGATGGTCGTCAGGCGTGGAGGTTCAGCGGTGCGTCGGGGCCGCTCAGGCGAGCCTGCCGGCCGGGGCGGCGGGAACCGCGTCGAGGAAGGCCGGCGGGTTGAAGCCCTCGCGCTGGTAGGCCTCGGCCACGGCGCGGGCCACGTCGTGGACGGCGTCGGCGTCCACCAGGGCGATCGCCGAGCCGCCGAATCCGCCGCCGGTCATGCGCGCCCCGTGGGCGCCGGCGGCGCGGGCCGCCTCCACGGCCACGTCCAGCTCGGGGCAGGTGCACTCGTAGTCCACACGCAGTGACTCGTGCGAGGCGTCCATGAGCCTGCCCGCCTCGGCGAGCTTCTCGCCGCGCAGAGGGCGTCCGTCCTGCAGGAGGTCGACCAACCGGCGGGTGCGGTCGATCTCGGTGACGACGTGGCGGGTGCGCTTGACCAGCTCGTCGGCGTCGTCGCCGTCGGTGGCCGCGAGGCGCTCCAGGGCGCCGGGCAGGTCCTCGATCGCGATGTCCGCCAGGAGCTCCACCCCGAGGATCTCGGCGGCGCGCTCGCAGGCGGCTCGCCTGGCCCCGTACTGGCCGTCGTCCAGGGAGTGCTTGGCCTTGGTGTCGATGACCAGGAGGGCCAGGCCCTCGGCGGCCAGGTCGAAGGGCACGTGGGTCACCGAGCCGTCGCGGCAGTCCAGCTCCAGGGCGTGACCCTCGCGGCAGCGCAGGGAGGCCGACTGGTCCATGCCGCCGGTGGGGGCCCCGGCCATCTCGTTCTCCGTGCGCACGCAGTTGGTCACCAGGCGGGCGCGCCCGGCGTCGTCGGGCTCCTGCGCAGTCCCGGCCAGGCCCAGGTGCGCGACCTCGTCAATGGCGACGGCGGCCGAGCACTCCAGGGCCGCCGAGGAGGACAGTCCGCCTCCCAGGGGCACGCAGGAGACGAGTGCGGCGTCGAAGCCGGGCAGGTTCTCGAAGCCGTCGCGCTCCAGGGACCAGGCGACGCCGGCGATGTAGGAGGCCCAGTGCGCCACCTCCCCGGGGGTTCCCTTCGGGCCGATCGTGTCGAGGTCCATGACGTCGACCTTCTCCCGGGTCTGGGGGGAGACCAGGCGCACGACGCGGTCCTCGCGGCGCCGCAGCGCCAGGTGCGCCCGGTGGGGCAGGGCGATGGGCAGGGCCAGGCCGCCGTTGTAGTCAGTGTGCTCGCCAATGATGTTGACGCGCCCGGGGGCGTACCAGACGCCGTCGGGCTCGGCCTCGAAGACCTCCCGGAACAGGGCGGTGGCGGCCTCGGCGCCCTCCTGGGGGCTCAGTGCAGGGGCGAAGACGGGAGCATCGTTGGTCATCGTGTTCTCCTGTGGTGGGTTGTTGTGAGTGAGCGGACAGGCTGAGGAAGGGGGCGGGAGCGGTGGGGCCGGGTCAGGTGGCGATGGTCAGGCGGGTACCGGCCTGCTGCAGGGCGTCGACGCCGTCGGCGTCGGGCTCGGCCTCGGTCACCAGGACCCCGATGTCCCGGGTGGCGCAGAAGGAGCGCAGCCCCAGGACCCCCCACTTGGAGGAGTCCAGCGTGGCCACCACCGTGCGTCCGGCGGCGACCAGCGCCTGGTTGGCGGAGGCCTCCTGCAGGTTGGGGGTCATGAGCCCGGCCTCGGGAGTGAAGCCGTGGGCGCCCAGGAAGACCCACTCCACGCGCATCGTGCTCAGTGCGTCAATGGCCACCAGCCCCACCAGGGCGTTCGACGGCGTGCGCTCACCGCCGGTGATGACCACCGTGGGGGCGTCGCGGTTCTCGGCGCGGGCGGCGTCGGCGGCGTCGAAGAGCACCTGCGCGGCGGGCAGCGAGTTCGTGATGACGGTCAGGGTGGGGAAGTGCTCCAGCTCGGTCAGGGCCTGGGCGAGCGCCAGCGTGGTGGTCCCGGCCGACAGCGCCAGGGAGTCCCCGGGGCGGACCATGGCGGCCGCGGCCTGACCGATGCGGCGCTTGGCCTCCAGGTTGAGGGTCGACTTGGCGGTGAATCGCGGCTCGAGGGTGGTGGGGCCGGCCGCCACCGCCCCGCCGTGGACGCGCTCGACCAGCCCCTGGGTGACCAGCTCGGTGATGTCGCGGCGCACGGTCATCTCGGAGATGCCCAGCTCCTCGACGACGTCGGCCACCCGGACCCCGCCGGTGGCCGCGACCCGTTCCAGGATGTGCTCCTGGCGCTGACGGGCGAGCATCGGGGCCGGGCGGGGCGATCCGACGGCGGAGGCTGAGGGGCCGGGTTGCATGGGCCCAGTCTGCCAGACCTCGAGGCCAAAAACGCCATGTCCGCACGTTCCCGCACAGAGTCGCACAGGAGGCGGCGGTGGCGGCCGTTCCACCCGTTCGGTCGGTCATGGCACACTTATCCCGCTCGTGCTGCGCTCCCGGCTGGGATAACGGGGGTGTGACACGGTAATGTGTTCGGGTCACCCTCGTGGTCATGCGTTCTCCGGACGCAGGAACTCACATCAGCCCGATCAACCAGTCATCCCGTAGGAGCCCAGGAGTCATGCAGATCCCCGCACCAGACGCGCACCAGTGCGTCATCGGTGTGGCCATCGCCCTGCCCTCCCACTACGCCGCCCAGGTCCGTGCGGTGCGGGAGGCCGCCGGGGATCCTCTGGCCGAGGTCGTGCCGCCCCACATCACGCTGCTGCCGCCCACGGCCGTCGACGTCGACTCCCTCGACGAGGTCATGCGGCACCTGCGCAACGTGGCTGCTGGGACGAGCCCCTTCGAGGTGCGGCTGGACGAGGTCGGCACCTTCCGGCCCGTCAGCCCCGTGGTCTACCTCGGGCTGCGCAGCGGCGCCGAGGAGTGCGACCGTCTTCAGGTACGGGTGCGCGACCGCCGGGGACCCCTGGCCCGTTCGCTCAGCTTCCCCTTCCACCCTCACGTGACTTTGGCTCACGAGGTTGCCGAGGACGGCCTCGACGTCGCGGCGAGGAAGGGCGCGGACCTGACCATGGACTTCACCGTCACCGAGCTTCATCTCTACCGCCACCGCAGCCGGCCCGCCGGCCACGGCGATAGCCAGTGCCCGGCTTCGGAAGGGGGCTGGGACGTAGTGGCCGCCTTCGCCTTCGGAGGCTCCCTGGCCCCTGACGCCTCCGCCGGCACCGCGGCGAGCGCAGTACCGGTGCCCCCGACGACTCCGGTGGTCTCGGTGTGATCGAGCGCGTCAAGGAGCTGCTGGCGGCCGGGCGGCGCACGCGGGTCGGCCGGGCCCTGATCCGCTACGGCACGGCGCGCGGCGCGCTCATGGCCGGAGGAATCGCCTACACGGGCATGTTCTCGGTCTTCGCCGTCCTCGTCATCGGCGTGAGCATGCTCATGGCGATGCTCGGTCAGCACCCCACCATCCGGGCCGCCGTCGTGGACTCCATCAACTCCCTGCTGCCCGGTGTCATCGACACCGGCAACGGCAAGGGGCTGGTCTCGGTCGAGCAGCTGACGCTCTCCTCGGCGCTCAACCTGGGATCGGTGCTGGCGGCCGGGGCCTTCCTCTATTCGGTCATCAGCCTCATGGGTACCCTCAAGATCGCCTTGAGAGCCATGTTCGGACTGGTCAATCCCGTCATGAGACCGGTGGTCGGGCAGCTGGCGAATCTCGCGGGCTTCCTCGTCATCGTGGCCGGAGTGCTGGTGACGGCCGTGGCCTCGGTGGTGACGACGACGCTGTCGGGCAGTGTCGGTCGCTCCCTGGGCCTGCCGCAGTCGCTGACCGGAACCGGGGCGTGGGTGATGACGCTCCTGCTCTCCTTCCTCATCGACACCGGTGTCCTGGCGCTCCTCATCACCATGTGCGGCATCCGCCCTCCCCGACGCGACCTGCTGCAGGGCTGCATGCTGGGCGCCTTCGCCCTGGGCGTGCTGCGCCAGGTGGGGACCGGGGCGGTCGGCTCGGTGACGCGCAACCCGCTGCTGGCCTCCTTCGCGGCCATCGCCGTCCTCATCCTGTGGCTGCACCTGACCAGCCGCGTCGTGCTGCTCGTGGCGGCCTGGATGGCCAACCCGCCGCTGCCCCGCGACGTCGGCCACCCCGACGAGGTCCACGCCCACGAGCGCCCCAACTACGTGACGCTCTCCGTGCCCGAGACCCTGGCCTGGCCCCGCCAGTCCATCACCGGCAGCCTCGAGGCGGACCCGACGGCGCACCCCGACTACGTCCCCCCGGTGCCGATCCCGTGAGTGCATGGACGCACTTTTGGAGAGGTGGGGAATAGTAGTGCTGATGTCCGGAGGCGAGTTTCTCACGAATCAAACGATGGGGACGACGTGTTCTTGAGGCCTCAGTTGCCTACCAAGTCGATAGGGAATATGCATGCTGGTGGTTCGTGAATCTCGGGTTGAGATTCTCGTCCACGCGGGTAATACTGCGTATCGAACACATTCCTTGTTCTCTTCCCTTGAAAGGAGTCGTTGTGTCGGCGTCTAAACGAGTTCTCATCTTTGCGTTGGTTCTGCTGGTAGTGGGTGCGGGAGCCATTGGAGTCAGTCTTATTCCTGCGAGCGGAGAGGCCCCCAAGTACGAATGTGTCACCGATGGGTCCGTCAGTTCCGGGTTCAGCGATCCGGACCAGGGGGGCTGCCCCATCACCATTGAGAGCTATCAGGCTCGTGCCCAGTGGAAGAGTCAAGGATGGCTTGGTGAGAGCGCCTATACGGTTCGCAAAGCGGCGGCCGGTGGAGTGGTGCTCGGCATTATTGGTTTGATTGCCGCAGGTGTCATGAAAGCGACTCAGCGGAAGAAGGTCGCCCGGCCGGGGATGTAGTTGCTGAGACTGGGGCGGTGGTGCGTGCGGGGTGGTGGTCCGAGCGCTAGCCTGTGCCGGTGACTGAGATTTCTGGCAACCCTGGCACGTCCGATCGCGCCGTACAGCCCGACGGGTCGGCGCCGGCCATTCACGCCATCATTCCCGCAGGCGGTGCGGGCACCCGGCTGTGGCCGCTCAGCCGGCGCCGGCGCCCCAAGTTCCTCCTCGACCTCACCGGGGCCGGCCGCAGCCTCCTGCAGGACACCGTTGAGCGCCTGGCCCCACTGACCGCCACCATGACGGTC
>ERZ772920.592-NODE-592-length-20362-cov-10.884670_pt1 | contig 20362 bp, 14 predicted proteins | sample MGYA00511469_ERZ772920 | MGnify/ENA primary metagenome ERZ772920 (study PRJEB29015, sample SAMEA2738069) | human oral metagenome | biome: human oral; feature: human-associated habitat; material: saliva | place: China | collected 2216 ... | reverse complement strand
GAATGATTGAATCGAGTGCATCCTCGATACCATCGAACTTAGGAGCGAAACCACCCTCATCACCTACTGCAGTAGAGAGACCGCGCTTCTTCAAAAGCTTAGCAAGTGCGTGGAATACCTCAGCACCCATACGGATACCTTCCTTCTCAGAAGGAGCACCTACTGGGCGAATCATAAACTCCTGGAATGCGATAGGAGCATCAGAGTGAGCACCACCGTTGATAATATTCATCATAGGTACTGGCAATACATAAGTATTTGCACCACCGATATAACGATACAATGGAATGTTCAATGCCTTAGCAGCAGTCTGAGCTACAGCCAAAGAAACACCGAGAATAGCGTTAGCACCGAGCTTACTCTTAGTAGGAGTACCATCGAGTTCAAGCATCTTGTAGTCAATAGCACGCTGATTCAGCACGCAGTCACCCTTCAAAGCTGGAGCGATAAGGTTGTTTACATTCTCAACAGCCTTGAGAACACCCTTACCCAAGAAACGGTTCTTGTCGCCATCACGAAGCTCCAGAGCCTCGTTCTCACCGGTAGAAGCACCAGATGGAACGCTTGCACGACCCATTACACCATTTTCGAGAGTTACCTCTACTTCAACTGTAGGATTGCCACGTGAGTCCATAATCTCGCGAGCATGTACTTTTTCAATCTTCATAACTTATATGTTTATTAAAAATCAGTTATATTTTTAACTTTCTTTTTCTCCTTGCAAAGTTAATAAAAAAAGTCGTAAACCTCTCCTAACAATACGTTATATTTATGTTTTTGACAAAATTAACGTTTATCCCTTTATGATAACTGTGACTCCACGTGCTGCTTGTGCTCCCATAACAAGTGCTTGTTCTATATCGGCTGTTTTGCTTGGACCGGATATAAAACAGCCGTAACCATAGTCTGTCATGTTAATCTTTTTATATGCTTCATGCATATTATTGACGATATTGTTACGTTGAACGAGGATTACAAGGTTCTCTGAGATGAAACAAACAACTCTTTCTTTCATTGTTTGTGGTACCCATACACATCCGTTCTCTGCTACAGCAATTTCTCCCTGAATGATTCCTACATCTGTTCCATTGAGGTCTTGTGCCTTTGAAACAGTGTCAGGATTAAGGTCTGCCTTTATTCCTTTTACACTTGAAGCCAATATCTTAGCATCAGGATAAGCCTTTTGTATCAGTGCATTGATATCATCTTCTGCCTTAGCCTCAATGACTTCACAGCCTACAATATGACTCATCTCAATAAATTGCTGTACTACATCTTGATATTTTATACCCTCAATAGGCTTCTCGGGCATATCAAACTGTTCTTTTGTATTACGTCGTAATTTGCTAAATAAATCTTCTTTATTCATGCTTCAATTCCTCCATTGCGTGCTTAAATATGACATGGAAAGGCTTTTTCGCAAACTTTGGCATTGTATGACCAATGCTCCATGGATTAAGCTTTATATCCATTAGCGATTCTGGTATGTGATTGGCTACTGATGAATTACGAAGTAAAGCATCATAAATATGATAGTTTTCGTAAACAACTTTCATTCCTTCTGCCATCACTTTCTTCTCTTTGTTCTCTGTTCCATACGTTTCAAGGCTCTGACGCCAGCGATAAATCTGACTACCAGGAGTTACCTTTGCAGGGCAAACACAATCACAACTCAAACATAATGAGCATGCAGAAACATTACCACTGTGCTGTTTTGGATTCTTTAGCATACCAAGATTAACTCCAATAGGACCTGGGATAAAGTAACTATATGAATAACCTCCTGAACGACGATAGACTGGGCAAGTATTCATACATGCACCACATCGAATACACTTCAGTGTCATCCAATGTTCTTTATTAGCAATCATGTCACTACGACCATTGTCTACTAATATTACATGCATCTCACCTCCTGGTCGTGCCTTACGAAATTGAGAGGTAAAGGCAGTTGATGGTTGTCCTGTTCCACTGCGTGCTAATAAGCGTTGGAACACTGCCAACGAATCATAATCAGGAATAACTTTCTCAATACCCATGGCAACAATATGTAATTTAGGTACTGAAGTTGACATGTCAGCATTACCTTCATTAGTGCAGACAACGCAATCTCCTGTCGCAGCAACACCAAAGTTACAACCTGTCAGTCCTGCATCAGCATCCATAAAATCACCACGCAAATCTTCACGTGCACAACGTGTAAGATAAGTTGGGTCATGATTTCCTTTCTCTTTAGAGATTCCTTTCTCTTCAAACATCTCTCCAATCTCATCACGAGTCAAGTGAATAGCAGGCATAACAATATGCGCTGGTTTCAAATGCATGAGTTGAAGAATACGCTCACCAAGGTCGGATTCGACGACATTGATTCCTCTCTTTATCAGATAAGGATTCATTTCGCATTCCTCAGTCAGCATTGATTTAGATTTAACGAGTTTCTTTACTTTATGAGATTCAAGTATCCCATAAACCATTTCATTAAACTCTTGTGCATCTTTTGCAAAATGAACAATAACACCATTACGTTCCAAACTATTAGAGAATTGCTCTAAATAGTCAACTAAATGGGTTGCTGTATGCTCTTTTATTCGACTTGCATGTTCACGTAAATCCTCCCATTCTGGTAGCTCTGCCGCTGCAGCATCTCTTTTCTGACGTAATGACCAAAATGTACGGTCATGTCGTTCAATCTTCTTAGGGTCTTTCAGAAACTCTTTTGCTTTTTTAGAATGATATGTTGACATAACTCTTTTGTCTTTTATAACCTTTATATAAATATCATAAACCTGCAGCTAAGATCTCAGCTACATGCATGAACTTGATAGGATAGTGGTTCTTTCCTGCTACACCCTGCATGTGCATTAAGCATGAACTATCCGAACCAGTAATAAACTCTGCTCCCGTATCCATATGACGTTTCACTTTATCGTTACCCATGGCAGTGCTAACATAAGGTTCTTCAATAGCAAACATACCACCAAAACCGCAACATTCATCCTTGCGATCAGGTTCTTTAACCGTGATACCTTCCTTGAGTTTCAATAATTCAACTATCTTATTTACAGGTTTCTCTTGCAATTCAGAAGGTGTACTAAGCGTTAATTCACGTACACCATGACAAGAGTTATGAACAGACACGACATGAGGAAAACTTCCAAGAAGTTCCTTTACCTTCAGAACATCATGTAAGAATTCTACCAACTCCATTGTTTTCTTAGGTGTCTGACACTCATGATCGAGTATTTGTGGGTAATTAACCCGCACAAAAGCAGCACAAGATACACTCGGTGTTACGATATAATCGAAGTCTTTAAACTTATCCTCAAAACGTCCAGCAAGGTGATTTGACATACGCTGAAAGCCACCATTTGCCATTGGCTGACCACAACAAGTCTGATGTTCGGGATAGACAACATCTATTTTTAGCTTTTTCAAAAGCTTATAAGTTGCTACGCCTACTTGTGGATAAAGTGCATCGACGTAGCATGGAATAAAGAGACCAACTCTCATAATTTTATCTTTTCTTGTTCGTTTCTATGCTACAAATTTAGATAAAATTACTTAGATTGCATAGGAAAATCACAAAAAAGACAGGGAATAAAATAAGTTTAATCCTTAACAAAGAATATTTTTCTTACCTTTGCAAAGGTAAAATGGCTTAAAACTAAGAAGAAATTGTATGATAGTTTGCATTGCAGAGAAACCCAGTGTTGCTAAAGATATAGCTCGAATCCTTGGTGCCAACAAGGCTTGTAACGGCTATATGGAGGGCAATAATTACCAAGTAACATGGACCTTCGGCCACCTTTGTGAGTTGAAGGAACCTAATGATTATTTTACGAACTGGAAATATTGGAGTCTCGCTGCATTGCCAATGATACCTCCACGCTTTGGTATTAAGCTCATTGAGGACGAAGGTATCAAGAAGCAGTTTGCTGTTATTGAGCAGCTTTACCAGTCGGCAGAAATGATTATCAACTGTGGTGACGCTGGTCAGGAAGGTGAATTAATTCAGCGGTGGGTAATGCAAAAAGCAGGTGTAAAGTGTCCTGTGAAGCGCCTTTGGATATCTTCGATGACGGATGAAGCTATTCGCGAGGGGTTTGCCAACTTAAAGGAACAAGAGCAGTATCAGCCACTTTACCTCGCAGGATTGTCTCGCGCGATTGGAGACTGGCTGTTAGGAATGAATGCTACCCGCCTTTATACATTAAAGTATGGCAACAATAGTTATGGCAGAGGTCAGGTTCTGTCAATTGGTCGAGTACAGACACCAACCTTGGCACTCATCGTACAGCGACAAAAAGAGATAGATAACTTTAAGCCAGAGCCTTATTGGGTATTAGCTACAGTTTATCGTGAAACGCAGTTTACGGCAACAAAGGGTAAATTCACCTCTAAAGAAGAAGGCGAAAAAGCCTTCTCAACGATTGAAGGAAAGCCTTTTACAATTACAAGTGTAGCAAAAAAGAAAGGGGCAGAACAGCCAAAACAGCTTTATGATCTCACCTCTCTGCAGGTAGATTGTAATCGTAAGTTTGGATTCTCTGCTGAGATGACACTCAATACGATTCAAACTCTCTACGAACGTAAACTTACAACTTATCCACGTGTTGACACACAGTTCCTCTCTGATGATATTTATCCAAAGTGTCCACAGATAATGAACGGACTCTTTCAGACTACCTTTGCGGGTAAAAAACCTTATGCCGATATCGTGAAGACGTTGGGTGGCAAGCCATTGCCTAAGACAAAACGTGTCTTTGATTCCTCAAAGGTGACAGATCACCATGCTATTATTCCGACAGGTGTACTACCACAAGGACTGACAGATGCTGAACAAAAGGTGTACGACCTCATCGCGCGTCGTTTTATCGCTGCTTTTTATCCTGATTGCAAGTTCTCTACTACAACAGTATTAGGTAATGTTGACGAGATAGAGTTTAAGGTTTCTGGCAAAGAAATATTGGATTTGGGTTGGAGAGTTTGCACTGATACCCCTGCAGGCTCCTCCTCTACTCCATCAGATGATAGCCAAGAAGGAACCGCTACAACCTCTCCTCTACTTCCTACCTTTAAGAAAGGGGAATCAGGACCGCACACCCCTACCCTTACCGAAAAACAAACAACCCCTCCAAAACATTACACTGAGGCCTCTTTGCTTCGTGCAATGGAAACAGCTGGTAAGTTTGTTGAGGATGAAACCCTGCGTGCTGCTATGAAGGAGAATGGTATCGGACGCCCTTCATCACGTGCAGGAATTATTGAAACGCTCTTTAAACGCCATTATATTCGTCGTAAAAGAAAGAATATAGAAGCAACTGAGACTGGCATTGCACTGATTGATACTATTCACGAGAAACTTCTTACATCAGCCGAATTGACGGGTATCTGGGAGAAGAAACTTCGTGATATTGAAGCTAAAAAGTATGATGCTTCTCAATTTATTAATGAACTGAAAGAGCAGCTTACTAACATAGTTAACGACGTGTTAGCTGACAATTCTACACGAAAAATTGGTGAAGTAGAGGGTAATAAAGAGAAGTAGAAAGAATGTTCTTTCACTTTTCTACAATTAAAGGTATTTAAATAAAAGAGAATAGGTAAAGAGCTGGCAGACTTGTGACCATACCTTCAATTAGACTTACCCACCATTTGTCTTCAAAGATGACTGCAAAGGAGGCAGATGAAAGTATAATCATTGGTACGTATATCAGCAAATTTAGATATGGGAAATAGCCTTGTGTTATGGCAGTTATGAAAAGAATCAAAATCGATATGCATAGGAAAATGGCAATCCATACCGTATAAAATAATAATCTATGTTTCATTTTTCTTTTGTCTATGGTATTTACATCTTCTTTACATACCAATCATTGCCTATATATTCATACTCTTGCTTATGCGAGTCGAAAAGGTATCTTTTGTCATTATAGTCTTTATTTATTTTTATATAGTCAATGCCATTAGAAATCACTCTTATTATCTTCCCATTATCTATGTAACAATACGATAGATTTAATTTCTTATAAGCCTTGAGAAACTTAATTATCTCGTTATCCTGTAAGGGATAGTTCTTTGGCTTTTTAGTTATTCTCAACTGGTTATCTACAAACACAAGACCACTCCCCTTTACCCTAAATAGCTCAAAAATGGTCACGTCAATATCTCTATTATAGATTAAGACACCATCTAATTGATTAAAATCGTAGTTTATTATTTGACTACTATAGTTTACTTCTGAAGAACAACCACCAAAGAGAAATAGAGTAATCAATAAAACTAATATCTTTATCTTCAAATTCATACAACTATTTTCTGCAAAAATAACGCAAACGAGAGCAAAGGAAGCTTGCTTCCACTTTGCCGAGTGCAGCATATTTTCTGCAAAGATATAAAACATATTCTATAAATCGGAATTTGAACTTTACTTTTTGAATTCCATTTTGATTGATACGATACAAAACTACTATTTTGTAAAGATAATTCTAAACACACAAAATAAAAGACGCCCAATAAGGGTTCAATTGGGGCTTAATTGACCTCTAACAAAGGCCTAATTGAACCCTTAAAGGGCGTTAGTTAGAAGCTAATTAAGCACCTTTTGTTTTCTGACTTTGTAATCTATTGATTAACTGATAGTTGCAACTATGGTTTTTGATGGTCATTTCTTGAGTTCAAAAGTGCTTTTTATAGAGATATTCGTAAATATATTTCAATCACAAAAATATCTTTTTTTTTATGAATAAGTGAGTGTTGTTGTCTAATAAACAAACTGATTTAAAACCAAGTTTAGTACTTCTTTCTATAAGAAGAAAGGGGGTGAGAGAAGCTCATAAATAGAAACTTCTCTCACCCCATAGGCTTTTATCTGTATAGAAAAGGAAGACTAAAACTTAGTAAGCGTGGTCGTCCTCAGCAATTTCCTTACGATCAATAGCCTTCTTGTCAATTGCACGCCAAGCATAAACAATGTATGCCAAAACGAATGGAACAAGGAAGCTAACATAGAACATAGCCTTCAATGTGAACTCACTTGAAGAACTGTTCTGAAGTGTCAATGAGCTCTGTAGGTCGGCTGTTGATGGATAGTAAGCTGTGTTGTTCCATCCTGCAATGAGGAAGAGAACCAAAACAACCAATACGACACCAATACCTGCAGGCCAAATACCACGTACATACTCTGGCTTAAGAACAGTCTTAACGATTCCGAAAAGCAAGAGAACAACACCTACAAGCAGAATGATAGCTAATGGCCACATTGCTAATAAGTTGTTCAGATACTTCATTGGCTCCATAACGATAACGCCAGCTTCATTTACTGCGTAGCCCTCGCCTACCAATGTTACAATAAGGAAAGGCAAGAAGAACAGTAAGAAAAGAACTGTGTTAACGAGCAACTGCTTGCGAACACGTCCACGGATAATATCATCGTTCACATTATTATTAATATAGAGTGTACCGAGGATACGTGCAAGGAATACTACTGAAATACCAAAGATATCTACCCAAGGATTGAGCAGTACGTCGAGTCCACGTGAACCATTTGCCCAATGAGAGATAACAGGCTGCATGAAGTCAGTAATGTTACCTTTTTCTACGATGAAGTTAGAACCTGTAAAGAAGGTTGCAACAGCTCCACCTAAGAGCAATGGACCAAGAATACCATTAATAATCAATCCCGTCTGGAAGGTACGAACACCAAAGAGGTTACCTGCCTTGTTCTGGAATTCATAACTAATAGCCTGAATGATAAATGTGAAGAGAATCAATACCCACACCCAATAAGCACCACCAAAACTGGTACTATAGAACAATGGGAAAGAAGCAAAGAATGCTCCACCGAATGTTACGAGTGTTGTAAAAGTGAACTCCCACTTACGACCTGTTGAATTAATAAGCATACGGCGCTCTTCTTCTGTCTTACCCAATTGGAAAATCATTGAGTTTGCACCCTGCACGAACAGCAGGAAGACAAGTAGCGCACCTAAAAGTGAGATGATGAACCACCAGTAGTGTTGCAGAAAATCGTATGTCATAGTTCTGGTCCTTTCTTAATTTGCTTACACATAATACTAACTTCAACTGTCAACATTGCAGTAAAGAGAACAAGGAAGAGGAAGAAGGTGAATGCGATACCACCACTTGAGAGGTCGCTCACTGCTGCCCATGTTGGAAGCATATCCTGGATTGTCCATGGCTGGCGGCCAAATTCGGCAACAAGCCATCCACACTCACTTGCAATAAAAGCTAATGGGATGAGTGCAATACCTACTCTCTGCAACCAACGTGGACGAGTAATGTCTTTCTTGTAAACAATAAACAATATCACTGCAAAGATAAGGATGAAGAAACATCCAAGGCCGACCATAATGCGGAATGACCAGAAGTTAACAGGAATGAATGGTACAACCTGCTTAGCATCCTTAATATATCCATAGCCAAAGTACTTCATATCCTTTTCAAGAACTTTGAGATTAGTCTCTTTGTCCTTTCCTGCACGATAGTCTTTAAGTGCTTGGATGGCATTACGACCACGTTCCTGCTTCTCCTTCAACGATGGTTCCATTGTGCCGTCAGCCTTCTTATAACCACGGATAATATCCTTTACACCAGGAACATAACCATGAGCATCCTTTGTTGCAAGGATAGAAAGCATGTTAGGTACAGCTATTCGCATAGGAGGTTCAGACTGGTTCATGTAATCAGGCTGCTCAAATGGGTTCACCCAAGCAACTGCTGTCAAACTCTGATCAGTACCTCCTTCATAGAGAGCTTCCATGGCTGCAAGCTTCATTGGCTGTGATTGTGCTACCATATAAGCAGAGTTATGACCTGTAGAACCTGCTAAAAGAGAAGCTACAAGACCAACAGCAGCACCTACCTTAATACTCTCCTTTGCAAGCTCTATGTGACGCTTACGAAGCAGATACCAGCAGCTTACACCAACTGTGAATGCTGCGCCCAATATCCAAGAAGAAGTAATGGTATGTGTGAACTTGTCAATTGCAAATGGACTCAGTGCAACATCGAGGAATGAGGTCATCTCATTACGCATCGTATCAGGATTGAATGTACAACCGATAGGATACTGCATCCACGCATTAGCCACGAGAATCCACCATGCTGAGAGCGTTGCTCCCAATCCAGTGAGCCATGTTGATGCAAGGTGGAAGCCCGCTGAAACCTTGTTCCAACCGAAGAACATTACTGCAACGAATGTTGACTCCATAAAGAAAGCCAAGATTCCTTCGATGGCAAGTGGTGCACCAAAGATGTCACCAACGAACCAAGAATAGTTACTCCAGTTAGTTCCAAACTCGAACTCAAGGATGATACCAGTAGCAACACCCATGGCAAAGTTAATACCAAACAATCGCTGCCAGAAGCGAGTTGCAGTACGCCAGAACTCCTTTCGGGTGCGATAATAACAAGTCTCCATGATTCCCATTACGACAGCTAAGCCCAGTGTCAAGGGAACGAAAAGCCAGTGATAGATGGCTGTCAGTGCAAACTGTGCACGTGACCAGTCAACAGTTCCTGGATCAATGGCTAAAAGTAGGTTTTCCATTGTTTGTTGTTATTTATTAAAATGTTATGAATTGAATATATTGCTATCGGTTATAATTGATGATAATAACTGAAGTTCGTTACCTTTTCATCAGTTGTTGCTCAATGAATTCGCCCTCTTTCCCTTTTTCCGCATTCGCTTTTAGAAAGTTTGGAAAGAAGAAAATCTTTAACACAAGGAACATAATAGCCAACTTAACTATTATCACTGTCCAAAGTGTTTTACCCAATGTCATGTGCCGAAACCCGTCATAATAGAGGTCAAACGCACGATAAAAGAAATTGTTTTTGTTCACTGTATGAAATGTTTTCGTACTTGTATTTTATACAAACCTATCCTGCAAAGTTAAACATTTATTTCCAAAGTTGTTCTATATTTCCCTAAAAATAGGCATATTTTTGTATTTTAATGATTATCAGCCTACCTTTCCTTGTTAATCAATATAAAAAGACTATTTTTGCAAAAGATATTTTTAGAGGCATTTAACAATGAAAAAGTTATTCACCATAGCAATGTTATTGGGTGTCACCTTGGGCATTCATGCACAGGAGGTGTACTCTCTGCAGAAGTGTCGTGAGCTGGCTTTACAAAACAATCGTCAGCTAAAGGTTTCGCGTATGACAGTAGATGTGGCAGAAAACACACGTAAGGCAGCTAAGACAAAGTATCTGCCACGTGTTGACGCACTTGCTGGTTATCAACACTTTTCACGAGAGATTTCACTTCTCAGCGATGATCAGAAAAATGCATTTAGCAATCTTGGAACAAATACCTTTGGGCAGTTAGGTGGTCAGATCGGACAGAACTTGACCTCGTTAGCACAACAAGGTATCCTCAGTCCACAGATGGCTCAGCAACTTGGTCAGCTCTTTAGCAATGTTGCGACACCACTCACTCAGGTAGGAAACAATATTGGACAAAGTATCAATGACGCATTTCGTTCAAACACAAAGAACGTCTATGCCGGTGGTATTGTTGTCAATCAACCTATTTATATGGGAGGTGCTATCAAAGCAGCTAACGATATGGCAGCTATTGGTGAGCAGATTGCACAAAACAATATCAGCCTTAAACGACAGTTAGTCCTCTATGGAGTTGATAATGCGTATTGGCTTGCTATCTCCTTAAAGAAGAAAGAAGCGTTAGCAATTCGCTATCGTGATTTAGCTCAAAAGCTCAATGAGGATGTTAAGAAGATGATACACGAGGGTGTAGCTACTCGAGCTGATGGATTGAAGGTTGAGGTAGCTGTTAATACAGCTGACATGCAAATTGCTCGTATTCAAAGTGGTGTTTCATTGGCAAAGATGGCATTGTGCGAACTTTGTGGTCTTGATTTGAATGGTGATATACCTCTGTCTGATGAAGGTGATGCCGACCTCCCTCCTACTCCATCAACGCAGTTTGACAACTATACAGTCTCTTCTTCAGATACAATAGGGCTTAACGAAGCTCGTCCAGAGCTACGTCTCTTACAGAATGCTGTTGATTTGAGCATACAGAATACCAAACTTATTCGTTCACTTTATATGCCTCATGTACTTCTTACTGCTGGCTATTCCGTATCAAATCCGAATCTCTTTAATGGTTTTCAGAAACGTTTTACGGACTTATGGAACATTGGAATAACAGTTCAAGTACCAGTATGGAATTGGGGAGAAAACAAATATAAGGTACGTGCAAGTAAGACCGCTACGACTATAGCACAGTTAGAAATGGATGACGTACGTAAGAAGATTGACTTGGAGATAGAGCAGAACAGACTCCGTCTTAAAGATGCAAACAAGCAACTTGCTACCTCTCAGAAGAATATGGCTGCTGCAGAAGAGAACCTTCGTTGTGCTAACGTAGGCTTCAAAGAGGGTGTTATGACGGTTACAGAAGTTATGGCTGCTCAGACTGCTTGGCAGACTTCACGCATGGCAATCATTGATGCAGAAATCAGCGTAAAGTTAGCACAAACAGGATTGCAAAAGGCTCTTGGCGGTTTATAATACAAGTTTGAACTTTGAGACTTGCGTTTCATGGAGTATTAGAAAGTCACCAACTCATATCTTAAAGGTTCATATTGCAAGAATAAAATACTTAATACATAAAAATCAAACCTCAAAAATATGTCAGCAAAATCACAACATAATAACATACTTTTAGCCGTAATAGGCTTTGTTTCTGTAGTAGTTATCGTGGCCGTTATTGGTTATTTCACCATTGACCGCACAGAAGAAACCATACAAGGAGAAGTAGAAGTAAGTGAATATCGTGTAGCTTGTAAGTTCCCAGGCCGTATCACAGATATAAAAGTGAAAGAAGGCGACTTTGTTCACAAGGGAGACGTCCTTGCTACATTGGCTATCCCTGAAGCAAGTACACAAGAGAAAGTGGCTGAAGCTGCGGCTGGTGCAACAGATGCTTTGAGTGCTTTGGCAGAAGGTCCTACACGTCGTGAGACTGTAGAAAGTGCTTATCAAATTTATCAGCAGGCTATTGCAGCAAATGATATTGCCGAAAAGACCTACGGTCGTATGCAACGATTGTATGACGAAGGAGTGATGAGTGCACAGAAACGTGATGAGGCTATGGCAGCATACGAAGCAACAAAGGCTGGTGTACAAGTTGCTAAATCGCAGTGGGAACTTGCTAAGAATGGTGCCCAGCGTGAGACTAAAGAGGCTGCAAGAAAGCAAGCGCAGGCTGCTCGTTCTGCAGTTGATGTTGTTCGTTCAGTCTTGAAAGAAACCGTACAGCGTGCAACAGCAGACGGAGAGGTTGAAACAATCTATCCAAAGGTAGGCGAACTTGTCGGCTTAGGTAGTCCGATTATGAGTATCTCAATGGTTGATGATATTTGGGGAACATTTAATGTTCGTGAGGATCAACTCAAGGACATGAAGGTTGGCACAGTTCTAAAAGCCTATGCCCCAGCTCTTGATAAGAATATTGAACTGCGTGTAACCTCCTTAAAGGATAAAGGTTCTTACGCTGTGTGGAAGGCTACTAAGACCAATGGACAGTATGATCTAAAGACATTCCAAGTTAAGGCAAAACCAACAAAGAAGGTTGAAGGTTTAAAGCCTGGTATGTCGTTGATATTAAAGAAGTAGGACCTCCCCCAGCCCCTCCAAAGGAGGGGAGTTGCCTAACGGGATAAAATTGGTTATTTAAGTAACAATCAGTTGTCCAATAATGGCTAAAATAGACCTCTCTTAACATCCTCTATAGATGTGTTAATGGTAAACACATGTAGTGCTAATGGCTAACACCAATGGTGCTAAGGCTTAACACTAAAGATAGAGGAGCTTGCTTTATTAATAAGCTATTAAACTTTCATTATTTAAAGACCATCTAACAAAGACATTTAAAGGCAATTTTCCTCACATAATATCCTTTTATAGAGGGAGTTGAGGAGGCTTTTTAATCATAATGAAGAAGTTACTCTTATACATAAGAAGGATTGTTAATCTCTCTGCTCGTGAAGTTGGATTGATGATACATAACCCCATCTACATCTGTTGTATGGTGGTTTTTCCTCTTGTTATCATCTTTTTCTTTACATCTCTGATGAGTACTGGGCAGCCAGAGAAACTCCCGTGTGGTGTTGTCGACAACGATAACACTTCTGTTACACGTGCTATGATTCGTCAGTTGGATGGTTTTCAAGGTACTCGTGTCGCAGGGCATTACAACAATGTATCTGAAGCACGTAAAGCCATACAGCGCAATGAGATATATGGTTTCCTATATATCCCAGAAGGAACAACTGCAAAACTTGTTTCTCAGCGGCAGCCAGAGGTATCTTTCTATTATAGTAATGTGACACTCGTTGCGGGAGGTATGATTTTCAAAGACCTCAAGACGGTAACGACTTTAAGTTCTGCGGCTGTTGGTGCAGCCAAGTTGCAGATGCTTGGAAAGACGCCTGATGAGATTAAAACAATCATTCAACCAATAGGTCTCGATGTACACATGGTTGGTAATCCTTGGATGAACTATAATGTTTATTTAAGTAGTATTATGATTCCCGGTATTCTTGTGCTATTCATGTTTCTTATTACCGCCTACTCTATCGGTACAGAACTAAAGTTTGGTAGAGCTAATGAGTGGATGTCTATGGCTGGAAATAATATTCTTGTAGCCCTTACGGGTAAGCTATTACCACAGACACTCATCTTCTTAACCATATTCTTAGGATATGAATGGTATGTCTATGGTTATCTAAACTTTCCACACCCAGGTGGTCTGGGTATGATTATCTTCCTTGCCATACTTACTGTACTGTCATCTCAGGGATTCGGTGTTTTTGTCTTTGGATTGATGCCTTCTCTGCGAATGTCTATGAGTATATGTTCTCTTTGGGCTGTGGTAGGCTTCTCTGCCTGTGGTGCAACCTTCCCACTATTTGCTATGGACGGTATGATTGAAGCCTTGGCACAGATCATACCATTGCGCCATTATTATATGATTTATCAAATCTGTATCTTCAATGGTTATCCATTGATAAATGCGTGGGTGAATGTCATAGCACTGGTGGCTTTTGCATCACTGCCAATCCTTGTGATTAGAAATATTAAGCGAGCGATGGTTGAATATGTGTATATACCATAAATATATACAAACATCATCCATTAACGGTCATAAAGGATGAGTTTATTTACAGAATATTACCAAAAGAAAAGTTATATAAAGTGTTATATTTCTGTGTATTACTCATCACTGATTAAATAATCTCTCAAAGAAGAGGGTTTAACAAACTGTCAATTATGTCAGAAACAAAGAATACAACAAAGCCTACTAACAAAAAGAAAGCAAGCTCAGGACCACTGAGTTTTCTGTCTTCTCTTTGTTATATATGGTGGTTGGAGACGAAGAGTACGATTAAAGACGAAGGAGTATTAATATTCTTTCTTGTTGTACCTTTGGCTTATCCACTGCTTTACTCATGGATATATAATAATGAGGTGGTGCGTGAGGTTCCTGTCGCTATTGTCGATTTATCTCACTCTTCATCTTCACGTGAGTTTATTCAAGACTTTGATGCGTCACCTGATGTACGTGCTGCCTACTATTGCAATAACCTGCAGGAGGCTGAAGCATTGGTAGGAAAACAGGCTGTACATGGTGTACTCTACTTTCCAAGTGACTTTGATCGCACTTTGCATCGTGGTGAAAAGGCTCATGTGGGCGTGTATTGTGATATGAGTCTGATGCTTACCTATAAGGCTATCTATCAGACTGCATTGGTAGTATCAATGGAAATAGGTACTGACATAAAGAAAGAACATTCCTTATCGTTTACAGAAAGAGATGAAGAGGTTAGCACCGAACCAATGATAGTAGATGCAGAGCCTATCTTTAACACAACGGGAGGTTATGGTAATGCTATTCTTCCTGGTGTGTTGATTCTTATTCTACAGCAAACATTACTTCTCGGAATTGGCTTATCAGCAGGTACAGCACGTGAAAACAACCGTTTTCAAGACCTTGTCCCTATCGGTAAACACTACAATGGAATTATGAAGATAGTACTTGGCAAATCCTCTTGCTATTTCATGATTTATTGTGTTATGGCAGCATACGTAACAATGGTTGTACCCCATTTGTTTAACTTCACTATGCTTGCCCATCCTGCTGACCTCTTTTGGCTTCTTTTGCCATATCTGTTAGCGGTTATCTTCTTCGGTATGACTATCTCGTGTCTTGTGCGTTATCGTGAGAATGTAATGCTTTTAGTGGTCTTTACCTCTATTCCTTTCCTTTTCCTTACAGGTGCATCATGGCCACAGAGTAGTATTCCTGGTGGCTGGCAGGGTGTCAGTTGGCTTATTCCTTCCACCTTTGGCGTTCGTGGATATTTACGAATAGCCTCTATGGGTGCTACCATTGATGATGTATTGCCAGAAGTTCGTGCGTTATGGATACAAGCAGCTGTATATTTTGTTACAACCTGCTTTGTCTATAGGTTCCAGATTGTCAATGCTCGTAAACATGCTATCTCACACTATCAGATGATTCAAGATAGGATTAAGACTGCTCGTGAGAAGAAGTCTAAGGAACAATAAACATTCTAAGAAAAGGTTTTAGCATACAATGCTCTTTATTGATATAATAGAGAAGTAGAACCCTTTACAGCAGAAAGAACAATCTACTTTGTAAATATTTTTCACCAGCACTATTCTTATCAAGGCTTAATTGGCTTTGAAAAGACGCCCTTTTAGCTTGCAAAAGGTGCCCTTTTGAAGTCTTACTAACGCCCTTTTGAAGGCCAATTAAGCACCTTTTCTCATGCAATCTTGTAACATCTTAATAGCAAGACAGTTACAAAGGCAAATAAAATAGTACTTTTTTACCTGATTTCTATAAAGAGATTAAGGAATAATGTAAAATAAATTCAAACACTGTCTATTCTAAAAAGTAAGTGTTTATAGCCAAATTTGAATTGAATAAGACAAATGGGAATATAAGTTTATATGTCTATTAGATATATCTACATTAGATTTTAAACTTGTATTCCCATAACTAATATATCCTTTTATATCACTCTTAAAAATGGAAGTGTCCTCTCTTCTTTGTGTTAAATGCTACCCTTATGCAAGGTGGAAAAGAAAGACTTACTTTGATGTGTCTCTATGTAGCACACTTCCGTTTGCCTGATGCGTAGCAAGAACAAGCACTTCGGCAATCTGAACATGGGCAGGAGCGGAAGCAGCATAGAACACAACCTCAGCTATATCGGCGCCAGTGAGTGGCTTAACACCTTCATATACCTTTTCAGCACGAGTATCATTGCCATGAAAACGTACGTTAGAGAAGTGGGTTTCTACCAATCCTGGTTTTACATTCGTCACACGTACAGAGGTATGTGCAAGGTCAATACGGAGTCCGTCGGTAATAGTCTTTACTGCTGCCTTTGTACCACAATAGACATTACCGCCTGCATAAGCTGCATCGCCAGCTACAGAACCGATATTAATAACATGTCCACTATCACGTTTTACCATTCTTGGAACAACAAGGCGTGTCATGGTTAAGAGTCCTTTGATATTGGTATCAATCATCGTTTCCCAATCCTCAAAGCTGCCCTCGTATTCAGGTTCTAAGCCAAGAGCCAAACCAGCATTGTTAATTAAGACATCAATCTGCTGCCATTCAAGTGGTAGGCTGTTGATAGCTGCAGTTGCTGCTTTACGATTTCGTACATCAAAAGCAAGTGCTAACACTCTCACTCCTTCTGCTTCGAGTTCTTTCTTAAGGTTAGCAAGAAGTTGCGCTCTACGCCCAGTAATGATAACATCATACCCTCCTTTTGCAAACTTACGTGCGCAGGCTTCGCCAATTCCACTGGTAGCACCAGTAATCAATACTATTTTTCTCATATTATGACTAAGTTATTATTGAAAGACAATATAGTTTAAGACAGACTTATAGAAAGGAGAACTTGCTCCCCTACCCGTTTCTTCTCTAATAGTTAGTATCTACAAAATACTACTATTATTTATTCGACACCGCCACACCTATTAATATCAACGCACTTCCAACATAGGCTATGGCTGTCATTGGCTCGTTGAGGAAAATAGCACTGGTTGCTACTGTGGTGATAGGGTTTAGATATAGATAGTTCGATGATGTCATGGCACCAATCTTCGCAATGACTAATGTCCACAGAACGAAGCAAAGGAAAGACGCTACAAGACCAAGGAACAATAGGTTTAAGATAACTTTCGGTGTGAGGAGCATGGAGGTGGTTGCCGTCCATGGGTCAAAAAGAAAGGCTGGCAATACCGTTACAAGTCCGTAGAAGAAAATCTTACGTGTTATAAAAACAGCAGAATAACTGTTTGATATCTTCTTCATTAGTAAGGAATAAACAGCCCAACATAGTGATGCCAACAACGTGAGGAGGTCGCCCCAAGGATTCAGATGTAGGACAAAACTACCATTGAAGATAACGATAGCAACACCCATCAAGGCTATCAACGAACCGAGAATCAATGACCAACTTGCTTTAATACTCTTCACAAAGGTAATACCAAGTAGTACTGTAAGCAGTGGTGCAGTACAAACAATGAAACTAACGTTATTGACATAAGTAAGTCCCACGGCATAGTTTTCTGCAAGGAAGAACACTGAACCTCCCGTTATACCTAATAAAACCATAATTAATTCATCACGCCATGTACGAGAAAAAAGCTGATGTGGCGAGATAAACCATATACAAATATAGGCAATAACAAAGCGTAGGAAAAAGATTTCCAACGGTGTTAACCCACTGTTATAAAGCACCTTTGTGTTTACAAAGGTAGTGCCCCATACGGCGACAATAGCAATGGCAAGAAGATGCCATAGTATGTTTTTATTCTTGATGTTCGGCATATTTCCTAAGAGGATTAGGTAAGGTTTTACCCTTTGTGATAAGAATTATTACGGAAGTAATGATAAGTACACAACCAATAATAATAGATGTTGTGAGTGGTTCACCCATTAGTGTGATACCAATAGTCATTGCAGTGAGAGGCTCAAAGGCTCCTAAGATAGCAACACTGGCAGAATCAATCAAGGTGAGTGAACGAACCAACGTAACGTTACTGATAGTGGTTGGAATCAAACCCAGTAGTATCAATGAAAGGAAAGAGTCTGCATTCGTAATTCGTTGTACACCTCCTGTCGTAAATGTTGCATAAAGAATGAGTAGCAACATTGCCATAAAAAAGATGTAGAAATTAACCTTCAACGCCGGCAACTTACGAATACGCATGTTAGGGAAAAGTACCATATAGATAGCATACAGCAGTCCTGAAGACATGGCAAGTGTAACACCCCACATCGACTTAATACCGTCTGTATGCCCTATTCCACCAAGAAAAGCCACACCGGCAATAGCAAGTAAAATAGCTAAGGATATGCGAATTGTTAGTTTTTCGTTAAAGAAAAGAATGAGAAGAACCTCCGTCCATACCGGATAAGAGAATAGCAGGGTGGTAGCTATACCACCAGGCATATATTCGTAACTACTGAAAAGACATACAGCCGACACAGCATACAGAATCGAAAGGAATGTGATACGGAGTCCATCTCCCCATCGTATATGCAGATTTTGCTTACGCCATAAGAGGATCGCCATCATAAAAAGACAACCGAAAGCGAAACGATAGATTAAAACTGACGGCAATAACATTCCCGATTCCATTACAGGAATAGAGAAAAGCGGGATAGTACCGAACGTAATTGCAGAAAGGCTGGCATAGCCATAACCCTTTATAGTGGAAGAATTATTCACGATTTATATGTGTGTTGATTAACGCTAATATAAGTGCAAAATTACATATTTTTCTGCAATATATGTACCGAAAACTCCTATAAAAAGGTCAAGAATAGGGAATAATGACTATATCTGAGGTATGGCAACAATAAATAGCTTTTACGTTGGCTAACTATTGCAAGGCATTTAGCACCCAACACCATTGGTGTCTACCATTAGCACCACATGTGCGGAGCATCAACTCCTTGGAAAACATAGTCTTTTAATTGGGGAGAGAACTATATAATATGGCGTACTAAACGTTAAATATAAGTTAAATCTTAGGTAACTATTTCCTATTTAAGTAATAACATTTACTTTTGTCAACCAATAAATAAATTAAGAAACAAGGGGTGCTTCACGGTTGTGTTGCTGAGATTATACCCATAGAACCTGACGCTGATAATGCAGCCGCAGGGATTGTCTCATTCTATACTTACACTTTGTTTGTCATTAATGAGACTGTTTTCTATCTCGTATCATCTTTTGAAAAACTGCAATAGACGTACCTCTACAAACCGATATGGTGCATGAGATATATTTGTGCATTGACAATTGCAGGCTCTGACTGTAGCGGTGGAGCTGGAATACAAGCAGACATAAAGACTATGTCAGCCTTGGGTGTCTATGCAGCAACTGCTATTACATCTATTACTGTGCAAAATACGAAAGGTGTACAGGCTGTTCATGGAGTGAATCCTCTTATCGTTGCCAATCAGATTAAGGCGGTTATGGAAGATATAAAACCTGATGCTGTAAAGATTGGGATGGTAAATGACTGGGCTACTATACACGCTATAGCTGATACATTGAAGCTTTATCCGAACATTCCGATAGTGATTGATCCGATTATGGTATCTACAAGTGGCTTTAGACTTATGAAACAAGATGCTTTAGAACTATTTTGTCATTCTTTGCTTCCTATGTCTACCCTACTGACTCCTAATCTTCCTGAGGCTGAGATATTGTCAAATATGAAACTAAATTCCATTGATGATATGGATATAGCAGCACAAAGAATCTTGAGTTTGGGGTGTAAAGCTGTTCTGATAAAAGGAGGACATATGACAGGAGATAGAAAGATTGACCGGCTATATATGGCTAATGGAATAGTACAAACCTTTACCCGTAAGACAATAGACACCCAAAACACTCATGGAACAGGTTGTACACTATCTTCTGCTATCACTTCCTTTATAGCACGTGGACGGGAATTAGCTGATGCTATAGCTGCTGCAAAGAACTATCTTTCTCAAGCATTGGAAGCTGGTAAGGATATTCATATTGGCGAAGGGCACGGACCTGTTAACCATTTGTTTAATCCTGAAAAACTAATAACTTTATGATACAATTTATTACACACACCAATGAACGCTATGATTACATAGATGGCGTTCGAATGGCACTCGAAGGAGGATGCCGATGGATTCAACTTCGAATGAAAGATGCTTCAGAAGAGGAGATTCTGAAGACTGCTAAAAGTACGAGAAAACTATGCA
>ERZ772920.573-NODE-573-length-20686-cov-11.011294_pt1 | contig 20686 bp, 13 predicted proteins | sample MGYA00511469_ERZ772920 | MGnify/ENA primary metagenome ERZ772920 (study PRJEB29015, sample SAMEA2738069) | human oral metagenome | biome: human oral; feature: human-associated habitat; material: saliva | place: China | collected 2216 ... | reverse complement strand
ACACAGCTATCAACAACCTCAACACCGTTATGCAGGCAGCATCACAGCAGATGTATAGCCAAGCAGGTGCACAGGGCGGTCCTCAGCCGGGCGCAGATGCTGGTCAGCAGGAGCAGCCAAAGCAGGATGACACCATCCAGGATGCAGACTTTGAGGAAGTGAAGTAAACGAAATATTAATTATAATCGCAGTAACCCATTTGGATTACTGCGGTTTATTTTTATAACCTTACAATTATGAGCAATGAACAAACAAAAGTTTCCCACAGAGACCTGCGGGAAACTTTTTACAGATTGAGAGACTTTGAAATATCAAACCTTTGGCAACGATCTATATTCTTATCAGCTTTATTAGTCTTGTTTTTTCCTGCTTATGGTGTTTTAGTATCAAAACTACTTGAGAGTACAAGCAAGCATATAATATATCATGAGATTTGTTGTGCACTGGCATTATGTGCCATTATTTTTTCAATAATATGGATTATGATGGCAAAAGGCTCGAAGGCTTGGTTTGAAGTATATGAGCGGAAAATTTGTGAAATAGAAGATGAGGAGGATTTAGGAATTATGGGAGATTATTCTATGCAGAATATGGGAAAAGTACCTTGGAGTTTAGATTCCAGATTGTTGTCTGGTAAAGCTGGACGCTACTCTGTTTCTAAATTAAATATCTTAATAGGACAATTCCTTTTTATTCTTTGGGTAATAATCTTTATTATTCATTGGATTGGAATAATATCTTTCCTAAATATGCATGACAGCTGTGTATTCCATACGATTATATTGATGGTACTGCTTATATCAGTTATAGTTGTCATTGTTACAGCAAGTATGAATACGTGGGCAAAAAGTGGTTGTCTACAAAAGCCTTAATCCTATGATCCAAGAAGAATACAACCAATTAGATATTGACTACGAACACAGCGCTGGCACTCACTGCGAGAAAGTCAGCCAGTGTTTGCGGCATACAGCCTACACGTTGCTCGAAATGAGCACGAGGGAATATTATATGTTGTGAATTCTTATGTTGAAATTTCTATAAATGATATATATACTACACTAAGTTTGAAAACCGTTTGCTGTCATTTTTAACATTTGCAGTATTTTGTTGATTTATAAAGTGTTATAAGTCGTGAGTGGATGATAGGAGTGACAGCAAAATAAAAATAATCCGTGAAAAACTTGACAAGGGGTATCTCTGTGTTGTATCTTTGCAGGCAGATATTAGGAAGAGCAACGGCACGCAAGGCGTGATTTTCTACAAACTAACGGCATCTTCCTTTTTGAATTTATTTTTCTTAAATCATTCTATTTATGTGTACAGATTTTTCTAACATGCCCAAAGACTGGGCAGTGTGCTTTATGCACGATTGTATTCTCAAGGAACAGTGCTTGCACTATTATGCGGCTAAGACACTCTCTATTAGCCAACATTCGGCATTGACGGTTCTTCCCTCTGCTCGTTCTGGCAATAGCTGTAAGGCGTTTCACGCTATGGAGAAAGAACGACTGGCGTGGGGATTCTCGCACCTTTTCGATGATGTGAAGTACAGTGACTACCGCTCTCTGCGTAGTACTATGGAGAGTCATTTCGGAAGTCGCTTTGTTTATTATCGTTACCATCGAGGAATTAATAAACTGAGTGAGGGCGAACAGAAATGGGTTGACGAACTCTTCCAGCGTTATGGCTATGCTGCCCCACGTGTTTATGATAACTACCAGACGTGCTGGAAATAATAATAGTGCTTTCGGGAAGGAGTTAAGGAGTGAAAGGGAGTGATAGGAGTTAAGACATTAGCACGTTTTGTAAGAGAAAGAGAAGGTAACCTTTGCGTTACGGAGTTGAGATAGTAATCTGTTATTGAGGTCTTGTTTCTGTGGTGCTAACGCTCCGCACATCATGTGTTGAGGCTTCGCACGTGTGGTGCTGGTGGACAGGATAATAAAAGACATAGTAACAGTTTAACTTTTTCTGTGTTAGACTTAATGACAGCCATAATGACATAAGGTCATATGGGGAAAGACAGAGTAACATGTTAACTTATTCTGTGGTAGACTTAATGACAGCCATAATGACATAAGGTCATATGGGGAAAGACAGAGTAACATGTTAACTTATTCTGTGGTAGACTTAATGACAGCCATAATGACATAAGGTCAGATGAGAAATGACATAAGATTTGTCTATATCTCTGTTTACTCCTTAAACCTTTAGGTTTCTCTGTACTGGTCCTATCCTCCGTTCCTCCGTGTTCTCTGTGTGAGAACTTCGGCTTAACCTTTTCACTCTTTCTCCTTCTTCGCAAGCAACTTGTTAACTCGTTAACTCGTAAACTTTAAAACTTTCAACTTATGCAATACAAAAATCTTAAGAATATTAAAGCTGAAAATCAGCGTAACCGACAGTCGGATAGACTTAAAAATGATATTACTCGTCGTCTGCTCAACTATCTTGAACGGAAGTATGAAATGAGATATAACACCGCCTTGGGGTGTACGGAGATCCGAAAGGCAGGGAGTGATGAACCTTTTGTGCCTGCTGATGAACGGATGCGTAACACAATTGCTATCAAGGCGCGTCTTGATGGGATTGATGTGTGGGACAAAGACATCCGACGATACACAGAGTCGGGCTTTGTCAAGGTTTTTAATCCTGTGGACGACTTCCTCAATAGTCTGCGAGGACGATGGGACGGAAAGAACCATATTAAGGCTTTGGCAGACTGTGTTCCTAATGACAATGTACGGTGGGCAGACTGGTTCCACACATGGTTTCTTGCGATGGTGGCACAATGGATGGACTTAGATACAGCACATGGCAATAGTGTGGCACCGCTACTCATCTCACGACAGGGCTATCGGAAGTCTACCTTCTGTAAACGTTTGCTGCCCGAAGTGTTGCAGTGGGGCTATAATGATAATCTTGTTATCAGTGAGAAGCAGAATACGCTGCGGGCAATGAGTCAGTCGCTACTGATAAACATTGATGAGTTCAATGCCCTGTCGGCTAAGACGCAAGACGGTTTTTTGAAGAATGTCATGCAGCTTGCAAGCGTAAAACTCCGTCAGCCTTATCGTCAGCAGCAAGTCACGTTGCCACGTGTTGCCTCTTTCATTGCTACGGCAAACGTTTCAGATGTCTTTAGTGATCCCAGTGGCTGCCGTCGTTTTATAGCAGTCACGCTGACTGGTCCTATCCGCTTGCCCGAGCACATAGACTATGAGCAGCTTTATGCGCAGGCGGTTGCCGAACTTGTGGCTGGTAGACAATACTGGTTTGATGAGGTTGACACCCAAGAGATTATGGCAAACAACGTGCAGTATCAGCAGCGCACCCCTGCTGAGGCTCTCTTCTTTGAGTGCTTTTCCATTCCTAAGGACCTGACTAAGGGTGCCTATATGACAGCTGCCTCGATCTTCAGTCTTCTTCGTCAGCGATACGGTAGTCAACTGAACCTGACAAGCCTTTCCCATTTCGGTCGTGTTCTTGCCAACATCCCGACTCTCCATAGCAAGCATTCTTCGCATGGCACAGAGTATTTGGTGGCGGTACGCAGTAGCCTTGGTCAGTCTGCCTCTTCCATCTTAAATCGTTAGTTGTTATCCGAATAAACTTTCAAAGTTGCTGTCACTACAGTCACTCCTCGAGACGTTATAAGTAGTTTATAATCTGTCGGTTGCGTGAAGTGTTAAAAGTGACAGCAACTAAAAACAAAACTATGTTAGCTTTATTGACATTCAGTATGAAAAGTTTTTTGTAAAAAACCTTTTCTCTTTATTCTTTATATAAATATTTTATATTATATTTGCAACGTGTTACCCATATCAATGGGAAGTGTAATTAAAAACTTATCTATGAAAGAGTGTAGGGAAGAACACAGAATGCCTTACCTTTTGCCAATGACCATGAAGTGAAGAATGTTGGTAATTCTATATTTAAGTGCTAAAGTGTTTTGTTTCCTATAACTATGAAGAAGATAAAAGCTACAAAACTGATAAATGAAAAAAGAAATCATTCAAGAGCTATACAATGGCTTTGAGGCTGCAGCTGTAGAAGTTGAAGATATAGAATGTTGGAGTGCACGTGAACTCCAATTACTTTTGGGATATTCAAAATGGGAGAATTTCTCGAAAGTAATTGATAAAGCTAAGACGGCTTGTGTCAATGCTGGCTATCTCGTTTCTGACCATTTTCCTGACGTCAGGAAAATGGTTCATCTCGGGTCTGGGTCAGAACGTGAAATTGATGATATTCTTTTAACTCGCTATGCTTGTTACCTCATTGCACAAAATGGCGACCCTCGTAAAGAGCAGATAGCTTTCGCACAAACCTATTTTGCGATGCAGACACGTAAGGCTGAGTTAATAGAGCAAAGGCTATTAGAGATAGAACGTGTGAAAGCTCGTACAAAACTGCAAGAGACAGAAAAGCGTTTATCTGGTATTCTCTATGAAAGAGGTGTCGACTCTAAAGGCTTTGCTGTAATCCGTTCTAAAGGTGACCAAGCATTATTTCGCTTGAATACAGCACAAATGAAAAAGAAGATGGGAGTGCCTGCAAGTAGACCAGTTGCTGATTTCCTACCGACTATCAGTATTAAAGCAAAGGATTTTGCAGCTGAAATGACTAACGTCAATGTGCAACAAAAGGACTTATATGGAGAAGGTCAAATCAGTAATGAACATATTGAAAATAATAAAGCAGTTCGGCAAATGATGATTCAACGTGGTATTATACCAGAGAATCTGCCTCCTGCAGAGGATGTTAAGAAAGTAGAAAGGAGGTTGGCGAGTGAAGAAAAGAAAGCTCTAATAAATAATCGAGGAAAAGATACGCATAAAGGATGAGAGTTTGTAATTTCTTAATCCTATATCTTTGCGAAAGAAGAATTACAAAAGAAGGACGATAAAGAATACTCCGAATACATTTCAATAGTATTGAAAGAAATTCATCAAGACTCTTTACGTAAGAGAAGTAAGGTCAAAGATGAAGTATCATTAAAAGAAGGTAATACTACATTAAATCTAATCTCTAAATTAGAAGAGTTAATAAAGATAATAGTAAATAATAAAAGTATAGAATAAAAATACGATAATTTCAGATCATAAAAATGGACACAAGAGTTTATTATGGTGAATACACATTGAAGCATTGGATAGAGTTAATGCTTAAAAAGAACATTATTCTTCCCAAATACCAAAGGAGTTTTGTTTGGGAAAAGAAGGATGTTCAGCGCCTTATACAATCGTTGGAAAATGGACAATTTGTTCAGCCTATTACAATTGCTTATGCCAATGAAGAAAATCTAATATTAGATGGTCAGCAGCGTATAACATCTATATTGCTGGCTTGTCTTGGCTATATGCCAAACAAGGAGAAATTTGAAGAATCTTATTATTTGGCAGATGGCGATGATAGCGCGGAAGAGATGCCTGAAAAGAAATCTATAAAATGGACTTTTCAAGAATTGTTACAAAAAGATAGTAATACTACAACAGAAATAGAGAAGCAATTGAGCAATGACGATAGATATGAGAAAATATCTATTTCTTTAAGTGATGAATTTTTTGAAAAAACATTTCTAGGCTTTTCGTATATTATACCTAATTCTACTAATCATAGTGAAATTCAAAAATTCTTTTCTACCTTGTTCCGAAATATAAATTACTTAGGAAGAAAATTATCCCCTTTAGAAAGTAGGCGATCTCTATATTTTATGAATGATAACAAAGAAAATTACTTTGAAGGAAAAATATTAAATGACGATGTTAAAGAGGATGCTCTATGTAATATTAAAATAGTCGAAAAGATGGTTCCTTGCACAATCGACTTTGTACGATATTTGGCTATCCTCTCTCAATTTAATGGGTTGCAAAATGCAAATAATATACTTGTAGGGTATTCAGCCTATAATTCTCGTGAGAATTATATTGCTGATTATGTCTCATATATTTTAGAATTAGAACAAGAAAGTCGAGTGGATAAATTTAATGCTTTTAAATTTGATGATGTTTTCCCTAATGGCAACTTTGAAGATCGTTTTATAAGATTAAGAAGGTGGATACAAGAAAATAAGAAGAACTTTAATCTTGATGAAAAGAAAGATGCGTTTACTTCATGGATAGATGCAGACTATTGGCTATTTGGGCTGATATATTGGATAGTGTTCAAAGATAAAAGTATAATTTCTGATAAAGGATTAATAGATAAGATAAACACAGAGATATCTGATAAAAAGAGTAATGAATATTATTCAAAGAGCCCGAATCTATTGAAGCATTTACGAGAAAGATTAAAAGATTCTATTAAAATTTATCAAGAGTATGCAAGATAATCAACATCAGCAATTTATACAGACTCCCATACTCAATATACTAAGAGATACTGTAACCTCTTGTCGAGCTATTGGAGATGGCATCGATACCCAGCCTTTATGTGAATATATTTTGCAGACTACTTTTCTCAAAATGACTGGTGCATCTGAACAGAAATTGAAATGTATTTGTTGGGAGATGGCAACAAATGATTATGAGTATAGATATCAGATGCTGACTGATAAAATGGGAGAATGCTCAAATTACAAAGATAAACAGAAGATATTTAAAGAGATGCAAGATGTTATTAGACGGATTGCACCAGATCAAATCAATGAACCTGCCTTTGGGGAACAATATAAAGAAAATTTAGTAAATGATATCAATAGTAATATTGTTAGTGTTGTTGATAAGTCACTTATAGGTGTAGTTAAAGAAAAAGATTTTCTATTTTTTAAGGCAGGTCCAAATATAATTAATAAAGATTCTTTTGCAATCTATAATAATGGGAAGATTTCATTTCTCGGAAATGACTTACAAGATTTCTACAATAATGTAGTTTATCGGCACCGAAATCGTTATGCCCACAATTTGAGATCATACCAAGAGAATCTTCCATCTCTATCAGGGCTAAAAGATGGGAATTATGAAAAGGAAAACTATTTCACAATGCTGTCAATATTAATCCTTATGGATGAATTGTACATGAAACTCTATAGTATTTATACAAATTGCCTTAGAGAGGTTAAATGGTAAGAATGGCGATAACATCCAAGATGTTTTCTAATCAATACTACTCAAATAGAGGAGACATTCTTGTACCATACAAATATAAATCATTGATAATCAGTATAAGATATGTTTGAGGAAGAAAGCTATTCATACATATAAAGAAGACCCGCAGCAACGAAGTGATTGCTGCGGGTTGTTTTGCATACTAATAAACTTGATATCCTCTTACAACGTTAACTCAACGATATAATCAATATCAGTTGGGATGGTGTCGAGGTTAAGGGTGATACCATTACCAGTCTTTGTGAAGTTGACACGCTTGTTGGTGCCAAAGACGGTGGCAGACTTGATTTTATGGTTGCCAGTAGGGATGAAGAGGCTGGAGTCCATACAGTTTAGGATGTGGATGTAGAGTTTGTTACCACGTTGTGTACTTACGCCCCAGTCGTGTGGACCAACGATACCACCACGAGTGCCGTAGATGGTTTCACCATATTGGTTCAGCCATTTACCGATGGCCTGAAGGCGGTCGAGGGCAAGTTCGGGGAGAGCTCCACCTGGTTCAGGACCGATGTTGAGGAGGAGGTTGGCATTTTTTCCAGCAGCACGAACGAGCATTTGAATTAACTCTTTTGGTGATTTGTAGAGGGTGTCAGTGATGTTATAACCCCAATGCTCGTTGATGGTCTGGCATGATTCTAAGGGTAGGCGGCCAATGCTCTGTCCAGACAGACCAGCCTTGTTCTCACCCGGTAAGTCACGTTCGAAGATTTGGATATCCTCGCCAGGGAAAGGAGTATGATGGTGATTGTTAGCAATGAGGCACTGTGGCTGCAGTTTGTGAATCAAAGCATACTGCTCCTCCAACTGCCAGTCGAATGGTTTTGCATCGCTGTCATGATCCCACCAACCATCAAACCAGATTGCCCCCACCTTTCCATAGTTAGTGAGCAATTCCGTCAACTGCGTGTTCATAAACTTATAGTAGCTTGCCCAGTCAGCCTTCTCTTTTGGTCTACCAGTACCAGTTCCAGTTCTTCCCACTGGATAGTCTTCGCGTCCCCAGTCAAGGTGAGAATAGTAAAGATGCAACTTGATACCATTACGTTGGCAAGCATCAGCCATTTCTTTAATGATGTCACGTTTGAAAGGAGTACCATCAACGGAATTATACGTGCTGGTAGCCGTCTTAAAGAGTGAGAAACCATCGTGGTGACGTGTCGTAATGGTGATATACTTTGCACCAGCAGCTTTGATAGCTTTCACCCAAGCATCCGCATCAAACTCTGAAGGATAGAACGTCTTTGCCAATTTAGGATATTCCTTATAGTTGATATCCCTGTTGGTCATAATCCATTCGGTAGTACCCATCATTGAGTAGAGTCCCCAATGTAGAAAGATACCAAACTTCTCGTCTTGAAACTGTTCGCGTGCTTTAAGATTCTCAGCCGTTGGATGATAAGTCTCTTGTGCCATACCGACGTAACTTGTCAGCAGTGTTGCGATTAAAAGTAGAGTCTTCTTCATGTAAGAATTTTGTTGTTTAGATTTTGAGTACAAAGATAATAAAAGTACAGCAGATAATGCCCCACTTCGTAAAGAAAGTGTAGGTAGAACCATGGGGGTAGGGTGATGTTATGAAGAAAACAGAAGGACTCAGTCTGTTGGTTGTTGTGTCGGTGGATTCAAGAATGTATAAATATCTTCTTTCAATCTTAGGAATGGTTCAGCGTTCGTATAACCAACATTGCGACGAAGCATAGGGATAATCGCTTCCGTACTATGACCATAACTTGACAGCTCGTTTCGACGTTGCGTATCGTGTACTGCATTGCGGTTAATCTCGTCTTCACGTTCACGCACAAGAAGGTCGCATACCCGCTTCAAGACCGGTACGATAATATTATCAAAGAGATGATGACCTTGTATATATAAGTAGGTTGTTGAAGGTGTAACACCTAAGGAACGCAGTTCGTCTTTTAGTTTTAGATAGCTATCCTTTGCGTTCGGATTTTCCTTTTGCAGTTGTCGTACACGCATCTGCACCTTATGGCGTAGCCGTTGAATACTTTCAGTTGCCCCTTGTAGAGAGAAATTACCAATCTCCACAACTCGATTAAAGTCGGAGATCGTAAAACGTCGATGAATACCTTGGCGATAATGCCAGATACTCCAGACAAAGAGGGGATGTATACTCTCACTGTATAGCTTTAGGAACTCTTCGAAATTAAAGATAGAATGGTCGTTGAGGGTTACAGCTACAGTCACGTCATGTAGGCTCGGTGCGTAACATTGTAGGTTTTCAATAGCATAAGCATACGTATGGAAAACGTATGGGTTGTTGATTACTTCATCGGATAGTGGGGTAGTTCCTTGTAGCAGATAGTCATAATCAGCATCAACACAAGCAATCATGTTCTCACCAATATTCTTTGAAACGAGGTTCATCAATACCGACCGTTTGCCCTTGGTAAGGTTTAATCGCGATGGCAACATCACTTCAAAGTAATGCTCCTCGTTCTCAAATCCGCTTAAGACAGTGCGCCAAAAGAAGATATCGTCATACGCTTCTACGTATGCGATAATCTTTCTCCGTGCCCGCTTACCGTTCAATCGGTTTGCTGCATCAATATAAGCCGATGATAGGTTGTCGCTCAGTCTTTTTCCCATTGTTCCCTCCTTCAGACAATCATTTATCGGTTATGTCCGTAACCTCTGTCACACGATCAATCCATCCGTTCATGATGACAGCTGGACTGTGGGTCGTGAGGATAATCTGAACATTCGGATTCAGTTCTAAGATGAGGTCGATTAAGCGTTTCTGCCACTCTATATGCAGACTCACTTCCGGCTCGTCCATAAAGAGAACGTAATGTTCATTGTCTTCTACCAATACGGTCAGCAGGATAACCAAAATCTGCTTCTCGCCACTTGACAGCTGATAAGGAGCCAGTACCTCACCGAGTGATGAGAACTTTATCTCATTCTCCGAGCGAATAATCTTCTTACCAGTTTCGGTGAAGAGGTTGTCTAAGATGTCTTGAAAGCGTTTCTTAGGTTGAGAAATCTGCTGCGCCTTCTCGGCAGCATCTGCCTCACCACTTTGTAAGGTCTCGATAATACGGTTGCCGATGTTTACCTGATAGTCAAGATACTTACGTTGAAGTTGGAAAAGCTGCCAATCAAGTTCTGTAACAAGATCGACGTTAATCTTGCTGATACTATCCGAGTTCATTAGTGGACGATCAAACGAGCGGATAATATCATAACGTATCCACCGCGCATCATTAGGACTTACCTTCAGTCGGACACCTTTCAGTGAATGGCTGGGGAATTCACCACCTTGCGACAGACTGCGTACCACCTTATTAAGTATGGTACTCTTTCCGACACCATTGATACCACTGAGGATATTCACCTGTCGGTCCAGTGTCCAGCGAATGTGTTTCTTCCCGCTCCAAAGCGAGTCAATCTCAATCTCTTCTATGTAATCTGCGTATTTCTGCATACTCGTAGATATAGTGACAATCGTGATGCAAATATAAGGTTTTTTGTGTGAATGGCAATAAGAAAGTCTTATTTTAATGTAAATACCACGTTTGTGGTATGCTAAATAACATAAAGAGAGTATTTCACATATTGGTAAATGTCCGTACCTTTGCATCCGTAAACATTAAGTAAGAAATTAAATCCCAAAGAATATGGCAAAGATAGTAAACAAACTCACAGAGCTTATCGGTAATACACCACTGTTAGCACTTAATAAATTCTCTGCAGAAAGAGGACTCAAGACTCCTGTTCTTGCAAAGGTTGAGTATTTCAATCCTGGTGGTAGTGTGAAGGATCGTATAGCATTGGCTATGATAGAGGATGCTGAGGCTAAAGGACTCTTAAAGCCAGGAACTACAATCATTGAGCCAACCAGTGGAAACACAGGCGTTGGCTTGGCTTTGGTGTCTGCAGTGAAGGGCTATAAACTTATTCTGACCATGCCAGAGACTATGAGTGTGGAGCGTCGCAACCTTGTAAAGGCTTACGGTGCTACCGTGAAGTTGACAAGTGGAAAGGATGGTATGAAGGGTGCTATCAAGGCTGCAGAGGAGTTGAGAGATTCTATTCCAGGTAGTATTATCCTTCAGCAGTTCGAGAATCAGGCTAATCCAGAACGCCACTATCTTACAACTGGTCCAGAGATTTGGCGCGATACAGATGGTAAGGTTGATGTGTTTGTAGCTGGTGTGGGTACTGGCGGTACAGTGAGTGGTATCGGTCGCTACCTTAAGGAGCAGAATCCTGATGTGAAGATTATTGCTGTTGAGCCAACTTCATCTCCAGTTTTGAGTGGTGGAGAGAGTGGCCCACATAAGATTCAGGGAATTGGTGCAGGCTTCGTACCAAATACTTATAATAATAAGTATGTTGATGAGATTTTCCAAGTAGAGAATGATCAGGCTATCCTTGCTGGTCGTCAGTTGGCACAACAAGAAGGTTTGTTAGTTGGTATCTCATCTGGTGCAGCAGCCTTTGCAGCTACTGAGATTGCTAAGCGTCCAGAGAATGCAGGTAAGACCATCGTAACCTTGCTGCCAGATACAGGTGAGCGTTATCTCTCAACAGTGCTTTACGCCTTTGACGAGTATCCTCTTTAATAGTTTTCAAATTCTAAAATACTTTCCTAACAGACTGCTTTTGTCTTTAAGACACGGCAGTCTGTTTTTATTTTTAAGTAGGTAGATAATGTTTTTATAGTTTGATAAATACTATTTTGATATTTGAAAATGTTTTACACAAATGAGACTTTAACTTCTATTGATACTGTAAAATAATGCTTTAGTTTTCCTCTTCCTAACCTTCAGATTATCAGTTGATTGCAAAATTGTAAAAGAGAAGGTGCTTAATTGGCTTCTTAAAGGGCGTTAGTAACACCTCAAAAGGGCATCTTTTGCAAGCCAAAAGGGCGTTAATTCGAACGTAGAAGATGCTTGATTAAAAACGAGGAGTGGAAAAGTTATTACATTTGTTATATTGTTCTTAATAGGTATTGTTGATATCTGGTAAAGATACTAATTCCATTTTTTTCCTAATGTTATAATATTCTCCTTCTGAAGGTTACCCTTACCTTGTCAGACTAAGTCTCAGACTCACACCAAAGTCGTGGGTGGTTGTAGGGTAACTGCCTGATGAGAGGAGTGGAGTATTAATCTGTAAGTCGTAGTAGAGGCTGGCTGTAACCAAACGGCTCAAGGTATAGTCGCTCAAGAAAGAGAACTTGAAAGCAGTATTACCACTTGAAGCTGCTGATGTCAGCGAAGCAATGTCACGTGTGAGCGATGCCTGCTGACGATAGCTCATGTCAAGGCGTAGGTTGAGATCACGGTTCAATCCACTGTTCTGACGAGAAGAACTATTGTCTTGCTGTGAGGAGTCTGATGTCTTTTTCTTCTTACTCTTAGCCACACGTCGTGTACCATTGTTGAAAAGATTGAAGTCGTTGATTCTATAACCAATACCGATAACCCAGTCTTTTGATGAGGCTTCATTCAACTGTACACTCGTCATCGAGAGTGATAATACACGTGTCTGGCGATACTCCAAGCGTGCAGTGAGGTTGTTCTGAAGAGTTACATCAACACCTAACAGAGGAGAGAATGCTTCGTTGATACTCACCTGGGAGATGTTATACATCGAACTTGGGATAGGGTTACCCGTAGTTGCATCAGTAATGAAACCGAGTCCGTTCATGTATTCCTGCCATGTACTATAGCTCTGATAAGAACCGATAGCAAAGATACTGCGGTAAGCATGATTGATGTTAACACTCTTGAAGAACTGTTCAAAGAATGGCAAGCGTGAAAGACCGCTGTAACGGATAGACCAGTTAGGCAATAAACTGCGCAGAGAAGGGAAGATGTTGAGTCCGTTTCCACTCATGCTGGTGTAGGCATTTAGGAAAGCTGGAACCATAACATCTGCACTATATTTATTAACAGAACCTACTGCAGGAGTGAAGTGTCCGCCACCAAACGAAGCAGGGTAGGTTGCATTGTTATATTGTGCCTCGACACGATTTCGATAACTATCAAGTGACTGCACGAAACGATTAAACGTTGGACTATGATAGCCGTTGTTGGCATTGCCCTGACTTTCGAATGCAGTACCTAATGATAGGGTTGTCATGGTAAGTGAACCGCTCTGTGTTGTAGGCGTACCCGTGTACATATATTGGATGCTTCGTGAGGTAGTCTGCATACGACTGGCAGTAAGGTCAATCTTAAAGTCCTTGAATGGTTCAAGTGTCATACGAATCTGCAAGTCTTCGGTGCGATTCGTTACAGCAGGTGTAGCCACACTGTCGTTCATAAGCAACCAGTTGTTATCACGTGCCTTACCGATATAATCATCATCAATAAGACCGAAAGCAAAGTCAAGACCAGGTGATAAGGCACCTGTTCCACGTGTCTGTCCAAAGGCATCACCCACCGTTGGCATAAAGCCAGGCAGTGCCATTGCATATTGGTCACGATAAGAAATACTTGCTGAACGTACCATCATCAGCGCACGTGCCACACATTGTGCTGTCTTATACCAACCCTTATTATCGAGTGGTTCTTTAGGCGTTACGGTAAGCTTCATGCGGATAGCAGAGTCTGTACGATTAAAGACTTTCAACTGCGTATCACCTACCTTACGATATTTAATCTTGATAGCCTTTCCTCTTTCGTCTTTAGCCGAGATGATAAGGCGTTTTGTATTCTTGCCATGTGAAACAAGGATAGCAGAATCTGCATTGATAACGATTTCCTTTTCAAAGCTCTTCTGGTTCTTAGGCAGTGCTTTCTTCTTATCGTCGTCTTTACCTTTCTCCTTTCTTTCTTTTTCTTTCTTTTCCCTCTCAGCCTTCTTCTGTTCTGCTGTCAGCTTAGGACGAGTAGGGCGGGTGCGGTTGAAGCGTTCGTTCGTTTTCTTTAAGAAAGGAATATGGTTATAGAGGCGTTCAAAGTTGAAGCTACTATTGATGTTCAATGCACGGTTACTTGTGATGGTATTACCGAGCGAAGTACCATTATCAAGACTCGTTCCACGCACCCAAGTATAAGATGCAGTATAATTCGCATCAGCATTTACCCAGTCAAAGATAGGTAGCAGATTGAGTGGAAGCTGATAAGAAAGCGTAAAATTCTGTTGGTAATCGAGTGGAGTACCGAAGTGTTTAATGCTTGTCCATACCGAGTCTTTCCATGCCTGATAACGGTCGGCATAGAGGTCTTTATTGATAGGAGTGTAAGGTTCTTCAATCTCAGCATGTGTCGCACTCTGGAAGTTCATGTGGAGATTGCGTGTCAAGTCCCAACGTAGAGCGAAGTCACGATTCCAAAGGAACTGCTCGCTGAAGGTAAGAGGCAATAAACTGTTCTCTGTTGATTCCATATCACGCTCCTGCAACTCGTAGTAGTTGCGCACCATTTCAGTGTTGAAGGTTACGTTCTGTGGGAGCCAGTTTAGTCCGAAGCGTTTGAGGATTTCAAACCATTTCGACCTACTCTTGATAAGACGCTTGAAAGGTTCCCAAGACTTATATACTGGTGTCCAGTTATAGTTCAATGCACCACGCCAGTTGTCTTCATTCTCATAGACCGTTGTCTCACCTGATGTGTGAGAATGAGAATGGCTATAAGAGAATGAGAAGTTGGCAGGGTCGTATGGCATAGGGTGGTTCTTTGTCTGAATACCAACACGTACATTAGACAAAGAGAAATTCGTTGTCAGTCGTTTCGTAACGGCAATAGACTCGATGGAGTCACGCTCTTGACGGTTAGCAGTACCATCAAGAGCATCCTTCAATTCCATATCCGTGTCGAGAGGGTTGTATTTAGGACGACTCTCGCTCTTGGTTACGCTGTAATATAATGGTGCTGAGACTTTAGCCTTGTCAGGGAAGAATTTTCCTAACTCAAGACTTGTGGTAACAGAAACATCCGTCTTGGACTCCTGCTGTCGCTCGTTAACACCCTGCTCCAAACCACCAAAGCCATCAGTGCTATGGCTGGCATTAACATCCACAGTACCGAAGTCAGACAGCTGTAGGTTAAGCTGACCTCTTGCAGCCCATCCACCTTCGTTGTTAAACTCTCGTAGACGTAGCTCATTCACCCATACCTCTCCACTCTTCTGACTGCTGGAAAGGTTGCGAACACCAATAATCATCGTCTTTACTTCACCAAGGGTTGGGTTACCCATCACCGTTACTTTGTTAGCAGGATGATCGGTGTCGTATATAGAGAAAGCACGGTTATAGCTTGCTGTTCCTGAACCACGTGCCTGATTACGTTGCTTCTTCACGGAGGTGAGGAGCTTCAATGGTATGTCGAGCATGTTCTCCTCTGGCCATACAATACGTCTATCCTGACCAGTGTACATGTCATAATGGCCTGGAGCTGACAGCTTCAAAGGAATTTCATATTCGTAGTAGTTGTTCTTATAGTCAGAACCCAAACGGATGAACACAGCCAACTGGTTATCCGTAAGATTAGTCGTATTCTGTTCAAAGGCATTCGCATGTACGAACATCTGCAGACGCTTGTACTGACGTAGATCGAGGGTTGTATTCTTATAGACAGCCTTTGACTCTCCAGTTCCAAGATTGTTGACAACCATTGAGAGTGCCTGCTCGTTCTCCTCGACCAATTGTGGCTGATTAGGGTCTTGTCCACGACGAATACCAGGGGGTAATACATAGTTCACAGGAACCTTATCATTATTCTCTTCAAGGCTCACAGCACTCACTGACATTGTACCCGAATTACTTGCAGAGTTGGTAAGGTTCTGCTGATACTGACGCCACTTACCACTTACAAGGTCGAAGGTACCAAAGCGGAGTACGATAGGCTTTGCAAAACCAGTGAGGAACATACGCATAAAGCGGATGCTGGTAAAGTCGCTGATATTACCCACACGCTTTTGGAACTCCTCCAATGGAATACGGAACTGATACCATGTGACAGGTTCAGAACCACCCTTACGCAGTGGGGCTGAGGCTACACGCTTGTCAACAATGAAGTTCTGACCTACGACAAGGTCTTGTGGACGAATACTAATATGGTACTGATAGTATTTCTCATATTCGTTCAGCGTATAGTCTTGATTGATATCCTCTACATCAGGCGTTGTTTTATACGAGGTGTCGTAACGCTCGTTGTTGTTGTCATTGTCTGGTGAGTTACCCTGTGGGTTGTTGATGCGCTTATATCGTTCAAGGATAGAAGCCTTCTTTGCATCCCAATCAGAACCACGGAAGTAGTGGTAGTCATCATTGGCAGGGTCTGCCCATATCGAGTCGAAGACTGCCTGATTGGTATTAGCACGAGCAGCTGTAAGGAAGTTCTGATAAGAAGCAAACTGTTGTTCTTCTTCATCAGTCAATCCATTAAAGCCAACATCTTGTTTAGCACGACTACCCTTTGAGGTTGCGAAGGCGTAAGTAATCGTACTTTGTGTTGGTATTTTACCCCATTGCGTAGTTGTCCATGAGTGACTACCATCTACAGGCATACCACTCTCGTAGAACTTCTTACCATCTTTCAGTACGTCTTCAGATACCTCTCCAAGGTTGATATAGAAGTCACCACCATACTGGTTTGCATTTGGTAGTCGGTTGGAGTAGATGAATGGGTCGAGCATCCAGAACTCTATATATTCGATGTTAGCAGTTTGGAAGTCGTTAGTATCCAACTTACGCATCATACCTCCCCATGTTCCAGTAGGGTTTGTGAGGTGTCCGTTGATATCCAAGTTTGGATTGAAGTTATATGGCCCACGCTCAGAAGGATAGTAAGCGAGGTTCAGAATATTCAATGTTGAGATAGAACCGCTGTAGTTTCTATCACGATTTGGGAACAATTCGGTAACTGGAATCTCACGTACATAGTGATTAGAGAGTTGTTCAAGGTCACTCTTAATGTGTCCTGGAGTCAGCGAACTACTACGACGAGTGAAGAGTGGGTCGATAATGTACCATGCCAATAAGCTTCGGTTGAAGCCACTACGAAGGCTTGTCTTATCTGAATATTCAGGGAAGTCTGATGGTACACTGGAGATAATCCAAGAGGTAGGCTGACTTACGTCGATAGTTGTCTTTGCTCCCTCAAAGTCATCGAGATAAGAAGCATTGTCCTGTGTTCCCTTGCTCTGGCCTGCTAACAACTGTGCGAACTCAGCAGAGAAAGTAATGTAAGAAGGCTGGGTAACGTGTAGGAATGGAATCTTGTTGAGCATATTTGTAAGCCACTGACTCTCTTTCTTCCAGTTGATGTTCAATCCCCAAATGGTGTTGTTGAGTGGTTCAGAGCCCATATTCACCTTAGTTGTCAACGGTTGTTCAGAGAGGTGCATGAAGGTACCACCAATCTGGAAGTCCTTTGAGAAGTCGTACTCCCAGTTTACACCAATCATCGTCTTACGCTCCTGCTGATAAGCACTCTGGCTTTCTAATGATACATTGACTGCTGTACCTGCATCGATAATACTCTGATTAAGGATAGTCACCTCACCAGCACTGTAATCAACGCTATAGTCAGAACCCTCGTTCAAGGTCACACCGCCCGCAGTTACTATTACCGAACCCTGTGGAACGTTATAGGCTCCAAGGGAGATAACATTTGCTGCTGAGCCACGATACTGGCCAACGAGTATGAACTTATCCTTCTCGGCAATCTGCTTAGCAATGGTCTTCGTAGAATCGTAGAGTTGTTCGAAAACGTATTTATTCGCAATAGCTGTAGTAACACCCTTATCTGTCAATGCTTTCCGAAGTCCATTGCCGAAAGGTTCAGCCATAGGGAAGAACACACGTCCGTTGCTGATAGTATATCCCTCAACATAATCAAAATAACCATTGGAATGTGGATTGTTATTATTATCCAATCGGTCAGCATTGAGAAGTTTGATGAGCGTTTGGTTCTTTACTTGCGGTTCTGGAATGTATGACAGATAGACACCTGTCGTATCACTCTGATACTTCACGTCAAGGCGGAACTTATCGCGCTCAATGTTAGAAGCGAGATAATACACGTTTTTCATCATCAAGTCCCAGTTTCCTTGCTTAGGATTATTGCTGGTGTTCTTCAATGACTTGACAAAGAGAGCCTCATTGATATTGGTACGGTCGCTGGCAAACTCACCCACCTGATAGGTAACGCCACCATAGGTATATTCGTAGGCAATCGCCAATACTTGGTCAGTCTGTAGACCGCTTTTCAGTGAGATATAACCCAAGGCATTGTTGATCGTGTATTCAGAACTATTGAGCAGTCGGGCATTTGCCAACTTTTCATAGTCGTTACCACCCACAAGACCTGCACCATCAAGAATACTCGTCACTTGATCTATATTACGAGCAGCAGGGTAGGTCTGTGTAATAGTGGTGTATTCTGTATTGGCATTGTTTGTTGGTACGGGTCCGTTACCAGTTCCCCACAGATCAGTACGGCTAATCTTCTTGTTTTCACCGAGGTCGGTCAGTGCAACAATGTTACGTGTGTTACTCGTTGTTCCAGTCTTATTTGTCACCCACACCTCCACACGATTAATTGTTACACCCGTCTTGAGGTTAGGCAATGACTTCATAGCCGCGTCATAGTTGTCGCGGAAATATTGTGAAAGGAAGAAGTGGTGATTCTCTTCATAGTCAGCAGCATCAATCTCAAATGGTGTAAGCTGTTTGCCACCACGTGAACTAACGCTCTTGTTAGAACTCTTCTTTTGTGACAATACGGTCTGTAACTTCAGTTTACCAAACTGCATATCGGTACGAATACCGAAGAGGGCTGATGCTCCCTGTACGAGAGAGTTGTTTGAAGGGAAGGTAACATTACCGCCCTCAACGAGTTTGATAATCTCGTCTTCCTTACCTTCATATCTTAGTTTGAAGTTCTGTGTATCAAAGTCGAAGGTAGCATCGGTATTGTAGTTAAGGTTCATGTTCACCTTATCACCCACCTTACCATTCACGTTGACATTGATTTTCTCATCAAAGTCCATTGCCGTTGTCTTACGATTACGGATAGGCAGTGATGGGTTATCAATGTTCTTGATGTTTGCACCGAACTTCAGTTCAGCCGAACCCTGTGTCTTAATACGTACACCACCAGGACCGAATATCTTTTCAGCAGGACCCAATGAGAAGTGCATATCAGTAAAGTCGAACTTATCCTTACCCTTCTCCCTAAGTATCTCTTGGTTCTTAGAACGGTAGTAATCTGTAAAGCTACGCTTCTCCGTCCACTTCCGATACTCCTCTGGCGTCATCATAATTGGAGCCATCACGTAGGTCTTACCAATCTTATAACCAATGATATAGCGGTCGAGCGAATCATTATACTCCACAGTCTGTCGCATATTCTCTGGTCGGATAAGGTCGGTAGAGTTCTCCTTGAGGTCGTCGTATGTAATCGGGGTTGTGCGCTGTACCTTCCAACGAGGATGTAGCAAAGAGTCAGGAATAGTCTCCTCATCGATCTCCACTTCAATAGGCTTCGCTTTCTTGACCGTATCAGGTGGCGCTACCGCATAAACCAGTTTCGCAATTGGTGTAAAACCAAGTGCCGAGCGTCCCCAGCTCAACAGTCCGATACTGCCGAGAAGTGTGATAATAAGGATGGATATGTAATACTTTCTTTTCAAGAAGATAAGTGGTTCTATACCTCCCCAAGCCCCTCCAAAGGAGGGGATATGTTGGAGTAAGTGGATAGTTCTAACCAATGGTAAGCCTTAGCATACAGCAAGGTGCAGTTGTAGGCGGTAATCACTCTCCCCTCTCTTTTGGAGAGGGGTCGGGGGTGAGGTTTTACTTAATCATCTTCAACGCCAACTTAACAACCTGTTCCACTGGTAGGTCTGGTTGTTCAGCGAGGATACTCACAACAACCTTTGCAGATGGGGCAGGGGAGAAGCCTAACATCGTCAATGCACTGACAGCTTCATCCTTGATAGCAGTGTTGACAGCTGGTGTATTAGGCTGACTGCTAACGTGTAGTTCGTCAGCAATACCGCTCTGCATAATCTTGTCCTTCAAGTCAACGATGATACGTTGTGCTGTACGGAGTCCGATTCCCTTCACCGTCTTCAACATCTTCTCGTCACCATTGGCAATGACATTGCAAAGTTCTGCAGGTGTCAGTGATGAGAGAATCATACGAGCGGTATTAGCACCGACCCCCGAAACGGTAATCAATAATCGATAGAGCGAGCGTTCCTGCTTATTGGCAAAGCCATAGAGCGTATAGTTATCGTCGCGTCCACCTGTCATAATAGCCTCGTGCACATAGAGTTTCACAGCTGTCTTACCCTGTATGGCACTATAAGTATTGAGCGAAATGTTCAGTGCATAACCCACACCATGTGCCTCGACAACAGCCAAAGCAGGTGTCAGGTCAGCTAATTCGCCCCTGATGTATTCAATCATAATCTAATAAAATAATCCTTACTGTGGTAAGGGGTTTTGTATATACAGAATTAATAACGTAATAGAATAATAAAATATTGTATTACAAAAGGTATAAATAAAAAAAGAAGGCACAACCGGCCACCACCAACTGGCCCCTCCCCCTTACCCCTCCCCCAAAGGGAGGGGCGTAATTACCGAG
>ERZ772920.572-NODE-572-length-20688-cov-15.950468_pt1 | contig 20688 bp, 14 predicted proteins | sample MGYA00511469_ERZ772920 | MGnify/ENA primary metagenome ERZ772920 (study PRJEB29015, sample SAMEA2738069) | human oral metagenome | biome: human oral; feature: human-associated habitat; material: saliva | place: China | collected 2216 ... | reverse complement strand
GGACGTTCTCAATATCTTCACGCAGACGCGCAATAAAACTCATGGGTTCCCTTTCCCTAATCGGTCGTGCTCTGTATGTGTGCGACCTTTCCAAAGGTACCAACAACGGTGCTCATTCACCTATTCCCGAACTCTGTCGTCGTCATAGTGAGCGCTCTCTTTAACATCTCGGTCACAATTGCGTGCGGAACGTAATATTCGGGCTCGGGCGGGTCCTAAGCGGGGGAGCATCGCGGGGGAACGCAAACGCTCCGCCCCGGCGTGCAACCGGGACGGAGCGTAGCGTCGAACACTGCGTACTGTTCTAGACGGCGGCTCTAGATGGTGGCCTCACGGGGAGGGGGGCCGAAGACCGGGGCCTGCTAGCCGCGGATGTCCTCGTAGAGGGCGGTGGAGATGTAACGCTCACCGAAGTCGGGAACGATAGCCACGATCAGCTTGTCCTTGTTCTCGGACTTCTTGGCCTCTTCCAGAGCTGCCCAGACGGCCGCGCCGGAGGAGATGCCGCCCAGGATACCTTCCTGGGTGGCCAGCTGGCGGGAGGTGCGCATAGCGTCCTCAGCGCTGACGGCGGTCACGGAATCGTAGATGCGGCGATCGAGGGTCTCGGGAACGAAGTTAGCGCCCAGGCCCTGAATCTTGTGGGGGCCAACGCGACCCTCGGAGAGCAGCGGGGAGTCCTTGGGCTCCACGGCGACAACCTTAATGTTGGGGTTCTGCTCCTTCAGGTACTTACCCGAACCGGAGATAGTGCCGCCGGTACCGATACCTGCCACGAAAATGTCGACCTTGCCGTCGGTAGCTTCCCAAATCTCGGGGCCGGTGGTCTTGTAGTGGATGGCGGGGTTAGCCTCGTTGGAGAACTGCGAAGCCAGGATAGCGTTCTCGGTGTTGGCAACGATTTCCTGAGCCTTCTCCACGGCGCCGCGCATACCCTCGGTACCGGGGGTCAGCACAATCTGTGCACCGTATGCGCGCAGCAGGACGCGGCGCTCAGCGGACATGGTCTCGGGCATGGTCAGGATGACGCGGTAGCCGCGAGCCGCACCGACCATGGCCAGGGCGATACCGGTGTTACCGGAGGTGCCCTCGACGATGGTGCCGCCGGGCTTCAGAGCGCCGGACTCCTCGGCGGCGTCGATGATGGCGCGGCCGATACGGTCCTTGACGGAACCTGCGGGGTTGTAGAACTCAAGCTTGACGGCGACGTTACCGGGCAGGCCCTCGTCCAGACGGTTCAGTCGGACCAGGGGAGTCTCGCCGATAGCCTCGACGATGCTGTTGACAATCTTTGCCATGGAGGTGCTCCTTCTGAGCATGGGGGAGGGGACTACCGGAATAGCCTGAGCCTCCCCAGTGAATAATTTGGGTACGTGGACACTCTACTACTCGGCGGCGGCAGGTTTAAACCTGCGGTCACAGTTCGTAACATGACTTTTCGTGACCGGGGAAGCCAGCACGAGTACGCATCAACGGGGTGCTCCAGCGATGCCCCCCCCACGCCGGATGCGTCGCCTCAACCTATGCCGTGACCGGAACCTCAGCGGACGCCTTGAGCGGGCAAAAAGAAAAGCACCGCGCCTAACCTTTGTCCTAAAGGATCTCCCTCACGGAGAGTGCGCGGTGCTTTCTTGAAACATTATGTAGCCCAAAAAGACAACCTCTGTATATAAGAGTAGTGGTGAACCCCGTTCACCGCAAGTCTAGGCGAGCCATTTTATTGCTACTGGATGAAAAAATATTTGCGGCTCGCGTTACGGCTCCTGTTACGGAGGGCGCAGACCTCTCACACACACCGCGGACGGCCCAAAAAACGCATCCGCGGAGCGCCCCCGGAACGAACATTCGAGTGAACAACCGGTCCGAGAGCGAGGACAAACGCGAGGGTAAACCGACTAATTGATGTCCATATGGAGGTCCCACTTATTGTTCAGGTAGCGGCCCACGGCCTCACCGAACATCTTCACGTGACGCTTATCAGCCGCCACGGTCTGCTCCTTGCCGTCCTTGAACAGCTTCTCACCCAGATCCACGTTCAGGGTCACGGTCCAGTTGTACGCACCCTGAGCCAGAACCGGCTGCTTGGTTTCAATGGTCAGGGTAGCGGTCGGGTTCACGTACCAGGTCTTCTTCTCATCAATACCGGACTTGGTGGAATCCGCGTACTTCTTCATCGCGGCCAGGGTCTCCTGGTCGGTACTGACCTCGTTCATGTAGCGCATATCGCCGGTGCGCAGCAGGTACTCAAACGCCGCACCAAAGTAAGCCAGCGCCGAGGCAAAACCGGCCACCGAATTCTGGTGCATGGTCTCCGGCACGACCGGGGAGGGAACATTCTGCGGCGGGTGCTCAGCGTTACCCGGCTGGTACTCACCGTGGTCTTCCATCTTCTCCAGCTTTGCTACACCGCGGTAGTCCTTATCGTCGTTGGGTAGCGGCGAGTTCGTGGCGGTCGCCGATGCGCTCGCCGAGGGCGAAGCGGAAGCGCTCGGAGAGGCAGTCTCGGAGGCGCTCGCCGAAGCAGTCGTCTCGGAGGTAGCGGAGGAGGAATCAGAGGGGGATGCGGAGGCCTCGGAGGAAGCCTTCGAACCGCAGGCCGCCAGTAGCGCCATGGAGCTGACGCCCAGCACACCCAGCGCCGCGCGGCGGGTCAGAATCTCAGACATAGTGATACCTTTCAAACATTCGGTGATTGCAACCAGTTTAACCGCAAACGCGCCTCAATACAGAGTCCGGACCGGCCCGAAGACGCGGCCGCGTGAGAAGTATCTCGTTCGGCGAGGAAAGAACGAAAGCCCGGCCAAACGGCGAACCAGCTCGCGAACGCGGGACGTAACCCGGGCTAGGGCTGGATAGGGCTGGCTCGAGCTAGGAAACGGAAGGAGAGCCCGCCGCGGAGCTCTCCACGGCGGAACCCGCAGAGGCGCTGGCCGAACCCGCAGGGGTACCGGCAGAAGCCGAAGCCGCGCCTCCCCGCAGCGCGGCACCGTACGCAACGCTCAGCTCCCACATCTTCGAGTCGGCGTGGTAGCGTCCGCGGAAGTCGCACTCCTGAACCGTCACCTGAGAAGCAGGGCCCGCGGCGGAAGGAGAAGCCGTGGTAGCCTCACCGGAAACCAGCGCGTCCTCGGAAGGCTCGGTAGCCTCGGCCGATGCGGAGGCGCTCGCAGAAGCAACCACCGGCTGCATCTTGCCCTCGGCCACCGCCTCCGCGCCAAAGTCAAGGGTGTACTGACCCTTGAAGAGCAGGTTGCCGTCACTCATGATGGACGGCTGCGCGCTCGAAAGAGCGTAAGAAGCCGAGGGGTTTACGTACCAGGAGCCCTTCTCAACACCCGCCAGAATCGACGTCGAGAGGGCGTCCACCTCAGAGCGGGTCTTCGAAGCCAGGGTGATACCCGTCGAGAACGCCTCAGCGCTACCGGTCTTCACCAGGTAATCCATCGCCGCCGCAAAGTATGCAATGGCCTCATGAAAACCCGTCACCGTATTCATCGAAAGCGCGTCGGTCACCTGCGGCTTAGGCGCGTTACGCGGCGGATGATCAACGGTGCCCGGCTCATAGTCCAGAGCACCCTCAAAGTGGGTGTACTCCACCGTTCCGGAGTAGTTCTTACCGTCGTCGGTGTAACCGTTCGGGTTAGCGCTCGACTTCGAGCCCGAAAGGCTACCGCCCTGGTTACCGCTTCCCTGCGACCCCGAATTTGAGGAACCGCAAGCGCTCAGCAGGAGCGCGGCGGCGGCTGACCCCGAAAGGCCCAGACCCGCGTGAATGAGGGAACGGCGGGAGACACCGCGCGAAACCCGAGCGGACGCGGGGGAAACGGAAGAATCGGAAGGGAAAGTCATCGGAAATACACCTCACGTAGATGGGGTATGGGGCGTGACGTAATGATCCATAATTACAGGCCCCGACTAGAAGTCATGCCCTAACCCGACGGGCAGGTTAGGGCATGGGCGCCATTCGGCAAAGATTTAGAGCTTATCATCGGAACCGCTACCACCGGAGCTACCGGTGTTGCTGTTGCCGGAGCCGTCGTTACCGCCGGTCTGCGAGCCCGCGCCGCCACTCGCCGGCGCCGAGGCCTGAACCTCGTACTCGTCCTGGATAGTCAGAGCCCAGTCGTTCTCCTGGCGCACGCCCGTGACAACCAGACCGCGCTCAATGCGACGTTCCTTCTCGGAAATCGACACCGGGGCACCATCCAAGACCATGGTCGGGCCCAGATCAATCACCAAGTCGAAGGTCCACTGAACGCTCTTCTTCACCAGGGTCGGAAGGGCCGTGTAGGCCTTCAGAGTCACCTTCGGCGATACGTACCAGTCGCGTGCCTGGGTGCTTGCGTTGCCCTCGTCCATGAACATCGAAAGGGAAGAAATAAACTTCTCATCGACCTTCGATTCGCGCAGGGGAGCGGGGTCACCGGTCAGCACCAGGTAGTTGATGGCCGCGTAGACAAAACCGATTGAATCGTACAGGCCCTGCATCGAGTTCTGCGCCGCGCTCTCGGGACGCTTGGGCACCGGCACGTTCTGCGCCGGGGCAGACTCCGTGGCCGCAACAAATTCGCCCTTGGACTCGAAGTGATCGAAGGTTACCTCACCGCTAAAATCGGTGCGAGCCGACGCGGAGGGAGTCACCACCGGCTCATCGGGGTCGGCCGACGCGGAGGGGTTGGAGCTACCACCGCAGGCGGCCAGCAGAGCACTCAGCGACACGCCCGCAACGCCAACACCGGCATACCGCAGGGCGGCTCGTCGGCTCAGAACGGACGCGGAACGGGGGGACTGCCCGGAGGCATGGGGGAAAAGTGCCACGGAGTACCTTTCGCGTGAAACTCTCGTACGAGAGGAGTGAAGGAGTGAGAGGAAAGCCCGTCGCCGACGGCGCGAGATGCCGGATGGCCGTACCGAATCGTCGTCGAACGAGACAGTCCTAAGTATAACGCGCACGCGCACCCGCGGCCGGGCACATCACCGACGCGCAGGGGGTGATATGCCGCCCATCGTAGGCTCGGGTCCATCCACACTCCGACCCGTGTGACGTCGGTGGGGTGGCCGGGACTCGCGGACCGCTCGCTCGTTCGTCCTCTCGGCGGGCTATCGAGCCGCCGGAGCCTCGGCCGCAGCGGGGTTGGCAGCGGCGGCATCGTCCGCGGGATGATCCGCGGCACCACCGGCGGTCGGAGCCGCGGGGTTCTGCTGAGTCGGGTTTTGCTGAGTCGGGTTTTGCTGGGCTGGGGCCTCAGCGCTCTGCTGACCGGCCGGAGCCGCGGGGGTCGCAACATTCTGGGCGGGGGCGTTCTGTACGCCGCCGTTTTGGGCGCCGGTGTTAGCCGCGCCGTTCTGAGCGGCGCCACCCTGGCCGGCGGGGGCCGGCACATTCTGAGCGCCACCGTTCTGCGCGCCGGTTCGCGCGGAACCACCCGCGTTAGCGTTGGCGCCAGAACCGGCGTTGGAACCCGAACCGGTGTGAGCTGCCGCGGTGCTGTCGTCGGTCACCGTCGGCGTGTAGGTCGAGGAGGGCTGCGGGCGCGAGGTGTGCGCCGGCTTCGGCGTCATCGACGGGTCGTACTGCTGCGCCGAAATCACCGTCCAGCGCTTCGCCTCTTCGTCGTACTCGGCGTAGAGGGCCGTGATGTCCTGCGCCTCGGTGTTCTCCAGGGGTTTGGTCGTGTTGGTGGCCTTCTCCACCACCAGACCGTGCGCCTGCGTCACCGAGCAAGCCCACGAGTACTTCGTGCCGCGCGTAACCGGCTGCTTCTCGGTCAGACGGTAGGTCCATCCGCCGTCCACAAGCCAGTTCGTGCCCGGTGCGTAGAAGGCGCGTAGCTTCTCGAGCGAGGCGCGCTGCGGGGCGTTGTCGGGATGCACAACCTGCAGGGCCGGACCCGTGTCACCCGTGGTGCGCGCATAGTTCACGGCCGCCGCGAAGTACGCGAAGGTCGCGCGCAGGCCGCGAGCGTTCTTGTCGTACATGGTCTCATCCTCGATGGGAATCGGCACCGAGCTCGCCTTGGCATCCACCGAAGCCGGGCCCGCGGTCGGCTCAATCGTGTACACCTCGCCGGTGGTCGGGTCGGTGCTACTGATTGCGGAGGCGCCGTGGCCCGGAACGAACTTGGTCCACTTCAGCTCGCCGGAGAGGTTATCGTACGCGCCGGCAATCGTGGCGGAGGCAGTGGCGGAGGCGGTGGCCGTCGAAGTGCTCTTCGACCCGCAGGCGGCAAGCATCGCGCCCAGGGCTGCGGTGCCCGTGACGGCGAAGAAGCGGCGGCGGCTGTGAATCATGGTGATCCCCTCGAACATGATGTGAAACGGAAGTATCGGTGGTGTGTTGTGAGGCCCGCACGCGATGCCCCCGTCGATGCTGAAGGAAGCACAGGCGCGAAGCCCGTATAGCCCTAAGCCTATAGAGTTCGTGCCCGGCACACAAATAAACCCCCACGTCCGTGCCCTATGTCACCTGCAACGGGAGGATTTACTTGGAGCCCTGAAGATATCGGGTGGCCTTCGCCGTGGCCTGCGCTGAGGGGGTCGCGTTAGGGGTTGGCTGAGTACTCGAACCGGTCGAGGGAGTGGCGATCGGGCTGGGGGAAGCCTGCGAATCCTCCAGCATCTGCCAACCCTCCTCGCCAAAGTACACGTAGACATCAGCCTGAGGCTTGTGACCGTACACCTTGGTGAGAAGCTCGCGCTGAAGCGTCTCGTGATTGAAGAGGAACGCCGACTCATCCACCTTGAGCGTGGCCTTCCAGCAGTACACGTCTGCCGTCGAAACGGAAACCGGCTGGGCACTGTCCAGGTTGATGCACAGGGGAGCGTTGCTCTTCGACACGAGCCAACCGATGTTGTAACGGTAAATATCGCGGTACATGTTGGTCATGTGGTTGAACCGTTCCTGGCCGGGCAGATCCATGAAGGGTTCGGTGTTGCCGGTGAGGAACATGTAGTTCTGCGCGGCGCTCCAGTACTGCAGGAACGAGTGCAGACCCTCGACGCTACGCTCACCCAGCTCCTTGGGCTTGAGGGGACGGGGAACGTTGACGGCGCGGTGGCTGAGCGTTCCGGAGGAGAAGACACCCTCGCGTTCAAAATAGCGGTCGGGGAGAATCACGGGGCCGCGACCGTCCAACGCCGAAGCCGGCAGCGGCTCGGCGCGACGAATACTGCGAGAAACGGCAGCCGAGGTCGGGCCGGTCGAAGCGGTGGGCTCGGGTACCGAGTCGTCCGACGCTTTGCCGTTAGACCCCTTAATATTAATATCGGAAGAGGAAGCGCCGCAGGCAGTTGCGAGTACGCTAAACGCCGCCCCGGAGGAGAGCGCCAGAAGGTGGCGGCGAGAGAGCGATTCGGGCATGCAGACCTTTCACAGTGAGAGTACATGGGCAGGTTGAGACCCCTCGACTCAGCGGGCCGGTGAGAACCTCGCGGTGAACCGTAGGGGAACCGGGTGTGCACCGGGCGGTCATAAACCGGTGCGCACCATACGCGCGGGAAGGCGAACGCGGGAATGAACCGCGACCCGACCCGAAAAGTAAATGCGTCGTGTCAGATGATTTTAGGGACTTTTTTGGGGCCCTCACGCGAGTATATGCCTCTCAGCGTAAAAAGTTATCAAATCTTTATTTTTCTCCTTTCAGTAGGGCGGGAGTGAACGAACCAATGTGTTCGGAACAACCCCTATAAAATTGCCCCCCGCTGACCTCCATAACGGTGTGACGGCGCGGGCTGTGGGACAATAACGCTGTGACTACCACCGATTATGCGCAGCTTCAGGCAGTGCGCGAACTCCTCACTCGCATCCCCCTCTCATTGGACGTTGACCCCGAAGAAACCGGCCTTCCTCGGGAAGGGCACGGCGGCGCTCGCGAGGCCGCCTCCGCAACGATAGACACAGCCTCCGCCCGGGCCCTAATCGCCTCCATGGCCCGGCAGCTTGACGATTACATCCTGCCCCGCAGCGCCAGCATGGACAGCCCGCTCACCATCGTGGTCGGCGGCTCCACCGGCGCCGGCAAGTCCACCCTGGTCAACACCTTGTTGGGCGAACCCCTCACTCAATCCGGCGCGATTCGACCCACCACCCGCCACCCCGTGCTGCTCTACCGCGCCGAAGACGAGGCCGCCCTGGCCCCCGACCGTTTTCTGCCGACCCTGCCCCGCACCCGCGTGCAGAAGGGGGAAGGCCTGCCCGGCGCCGACCCGCTGGTTCCGCAGGCGCTCGTGCCCGTACCCACGGCGGCCCTGCCGCGCGGCATCGCGCTCATCGACGCGCCCGATATCGACTCGGTCTCCAAAGAAAACCGCACCCTGGCCAAGGAACTGCTCTCCGCCGCCGATCTGTGGCTCTTCGTCACCACCGCCAACCGCTACGCCGATGCCGTGCCCTGGGAACTGCTCCACGCGGCGGCCGCGCGCTCCATCGCAATCGCCGTGGTGCTCAACCGCGTTCCCGAAGGGGACGAAGAAGCAATCGAGACAGACCTGCGCCGTATGCTCCGCGAGGCCGGAATCGAGGCCGTGCTGATCCACACCGTGACCGAGCAGCCGCGCGACGAGCGAGGGCTCCTCAACCCCATCAGCCTGGCCCCGCTCACCCTGTGGATTCGCGAGCTCGGGGCCGACGCGCCCGCCCGCGCCGCCATCGCCCGCACGACGCTTGCAGGAACCGTCGAGACGCTCGCCCGGAATCTGCACATCCTCGCCCTCGAGCAGGAGGAGCAGCAGGCCTCCCACCGCGCCCTGGCCCAGGTCGCCGCCGAAGAGTACGAAAAGGCCCTGGCCGGTATCGACGCGGCGCTCTCGGACGGCTCGCTGCTACGCGGCGAGGTGCTCTCGCGCTGGCACGACTTCGTGGGCACCGGCGAATTCTTCCGCTCCCTGGACAGCACCATCGGCCGCCTGCGCGACCGCGTGGGCTCGGCGCTGCGGGGCCAACCCGCCGCCGCGCAGAAGGTCGAGGATGCCCTCGAAAGCGGCATCTACGCCGTGGTCGTGGATGCGGCCTCCCGAGCCTCCGAAGGCACCCGCGCCCGCTGGCGTTCGACCCGTGCCGGCCGCTCCCTGCTGCACCGGCTGGACGCGGCCCCCGCCCCGACCGCCGGCGCCACGCCCGAGGATGAGTTCTCGGCCGCCGTGGCCGCGGAAATCCGCCTCTGGCAGGCCTCGGTGCTCGACATGATTCGAGAGGAGGGCGCCGGCAAGCGCCAGCGCGCCCGATTCCTCTCGCTGAGCGTCAACGCCGTGGCCGTGCTCATGATGGTCGCCGCGTTCAGCCTCACGGGAGGTCTCACCGGCGTGGAGGTCGGTATCGCCGGCGGTAGCGGCGTGGTCGGCGCCAAGCTCCTCGAATCCATCTTCGGCGAGGACGCCGTGCGCCGCATGGCCACCCGGGCCCGCACCGACCTGCTCGAACGCATGGGTGCCCTGCTGCGCGAGCACGGACGACCCTTCACCGAATTGCTGGCAGAAACCGAACCCGAAGTACCCGCCGAAACGGTCTGGGACGCGGCCCGCAGCGTGCAATCGCTTGCCGAGGCCATGACCGCCGAGAGCGCCTAGCCACAGGAACCACATCTTCCCGGCAGCGGTTCTTAGCCCCCAGCCAAAACCCACCAGACCTTCCAGAAAGCCCACTATGACCACCCACAACCCCCGAGGTGACCGCCCGAACCCGCCGGCGGAACCCCAGGCTCCCCGGGCCGTCTCAACCTTTGCCCGGGCCGTCGCGAGCCTCAACGACGCGCTGGAATACGGCCGCGACCGCCTCCCCGAATCCGTGGTGCTCGAGGCATCCGAGGCCCTCGAACGCCTGAGCCGCCGCCGCGAGCTCTCCACCGAGCACACCATCATCGGCTTCTTCGGCGCGACCGGCAGCGGCAAATCCACGCTCTTCAATGCCGTGGCGGGGTACCCCATCGCCCGCTCGGCGCCCACGCGCCCCACGACCTCCGCGGTGCAGGCCGCCGTCTGGGGCGCCGAGGACAGCGACGAACTGCTGGACTGGCTGGGCATCGAGAACCGCGTTTACCCCCAGAGCACGGAATTTATCCGGGACGTCGAGGGACAGACGCAGAACGCCGCGAGCGCGCAGTCCGCCCCCAACGCGGTGACCGAGCCGGCCCCGGGCCTCTTCAACCGCATCCGACGCATGGTGGGCCGCGGCGAAACCCGCACCCGCACCGGCGGCCTGATTCTGCTGGACATGCCCGACTTCGATTCCGTCACCACCGCCAACCGCGAGCTTGCCGCCCGCATGATGCGCTACGTGGACGTGCTCGTCTGGGTTGTCGACCCCCAGAAGTACGCCGATGCGGTGATTCACAGCGAGTTCATGGTGCCGCTGGCCGCCTCCGGTGCGCAGACCCTCTGCGTTCTCAACCAGGCCGATAAGCTTGAGCCCTCCGAAGTGCCCGCCGTACTGGCATCCCTGACGCACCTGATGCAGGCCGAAGGTACCGACCGGCACCTGCTGGCTCCGCCCCTAGCCGTCTCGGCCCGAACCGGTGAGGGAATGGACGCGCTCCGCGACCTGCTGGCTCAGGTGGCCGCCGCGAAGAGCGCCTCGCTGCAGAGCACGGACGCCCAGCTGCACGCCATCGCCAACGATTTGCGCGCCTACGCCGGGGGAGAGGGGACGGTCCCGACCGGAACCTACGCGCTGAATGCCGAGCGGGAGCTGACGCAGGCCTGCTACGATGCGAGCCCCGCCGCCCAGGTTTTGGAGGCGGCTACCGAGTCGTACCGCCGTGCGGCCCGCACCCGCACCGGTTGGATTGCCACGCGCTGGGTGGGACGCCTGAAAGCCGACCCCCTGCGCCGCCTTCACCTCGGAACCGGTTCCGAAGGAAAGAACGGCGCAAAGAGCGACACGAAGGGCGGGCACGAGAAGGGTGCCGGGGTCTCGAACCCCGGGATGCTGGGCGGCTCCGCCCAGGATTCCGCACCCGAGCTTGTGGCCCCCTCGTTACCCCCGCTGAGCGCCGCGCAGAAGGCAAACATGGCCAACGCGGTGCGCCGTTACGGCTCGCGCATGGGACAGAACGTGAGTGAACCCTGGAAGCGTTCCCTCGGCGAGGCGGCCCTCTCGCGGGAGTCCGAGCTACCGACCCTGATTGAGCGCGACATCGCGCGCATCGACTACACGCGCGGCCGCCAGCGCGCCCCGTGGGCGTTCTTCAACGTGCTGCAGTGGCTGGCCCTGCTCAGTGCCCTGGTGGGCGTGGCCTGGCTGACCCTCATCGCGGGGCTGGGCTACCTGCAGATTCAGCTGCCGCCGCCTCCCGCCCCCGAGGGGTTCCCGGTGCCCCTGCCGACCCTGCTCGTCATCCTGGGCGTGCTGCTGGGCATTGCCGCCGCCGGGCTGGGGCGACTGCTGACGGCCTGGGGCGCCCGACGCTACGCCCGCCGCCTGCGCGTCCGCCTGAACGCGGGGGTCGAGGAGGCGGTCCGCACTTGCGTCATCGAGCCCGTGCGGGAGGAGGCTCAGCGCTTGCAGGCCTACCGTTCGGCGCTCGAGATTCGGCCCTAGCGGGATAGCCGGGCGCGGATAACTCGGCTCGGCGCACACCTGCCAGGATACAAATAGTCCCTCCCCACCGGAAATGGTGGGGAGGGACTATTAGTCTGTGAGGTGCTGTTTCTGCGAGGTGCCGCTGAAGCTAGCCGACCTCGCTGGGTTCGGCGGGGTTTTCCGCCTCGCTGTCAACGTGTTCGTGCGAGGCCGAAAGCTCGCGCAGGCCCTCGGTGATGGCATGCGCGGCCTTGAAGACCAGCTCGGGGTAGTTGCGGTTGGGCTGACGGGTCATGCGGTCGATCGGGCCCGAGATGGACACGGCCGCAATCACCTTGCCGCCGGGCGCGCGCACGGGGGCCGAAACCGAGGCGGTGCCGCGTTCGCGCTCGCCCACGGACTGTGCCCAGCCGATGCGGCGCACGGCTGCGAGCATGGCGGCGCTGAAGTGGGCGTCGCGCAGGCCCTCGACGATGCGGTTCTGGTCTTCCCACGCCAGCAGCACCTGCGCGGCGGAGCCGGCCTGCATGGACAGCTGGGTGCCCAGGGGGATGGACTCGTGCATGCCGGAGGGGCGGGGAGCGGTCGCGACGCATACGCGCCAATCGCCCTGACGGCGGTACAGCTGGGTGGACTCGTCGGCGTCGATGCTGAGCTGCTGCAGAATCGGGTTGGCCACGGTGGTGAGCTCGTCAGAGATCGTAGCGGAGGCCAGCTCGGCCAGGCGCGGGCCGAGCATGAAGCGGCCCTGCACGTCGCGGGCCACGAGGCGGTGGTGGGCCAGGGCCACGGCGAGGCGGTGCGCGGTGGGGCGTGCCAGGCCGGTGGCCTTGACGAGATCGCCCAGGGAGACGGGGCCGGCCTCGAGGCAGTCGAGGATGAGCGTGGCCTTGTCGAGCACACCCACGCCGGAGGAACCGTGGGAGTGTACCTCTACCACTTGCTCATCGGCGTTCATGTGCTCGGGCGGCTTGACGGGGTCGATGATCGGTGCGTTGTGTTGTGTGGATGCGTTGACGTGACGCATTCCGTGTGCGCTGAAACGTGATGCGGAAGGAGTCATTCCTTCATTCTATCTCAGAATATGAAAGATAACCCGGACTTTGTGGACTCATAGGTGTGCAGAGTCGAAGATTGAAGGACCGCCTTCGGTGTAAATTATGAATGTTTCATAATAAGTGTTTGTGTGGGTTTATCGCCGAAAATATGCGAAAATCCCCGCTCGATACCGGGAAAATTCATGAATTTTTGATAGGTTCACGGATGAAGCCCACACAAAAACACGGGGTGTTCGGAGTGAGTTTCGGTCTGTCTCACGGGCTAAGAACTCATGAAAATTTATGCGACACGCCGCAGGAAAATACTGGTTTGACGGTAGTTGCGGGTACATAATCCGCTCCCCACCTGCCGTTCCGGAAGTCCGAGCCCAAGAGCCCGAACCGCCTCTCGGCCATCGCGCCCCACACCGCAGCAACGCATCACAGCAGGAGAAACTATGACTAGCGAACAGAACGCACACCCCGCGGACGCTCGTCCGCGCACCCTCGCCGAGAAGGTCTGGGACGCCCACGTTGTCGTCCCCGGCGAAAACGGCAAGCCCGACCTGCTCTACATCGACCTGCAGCTTCTGCACGAGGTGACCTCGCCCCAGGCCTTCGAGGGCCTGCGCATCGAGAACCGCCCCCTGCGCCGTCTCGACCTGACCATCGCCACCGAGGATCACAACACCCCCACCGACAACATCTTCGGCACCATCGCCGACTTGACCAGCCGCGCCCAGATTGAGACCCTGCGCCGCAACGCCAAGGAATTTGGCGTGCGCATCCACTCCCTGGGCGACAAGGAACAGGGCATTGTGCACGTGGTCGGCCCGCAGCTCGGCCTGACCATGCCCGGCATGACCATCGTCTGCGGTGACTCCCACACCTCCACCCACGGCGCGTTCGGTGCGCTGGCCTTCGGTATCGGCACCTCCGAGGTGGAGCACGTCATGGCCACCCAGACCCTGCCCCTGGCACGCTTCAAGACCATGGCCATCAACGTTGAGGGCACCCTCAAGCCCGGTGTGACCGCTAAGGACATCATCCTCGCCGTCATCGCGCAGATCGGCACCGGCGGCGGCCAGGGCTACGTGCTCGAGTACCGCGGTTCCGCCATCCGCTCCCTCTCCATGGAGGGCCGCATGACCATGTGCAACATGTCCATCGAGGCGGGTGCGCGCGCCGGCATGGTTGCCCCCGACGAGACCACCTTCGAGTACATCAAGGGCCGCCCGCACGCCCCCAAGGGTGAAGAGTGGGACAAGGCCGTGGAGTACTGGAAGACTCTACCCACCGACGAGGGCGCCGTCTTCGACAAGGAAATCTTCATCAACGCCGACGAGCTCGAGCCCTTTGTTACCTGGGGCACCAACCCCGGCCAGGGCGTGCCGCTGAGCCAGTCCGTGCCGTCCCCCGACGACTTTGAGGACGAGAACGACAAGGTTGCCGCAACCCGCGCCCTCGAGTATATGGGCCTGGAGGCGGGTACCCCCATGAAGGAAATCCCCGTGGACGTCGTCTTCCTGGGCTCCTGCACTAACTCCCGCATCGAGGACCTGCGCGCCGCGGCCGACATCGTGCGCGGCCGCACCATCGCCGAAAACGTGCGCATGATGGTCGTGCCCGGCTCCCAGAAGGTGCGCGCACAAGCCGAAGAAGAGGGTCTGGACAAGGTCTTCAAGGACTTCGGTGCCGATTGGCGATTCGCCGGCTGCTCCATGTGCCTGGGTATGAACCCCGACCAGCTGGCACCCGGCGAGCGCTGCGCCTCCACCTCGAACCGTAACTTTGAAGGACGCCAGGGCAAGGGCGGCCGCACCCACCTGGTCTCCCCGGTGGTGGCCGCCGCAACCGCCGTGCGCGGTACCCTGTCCGCACCGTCCGACGTTCTGGCGTAATACGCCACCGACGCTATAAAGGAGAGCCATTATGGAACCCATTATTATGCACACCGGTATCGGCGTACCGCTGCGTTCTTCGAATGTTGATACCGACCAGATTATCCCCGCGGTCTACCTCAAGCGCGTGACCAAGACCGGCTTCGACGACGCGCTCTTCGCCAACTGGCGCAAGGACCCCGAGTTCATCCTGAACCAGGAGCCCTACAAGCACGGTAGCGTTCTGGTGGCCGGCCCCGACTTCGGCACCGGTTCCTCGCGTGAGCACGCCGTGTGGGCGCTGCGCGACTACGGTTTCAAGGTCGTTATCTCGGCTCGCTTTGCCGATATTTTCCGCGGTAACTCGGGCAAGCAGGGCCTGGTGACCGCCCAGGTCGCCCAGGACGACATCGAGCTGATCTGGAAGGCCCTGGAGCACGAGCCCGGCACCGAAATCACGGTCGACCTGGAGTCGAAGACCGTGACCGTGGGTGCGCTGGTCGTTCCCTTCGAGATTGACGACTACGTGCGCTGGCGCCTCATGGAGGGCCTGGACGACATCGGCCTGACCCTGCAGAACATTGACGCCATCGAGGCGTACGAGGCGAAGCGCCCCTCCTGGATGCCGCGCACCCAGGAGCTCTAAACGCCTTCACCTCGCTGCCGCGAGAGTACCGAATAGCTAAAAGCTCGGGGCGGTCACCGAAAAGGTGACCGCCCCGAGCTTTTGTCATGCGCGTGGAATACCTCGGAATAGCGTTAGGCGGCCTCTCCCGTGATGGGGGAGGCGAGGGATGCGTTCTCCGAGCAGTTGTACAGCTGCACCGAGCCGGGGGAGCGCACGCCCACCTGCGAGTTCGCGTTCTTTGCGGTGGCCAGGCTGAAGTCGCTCACCAGCTCGTGGTTGATGTAGCTGCCGCCCGCGCCGCCGCCGCTGCTCATCGCGGTGACGGAAGTGATGCTGCCTCCCGCGCTGAATTGCACCTGGCGGCCGAAGACGTCCTCATAGTAGGTGGCGGCCGTCCAGATGTTCAGGGCCGCGCCGCCGCCGCCGTATCCAGCGCCGCCACCCGAGGCGATGCTGGTCAGGCTGAACCTATCCTGCTCGTGGGCGATGAGGGCACCCGAGCCGCCTCGACCCTTGTACCCGGAGGTAGCCTCGGAGCCTCCGGTGCCCTTGACGCCGGTGACCACGGAGTCGCCGTCGTAGCTGTAGTAGGGCGGGAACTTGACGTTCTCAAACCAGGGGGTCTTCATGTCCTTGAGTGTCAGCTGGCGATCGGCACCGAGTACGCCGATGAGGGCCTCTCCGGTCTTGCCGGGTACGCCCGCGCGGCCCGGGGTGCCTCCGGTGACGCTGATGCGCAGGTCCATGTCTTCGTCCCAGGTGGTGACGGGGTGGAGGATCTGGTAGGGGCTCGCCATGAGCATGCCGCCCTGGCCGTCGTTATCCTGGCTCGCGTCGGCCCCGGCGTTGCCGCCGCCGATGGCGGTACCGGCACCATCTGCGGCAATGCGCATGGCCGGGTTGAGCTGGTCGTCGGGGGCTTCCGAAAAGACCGCGAAGTGGCTTGCGAGGGTTGCGAACTGCGCACCGCCTCCGCCAGCGCCGGCCACGGCTACCACGGTGACGGTGCCATTGCGAACCAGCTCGATAGCGGAGGAGCCGCCGCCGGAGGCGCCGTAGACGATGCCGGAGGTGCTTTCGGGGGTCTGCGCCTGGCCGATCTGCGTGCTGGAGCCGGTGGAGTCGCCGCCCGCCGCGTAACCGCCGCCGCCGAGTGCGGGGCGGGTGCCGGATGCGGCACCGACGCCGCCGTTGCCGGCCCAAACGCGCAGAATATCGCCCTCCGAGACCTTCAGGATGCCGCTGAGCTGGGCACCCGCGCCTCCGCCGATGAGGTAGGAGTCAGTCTCTTGGGCAAGGTACGAGGGGGTAAAGGAGGAGGTGGCTCCGCCTGCGCCGCCGATCAGATCGAAACGAACGCGGCCGGTGCCCTGCGGAACGATCCATTCGCTGTAGGCCCCCTTCACGTCGTCGTAGCCGGTGGCCGTGGGTTTGAGAGAGAGGGCGGGGGTACAGGCCTCGACGCTAGCTGCCCACGCCGGGATGGCGGAGCTTGCGAGGATGACGGGGGTGCTCCAGGCGGCTCCCCGAACGAGGTTGCGGCGCGACATCTTCGGCGATGCTGCGGCTCGGGTGCCGGTGGTTCGGGAATCGGTGTGATGTGCGGTGTTTTGTGATGTGTGATTGTATTTCATGGGGTTCTTTCGGTGTGTAGCGCGCAGGTTCGGCTACGCACGTTATTGTAGGGGCGAAACGCGAGTAAGGTTCAAGTTCCGGGTTATGTTCAGGGTTTTCGGCGATATATTTAGCCCCAATCCCATATTTATTTGCAATGTAATGAATTTTTAGGTATGTTAACTTATTTTTCCAAGCGTTTTCTCAAGTATTTTTCGGGGCGAGGCCTTGACCGCCCCCCAGGTACCTCAGAAACGTCAAGCGTCGAATCCGCGAGGTGGTATCCGCGCCGCCAAGCACCACAATCTGTCTGGCGGGGTGGGGGGAGCGAGGTTGGCGTAGCGTCGCGTATCGGAGGTGCACTCTCCGCATAGTGGGCCTACTACGGGGGAACGTCCTTCCTTGTTTGGAGCACCTTTACACTGGGGCTTAGAATAATGATGAATATATGCGCCCGTTTCACCTTCGCGCTCGAAGGCACGGCACGTACACAACGCTGGCGCAGTTACACACGGTTTTCCGGTTCGGGTCGCACCGACCGACGCTCCAAAGGATTTTTAATGACTGAGAACATCAGCAAGCTTCGCATCGAAGGTGGCACCCCGCTCGTCGGTGAGGTTCACGTACGTGGCGCCAAGAATCTGGTGCCCAAGGCGATGGTCGCAGCACTACACGGTTCGACCCCCTCGACCCTGCGCAACGTCCCCGACCTGAGCGATGTGGAGATCGTTACCACCCTGGTCGAACTGCACGGTGCGAAGGTTGACTATGATCCCGAGTCCGGTGTTCTCACCCTCAACCCCGCCCAGGACGCGACCACCGCGGCCAAGAACGCGGAGGAGATTCAGCTCTTCGGTGGTAACTCGCGTATTCCGATTCTGATGGTGGGCCCGCTGCTGCATACCCTGGGCACCGCGCGCATCCCCAATCTGGGCGGCTGCAAGATCGGTGACCGCCCCATCGACTACCACATGGCCGCGCTGCGTAAGTTCGGCGCCGTCGTCGAGAAGGACGACGAGACCGGCACCACCCTGATCGTGCCCGAAGAGGGCCTGAAGGGCGCCGAGATCGTGCTGAACTACCCCTCCGTGGGTGCCACCGAGCAGGTTCTGCTCACCGGCGTGCGCGCCAAGGGCAAGACCGTTCTGCGCAACGCCGCGATTGAGCCCGAGATTATTGACCTCATCGCCGTGCTGCAGAAGATGGGCGCCATCATCTTCATCAACGAGGACCGCACCATCGTCATCGAAGGCGTGGACGAGCTGACCGGCTACGACCACACCTCCCTGCCCGACCGCAACGAGTCCGCTTCCTGGGCCTCCGCGGCCCTGGCCACCGGCGGCGACATCTTCGTGCGCGGCGCGGCTCAGAAGGACATGACCGCGTTCCTGAACCAGTTCCGCAAGATGGGCGGCCTGTACGAGGTGACCAACGAGGGCATCCGCTTCACCCACCCCGCCCGCCGCACCCCCGGCGCAGAGCTCAAGCCCATCGTCTTTGAAACCAACGTGCACCCCGGCTTCATGACCGACTGGCAGCAGCCGCTCGTCGTGGCGCTGACCCAGGCCAAGGGTGCCTCCATCGTGCACGAGACCGTGTACGAGGAGCGCTTCGGCTTTACCAACGCCCTCAAGCAGATGGGCGCCGACATTGTGGTGATGCGCGATTGCGTGGGCGGCGCACCCTGCCGCTTCGAGGGTAAGGGCTACGGCCACTCCGCCATCATCTCCGGCCCCACCCCGCTGACCGGTGCCGACATCGAGGTTCCCGACCTGCGCGGCGGCTTCTCCCACATCATCGCGGCGCTGACCGCCAAGGGTACCTCCCACGTGAGCGGTGTTGAGCTGATTGCCCGCGGCTACGAGAACTTTGAGCAGAAGCTCAAGAACCTGGGCGCAAACTTTGAGGTGCTCGAGCGCAAGGCCTCCAAGGCTCCCAAGCCGGACGCCGCCATCGTCGTGGTGGAGCCCGAGGCAGTTGAGGTCCAGGGCTAATGAGCGGGCAGAAGGGAAAGAAGGCACTGCCGGAAATTGAACCCACCGCCTACGGCGATGCGCTCTACAAGGTGCTCGGTAACGCAGCGCGCGGGGTGTATAAGCTCATCGCGCGCGTCGAAATTACCGGCCGCGAGAACCTGCCGAAGAATGGCGGGTACATCATCGTTGCCAACCACACGACCGAGCTCGACCCGGTCACCGTGGCTTTCCCCGCGTTCGTCAACGGCGCCCTGCCGCGCTTCTTGGCGAAAGACTCGCTCTTCCGCGCCCCCGTGCTCGGCTACATCATGCGCAAACTCGCACACATCCCCGTGGTGCGCGGCTCGGTGGATGCCCGCAAGTCACTGATTACCGCTCGCAAGGTCGTGGAGGCCGGCGGCGCCGTCGTGATTTTCCCCGAGGGCACTACCACCCACGACCCGCAGCTGTGGCCCATGCAGGCCCGCACCGGCGCGGCTCGTCTGGCCCTGTCCACCGGCGCGCCCGTCTACCCGGTGGCGCACTGGGGCGACGAACAGATTCTCGGCTACGTGGATGAGCCCGGCGAGGACGGTCGCGTGAAGGAAAAGCGCAAGGTTTCGCTCTTCCCCCGCAAGACCGTGCGAGTAAAGGTCGGACCGGCCCTCGATATCGCCTCCCTCGTGGCCGACCCCAGCCCGGAGGCGAAGCACACCCGCACCGAGCTGGGCGTGGTCACCGACGCGATGCTGGACGCCATCACCGCCGAACTTGAGGAAATCCGCGGAGAGAAGGCCCCCGAGGGACGCTGGAACCCGCGCACCAAGCGCCGCGAAGCCCCCGGCACCCCCTCCGGTCCGGTCGGCGGCGCCCTCGGCGAACCGGACGCGAAGTAGACCTTCGCCCCGGCCGCCCGCGCGATCCCGGCTCGCACCCTCCCCTTACCAGCCACACCAATGCCCGCACCCCGCATCCGTGGGGAAGCGCGAGAGAGACAGGTTCCCATGAGCTTCTTTGGACGAACCCCGGCACCGAGCCCCGAGTTCACCCTCTCACCCACCGTGGAATCCATTGCGATTCTCGGAGCGGGTAGCTGGGGCACGGCCTTCGCCAAGATCGCAGCGGACGCCGCTCGCGAGCGCGGCGACGACACCCGCGTGACCCTCATCGGTCGCGACGAGCAGGCCATGGCCGAGTGCGAACGCACCCGCGAGAACTCCCGCTACTTCCCGGGCATTAAGCTCCCCGACAACCTGCACTTCACCGCGGACGCGCCCTCGGCGCTGACCGGGGCGGACCTGGTGGTCCTGGCTCTGCCGGCACAGGTTTTGCGCTCGCAGTTGCAGAACTACGCCCGCTTCATCGAACCGGATGCGTTGCTGGTCTCCCTGGCCAAGGGCCTGGAAACCGGCACAGGCCTGCGCATGTCGCAGGTCATTACCGAGGAGCTGGAGGAGGCCCTCGCGATGCGCGGCGCGGATGTGCGCGCGATCGGCCACATTCCGCACCGCGTGTGCGTGCTCTCGGGCCCGAACCTGGCGACTGAGATTATGGGGGAGGAGCCCACGGCATCCGTTGTGGCGGCCCGTACCCTGCCCGTGGCCGAGGCTGTGGCCCGCGCCATTGCCTGCGGCTACTTCCGCCCCTACACCAACACGGACGTGGTCGGCACCGAAATCGGCGGCCTGGTCAAGAACGTGATTGCCCTCTGCGTGGGTATCTGCGAGGGCCGCAACTACGGCGATAATTCGAAGGCCTCCATCATGACGCGCGGCCTGGCGGAGATTACCCGCCTTGCGGTGGCGCTGGGTGGCGAGGCCTCGACCATGAGTGGACTAGCCGGCATGGGCGACCTGATTGCCACCTGCTCCTCACCACTGTCCCGTAACCACACGGCCGGCCGCCTGCTGGCCGAGGGTATTGCCCCCGACCGCCTGCACGAGCACATGAGTCAGACGGCCGAGTCGATTAAGTCGGCTCCCGTGGTGGCCGAGCTGGCTCGCCGCCACGGCGTGGAAATGCCCATCGTGGAGGCCGTGGTGGCGGTGCTTTCGGGCCG
>ERZ772920.570-NODE-570-length-20750-cov-4.418410_pt1 | contig 20750 bp, 10 predicted proteins | sample MGYA00511469_ERZ772920 | MGnify/ENA primary metagenome ERZ772920 (study PRJEB29015, sample SAMEA2738069) | human oral metagenome | biome: human oral; feature: human-associated habitat; material: saliva | place: China | collected 2216 ... | reverse complement strand
CGCCGGGACAAGCAGACACTGGGGCCCGCACTCTCTCGGAAGGAGTGCGGGCCCCAGTGCTTGAGGGAACCGGTGCGGAACTCAGACGACCTCCACCTTGAAGGCGATGCGGCCGAAGAAGATCGTGCTGCCCTCCAGGGCGGACAGGGCCTTGTCCGGTACGGCCTCGACGGTGCGCCCGTCGCGGTACTCCACCCGCGTCCCGTTGGTGGAGTGCAGGTCGGTGACCCACACCCCGTCCAGCAGCGGGAAGATCGCCGCGTGCGTCTTGGACACCGAGCGGGTGGGATCGTCAAGAGCGACGCGCTCCGCCCCGGGGTAGGCCGAGATGTTGTCGGGGTCGCGGCCCACCACCGTGGGCTCGTGGATGAGGATCGGGTTGCCGCCCAGCAGTGGAACAAGACGCACCGACAGGGCCGGGGCGGCCGAGGAGGCCGACGGCAGCGACGGTGTGGCGGTCTGGGCGCTTGTGGCGGGCACCGGGGTGAGCGGGGGCAGAGAGACGCCTGCAGCGGGGGCGGAGGCAGACGCGGCCGCCTCCGGCATGCTGCCGGCACCGTGCCTGGACGCGCCGGTGTGGGGCTGCGCCGACGCCTGGACGGAGGCGGAGCGCTCGTGACGAGCGGCGCCGACCTCCGCGGCGGTGGCATCGCTGCGGGACTCGCCGGGGACGGCGCGCTCATCCGCGGGAGAGGGGATACCCGGTCCCGAGAAGCGGTGCGAGGCGTGGGACCGGCGCGCGAAGCTCCCCTCCGCAGCGGCCGTGCTTGCTGCGCTGCCGGCGGAGGTCCGAGCGTGGCTGCGGTGACTGCGCACGGTCGGGTGCGTGTTCCCCTCAGAGGAGGCCGGCACACCACCGGGCACGGTGGCCGGGTTGGTCAGGTCCATCGGGGACGCGTGCTGCGCAGGCGCCGAAACCGTCCTCGGCTGCTGCGGCAGGCCGTCGTCGGAGACGATGGCTCCTTCCGGCAGGGAGTCCACCGTGGCGGCATCGACCGAGGTGGGAACCGAGGACCAGGGCACCGAGTCGATGAGGGCCTGCGTGTTGCGGTCCCCTGAGGGCAGGATGCTGGAGGTGTCGAAGGTGTGCGCCACCTCCGGGACGGGGCCTGCTCCGGCAGCGAAGCGCTGCCGATCGGAGGCGAAGAGGCTCTCGCGACGAGGAACGCCGGGCTGTGACACCGACTCTCGCTGATCCTCGGCAGGTGCAGCAGACGAGCCGGAGGTCTTCTTGCCGGTGTGACCGGGCTGAATCCTCCAGCGCTGGGCGTGGGCGTGTCGTGGTTCCATCGTTTGTGATGTTACGGGTTTTGTGGCTTTCGAGCGCGGGACTTGTGGTGTGGAAGTCGCATCGTGCGACGTGGAGGACTCCGTTGCCTCGGAATCGGCAGCAGTTTTGGAGGATTCCGCTGAGGGCGTCGTCGCTTCGGACTGCTGCTGATCGGCTGGGTGCTGAGGTGAGGGCGGTGCGTGGGACGAGGGCTTCTCGGCCTCGTCACCCTGGCCGTCGGCGGCATCCGTGGACTGAGACGGCGCGTCCTCCACGACGTCGAGCGTAGCGGTTTCGGAATCCGTCTGCGAGGGCTGCTGCGTCGGGGCGTCGTCGGAGTCGGACGATGCGGCCGCCGGCAACTCCTCGGCGTCCGCCTCGGACGGCTCGTTGGACGGTTCCTCGACGTCCGCAGCCGGTTCCTCGACCGGTTCCTCGACGTGCTCGTCAACCGCCTCCTCAGCTTCCCCTGCCGTTTCTTCGGCCGTCTCCTCGGTCGGCTCAGGGACGTCCGGCTGCGACGATGCGGCGTCGTCGTCCGCCTCCGGCTCGGTGGCCCCGGCGGGGGCGAGCGGTGCCGGCTCCGTGTCCTGGTGGGCCGGGGGAATGGCGTCCTCCGCGGCCTCGGGGGCGGTTGCGACGGTGTCCTCGTCGGCCGGCCCCGTCGAGGACTTCGATGCTCCTGCCACGGCCGGCCGGGAGTCGGCCCGGGCCGCGGCCATGGCAGCGGATGCCTGAGGATCCATAGGGGTGGCCGAAGCGACGGCGACGGCCTCGGCGTCGGTGTCCACAATGGCCGGACCGGCGTCCGCCGCCGACTTCGCGGAGGCGGACGATGACACGGTCGCCGCCTTGGTGGCCTTGACGGTGACCTGAGGCGCGGCTGCGATCGTTGCGGCATCCGTGCTCGCGGCCTGGCTGGCGGCGGAGCCTCCTGAGACCACAGGCGCGTAGCCGTCCGAGGAACCGGCCTTCAGGGCGCGACCGGCATGGCGCGCGGGTCGGGCCGGACGGGGCCGACGGATCGAGGAGGAGACCGGATCCGACGTCGTCGGGTGCGCGTTCCTGCCGGAGGAGTCGGTGATGCCGGCCTCGGTGGCGCTCTGGGCGCCCGCGGTGGCGGCCTGCTGGGTCTCCTGTGCCGTCTCCTGGCCGGCCCTGGCGCGCGTCGAGCCCGGACGGGGGCCGCGTTTCCTGGGCTTCTTGCCCCGTGCCGTCTTGCCCGCCTTCTTCTCGGTCTTGCGCATGGCGCGCTCGGAGGGCCGAGTGCGGGGGGCGGACTCGCCTGACTTCTCGGTGGCCTGAGTGGACAGTTCCGTGGCTGGTTCCTGGCCCGCGGCGCTGCGCTCGGCGGGGGAGGAGACAGACGCGCGCCTGGCGGCGTCCCAGGCCTCACCGATGTCCTGAGCGGAGGACGCCTCGGGCTCCTCCGGTGCCACGGCACCTGCGTCGGCCCGGGGGCCGAGGGAGGCGGGCTCGGTGACTGGGCGGTGTGTCGACCCGACCTCTGAGGGAGCAGGTCGTGCGGGACGCTTCGGCCTGCGGGCGTTGAGCAGCGCCATCCCGGAGAGCTTGTCGTGCCAGCCGCGCCCCTCGGGGTCGGCGGCCGCCGTGCGCATGAGCGCGATGGTGCCCAGGCCGAGCGTGGTGATGCTGACGGCCAGGATGAGATCGGCGTGGAGGAACGAGCCCAGTGGTGAGGGAGTCTGGTTGCGGGCCCCCAGCATGCGGATCCTGAGCAGGCGCCCTCCCAGGGACCAGCCGGTGGCGGCGATGGCCAGCCAGCGTGCCCCGACGACCAGACCGAAGGCGATGAGCCCGCTGGTCAGGGCCGGGCGGCCGCCCACCTGCCAGATGACCGTGGTCAGGCCCCCGACCAGAAGCGAACCGATGACGAGGTCGATGACCCCGGCAACAACACGTGCCCGCACCGGGGCCGGGGGGAGGCGGCGATGCACAGCTGAGGGCGTGTGCGCGCCGGCCCGGGCAGCGTTGGGCTCCGGGCTCCGGGAGTCGGCCGTCTGCGCTCCGCCGTGCGGATCACCGGGGGCGCTCGGCGCCGTGCCGTACGGACTGACGACGTCGGTGCGCGGCGCGTCATCGGACGGACGGGAGGACGTCGGTCGGCCCGCAGCGGTCGAGGCGCTGCTACGGGCGTCAGCAGTGATCGTCATGACCGCAACCTCCTGGGTCGACGTGACCGCCTGTCGGCGGGATGGACGAGGGAGCGCGGGGACAAACGGGCCCATACCCGTCCCAGGCGCGAGCGGTCCGCCCCCATGCAGCGGACGATCGCATCTGAGGATTCCCACAACTCCCCTAGAGCGTACGATGGCGGCTCCCCGGAGCTGAAGACCTGGGTGTCAACTGCTCCGGCGAATCGAGGCAGATCGACCTGCGGGAAGTGAGGAGCCAGCTGCGCGGCCGCCTCCCTCCGAGTGGCCCCCCACCCGGGGTAGCGCCCCAGGTCGCGGGCCCGGTCGAGGATCTCCTCCCAGGCTCCCAGGGCCTTGCCCACGCCGGTGCGTGCGCGCCGGCGTCGGCGCCGCCAGGCCTTCCACCCCAGGACCGAGCCCACGATCATCGCGATCGCCAGGACGGAGCCTCCGACGGCGATGACCGCCGTCGGCAGACCGCCCTTGTCCTTGTCCTGGGGGTCGTCGCGCTGCGGGTCCTCGTAGTTGGGGGGCAGCTGGGCCGGGTCCTCATTGGGCAGCGGGGGCTGGAGGACGTTGGGCTCGGGGTTGGAGACCTTCTGGGTGGTCTGCTGCTGGGGAACCTGGTCGCGGTCCGGCGTGACGTCGAAGGACACCCAGCCCAGCCCCTCGAAGGGGATCTCCACCCAGGCCTTGACGTCCTCACCGGTGACGGTCTTGGCGTCGCCGTCGGTGGCCGGGTCGAAGCCCATGACGACGCGGGCCGGGATGTTGAGCGAGCGGCACATGAGCATCATGAGCACCGAGTACTGCTCGTCGTCGCCGATGAGGGAGTCGGCCTCCACCATGGAGGCGATGCGGGCGGCCCCGTGCCCGGGCTGGGAGGGGCTCTTGGTGCCGTCGGAGTAGTAGCTCGTGCGCAGGCGCTGCTGAAGCGCCCGGACCTGCGCGATGGGGTTGGACTCGGCCCCGACGATCTCCTTGGCCAGGGAGGCCACCGACGACGGTACCTGCTCGACCGGTCCCAGCGAGGTCTGCGCCAGCGAGGCCTTGTTGAGGGCGGCCTCGGAGGGCGCGGTGTAGGGGGCGACCCGCTCGGTGAGGACGTCACCCGAGGCCAGGCCGCTGGTGGCGATCCCGGTGGAGGAGAACTTGTCGTAGTACATGCCCTCGCGCAGGGCCGACTGACGCGGCCCGGAGGACTCGATGCGGATCGTCTCGGGCATGGTGGGCACCCAGGGGAAGCTGTAGTCCTCGATGGTCAGGGAGGAGGTCTGCTTGCGTCCGTCGAGCCGGTTGGCCGTCAGCTGGGTCTTGTCGCCGATGCGCTCGAAGCGCGACTGGCCGTTCTCGTTCTGACCGATGTGGGCCGACAGGCCGTCGTAGGAGTCCAGGGCGGCGATGCGGATGCGTCCGCCCGAGGGCAGGTTGATCGGCTTCATGAGCCGGGTGTGGGCCTTGTCCGTCTCCAGGGTGCGCACCAGGGACAGGGGGCTGGCGTACTCGGTCACGTCCAGCGGCGGCTGGAACAGGTCGCGCACCACCGTCCGGGAGGTGGGGACGGCGGGGGTGAGGACCATGGCGGCCAGGGAGGTGACCAGCAGCAGCACGGCGGCGATGACCGTTCCGCGCAGGGCCGCCCGCCCCAGGTCCCCGGTGGAGCGGGCGCTCGTGGCGCCCGAGGTGGTCGAGAAGGAGCTCAGGTCCAGGGCCTCGACGACGTGGCTGCGCCGCTGCCGCAGGGAGCCGCAGGTCCACAGGGCCAGGATCCCGACGACGAACAGGACGCCCAGCACGGTGGGGCGCACGGTCTCCTGCCCGCCCCAGCCGATGCCGACGGCGGGCAGGCAGGTCAGGGTCAGGCCGGCCAGGACCTCACGGCCCGCCAGGATGAGGCGGGTCGCCAGCGCCGAGACCACCAGCCCGGTCATCCAGGGCAGCACCGTCATGCCGCTGAAGGAGCTCAGCGGCATCGGCACGGTCAAGGCGTCGCGCCACACGGTGATCGTGGAGCCCAGCACCGTCTTGATCGCCGCGGTCCCGGAGCCGACGTCGGTCAGCAGCCACGGGGCCACCAGGACGTGGACCAGCGCCAGGGCCGCCATGCTCGGCAGCACCGACAGGCGCAGGCGCGAGCAGAGCATGGAGGTCAGGGCGCCGATGAGCGCGCCGTAGCCGACGGCGAGGCAACCCACCACGGAGGCGAAGATCGGCAGGAAGGGGACCGCGCCGATGGCGAGGATCCCGGCCATGAGGACCAGCTCGAGGGCGGCGGCGGCCGGCGTGGGCGGCTTGGCGCCGCGCCGGGGAGGCAGGAAGCGGCGGGCGGAGAGCGCCGGCCGGGAGGGGCGTGACAGGAGCGGGCCGGCCCCGGTGATCGAGCGGGCCTGACGAGTCGTCTCGTTGCTGTAGAGACTGCGCGTGCGCGACGATGTTGCCGTCGACCAGGAGGAGGGCGACTCGTCCGAGCCTCCGGAGGGTGCGGCGGTGACCTGCGAGGGGGCCTCAGCCGGAGAGGGCGCCCCAGCCGGCGAGGCGCCCGAGATCGGGGAGCCCGCGGTGCGGGGGGATGCGCTGGTGAGGGTTGTCGTGGGGGTCATAGTGCTCGCCTCAGGGCGGTGGGAAGCTGCTCAAGACGGTCCATGTCCACGACCGGCATCGTTCCGGCGTGGTGGCGCGACAGGCCGCGCTGGCCGGCGCGCAGGGCAACGGTCACCATGGGCAGCGGTGCGAAGCCGCGGGCCCGGGCCAGCACGGCGCGGTCGACCTGCTGGCCGGTGACGAGGACGACGATAGAGGCATCGGGGTGTGCCGTGCAGGCGTGTCGCACCAGCAGGTCGCAGCCGTAGTCGTCCTCACCGGTGCTCAGCAGGCAGGACGTGTCCAGCATTCGCAGGGCGGAGGAGGTGGGCAGAGCCCCGATCTGGGTGATGAAGCGGACCTCGCGCCCGTCCTGGATCGCGTCCATGGCCAGTGAGCAGGCGATGGACACCGCGGTCTCGAAGTCCTCCTCACCGGCGTAGTCGTCCTGACGGGTGGACAGCAGGACGAGCAGGCTGGAGCGGCGGGTCTCCTCGAACTGACGCACCATGAGCCGGCCGGTGCGGGCCGTGGTGCGCCAGTGGACGTTGCGCCGGTCATCGCCGGGGACGTACTCGCGCAGGGCGTGGAAGGCGACGTCGGAGCTGGACAGGTCCTGGGTGACGGCGCCCTCGATGTCCCGCAGGACGCCGTGCAGGACCGTGCCCAGGCGCACGGTGCGCGGGTGGATGTGGATGTGCTGCGGGGTGCTCAGGGAGCGCTCGCGCTGGAGCAGCCCCACCGGGTCTCGCTGGACCGCCAGGACCGGACCGACGGTGACGATGCCGCGGCGCTGCGTGGGCAGGACGAAGCCGCGCTCGTGGACGGCCCCGGGGGTCAGGGTGGGCACGACGAAGACGGCACGCCCCGGCCCCACCGGCATCTCCATGCGCGAGGGCAGCAGCGGCCGGGTACGGGGGTTGGTGACGGTCAGACGGATGAGGGCGTGGTCGCCCACGGTGACGCGGGACTCGAGCAGGTTGTGGTTGACCGAGTAGCCGCGGCGGGGGATGAGCCACAGCCAGGCGCTCACCGCGACGATGCCGACGGCGGCCGCGGCGCTCCACGCCTCCTGCCAGCCCATGACGGCCCCGGTCAGTCCGCAGGCCGCCAGCAGCACCAGGCTGCCCCATCCGATGGGGGTCACGGTGTGCAGCAGCCAGCGCAGCGGTCGCAGCGCCACCGCGGCCGCTGCGGCCAGTCGGGACTGCGAGGGCCTGGCGGTCAGGGCCTCGTTCGTGGAGGTCGACGACGCAGCCGATGCCGCGGGCTGCGCGGAGGCCGGAGCCCCCGAGGAGGTGGGGGCTGCGGCGGAGGAGGCGGATGCGCCGGTCCCGCCCGCCGAGCCCGGACGGGCCTGGAGGGCAGGTTTCTGCGACGTCGTCTGAGGCGTCATACGGCTCAGTCGCGGGTCGTGGGGGCGGGGACCTGGGCCAGCGCGGCGGTGATGACGCCGGAGGCGGTGGCGCCGGTGAACTCGGCGTCGGGGTCCATGACCAGGCGGTGGGCCCACACGACCTCGGCGAGGTCCTTGACGTCGTCGGGCAGGACGTAGCTGCGGCCCTGGGAGGCCGCCCACACCCGGGCGGCCCGGGCCATGCCGATGGCGCCACGGGTGGACACGCCCATGCGGGTCTCGTCGGCTGCACGCGTGGCCTCCACCAGCGCCCCGATGTAGTCCAGCACCGAGTTCTCGATGTGGTTCTCGGCGGCGAGGTCGGCCATGGAGGCCACCACGGAGGAGGCCACGACCGCGGACAGGCTCTTGGAGCGGTCCGGGTGGGCCGAGCTCGACAGGATCCGGGTGAGCGCCTCCCGGTTGGGGTAGCCCACGGAGGTCTTCATGAGGAAGCGGTCGAGCTGGGCCTCGGGCAGGCGGTAGGTGCCGGCCTGCTCGATGGGGTTCTGGGTGGCGATGACCATGAAGGGGCGCTCGGTCGTGTGACGCACGCCGTCGACCGTCACCTGGGACTCCTCCATGACCTCCAGGAGGGCCGACTGGGTCTTGGGGCTGGCCCGGTTGATCTCGTCGGCCAGGACGATGGAGGAGAAGATCGGGCCGGCGTGGAAGTCCCAGGTGCCGGTCTTCTGGTCGTAGATCGTCACGCCCGTGATGTCGCTGGGCAGCAGGTCGGGGGTGAACTGGATGCGCGAGTGCGTCCCCTGCACCGAGGCCGCCAGGGCCCGGGCCAGGGCGGTCTTGCCGGTGCCGGGGGCGTCCTCGAGCAGGAGGTGGCCCTCGGAGAGCATGGTGGTCAGGGCCAGCTTGATTACGTCCTCCTTGTCGAGCAGCGCCTGACCGACGTTGTTGACAATGGTGGAGAAGGCGTCAGCGAACCATGTCGCGTTCTCGGGAGTCATCGGCATGGAATCAATGATCCTTCGGGTGGAGAGAGGTGGGTGTGTGACTTGTTGCGTACTGGGCATCGATCCGGTTAATGAACCGGTTATTGCTGGGTGCAGGTGATGGTCTGGTCCCAGTTCGGTGTCCGGTGGGGGAACTTGTGCCGGGCGTAGCCGTTCTTATCCAGGGCGATCTCCTCCTCGTTCCAGGCGGGCTGCCAGTTCCAGGTGTCCCAGTACCAGTAGCCGCAGGACACGGTGCTGTTGGGGTTTCCGGTGATGTCGAAGACCATCTGGTAGCAGGTGCCCCAGGGGCCGAAGGGGTGGCACCTCTGCGTGTAGTCCACGTAGAACTTCTGCTCGGTGCCGACCGGGTAGGCCTGCTTCTTGTCATCGTCATCATCGTCGTCATCGTTGTCGTGCTTGGACGGCCGGGTGACGGTGTCGCAGCCCCACTCGGAGGTGCCGGCGTTGGTCCTGGCCCGCACGCACCAGGTGAGCGACTCGCCGCGCTTGAGCTTGCCGTCATAGGTGTCACCGATCTCGATGTCCTCGACGGACTTGCCGCCGTCGTCGGTCTGCTCGTACTCGGCGCTGGCGCCGTTGTTGGCACCGGGGCTCCAGGAGCAGGAGACCTTCTTCTGCTTCTTACCGGTGAGCTCGCAGCTGACCGAGGGGGCCGACGGCGGACCGTAGGGCGCCACCGGCGAGGAGGCGACGACGTCGGAGTACTGCCCGCCGCCGTTGGCGCGGGCGTAGACGGTGTAGGCCTGCCCGTCGTTCAGTCCCCGGATGGTCGAGGAGCTGGTCCAGGTGACCTGGTCCACGGAGTACTCCACCGTCAGCTCGCCCACGCTCCAGCCGTTGCCGGCCCGGGGCGAGGAGCTCACGGACAGCTCGCCGCTGTTGCCGGTGGCCTTGACGGCCGGGGTCGACGGCGTCAGCGGGGTCGGCTTGTAGGTGTAGCTGGCCTGGCCCGAGGTCTTGGAGCCGTGACCGTTGTCGGCCTCGACCCAGAAGGTCCAGGTTCCGCGCGAGACCGAGACCGTGGTGGAGGTGGCCCCTCCCACGTTCTTGGAGTCGCTGGTGTGCCCGTTGGAGTAGTGCAGCGTGTAGCTCACGGGGCTGCCGTTGCCGTTGGCGGCCTGCCAGCCGATGGTGACCGTGTCCCCGTTGGGGGTGATGACAGGGGTCCCGGGGGTGCCGGGCTCGCCGTAGGGCGTCACCGAGTTGGACGGGGAGGACCACTCCGAGACCGTCCCCTGGCTGGACCTGGCGCGCACCTGAGCGGTGTAGGCGCGTCCCGGGGAGACGTCGAAGGAGGCCGAGTCCCCGGAGATGCCCGACTGCACGGTGCCGTCGGACAGGCGCACGTCATAGGTCGCCGTGCCCCCGAAGGGGTCGTCCACTTGGGTCCAGGCGGCGGTGACCTTGCCCGAGCCGGCCGTCAGCGTGGGCGCGGCCGGGGTCTTGGCGGTGGCGTTGTGCTGGTAGGACACCGTCGCGGCCTCGGAGTCGCCGTACTTGTTGGTGGACACGACCTGGATGCTGTAGCTCTGACCGGGCGCCAGGCCACTGATGAGGCAGTTCGAGGTCGAGCAGGACTGCTCGGAGCCGTTGACACTGACCTTGTAGCCGGTGATGGGGGAGCCGTTGGCGGAGCCGTCGGTCCAGGACACGCGCGCCGAGTCGGCGTCCACGGGGGTCACGCTCAACCCGGAGGGGGCTGCGGGCGCCACCCCACCGACCTGGACGGTGATGGTGCCGGTGACGGCCCGGGACTCCGAGCCGGTGGAGTCCAGCACCTTGTACTGCGCGGTGATGGTGCCGTGGAACCCGTTGTTGGGCGTGATCGTCACGGTCGTTCCCGAGGCGCTGATCGAGCCCTGGCCGGAGGTGATCGTCGGGGTGCCGGACAGGGTGATCGGCTTGTCCGGGAAGGGGTTGCTCACCGCCTTGGACACGTCGGTGCTGACCGCCTCGCCGTTGCGGGACTCCAGGTTGATCGGGGCCGTGGTCATGAGGGGCTTGTTGGAGGCGCTGACCCGCACGGGCAGGGAGGCGCTCACCGGCGGGTTGACGCCGTCGGAGACCGTGATCGGGATGGAGCCCGTGGTGCCCTCGGCGGTCTTGTCGGAGGCCTTGACCGACAGTGTCGAGCCGCTCAGGGAGATCTCGAATCCCGCGGGGGCGGGACCGGCCTGGAAGGAGAGCTTGTCACTCGGGTCGGGGTCGGTGGCCATGGCCGCCAGGTTGGCTGTCACGGCCCCCTCGCCAGGGGCCACCGTCATCTCGGTGGGGGTGAAGGTCGGCGGCCGGTTCGTCGAGGATTCCACGATGATCGGCAGCGTGAGCGTCGAGCTCAGGGCGTCGGAGCCGGTGCCGTCGGCCACGGTGAAGGTCACCGAGGTCTGCCCGGTGAAGCCCGAGTCGGGGGTGAAGGACAGCGCCGACCCGCCCGAGGCGACCTTGGCGTCCTTGGTGCCCTTGGCCATGTGGATGGAGGAGGTGTCCGTGATGACGGGCTTGGTGCCCTCACGGGTGAGGATGTAGGAGGACAGGTTGATGTCCGTGGTCTTGTCCGCCAGCACTCGGGCGGGCACGGCCGAGGGGTTGATGCGGGGCCGCAGGGCCGAGCGGGCCGGCACCACGACGACGGCGTGGCCGGTCAGCCCGTCGGCGTCGGTGATCGTGTAGAGCACGAGCCGCTGGGTCTCGCCCACCGTCAGGCTCAGCGAGTCCTTGCCCACCTCGACGTCGGGGTCGGAGGAGGACAGCTTGAGGTCCCACGGCGAGCCGTCGGTGTCCTTGTCGTTGTCCAGGACCGGGACGGTGACCTTGCCGTTGGCGTCGACCTGGTCGACGGTGACGTAGTCGTCCACGCCCACCGGGTTGGCCAGGGGGGCGTTGCTCGAGACCTGGACGGTGACGGTGCCGGTGTCGGTGCCGCCGCGTCCATCGGAGACGGTGTAGGTGACCGAGTGGTTGCCCTCCTTCTCCGGCAGGTCGAGCACCAGGCGGCCGGCGCGGGTGGACACGCCCAGGGAGGGGTCGCTGGAGACCGGGTCGCCCTCCAGGGACAGGCTGTCGCCGTCGGTGTCCAGGTCGTTGGACAGCACGTCCACGGCCACGGTGCGCCCGGGCTTGGCCACGACCAGGTCGTCAGTGGCCACCGGGGCCACGTTGAGCGGCGAGGCCTGGGCCACGCCCACCCGGACTGTGCCGGTGGCCTGGGCCCCGAAGCGGTCCTCGACGACGTAGGTGAAGGTGTCGGTGCCGGTGGCCCCCTCGGAGGGCGTGTAGGTCAGCCACGAGGAGTTGATCTCCACCGAGCCCAGGGAGGGGGCCTGGTTGAGGCCCACGAGGCTCACCGAGTCGCCGTCGGGGTCGATGCCGTCCAGCGGCACGGTGATGTTCGTGGCCGAGCCGGCCAGGGTGCGGGCCTCCAGGTTGCGCGGTGAGGGCGCGGAGTTGTGCTCGGCGTCCTGGGCGCGCACCTCCACGGTGAGGACCCCCGAGGCGGTCTGGCCCTGGTCGTCCTTGGCCGTGTAGGCGTAGGAGGTGCGGCCGGGCTGGTTGCCGGCGCGGAAGCGCACGGTGTTCTCGCTGACCCAGGCGGTGCCCAGCTCGTCGCCCACCAGGCTGACCTGGGAGTCCACCGACAGGTTGAGACCGGCGGGGGAGGAGTCGTTGTCCAGGACGGAGGCGGTGACGACGTCGCCGGCTCGCACGACGGCGGTGTCGTTGGTGACCACCGGCGGCTGGGGCTGGGACTGGGTCACCGGGACGATGGCGACCTTCCCGGTGGCGCTGGAGGTGCCGTTGGTGACCGTGTACTCCACCGTCAGGTTGGCCGGCACGGTGCTGGCCGCACTGATCTGCAGCAGGGAGTGGTCCACGACCGTGACAGTGACCCCGGAGTCCGGCGGGGTCTTGACCGACTGCAGGACCAGGATCCCCCCGGAGGGGTCGAAGTCGTTGGTGAGTGGGGCGATGGTCGTCGAGCCGCCGTTGCGCAGCAGGGCGGTGTCGTTCTCGACCTCGGGAGGCACGGTGGCGTCGGCCTTGGGCGTGACGTCCACGCGCACGATGCCCTGGGCCGTGTTGGCCCCGTCCATGACGTCGTAGGTGAGGTAGTAGGTCTGGGCCTGGGCATTGGCCTCGGTGGAGAAGGTGAAGACACCGGCCTGCTGGTCGATGCTGATCGAGGTCCCGGCCGGGGCCTCCTGCACCGCTGCCAGGCGCAGGGTGCCCCCGGAGGGGGAGGTGTCGTTGTCCAGGGGCGAGACGACGGCCTTGGAGCCGGCGACGACGCGCACGTGGTCGGCGTTGGCGATCGGCTTGGCCGACTGGGCCGGCTGCACGTCGACCTTGACCACGCCGGAGGTGGTCTCCCGGCCGTCGGAGACGGTGACGGTCAGGTCGCGGGTGCCGGTGCCGGCGCCCAGCTCGCGCACCGTGACGGTGCCCTCGTTGGAGACCTTGGTGTCCAGGCCCTCGCCCTGGGCGGAGACCAGGTAGAGGTCGTCCCCGTCGGGGTCCAGCCAGTGGCCCAGCACGTCCAGGGAGCCGGAGGCCTTCTCGGCGACGGTGAGGGTGGGGGTGGTGATCTGCTTCGGGGCGCCGTTGACGTCCCAGCCGTGGACGTCGACGGTGGCGACGGCGGAGTCGCTCATCCCGCGGCCGTCGTCGGCCGTGTAGGGCACGGAGAAGCTGCCGGAGGCGTTGTCCGGAACGTCCATGCGCAGAGCCAGTCCGCCCTGGGCCTTGGTGGCCTTGAGCGACCCGCCGTTGTCCTGGGGAGTGGCGGTGAGGACGTCGCCGTCGGGATCGGAGTCGTTGGCCAGCACCGGCAGGAGCGCGGAGCGGCCCGGGCGCACGCCGAAGCTGTCATCGGCCGCCTTGGGGGGATGGTTCTCCTCGGTGCGCTCCGGCGGGGTCTGGGAGTCCGAGGTGTTGGCCGAGTCGTCCTTCTGATCGGCGTTGTCGTCGGTCTGGGCGGTCTTGTCCGTCCAGTCGTCGATGAGGACGAGGTCCTCGTTGGGCAGCCACACCGAGCCCGTGTCCAGGTCGTTGAGCACGATGGCGTCGCGGTTGACCCGGAAGACCGGGGCGGAGGAGGCGGCGAGCTTGTCGTCGTGGGCGGTGTCGGTGCCGCCGCCGAACAGCCCCGAGCAGCTGCGCACGAACTGGCCCGAGCCGGACCAGGCCGCGTAGACGCACTTGCCCAGGCGCACCGGCTGGGCGGGCACGCCCTCGGGGGCGGAGCCCTCCTTGGCCGACGGCGTCCTGGTGACCTTGCCCCCGTCCATGGGGACGGAGATGAGCTCGTTGCGGGAGGCGACCAGGACCGAGTCCGCCTCGGGGCCGGGCTGCTGGAGCACCAGGCCGGAGGTCCCCAGGCTGACGGACTTGCCCTCGGGCAGGTGGAGGATGCCGGTGCCGCGCTCCAGGACCACGGGCTGGTCACCGACGGCGGTGATCGCCAGATCGGTGCCGGCGGTCAGCTTCAGGGAGGTGTTCGTGGCCTCCTTCCAGCCCTTGTCGCTGGTCTCCAGGGAGACCAGCGACTTGCTGGTGGCCGAGACGGCGTGGATGGCGCCGTCCTTGCCGATGGCGGCCACGACGTCGGGCATGCCGGTGACCACGGGGGCGGCCGCGGTCAGGGAGCCGGCCTCCTTGGCCTTGGCGGCGCGGATGGTGCCCTGGACCTTGTCGACCGCCATGACCCGGTCCCCGCCCTGGGCGATGGTCACGCCCTTGGTGAGCTGGGTGCGCCCGGAGAAGGCGACCTGGGAGGGGTCGACCGAGGAGACGGAGGCGTCGCCGGAGTCGGGGACCAGGACGTCCTCGGCGTTCTGGGTGACGTCGAAGGAGGACGAGGAGGTGCGGATCGCGCCGTCGACCTCGCGGGAGGGGTAGTTGAGGCGGGCCACCAGGTGCTTGGAGGTGGAGGTGACCCACACGCCGCCGTCATTGAGGTGCAGGTCGGCCTGGGCCACGCCCTCGTGGAGCCAGGCGGCCGTTCCCAGGGCGGTGACGCAGACGACGGCGGCCAGGGTCGACAGGCGCTTGCGCAGCCGCACGCGCTGGGCGCGCGACTGGGGGATGCGGAAGGTCGCGGCCAGCCGGGAGGTGGTGGTGCCGGAGGTCAGACCCGAGTCGACGTCCTGAACGTCGTCGGACCGGGAGGTCCGGCTGCGCCGCCGGGGGCGCAGGGCGCCGGCGGCACGGGCGAGCAGACCGGGACGGTCCGCGGCGGACGGTTCGGTCTGAGCGGTGCCGGAGTCGGATCGGTTGCTTCCGCCGTCACCGGCACCGGAGGTGGCTGCGGCGGAGTCGATGCTGCTCGACGGGGTGTCGGGCGTCTCGAAGTCGTTACGTGAAGTGGTCACTTGGCCCCTTGGGGACTACGGGATGCGACCTCCTGGACGAGGGTGCGGCGCAGCATCGTCGAGGAGGTGGTGGGTGTGTAGGGCAGGTAGATCACCGAGGCCCCGACCTCGGCCATCTCGGCCTCCAGACGGCGGCCCTTGTCGGTGCCCTCCCAGTCGGTGCCCTTGAACAGCACGTCGAAGGGGGAGCGCTTCCAGGCCAGGCGCTTGTCCTGGTCATAGTCGGGGACCACGGAGTCCACCATGCGCAGGGCGGCCACCATGGCCATGCGCTCGGCCAGGGGCACGATGGGGCCGCGCCCCTTCATCCGCTCCAGCGACTCGTCGGTGGCGACCCCCGCGATGAGGTGGTCGCAGCGCTTGGCCGCCTCGGTGAGGATGTTGAGGTGCCCCACGTGCAGCATGTCGAAGCCGCCGGGGACGTAGCCGGTAATCATCAGTAGGCTCCCTTTCCGCCGATGACCGCGCGCAGCGTTCCGGCGAAGATCTTCGCGTCCAGGGCTCCGCCCCGGTTCTCCACGTAGTGACGGTCCAGGGCCACGGTCGAGGCCCAGGACAGGTCCGAGCGTCCGGAGATCTGCCACAGGCCGGTCAGCCCGGGCTTGACCAGGAGACGACGCAGCGCCTCGGCGTCGTACTTGGCGACCTCGACGGGAAGTGCGGGGCGGGGCCCCACCAGGCTCATGTCCCCGCGCACGACGTTGATGAGCTGGGGGAGCTCGTCGATCGACAGGCGGCGGATCCAGCGGCCCACGCGGGTGATGCGCGGGTCCTGACGGTCCTTGAACATGACCTCGTTGCCGGCGTCGCCGCCGGCCTTGACCACCGAGGCGCGGCGCGCGTCGGAGTCGATGTACATGGAGCGGAACTTCCACATGGTGAAGGGCTTGCCGTCCTGGCCCACGCGGGTCTGGGTGTAGAAGACCGGGCCGGGGGAGTCGAGGCGGATGGCGAGCGCGGTGGCCGCCAGCAGCGGCGAGATGAGGGCCAGCCCGATGGCGCCGGCGAGGCGGTCGAACAGGGCCTTGCCCGCGGCGCGGGTGCGGCGGGTCTTGACGGCGATGAGACCGGTCCAGCCGTGCGTGACGGTCAGGGCCCGCATGCGCCCGGGCACGACGTCCTGCAGCCCGGGGGCGACGACGAGGCGCACCTGGGTGCCCTCCAGGCCGCGCATGAGGGTGACCAGGTCCTCGGGGATGACCGAGCCGACCGTCATGACGGCGTCGATGCGCTCGGCGTGCAGGGTCTGGGCGATGTGCTGGGGGCTGCGCACGGGCTCAGCCGAGTGGAAGGCGCGGTCCTGCCCGGAGGACAGGTAGCCCACGATGAGGAAGCCGTCCATGGGGTGGCGGCGCAGCTGGGTGAGCATGGGCTGGGAGCCCGAGCCCATGACGATGAGGGTGCGACGCAGGGCGTGCCCCTCGAGGCGGCGGCGACGCAGCCACCCGGCCTCGATGGAACGTCCGGTGACGGCCAGGAGGAGCTGGGCCGCCAGAGTGGCCAGCAGGGTGGTCCGGGCGACTCCGGACAGGTCGGCCAGCAGCAGGGCCACCGGGACGCTCACGGCGGCCGCGGCGACGAAGCGGCCCGTACCGGGGCCGGCCTGCTCGACGGCGTCGATACCGAGCGCTCCCAGGAACCAGGCGATGAGCACCATCGTGATGCCCACGGTGGTCGCGGACCAGACCAGTGGCAGGTGGCCGCCCAGGAGGGCGAGCCAGAAGGGGACGGCGACGGCGAAGAGGTCGGACAGGACGAGCCAGATGACGAGGTCATGGCGCGTGCGTGCCCAAGGACTGCGCGGAGCGGTGGGGGAGGTGGCGTCGGCTGCTGCTGTCGAGGGACGCCGGTGCTGCTCGCGCTGGGGCAGTGTCAGGGTCGAACTAGACAAGGTGGACTCCGCAGGGATGATCGTGGGTGGGCAATAACTGGTCGGCTAGTGCTGACGGGACGTCGTGAACAGCAGCGTTTTAGAATGCTACTAAGTCTTGCGGACGTTATTTGTGGGAAGTGGCCAAGATCGCAGGGGCAAGATGAGGAGTCGAGAGGTTTCTGAGATGTCTGTATGTTACAGGTGCGCAACGATATGGAGGTGTCAATGCACCTCTGAGGGACCTTTCAGAGTTCTTCCAGCAGGCGGCGTTGTTGCAGGTCAGGGCCGGTTTGCTGGGGTTGTGCCAAGGGGGGTGGGTGGGGGGCCGTCTATGTCACAAGACGATAAACAAAAGATACCAGGTCGCCGGTCTTGATGCGTCTACTCTCGTGCCTGTCTTCGGGTGTCTTTCCGATGCCGGATTGTGACCTTCCTACAACATCAGGAGTGCTACGTGACCCAGTCGAGTTCTTCGGCACCCCGGTCGGCTTCCGGGCCGGCCGAGGCGCAGTCGGCGGACGGCGCTGCCCCGACGGGTGCCGCTGAGTGTGGGGGACCTGCCGATAGTTCAGTCGCCGCAAGCGTCTCGGCGGTTGAGGTGAGTGATGGAGCGGCCGCGTCCCAGGGCTCTCGACGTTCTCCGCTGCGGAGGCTCGGCGGGGTCCTCAGGCGGGGGTCGTCGTCAGGCGCCAGCTGGTCGTCTGTGGGAACCACAGCCGTGGCCAAAGTGGTGGTCATGGGGGTGTCCGGCGTCTTCGGGCTGGTCAACACCAGCCTCATCATCAGGCACTTCGGGGCCGACGCCTTCGCCCAGTACAACCTGCTGGCCACCTTCCCCACCCTCATGCCCTTCACCGACCTGGGCATCGGCGCGGTCATCCTCAACACGGTGGCGAGCTCGAACGACCCGGCCCACGACTCGACCGTGCGGCGCACGATCACCACCGCCGTCCGGGTGCTGCTCGGCTCCGCCCTGGTCATCAGCACCGTCGGCGTCGTCATCCTGCTGCTGGGCGCCTGGCCCGGGCTGCTGGGGGGCAAGCTCATGGAGGGCGGCGGACTCACCGCCACCGTCTGCCTCATCATCTACGCCGCGGCCCTGCCACTGTCCGTGGGGCAGCGGGTCATCATCGGGCTGGGGCGCTCGGCCACGCAGGTCATCAGTCAGGGGGTCGTCTCGCCGGCCATGTCCTGCTTCCTGCTGCTGGCCATCGTCACCGGGCTGGGGCGCGGCAACGCCGTGTCCATCTACTCCTACATCGCCAACGCCCTGGTGTCGGTCATCTGCATCGTCGTCGCCTGGCGCGCCACCCGCCCCCTGTTCAGGGAGGCCCTCAAGGATGTGCCGCGGCTGCGCAGCGTGCGCGGCGTGCGCATCGTCAACACCGCGGGCCCCCAGCTGCTGCAGTCCCTGGCCATCCCGATCGCCTTCCAGACCGACCGCCTCCTCCTGTCCCACCTGGGGCAGTCTCAGGCCCTGGCCGAGTACAACCTGGCCAACAACCTGTTCAACATGCTCACCCAGACCGTCATGGCGGCCGGCGTCGCCATGTGGCCCATGTTCGCCAGGGCCCGGGCCGACAAGCGCATCGAGAGCCCCTTCAAGCCGGCCATCGCCTTCAGTGGGGGCGGCTTCCTCCTGGCTCTTGTCCTCGTCGCCATCACGCCCTGGGCCGCTCGGGTCATGTCTGGAGGAGAGGTCGTTCTGCCCTCTGTGCTCGTGTGGGCCTTCGCCGCCTACGTCGCCGTCGAGGCCGGCAAGCAGCCGCTGGGCATGTACATGACCGACCCGCGCGGCCTGCAGTTCCAGGTCATTCCGGTGCTCATCCTGGTGCCGATGAATCTCGCCATCTCCTGGGTCCTCATTGGGCCCTTCGACGCCGCCGGGCCTATCCTGGGCTCGGTGATCTCGGTGGTCCTGTGCCAGATCCTCCCGTATGCCTGGTGGGTGCGCCGGGACGTGGCCAGGCGTCGTCGAGAGCTGGCCCAGCAGTGAGCCCCTCCTCGTCGGCCGTCGGTGCTGAGCCGGCTCGCGCAGCCCGGGAGCCGACGCCGCGCCCCCACGCCCGACCGCTGCCCCGCGTCCCCCGACTCCCTCATCTCGCCGTTCCTCATCTGTCCAACACCCGGCCCGGTTCCTCGGGCCCCGCTCAAGGAGAAGCCTCATGAGCTCCCCTGCTGGTTCCCCCACCATCGCCGAGAACATCAGGGCCCTGTCCCGGGCTCAGAAGTCCAAGGCCGGTGCCCCCCTCTACTCCCGCATCATCAACCGCCCCGCGGGCCGGGTCCTGGCCGCGATCGCCCACCGGCTGGGCGCGACCCCTGACCAGGTGACGGTCCTGTCGGCACTGTGCACCTACAGCGGCATCGCGCTCATCGCCCTGTGGCGTCCCACAGTCGTGTCCGCCGTGGCGACCTCCCTGCTGCTCATGTTCGGCTACGCCCTCGACGCCGCTGACGGACAGCTGGCGAGATTGCGTCACGGTGGTTCCAAAGCCGGTGAATGGCTCGATCACGTCGCCGACGTCATTAAGCTCTCGACAATTCATGGGGCCATTGCGATCTCGCTGTTCCGTTTTGCAGAACTACCTCCCTCGGTTCTGCTTATTCCGCTGGCTTTCGGAGCGGTTCAGAATATTCACTTCTTCAGCTACATCCTGACGTATCAGCTGCGTTATCACGGTGGGACGCCTTTGGCTAAGGATGAATCCCGGCCGGGCATTCTCAAGTCGGTTCTGTCGGCCCCCACGGACTACGGGCTCATGTGCTTCGTGCTCATGACCCGCTTCGCGCCCACGGTCTTCCTGTGGGTGTACGGCATCATGCTCCTGGGCTACGCGGGCTACGTGGCGCTGGCTCTGCCCAAGTGGTACCGCGACCTGCGCAACGACCTCCAGTAGGCCCTCGTCGTCGGCCCTCATCGGGCCTGGGGAGGCCGACCCGTGACGGGCTGCGGCGAACCGATCACCGGCACTCCCGCTGAGATCTCCATCTATTCCCCCCTCATATCTGTTAAGGAATCTTATGGCTCTGCTAACCGGGCGCAAGGCGCTACTGGTCTATACGGGACGCAAGGACGGGTTGGGCAACCGTGTGCGTGCGCTGCTGTCCGCCCAGGAGCTCGCCCGGGTCGAGGACCGCGACCTCTACTACGTGTGGAGCACCGACGAGTACTTCGGCCCCCGGATGGATGAGCTCTGGCGATTCGAAGGGGGCAGTGCCGTATCGCGCCTGACCTCCCGGGCGCTCCTGCCCGTGGCCCGGTACCGTCAGCCCAAGGGGGTCCGGATCACCTCCGATCTGCGCCGCCGCCACCTGTGGCAGATCCACTCCCACGGCCTGCCCGTCACCTGGGAGGACCCGGCCTGGAAGGGGGGCGCCGCGGAGGGGACGGCGCCCGCCGGGCCGCGCCCCTGGACCGAGCGGCTGCGCGAGCTCACCCCGGTTGACGAGATCGCCGATGAGGTCCGCTCCCTCTACGACGCCCACCTGCGGGGACGCCCCTACGTCGGCATCCAGGTGCGCACCCACGCGGTCTCCCACGCCAAGACCATCGAGTCCTCACCGGTGGAGTGGTTCGCCAACCGGATGCGCCAGATCCGCGCCGACCACCCCGACGTCCCCTTCTTCCTGTCCTGCGACACTCCCGAGGCCCAGGAGCAGCTGGCCGGGGAGTTCGACGGCTGCGTCTTCCTGACAGACAAAGGTGGTTACAACACCGTCAAAGGCGTGCGCTCGGGCCTGGTCGACCTCTACCTGCTGGCCAGCTCCCAGCACCTCATCGGGGCCTCCTTCTCCAGCTTCGTGGAGATGGCCGTCTTCCTGTGCAACGGCGTCGTCCCCTTCGAACGGCCCGACCAGCCCCTCGACGGCGAGTTCAGCCTTTCCCTGGGGCTGGCCGAGGACCCGCTGCGCCCCGCCCTGCGCTGACGCCGCCCCGCACCTCGATCAGCCGGCGGGACGCCTGCCGGCGGGGTCGGGCGGGAGGGGTGCTCCCGCCCGACCCGGTGGAGCGGGGGCCTCAGTGCCTGACGAGCTCGTCGATGATCCGCGTCATCGTGGCGCGGTACCCGGCCACGGAGAACCGCTCGGCAGCCTCGCGCTCGCCCTGCTGGGCCAGTCGACCGGCCAGC
>ERZ772920.559-NODE-559-length-20874-cov-5.822374_pt1 | contig 20874 bp, 18 predicted proteins | sample MGYA00511469_ERZ772920 | MGnify/ENA primary metagenome ERZ772920 (study PRJEB29015, sample SAMEA2738069) | human oral metagenome | biome: human oral; feature: human-associated habitat; material: saliva | place: China | collected 2216 ... | reverse complement strand
TTGTACCATATACTTCTAAACTTTCTAAATCAGGATTATTCGATATGTCAAGCTCTTCAAGCGGTCCAGAAACATACTTAAAAAAAGTGAGTTTCTTCAACTTACTTAAGTCCAGTTTCTTTACATCGCTGTAGTAAAACGATAAGTAGTCAAGTTTTTTATTACTAGAAAACTCGATACTATGAAGAGGGCCATTGAAATAGCTAAAAAGAGAAAGGTTTTTTAGGGATTTTAAATTCATATTATCTACAGATGTATCCCTTAAAGTAATCGATTCACAGTTTTTGTTAAAAACGATTTTCTCTAAGGCTGTTGCGTTATCAATAAATATATCTTTAAGTTTTTCATTTCTACTAAAATCAAGAGTTTTAAGCTTTGATTCTTTCACTTCATAAGGTATATCTAGTTTGAATTTTTCTAACTCAGATACCTTGCTGACATCTAGGGATTCAATTTTTGAAAAATATGCATCACTAATATAGATATTATTTATAACTTTATCTACAACTTTTTCTGGAATAATAACATTTGGACCAGTTTTATCCAAATTTATTTTCGTGAGACAGTTATTTTCATCTATATTAAACTTTTCCTCGTCTTTATTAATTAAATCACAGCTACTTAGTGCTACCATTAGGGCACAAGATAGCATAACTATAGTCACTGCTAAATACTTCTTCATTTGTTCACCATATTTATTTTAACTCTATATTCAATCTGATTTTTTAATCGACGGAAACAGTATTATTCAAAATCAATTAATTATGCTAATTATCTTTACTCTTCTCTTCCAGCCTCTCTATATCCTCTTTAGTCCAATATTTTATCTCAGCATTAGTTTCCCCTATTATCTCGGTTCCTTCGTCAACTTCAATGAATTTTAACTTGGGGTTATTAGATACATCCAAAACTTTCACATTGGTGTTATATGTTCGCACGGCTCCAAGATTGGGATTATTTGATATATCAAGTTCTTCGAGAGGAACCCCATAAAATATAATGCTTTTGAGTTTTTTCAGTTTTTTTATATCGACAGTCTTTATATTAGCGTTGTCTATCCACACTTGCTTGAGATTAGTATTATTGAAAAGATCAATACTTTCAAGCGGTCCATTGGAATAATCGAAATATTCGAGTTTTTTCATAGATTTTAAGTCAAGTTCTTTTACCGATGTGTTATATAGACCTATTGCCTCACAGTCTTCATTAAAAGTAATTTCTTCCAATGCTTTAGTTTTATTGACAGTTACATCTCTAAGCTTTTTATTTTTACTGAAATCAAGCCTTTTGAGCTTTGAGTAATTACTATCATACAAAAGATTTAACTTGAAAAACTCCAACTCAGATACATTACTTACATCTATCGAATTAATTTTTGAATAATATGAATCATAAAGATAGATGTTCCGTATGACATTATCACCAACCTTTTCAGGAACAACAATATCAGGACCGGTTTTTTCTATGTCTATCATCTTAAGACGGTTGTCCTCATCTACATAGAACCTGTCATTATCCGTAGTAATTAAATTACAACCGCCTAGTATTATCATTAGGACACAAGACAATATGGTTGCAGTCACTGGTAAATACTTACTCTTCATTTGCTCCTCCGCGTTGTTTTAACTCTATGTTCAACTTGATTTTGCAATTTGCGGAAACAGTACTATTTAAAGTCAATTAATTATGCTAATTATCTTTACGATTCTCTTCCCACCTCTCTATGTCTTCTTTGGTCCAATATTTTATCTCGGCATTAGTTTCACCTATTATCTCGGTTCCTTCATCAACTTCAATTCTTTCTAACTTATGGTTATTAGATACATCCAAAACTTTCAGATTGGTGTTATATGTTCGCACGGCTCCAAGATTGGGATTATTTGATATATCAAGTTCTTCGAGAGGAACCCCATAAAATATAATGCTTTTGAGTTTTTTCAGTTTTTTTATATCGACAGTCTTTATATTAGCGTTGTCTATCCACACTTGCTTGAGATTAGTATTATTGAAAAGATCAATACTTTCAAGCGGTCCATTGGAATAATCGAAATATTCGAGTTTTTTCATAGATTTTAAATCAAGTTCTTTTACAGATGTGTTATATAGACCTATTGACTTACAGTCTTCATTAAAAGCAATTTCTTCCAATGCTTTAGTTTTATTGACAGTTACATGTCTAAGCTTTTTATTTTTCCTGAAATCAAGCCTTTTGAGCTTTGAATAACTGCCGCCCCCCCAAAGTTCTAATGTGAAATATTCTAACTCGGATACATTGCTGACGTCTATCGAATCAATCTTTGAAAAATATGAGTCTTCAAGATAGATTATACGTATGACCTTATCCCCCACTTTTTCCGGAACAACAATATCGGGACCGGTTTTTTTTATATCTATCATTCTAAGACGGTTGTCATTATCTACAAAGAACCTATCCTCATCCGTAGTAATTAAATCACAGCTGCTTAGTACTACCATTAGGACACAAGATAGCATAACTATAGTCACCGATAAAAATTTACTCTTCATTTTCCCCTCCATATTATTTTATTTCTCCCGAGTTAAGGTTCTTATACAAATCTTCTAGTCTATCTAAATCTTTACATTCATCTTTATTATATACATATGGCTTAGCATCTATTTTCTTAGAAAGAGCTAAAATCCTATTATTCACATCCTCCGGGTTATTGCAAACATCACCCAGTCCTATCGGATCCATTTTATAGTGTTCAAATATATTATTATAAAACTCAATCCTTCTCATCGTCTCACTTGTCGGATACATTTCATAAATAAGGGTTCCTTCCTTTGTTCCAGGCTTTGCTATTGAAGCTCTCACTTTTAGTCTGTTTGTCATAGTTGCTATTCCTTCGGAATTGATACCGAAATCTTCATTTTTACCTGGTGAACTTACTATCTCAACCCCTAAATTAGTTAATTCCCAGACAACCTGCTCTCCTACTGTCATCTCAGGGAATGCAATGGTTACACCGATATTCACTGCCGATTTACATATATCCATTGTGTAATCTGCACCGTCCTTTCGCATCAGATTCTTTAAGTATTCATTCTTTGCATATCCCAGTTTATCTGCGTTTCCTGTGTGTTCTGTATATACTGTGTTTGTCGTATACGACTCTGTGAATATTACAGCTTGTGCATGATTGGATTCTGGTCTTTTATACTTCAAATATTCATATTTATAATGATAATGACCGCCCTTCAGTGAAAAAGTCCCTTTCTCCACCATTAAATCTCTGGTAAGTGCTGTCTTCATTATTGTGCACTTTTCTAGAATGCTTGAATCTACAAGTTCAGCGCTTGTCATGGAATACATCTTCATTACAAGACCAATATATGTCCCCAGATCGTATGCACCGTCTTTTAACTCAACGACACCATCTTTTGTCATCCTATATGCATGCTTAATCACCTTATTCATATCCTCAGGCTTTGCCTTAAGGATTAGGAATTTTACATATTCTTGGTACGCTTTAAATTCTGCTGGTGTCATTTCAGCAATAGTTAAATTGGAAAACTTTTCTACGAAATCTTCGTTAAGCCTTCCCTTGGTCAGCATTTCTTTATTGTATTTGTCAAACAACTGCTTTTCCATATCAGCAGCCCATACAGGTAACTCTTGGAACCTAAATCCGTTTTTTCCCGATCCTTTAAGTTCTGCAATGCACCTACCTATCTTTGTCATAGCAGCTTTTTCCGCTAAAAACAGTTCATTTGTTTTTCTTTCTATCTCATCAATCTTTTCTAACTTCCTATTCATTATAGCGATAATCTTTTCTGCCCTTGTCTTTATATAAGCATTTCTATTAATCTGCAATCCGCAATAACTAGCAAGAATAGGACAAAGTTCAAGTTGCATCTGCTTATGCCTATATTCTTCAATTCTCTTAGCACATCTTGCCTTTATTCCTTCTTGCTCATATATAATGCTGTTAATGATGTCTTCATTGAGCTTCTCATCTCCTACACTCATTATCATGGTATCGCAAGCCTTGGATATGTTCTCAGCAGTAATTATAAACATATCCATCAGTGTTTCATAGCAATATAGTTGGTTTAATACCGCCTTCCCCGTCATGCCCTTTAGTTTAGGCGATCCAAAGGAATATCTGGCAATGATAGACTTTGCTTTCTTGTAATGAGAACTATATTCATCGACATTACTTTTTATTTCGTTCATGCTCGTTCGAATTGAATGTGGATTAACAATTCTTCCCATTGTCATTTTCTCCTTCTCTTTCCCCTATTTTCTTACGCAGCTGTTTTATTTCACCGCTTAGCGAATCCATTAACTTTTCATGACCTTGTTTTTCGACAATAAGTAGTTCACGCTGCTCACTTAGGATACCTCTTAAGCTATTATCAGAATACAAATAATCAATTTGTCCCTCTACTTCGTAAATATCCTTTCTTCTTTCAAATTCTTCCTCAAAATAGTCCGCATCCAATTTTTTATGAATACTTTTCAAAATTTCCAAAATTTGATTGTCATACTTATCTCTATAACCCATCATTTTTCTCCATTTAATCTGTCCACGAATCAAGATTACTTCTTGCTGAAAAGCTGTGCTACTTTATCATCAAAGTCATTAAATGCATTATATGAACGTTCAATTTTCTCTGTATCATTTTTTAACGCCATATTCATATCTTTTATCACATTAACGCAAACATCATAACACTCCGTGCTATTCGTATTTCCTGCTATCGTAGTTTCCGTATCTTTTTCGGCAAGCTCCTTTATATCCATTTTTGCGGAAGAAACATCATTTTTGAGGTTTATAATTAATGCGCTTTCAATTACTATTTCTTTACTACCCATACGCTCTCCTTTACATAAGCGGAATTTTAACCATTGTTACAACACCGTTTTCATACATATATGCCATTCCACGTTCTTTTCCCAGTTCGTTTTTCCTGATATTGAAAATTTGTTGGGATTGTGGATCTCCTAACACAACCCCGCTTTGCGAATTATCTCTCAACGCCTTTGATACTACGTCAAATCCCTTGAGTTTATTCGATGCTGAGGATGCGAATATCTGTATTTGCGTTACAATTCCTCGTCTAAGAAGCATACCATACTTAGTTCCATCATTTCCAAGTGCTTCAACAAAAGCATCTACATCTTCAATTATAAGTGATAATGGCTCAAGAGACATATAAAAATCTTTCATCTTTAAATCACCGGTATATTTGTCATATGATTCTTCTCTGATTTTTATTAATTCTTCAAATTCTGATATAAAATCTTCAATTCCACCTGAAGGATCCGCATATATTACATTCTTATGTTTCTCATAATCATCCATGTCTCTTGTTCTTGAATCAAATAAGAAAATCCTGCCGTCACCCAGCTGTGATAGAATAACTCTTATGGCATTCGTCTTACCTGATTGAGGAACTCCCAAAATAAGATGTATCTGAGATTTATAATCGAGATAGTACGGCATTACTTTCTCACTGTCGAGTCCTATTGCAATTCTCCTATCCCCATCTTTCTTGTCATATATAATATTTTCAAGTCGTACCTCATCAGGCAAAATTGAGATACGTTTTGCTTCTATACCATCATTGGACTCCTTGATCATCTCTATCAGCCTTTGCAACTCAATAGTATATTCTATATTGCTATTGCACTCACAAGGCATATATTCCTGCATCAGATATACATTATCTCTGCTCACAAGCGCTCTTCCTTTAATATCAGATAATTTGTAATCACTTCGTCCTATAAGGGAAGTCACTTCACTTGAGTCAGACATGAAATTGCAAATCCTCGCACCAAAATTATTCAGCACGGCATACTTCATCGCATTTGCTCTTGTTGCAGTTACAAGTGTATATATTCCTAAGCCAACCCCATCTCTCGTAAGCTGCGTAAAGAAATTCTCAAGCTCATAATCAATCTCCTTGACTACATCATAATTATCAACTATTACAAGTATTGCAGGAAGCGTTTCGTAAAGTGCAGCATTGTACATTTCAAGAGATGTCGCATTAGCCCTCGCGAACTTCCGCTTTCTTTCCGATATTTCAGCTGTCAGCAAATTTCGCAACTTCCTGAATTTCTCTTCATCATCAAATGAAATGTAATCGGCTACCTGTGGAAGTTCTTTAAGCCTGAATAAAGCTGAGTTCCCGAAATCGATTATATACATATTGAGTGCTGCCGGAGAGTTATTCGATGCAAGCGACAAAATTGCATTAGTTGCAGCAGTTGACTTTCCGACCTTTGATGTCCCGAATATCGCCATATTTCCTGCTTTTGAAAAATCATGGAAATATATCTCCTGTAGCTGCCTGTCAGGCATGTCGATTATTCCGACGGCATAAGACATATCTGGCACTTCACAGGTAACACCTTTACGAATTTCCGGATTTACTATCTGCTCAGGCAACGGAGGAAACCACGGCTTAGCGACAGCCTTGCACGGTGTATCCTCATATATATTCTTAATATGCTTTACAACTGCATCAAGCTGTGTCAATTTATTAGTGTCATTTGACTCACCGGCACTAAGATCCTCATTTATGAGCATCCCCTGACCGAGCTCATTCAGTACAAAAATTCTATCATCGACTTCGTTCTTCTCCGCGTCCCTGCTGTATACACCTCCACTATATGCTGACTGGAAAAGTTCATATATCTCATTGTTTCCTACCTGAAGATATGCGCGACCCGGCTGAGTGATATTGGCCGCATCACCACTGCGTAAAAGTTCTCGGCTGTCAGCCTCGTTCTGTACCTTTAGACAGAGCTTAAATCTGGAGTTACTCCAGATCTGATCGTCCACTATGCCTGACGGCTTTTGCGTAGCAAGAATTAGGTGCACTCCGAGACTTCGGCCAACTCTTGCTGTCGATACAAGTTCTGCCATAAATTCCGGTTGCTCCTTCTTTAGCTCCGCAAACTCATCGGATATTATAAATAAATGAGGCATCGGTTCTGTTGCCTGCCCTGCCCTAAATTTTTCCGAATATTTGTTTATGCTGTTCACACCGTTTTGATTGAAGACATCCTGGCGCCTCTTAAGCTCACTCTTGATCGAAGCAAGAGCTCTCATACTTTCTGTTCCGTCAAGATTTGTAATCGTTCCAAGAAGATGTGGCAGTTCCTTGAACAAATTCGCCATTCCACCGCCTTTGTAGTCTATCAGAAGAAACCCTACATCGTACGGATGAAAATTACAAGCAAGGGAAAGTATATATGACTGCAATATCTCTGACTTTCCCGAACCTGTCGTTCCTGCGACAAGACCATGAGGTCCGTGAGCTTTTTCATGAAGATCAAGGTTTACTATGTCGCCTTTACCTCGGACTCCAAGCGGAACAGATAGTGACTTGTGTGTTGCATTTCTATTCCACAGCTCCTTGATATGAATTTCTTCTGGTGATTTCACTCCGTATAGGTCAAGAAAGGATATGTTCTCCGGAATCTGCGTAGTTACTCCCTTATTATGAATAATCGGGTTTAAGCGTCTTGCAAATGTCTCGTAGTTAATCTCATCAACATCAAATTTGAGTTTCTTGTTTGCAAGATTTCCCTCAGTCATGAGGATACTTCCCTCATCTTTTGCTTCAATATTAAGAACCGTCTTTACGTTCTCAGGTAAATTGTTCTCAATTTGGGTCATATATATCAGTGAAAATCCCAGTTCAACACCCTCCTCATTAAGGTGCTCCATTATATTGTGATTTATTATAAGTTTAGACTCATCAATCAAGAACACATAATGGGGAATGTATCTTGTTTCTTTTTTCGACTCATCTCGTGTTATGCTCCTTGCCTTTAATTCTCTTGTTATATGACCGAGAACCTGATCACGTTGATTCTCGCCGGAAATTACGCCAGATACATTTATGTCCTTGATATCGGTATGTGGAAGCCAACGCATCCATTCATATTCATCTTTACTGTCCTCACCGATTATCGGTACAATGCAAACATCGTGATAACTATGAAAAAAAGCTATTTGAGTTACAATATTCCTTAATCTTGCCCTGCAGTAATCTGGTCTGCCTACTATCCCGAGATGAGATTTCTTTAGATCAACAACATAAGGGATATCCTTTACAATTTTAAAATTTCCGTATACTGCAAGCATCTCTTTATATAGATCATCACCTGCTCTTCCATATACTTCATCATCACATTCAATCTTAAAGTTTGGGGCACAAGGCGCAGTTCCAATGGATATACTTAGAAAATCATCATCATTGAAGTTTCTCTCATATATCCTGTTAGTATAGTGGCTGACCTCATCCTCGATTTCTTTGAGTGAAAGGTTTTGATATCTCCTCGCCTCCTTAAATTCTTCCGTTCTGTCATAAAGTTCCTTGCGTTTGGCAAGCAGGTATTCCTTATATGATGCTGTGTTTTCTCTGTTTTCAGCGATTTTGTTTTTCTTGTCATCAAGATACGTAATGGTTGTGACTATCATCGTTGCACCGGTTGCAGCAACCATAACAAGCATGAATAATCCTCGGTTCATGAACATACTCATAAGCACTGTGGCGATTATCATAACACAGCTGGGGAGTATCCTTTTTACAAGCTCTCCTTTTCTCTGTTTTTCACGTTTATCGGGAGTCTTAATTTGAACCTTTGCATATGGCTCGGTCTTGACGATTCTCGGTGAACGTTTATATATAGGATATTCATCAAACCTATCCGGTTTTTTTATATATGATACAAAATCGGTTTCAAATGTATTACCACATATTCCACATATTTCTAACCATCCTTCATGATAAATTATTTCGGTTGTGCCGATGAGGATCTTATCACCAGATACTAATTCAGCATTAACCTTCTTTATCCCATTAATAAAAATATAATCATCAGATTTAAGATTTTTACCAATAATTATTACATCTGGAGTCTTTGACATTAATCTGAGCATGCATGAATTATCATTGCCAATTTTAATTATTTCTCTTCCTAAGGTAGAAACCGCTTCATATCTTGTAGGTAGAAATAGCTGCGTCCTTCCCTCGGCATCTATTTTATAAGAGAAAACATCGACACTATCTTCATTTGAATGAATTAGATGTTCTGTATATTTATCATTTTCAAATAGTAAAATTCTATAGTCCATTGTTCCTTCCTATTTAAGTAACTTCGGTTCATCATCACTATTATTTTGAGGATGTGCATCTTCATTCGAAGCTGATTTTTCGTTAGATTTCCTCTCTATATCATTATCTTTTTTAATTGAATTACTATCATTTGTTAAGCCATACCGTTCTTCATTTACTGACTTAAGTAGTTTTTTTATTTTCTCGTCCAATGCATTTAATGTTTCTGTTTTCTTTGAACCTGTCATTGATGCATCCTTGCTCACCTGTGCTTTTCTCTGAGCAAGTGCAAAGATACGATGCTCATTATCGCCAAATTTTTGAGCGTAGTCATCCGCAGTAATATAGTCATGTCTTCCAATCATGACCCAATAGTTTAGATAATCTTTATTTGTTCTGTATTGGTCGATTGCCTTCAGCACATTCTCTTTCTGAGTTGACGTAAGTCCACTACTTTTTACTGCAGATACTGCCGCCATATATCTCGTAGAATTTGACATGTCAGTCTCATTGAGAGATTTCAAAGATTTTCCTACAGAACCGTAATCATTTGCGAAATACTGCTCAGTAGCTGTCATTATTCTATCATTTATTTTCCCTTTTATAAAATATTCATAGCCAAAAAGAAAAATGGAAATAACCATAATTATGCACACTATGGGTAGTAATCTTTTATTTCTTATTATGTCATTTTTTTTAATCACGACAAAATTCTCGTTCTCATATTCACGTTCATTCTCTATGGCTTCGAGAATTATCTCACGCACTTCGGATGCAGATTTTGCCATAAACACTTTGTATAATATATCGCTTTGTAAAAATAAATCTGCACCACCTCTTAAAAAGTCTTCATACGAATGTTCAATGTCAAGTGTTGTACCTATCAATGCTTTATACTCATCAAGGAAATTATTATCCTTTATAGAGAATGTTCGATCTATAACATTCGGTCTAAAAGCCGCATCAATAAGAACGTTATTTGGATTTAAAGAAAACGAATATATAGGCGTGAGTTCTTCAAGCTCACCAGCTGCCAAAATAAAACCATATTTATCAATAAGACGCGCATTCCGTACACTGTCAAAAGTCTGAAAGTTTTCTGCGTCATACGTGAATATATAGTAGTCATCGTCCGATGATATATTGCAATTAACTAGTCTTTTAGTTTTTATTACAAGTTGCTTTATTCCATCATCACCAACGGGATAATTAGTTTTTAAACACCTTATTTCAATTTTCTTTCTTTTTATCTTTTCATCCGAATTTATTTTTGAAGATTTTGAGACTTTACTTGTCTTTTTTCTATTCTTCATACTTCACCTATCTCCGTAATTTTATCTCCTGAAAAAATACCTTCTTCTTTGAATGTATTAAAAGTGCTTATAACACGCTCCTGTACAGTTGATCGCACAAACGACTTTGTTTTATATGGCAGATATCCATTTGTATTTAGTTCATTTATAACATCTGCTATAGTTCTATTTTCATCTGCTATCACACTTACTCTAATATCGCCTTGTTCTAAGGTTATGGTTATTCTCATATTTTTTCCTGTTCCATCTGATAACAACTGTTGACATAATACATGTCAAGATTATACATAATGCAATTTTTTTATATTTTTGGATAAAAAGATTATTTATTTCTTTGTTACTTTCGACTTCTACTCCTGTATCTACCTTATCGAATAAAGAAAACGATTTCAATGTATTGTTGACTTCTTTGTCATAATTTATTATTCCTTTCCATTCGCCGTTAAACAAGCCTGAAATAATTTGAACTTGCTCTTTTTCCTTGTTACTTTTGATTGTATGCATACTCACCATACTATCATTTGTAAATACCGCAAATCCATATTCGGCAAGTACATTTCCTTCCTTTTCGTTTTCTCCACTTATACTTTCTGGATTTATTATTAATTTGTTATCATTTGCATATATGCATGTAGGCATATATGAAATGAATATTAAAAAAATCAACACTATAAATAAAGCGATTTTGCATATATTGCTTTTACTCCGTAATCTATAAATTACAATCATCATATTCCTTTTATAACAAAAATTCTTCGACATCCAAAGACGCCGAAGAATAACTAATCTTATTTGAACTGTCCTGCGATATTTGAATCTAGCTCCTGTGCAGCAGCTAAAGTTTGCTCTATCTGCCTTGCAATTGTTTCTACGAGTTCCCTTGTCTGATTAAGACCTGGTTTAAGACCAGCAAACTGCTCTACATATGCATTAGCAGCAGCACCTTCCCAACTATCTGGTAAACTGTTTATTACGTTCTGGATCTCACCTATTAGGTTTTCAAGATTATTACCGTAATTTCTTAGGTTTAATGACGCTTGTGATAGTCCTTCAGCGTTAAGTCTGATTTGTGACATATTCCCCTCCATAAACTTAGTTAATTAACTGTATTTTTTTCAACCAGCTTCACGGGCTGGATTAAAAACTTCATTACATCACTGCTGACTCTTCCGTTTACCTTTGCATTTGATAGCATCCCCTCAAATGCACTCAGCCTTGATCTTGTATCTTTACTATTTGTCTCAACAGTATTTATAAAAGCAGTAACAGATTCACCAAGTGTATCGTGGTCTTTCAAATTAGTTTCGTTCAGAATTTTAACAGTATCAGATACGAACTTACTATTCAAAGAATATGCCTCATCGAGTTTTGTTCGGTTTTCTTCTTGTATTTTATTAAATCTGCTTGATGTATCTTGTGCATCTTTAATGAATGCGTTTCTCACATTATCAATTTTGCTCTTATATGTGTTTGACCCCACCGACTCATCCATAGCTGATTTAATAAATTCATTAGGTGCTAATCGTGAGGATTGTAGTCTAAGTTTTTCTTGATATCCCGCAACAGCATCTTGGATTGAATTCTCAATTGATTTTATATCCTCTTTAGTAGGTAGAACCTCATCAAATGATATTGTAGGTGATTTCCCTTTGATTTTTTCACTAATTGCATTTAAAGCTTCTTTTTTGACTTTAAGATCATTCTTAGCATTGTCTATATTATGCAACTGTATATCTGTTGGATTCTGACTAATTAAATACTCATCCACCATTTCTTGATATTTTGTAACGGATGCTTCATAATCATCTACACTCTTTTGATATACCGATAAATCATTTAGATATATATCATATCTAGTATTGAAATCAGCTATAGAATCAGCATATTTGGTAATCAGTCTTAACATTTCTTTGACCTTGGATACGCTATCATCTACTGCCTTAATATCAATATCTATATTAATTTCATCGCTTATACTTTTATGTGCGGATGCATATGCCGTCTTAAATAAGTCATCAATTTCGTCTGCATAATTATTCCCACTATTTTGGTATGCATCCGTGTTTTGCTCTTTAAATTCCGGCATTTCCATTGGAATCGTTGGTTCCTTAAACTCAACTCTATAATTTCCTTCTGCAACTTTTCTTGCTGCAGCTAGGTTATTCCCATCATTATTGAAAACTTCTTTTATATTGTACTGACCAAGTTCAACCTCATCCATTAAGGCATTAATATATGCATATGAGAGTTTATTATTGAATGAATTATACACATCATAGATTTGGAAATATATATCATCAAATTTCTCTTTTTTACTAATACTATACTCAAGATTTATTGTCTGAGGATTTTTATAGTTAATGCTCAGTATACTTGAAGACAGATTTCCAGGAAAGACTATAATACCAGCATAGGTTCCATTTTTAAGGCCTTCTTCTGCGTCTATACTTGAAACTAGCTTAAAAGTTTTTTCGTCGAGAGTTTTAACAAATTCCTCAGAATAGTTTATTATTTTACCTGAATATTCCACTCCAACATCTTGATTAACAATTGCTATTGTTTGTTTTCTTGATGATGAATCTTCTACATTAGATTTTTTTGTAACTTTATTATTAGAACAACCTGCAAAAGCTACTACAAAAACTATTATCATTGTTAATAATATGACTAAAACTTTCTTATTTATCGTATTATCCTGAAGCATATTATCTATTTATGCTGGCATATATTATATGCCAATTTCTCCTTATATTGTTTATAAATCTTGTTTTAAATATAGAATTAATATCCATTTTCACAACAATTATCATATACATTAAAATATCTGTCAAGATTTATTTATATGGGAATAAACATTTTTCTCCAAATAGCTTTAAACCAGTTGATAAACCCCTTTTATTCCCCCTACATTAAAACACCGAGTCAAAGTTACTAAACTCTGCTCGGTGGTTTGATTATCCTTGTAATTTATTTATCTCTTCTCTTGTCAACTTACGGTAGTGGCCTAGTGAAAGCCTTCCGATTTTGATGTCTCCTATAGCTATGCGCTGAAGTTCCTGAACCTGGTTTCCGACAGCTGCAAACATCTTTCTGACCTGTCTATTCTTGCCCTCGTGAATAGTAATATCCACGATAGTCGACTTAGGCAAATCCTTTACTATCTCAACTGAATCGGCTTTGACCTTAAATCCTCCGATATCCACTCCGTTTATCAGGCGGTGGCACTTTTGTTTTGATAGATATCCTGCAACATGTGCTCTATAGGTCTTGGGCAGCTCGTGTTTTGGATGCGCAAGCTTATAGGCAAACTCCCCGTCGTTTGTGAGAATTATCATGCCTGAAGTGTTGTAGTCAAGCCTTCCAACAGGAAAGAGCCTCTCCTCAAAATCCGTCACCAGTTCCATGACCGTAGCCCTTCCGAGCTCATCGCTCACAGTCGTAACGTATCCGATAGGCTTGTTCAGAAGAATATACACTTTTTTGTGTTCAGCATCGATGGGTTTACCATTTACTGTGACCTTATCACCCTCGCAAACCTCGTAGCCCGGGCTTGTCAAAACAGCTCCGTTGACCTTGACATTTCCGTTAGTAATAAGCTCATCAGCCTTACGCCTACTGCAGATTCCTGCCGATGCTATATACTTATTTATTCTCATCTCTCTCCCTCTTTGTAAAGGTTTGAACAAATTCGCTCTTAGCAAGCAGTCTATAGCTCGCTGATGGCAATTTCCTTCATTATCGCACACTCCATGCGTTTCTTAAAGAGCTCACAACCGAACTCGTAAACGCCTCTGATATCGCCGGAAGACTTAAAGCCATTAGCTGCACAGCCACCGCTACAATATAGCTTAGCCCAGCAATCACGGCAGTCCTCTCTAGCGTAGACATTGCACATTTTGAACTCATCCTTGATATCGTCCCTTTTGATTCCATCAAAGATATTGCCCATCAAATATTCAGGCTCACCAACAAACTGATGACACGGATAGAGGTCGCCCTGAGGCGTCACTGCAAAGTACTCTGTACCCGATCCGCAGCCCGAAATCCTCTTATATATGCAAGGTCCATGGTTCAAATCTATCATATAGTGATAGAAGGTAAAATCCTTGCCCTGCTTGTGCCTCTCAATCATTTCCTTAGCAAGCTTCTCATACTGCTCAAAAATCACAGGAAGGTCTTCATTACTAAGCGCAAACTCGCTATCAGGCTCACAGACAACTGGCTCAAGTGAAAGCTCATCAAATCCAAGGTCAAGCATCTGCTTGATATCCTCAGTGAAATCCGTGTTGTACTTTGTATAGGTTCCGCGAATGTAGTAGCCCTTGCCACCACGCGACTCAACGAGCTTCTGAAATTTAGGAACTATGACATCATAGCTACCCTTGCCGTCTGCGGTCGTTCTCTCACGGTCATGGATTTCCTTACGTCCATCTAGGCTCAAAACAACATTATGACATTCCTTATTGGCAAACTCGATAACCTCATCGTTTATGCCCATGCCATTAGTCGTAAGCGTAAACCTAAAGTTCTTGCCGTGCTCCTTCTCAATCGACCTTGCGTAAGCAACCGTGTCCTTAACTACATCAAAGTTAAGAAGCGGCTCCCCGCCAAAGAAATCGACCTCAAGATTGCGTCTTGAACCTGAGTTTTCTATCAAAAAGTCAATGGCTCTGCGAGCAATTTCCTTGCTCATCAAAGCGCTCTTTCCCTTAAATCTCCCCTGTCCTGCAAAGCAGTATGAACATGTCAAATCACATGTATGCGCAACATGAAGACATAGTGCCTTGATGTCTGTATGTCTGTTTTTTAGAACGCTTGCCTTAGGCTCGTAGATGTCCTCGGTAAATAGCTTACCCGCTTTCTTTAGTGAAACAACATCTTCATAGGTATCGACTACCTCAGCCTCTGTCACATCCTCAAGATGCCCGTAGTTCTTCATGATGTAATCGACAATCTCGTCCTTAGTTTTCTCACAAAAAAGACGGATGATGTCATAAGCAACATCATCCACCACATGTACTGCTCCGCTATAAACGTCGATTACAATATTGTAACCATTTAGCTTATACTGATGTACCATACTAGTTCTTCTTCTCGCACTCCTGGTTAGCTACACCACATGAAGTCTTGCAAGCTGACTGGCATGATGTCTGGCACTCACCACAGCCGCCGTCCTTTAGGCTGTCCTTAAGATCTCTTGTCTCTATAGTCTTGATTCTCTTCATTATCGTACCTCTTTCGTAAAAATCTGAATAAGTTCGCATGTAAATCACCTATCAAAAGGTAAAATTACACACTGATATATTATCTTTTTGGGCCTAACTTGTCAAGCTACATAAAGCTCTAGGTCCCATCTGAAACGTATTCCTACTTGTTTGGCTTGTAGCTGCTCTTTAGCCCTACAATCTTGTTAAATACCTTTTCATCATCCGTTGTTAGCTTGCTATCTGCGATGTAGTATCCATGTCTAAAGAACTGGAAGCGTTCTCCCGCCTTTGCATCTGCAAGCGCTGGCTCTGCGTAGGCAATCTTCTCTACCTTAGATGCTTCATTAGGAACTAGATTTCCGTTCTCATCTTCTATCAAAAGTTGATCGTACTCTCTAATTTTAATCTGAACAGCAGTCTTAGCATCAACGAAGTGGATTGTACCTTTAACCTTACGCTCTGTGAAGTCAAGTCCGCTTCTTGTTGCAGGATCATAGGTACAGTGAAGCTCTTTGATGCTTCCATCTTCGTTTTTGATAACTTCCTCGCACTTGATGAAGTATGCGCCTTTGAATCTTACCTCGTTACCCGGAAAGAGTCTGAAATACTTCTTTGCAGGAACCTCCATGAAGTCCTCTCCATCGACGTAGAGTTCATTTGAGAAAGGAATTTCTCTCATGCCCATTTCGGGCACATTCTTGTTGTTCTCAACCTCAACCATCTCTGTCTTGTCCTCAGGATAGTTTGTGATTACAACTTTGATAGGATTCTCAACTACGTTTCTGCTCTCAACCTTGTCCTGAAGGTCTTCTCTGACGCAGTGCTCAAGAAGTGATGATTCAACCGTGCTGTTTGCCTTGGCCACGCCTATTCTCTCACAGAAGTCTCTGATAGCCTCAGGAGTGTATCCCCTGCGTCTAAGTCCTGCAATAGTCGGCATGCGCGGATCATCCCAACCCTCTACAACGCCGTCGTCAACGAGTCCCTTGAGAAGTCTCTTGCTCATAACCGTTCCTGTTAGGTTAAGTCTTGCAAACTCAATCTGGCGAGGCGGATTTTCCCAAAAGCCAACTTCATCCAAAACCCAGTTGTATAGCGGTCTGTGGTCCTCAAACTCTAGCGAACAAAGGGAGTGTGTGATTCCTTCAATCGCATCCTCAACAGGGTGAGCAAAGTCGTACATCGGATAGATGCACCATTTATCACCTGTGTTATGATGGTGAGCATGTGCGATTCTGTAAATTACAGGGTCTCTCATGTTTATATTAGGAGAAGACATATCTATCTTTGCTCTTAGGACCTTTTCGCCATCGGCAAACTTGCCAGCTCTCATATCCTCAAACAAAGCGAGATTCTCCTCTACACTTCTGTTTCTGTATGGGCTTTCCTTACCAGGCTCCTTAAGTGTTCCTCTGTACTCTTTAATCTGCTCTGCAGTAAGGTCATCTACAAAGGCCTTTCCCTTTTTGATTAAGGCAACAGCAGCATCGTACATTGTCTCAAAATATGAAGACGCCCATAGCTGTTTCTCCCACTTAAAACCAAGCCACTTGATGTCCTCTTCGATTGCATCAACATACTCTACATCCTCCTTGACAGGGTTTGTATCGTCATATCTGAGATTGCACTTTCCATTGTACTTTAGCGCAGTTGTGAAGTTGACGCAAATTGCCTTAGCATGTCCGATGTGTAGATAGCCATTTGGCTCAGGCGGAAAACGAGTATATACCTCTTTGTATACTCCGTCCTCCAAGTCCTTGTCTATGAAATTATGTATAAAGTTATTTGAAATAGGTTCGCTCATCTTTGCCTCCTACCGTTTATTAGCACCTTGTAGTATATCATAAAATTTACTTATTTTAAACAAGTAGATGACAATTAGCCCAATGAAAAAGACGGAGTCGCACCTCCGTCTTTTTTGGGCGTGCAAAAGTGCATGCCGTTGGCTTTTATTACCTATATTATATCACAGTGCAATTCGATGTCAACTTTCCAAACTTCTGTATGGGAAATTCGCAAAGCCTGTATTTTTCAAATGAATTTAGGCTTTTCGCATAGTTCTACTTGACACGAGATTTACACCCGTTCCTAGAAAATCAGCTATGATAACCTGATTTACTGCAATCGGTGCCTGTACTTTGATAGTCTTTATATTCTCCATTGCCTCCTGCCACATATCTAGAGGCATTTCACCATCTGTTATGACTGGGATAACTCTGCTCAAAGCACCCTCTATTCTAACCGTTGATGTAAGGATTCGCATAGGTCTTATTACCTCTTGGCGCGCGTAATTTAGACCTTCCTTACAGCCATATCCCTGTACATCTTTGACCTCATCTCCCTCGAGCTGCACTGTTACATTGCAGCCCTTTGGACAATTGACACAAACTAATTCCTCTTGTCTCATTTCAATTCCTTTAGCTTTCTTTTATTTGAACTAGCAGATCCCCTTCGGCATCATCTAGCATGGTATTTGCAATAATTACTTGCTCCATCTCAGAAGGTATTAGGTGATCTTTATGGATTGACCTTATCACCTTGTCGCCCTTACTGATTTCTATTGTAACATCTTTCAAAGGTTTTCTTACTCTAAAGTAAAGAGTAACTGTCTTAGGCAAGTTTTCCTTGTGTAGCTTTGCTGGAACCACGTAGCCGATGAGGTTTCCTGCTTTGACACTGCTGTAATCACCGCCCGAACCGTTTAGGTATCTGAGTGCACCTAGCGCAGCTTCTCCTGCCTGCTTTGTTACAAAGTCTGCTAGGTCGTGAACGTGAAGTCCGTTTCCGCAGGCGAAGATTCCTGGCACTGACGTCATGTAGTTTTCGTCTACTATAGGGCCGCGAGTGCTCATGTCCATGTCTATTCCAGCTTCCTCTGCAAGGCTGTTTTCTGGAATCAGTCCTACGCTTAGCAGAAGTGTATCTACATCAAAATACATCTCGCTTCCTGGGATAGGATTTCTGTTTTCGTCAACCTTTGCTAGTTCAATTTTTTCTAGTCTATCTTCACCGTAAACATTGGTTACTGTATGTGAGAGATATAGCGGAATCCCAAAGTCATCAAGGCACTGCTTCATATTTCTTGGGAGTCCGTTGCTGTAAGGCATGAGCTCTGCCACGCCAAGCACCTTTGCTCCCTCAAGGCTCATTCTTCTCGCCATGATGAGTCCTATATCACCTGAGCCTAGGATGAACACGCTCTTTCCTACCATGTAGCCGTCTATGTTTAGATATCTCTGAGCCTGACCTGCTGTGTAGACTCCTGTCGGACGATCACCAGAAATAGCTAGAGCACCTCGGCTTCTTTCGTAGCAACCTACTGATAGGATGATGATGTCTGCCTGTAGTTTTTGATATCCCTCTTCTTGGTTTACGTACTCGATAATTCTATCGCTACTCATGTGCGTAACCATGGTGTTCAGTTTGACTTCGACACCGGCTTCAACTACCTGATCTTCGTATCTTTCCGCAAAACTTGGCCCGCTGAGCTGTTCCTTAAAAGTTGTTAGACCAAAGCCATTATGTATGCACTGGTTGAGAACGCCGCCGAGCTCTGCATCCTTTTCGATGAGAACTACATCCTTGAGACCTTCCTGCTTTAGCTTTGCTGCCGCAGCAAGACCGCCACAGCCTCCACCTATAACTACTGCCTGACAATGTCTCATACTAGCGATTCTCCCTTCCCAATATCTTTGATTTCTTTCTGTCAAGCACGACATCAACTGGCGAACAGTTTAGCTCTCGTGCTAAGATTTCAACGACCTTAGGTTCGCAGAATCCTCCTTGGCATTTACCCATTCCTGGGCGAACGCGCTTCTTTACACCTTTGACGCTACGCGCACCGCATACCGCATTTATAGCTGCAACGATTTCTCCCTCTGAAATCTGCTCGCAGCGACAGACTATATTTCCATACTGTGGGTTTTCTTTGATGACAGCATTCTTCTCTTCATCTGTGAGCTTTGCCATTACGATATCGCCCTTTCTTGTCATTACTGCATCAGGGTCTAGCTCAAGCTCAAGTCTATCTTTGATGTACTTATCAATTACATATTCTGTGATTCCCGGAGAACTTGCAAGGCCTGGTGATTCGATTGATGCAATATTGATGAAGTTAGGATTGTCTTCTCCTAGTGGCTCTATGATGAAGTCCTTTGATGTTGAACTTGGTCTTACGCCAGCAAAGGTACGAATCGCCTTGTTCAGCGGAACCTCTTTTAGGATTCTTGTAATATTATCTTTGATGTACTTTATTCCATCGTCGCTTGTTGCGATGCTAGTCTCGTCTATAGGCTCGCTGTTTGGACCAATCAAAGTATTTCCATAAACTGTAGGGACTGCAAGAACGCCCTTTCCCTTCTCCGTAGGTACTGGGAAAATGACATTGTGAGATATGTGCACATCCTTTTCTATTACAAAGTACTCCCCGCGTCTTGGTTTAATCTGAAAACCAACTTGGTCTGTTATCATCTTGCAGATTTCTTCTGCACCAGTACCTGAGGCATTGACAACTACTTTAGCACTAAATTCCTTGTCACCTGCTTTGACAGTATAGCCGCTTTCTGATTTTGATATGCTCTTAACCTCGTGGTTTAGGAAAAGCTCTGCGCCATTTCCTATTGCAACCTGCATGCAAGCGATTGCAACTTCCCATGGGTAGATTACTGCTGTCGTAGGGAAGGAAAGAACCTTCGTAATGTTATCGACTAGGTTAGGCTCGCGAAGCCTTGCCTCATCACCTGTCAAAAACTCATGCGGTATTTTCCTGCTCAAAGCCCTTCCTGCAAGGACATCAAGTTGCTTTTCCTCGTCGCTGCTACAAGCAACAACATAGGCACCCGTTGTTTTGATAAGGCAGTTTAGATCCTCACAAAGCTTAGGGTACATACGCGCGCCCCTAACATTTAGCTTGGCCTTTAGCGTTCCATCCTCTGGATCGTAGCCTGTATGAACTATCGCAGAATTTGCCATAGTCGCTCCATTGGCCACGTCGTTTTCCTTGTCGACCACCGCTATCTTAAGCTTGTAGCGAGAAAGCTCTCTAGCCAGCATTGTGCCACTTATTCCCGCGCCAATTATTAAAATATCAAAATTCATTTTGCCTCCGAATTATTTCTTATTATAGTAGGTTTCGGCTAGCTGCGTAAGCTCTGCAAACCTTGTATAGTATTTGCCTGGGCAAGCTGTTGGAATTATGTCTCTATGACCAATTATAGGCTTCTTTCCGTACATCTTCCAAAGATTTGCTATTAGTC
>ERZ772920.554-NODE-554-length-20949-cov-3.987078_pt1 | contig 20949 bp, 17 predicted proteins | sample MGYA00511469_ERZ772920 | MGnify/ENA primary metagenome ERZ772920 (study PRJEB29015, sample SAMEA2738069) | human oral metagenome | biome: human oral; feature: human-associated habitat; material: saliva | place: China | collected 2216 ... | reverse complement strand
GCTTAACGCAACAATTCATAAAGTAAATGAATGTGTCAGTGTTGAAGATCTTGGAAAGTGCGGTGAAATTTATCACAAAATGTTAGTGAATTTATTGGATAGCTAAAATGAAATTAACGCCAGAAATGCTTACAGGAAAGTCCCGTGAGCATTTAGTCAATTTACTCGCAACTCATTCATCAAATCATTTTTTGCAAACACAAGCTGTGCAAGCATTTCAAGGTTTGCAACAAAGTGCGGCAAAAAATGGCTTTAATTTACAGCCTGCGAGCAGTTTTCGTGATTTTGAACGCCAACAGCTTATTTGGAACAGCAAATTTAAGGGTGATAGAAAAGTTCATGATGATGCTGGTAAAGCATTAGAGTTGAGCCAATTAGATGACTGGCAAAAATGTCAGGCAATTTTACGTTGGTCTGCATTGCCAGGGGCTAGCCGTCATCATTGGGGAACGGAAGTAGATATTTTCGATCCTGATCTTTTGCCGCTGGGTCAATCTTTACAACTGGAGCCTTGGGAATATGAAAAAGGTGGCTATTTCTTTGAATTGAGTGAATTTCTTACCGAAAATTTACCGCACTTTGATTTTGCTTTGCCTTTTATGAATATGCAGTCCAATAAGAAAGTCGGGCGGGAGCCTTGGCATATCAGTTATTTCCCTATTGCGGAGCTTTATCAACAACAATTTGCTACAAACCACCTAACACAGGCGTGGGAAGCAGAAGAGATTGCAGGTAAAGAAACACTTATCGCCCACTTTGATACGCTTTTTAAAGATTATATTTTGTAATGACGATTCAATTGATTAACGAAAATGGCGATGAAAATGCCTTCCAAGTCATTTGTGAAAAATGGCAACTACGCCACGATCCAGATGCAATTTTAGCCCTTGTACAAACACCAGAATGCTTGGAATTACGCAAATTAGACGAACCTAAATTAGGGGCAATTGCGGTTGATTTTTTAGATGGCAAGATGGCACATCGCCGTAAGTTTGGCGGTGGACGAGGCGAAGCAGTAGCGAAAGCAGTCGGCATTAAAGGTAGCTACTTACCCACTGTAATTGATGCAACCGCAGGACTTGGACGTGACGCATTTGTATTGGCGGCAATTGGCTGTAAGGTGCTCCTCATCGAGCGTAATCCAGTAGTTTCTGCTTTGTTAGAAGATGGGCTAACGCGGGCTTATCAAGATCCTGAAATTGGCGAATTTATGCAATCAAGGATGGTTTTATTGCCATTTCATACCATTAGTGAATATGCTACTGCGAATGAAGCACCAGTTGATGTGGTCTATTTCGATCCGATGTTTCCACATAAACAAAAAAGTGCTTTGGTCAAAAAAGAGATGCGCGTATTCCAACATTTAGTGGGTGCGGATTTAGATTCGGATGATTTTTTCCAACCTGCAAAACAAGTGGCTCGCAAACGCGTGGTAGTCAAACGCCCTGATTATGCTCCATTTATTGCTGAACAAAAACCTGATTTTAGCCAAATGACCAAAAATCACCGATTTGATGTGTATTTGTCGCATTTGCTTCATATTTAAACGGAAAACTCAGCAAATGTAACAAAAATTTACAAAACTTTTAAAACTGAACTTGCCTAATTGATAGGAAAACGGGCTATTTTTCAGTAAAATTCAGCATAATATTTTTTTAATTTAAGGTTCAAAGAAAAGATGTCTCGACACTCTATGGCTCGCTCAAAAAGATCAAAAGGAATGAGCGTTTCCACCATATTATCGCTGGCTATCATTATTTTGTTAGCACTTGGACTAGGCTTATGGTTGATGAAAGAAAATGCACCAGCCCCTAACTCTCCGATTCCACAAATTGCACAACCCTTGCCGCAAGGCACAACCTTGCCTAGTCGCCCTGAGGAAGTGTATAGCTACATTCGCGATTTAGAAACCCGTGAAGTGATTACTGATCCAAACAAAGGGCAGCCAAAATCAGCTCAGCTTTCGAAAGAGCAACTGGCACAATTAGAAGAAAAACGTAAACAGGAAGAAGCAGCTCGCCTTGCAGCAGAACCCATTGAGCCAGAAGTCGCAAGAGAGCAACCAGCAGTACCATCCGATGCTGAAATCGCAGCTCAAAAAGCACGCGAGCAAAAACTTGCTGAAGAAAAACGTAAACAAGCAGAGTTAAAAAAACAGCAAGAATTAGCTACGAAAAAAGCGGAAGCAGAAAAAGCAAAAGCGAAAGTAGAGCCAACAAAAACAGAGCAAGCTAAAGTAATATCTGCAAAATCGGAAGAAAAACCGACCGCTTCTCAGCCCAAACCTGGTAGTTTTGGACTTCAATGCGGTGCATTCAAAAACAAAGCACAAGCCGAAAATATGCAAGCCCGCCTTGCTATGGCAGGTTTCAACGCCCGCATTGTTAGCGGGGCAGATTGGAACCGCGTATTTGTCGGTCCTGTCGGGAATCGTTCAGCAGCTACAACTGCCCAATCTAATGCAAGAAGTGTGGCAGAATGCGTGATTGTAGCGATGTAATAAAATCAATACTTGTAGATGTTTATAATACATCTACAAGCTCTAATCAGCCTTCCTTACAATTCAACCAAGCTGTTCGTTGCCCTTGATAGATTTTGTAGTAAGTGGAACCGTGTTGACGAGCTACAAGCTCAACTGAGCCCCCTTCAATTGGGTAATATGAACGATAAATAACCTCAAAACGCGTACCTCGAGCATTCAATTCCCTATTCTGAATATGATCGAACGGCACAGCTTTTCCACCATTTAGCTGAAAATAGATACCAAAATTTTCTTTTTTTCGACTCTCTCGTGAAAGTGGGAAATAGGTGGTCAGCGATGCCCGTTCACCTGTCATAACATTCTTACAAACATAGTAATAGCGTTTGTAATCTTTTAGATTATTCAATTCCGACTGTGTAATATCTTCTTTTAGGAACCTTGCTTGTGCAGATTTTTTGGGCTGTTGCTTGTTAGGCATTGTAGTACAAGCAAAGAGTGTGACCAACGTAATACCAACAAGGATCAATTTGGATTTTTTGAGCATAATTCTTCTTAGGAAAATAGAAAGGTAGCTATCATAGCGTAAATGAAGAAGAGTGAAAATAACGATCTTTTGTATTAAAAGGCACAAGTCTAGATGCTTGTGCCTTTAACATCTTAATAAAACTGCACTTCAAATGCTTTCTGAAGTTCTTCAACATTCTCCACTTTCTCAAACCCCTGTGGTGAAATCGCATCAGCGGCTTTTACTTTCGTGCCCAATGCCTGGCTGATGAAGACCAAACCTTGTTGCTCAATCACCGCGTTTTGATAGAACGCCAGAATATCATTTTTCGTCAGATTTTTCACCGCTTGCATCAACTTCTCTTTACGATCGAATTGTTGATTGCCTCGTGCATAATCAAAACTAAAGTTTTCAAATTCTTGTGAAAGCGACTCAGGCTTTCTTTCCAATTTATTTAATAAACTCTCTTTGAACTGATCAAATTCAGACTCACTTAAAGCGGTCAATTTTTGCAAACTTTCTGCAAAAAAGCGTTCATTATGTTGCATAATCCCTTTCGGGCTCGTATTTGGACTTTGCACCATAAAACGAATACCAGATGTTTTGCCTACTTTCGCTTGAGTTGCATACACCACATAGCCTAATTGTTTATTAGTGCGTAAATCATCAAAATACCAGCGAGAAATAATATCTTTCAGCAACATTGCTCGCACTTCTCCTGCCAACTCATCATAGCCTTTTGCCATATAAGCAATCGAGAGTGCATTATCTTCATTTGGCACAAATTTAATGGCATTTAATTTTTTTGTGCTTTGGTTAATATCTAAATAGCGATATTTAGCTAATTCACTATTATTATTTTTAGCTATTTTTTCTAACTCAGAAATAATATTTTTAACTTGATTATCAGTAAAATTACCTACAGATATAGCCCGCACGCTTGTGGCTTTTGATAATAATTTCTCTCGAATAGATTGAATATCTTTTAACGTAATTTTGTCGATCATCTCACGCTGTTTATCCTCTTCAAAATAAGGATAACTAGAGAAATTCACAAAGATTTCATTTGCTTGATTTAAACTATTCTCTTTACGTTTTCCATCTAAGGCTTCAATTAAACGCTGTTTCGCTTGCACTAAATATTTTTCATTTAATTCAAATTGGCTAAATTGTTGCATTTTATCTTGCATTAATTGAGCCAAATGCTGTGTATAACCTTCTGCCCGCAATGAAAAACCATTTTCGATTAACGATAAGCCAGCCTCCATCCCTGCTACAGAAGATTGGAAATCCACTTTTGCTTGAGCTAATTCATTCATATAACTCAAAATGGTCGCACTGATGCTTTCTTTTAAGCTATCTGTTCTTGGCGTAATTGAGAAATTAACAGCAATACGGGCCTTCGGATCGTGAGAAAAATATTGGCTTGACATTGCATAAAGTTGTGTCCCTTTTTCTTCCTCAATCAATTTCGGCGAAGTTCTTTTATCTTCTTTAATTAAAGAAAAGTCAGTAGTGAAATAAGGATTTAATTCAGGTAATTTGATTCCAGGGTTTTTACTGAAATCTAGCCATGCTTTTTTCTGTTCATCACTTATTTTTTCAATAGAGAAACCCGCTTCAAAATAGGGCGATTTCTTATCAGTTTTTACATCATCGCTAACCAATAAAATACGTGCATTATCGATATTCATTTCAGATAATTTTTCTTCAATCGCTTTTTTATCCATATTTTTAACCAGATAATCTGCATCTAAAATATGTTCTAAAGGATAAAACAGCATTTGTTCTGCGAGCGCTTCAATATAATTTCCGTTTTTTTCAACTTGTAAATGAGCAAATTCTTGTTTTAGGCTCTCACGTATTTCATTAAAATAATTTTCTTGAATACCTTGTTTTTTTACTTTATCTATTTGTTGGAAAATAAGCGAAATAATATTTTCTTTTTCTTTTAATCCTTTTTCAGTTAATGCAACATAAAAGGTAAAACTACCACGATTACGACTTACATTTGCTGTTGCTTGAGCAGAAATTCCACTATCTGATAAACCTTGCTTAATTAAATAATCTGATAAAGTGCCATCAGTATTATTATTAAAAATATAGGCTAAATATTCTCCTGTTTTATTTGCAAATTTGTCTTCATCATTTTGCATATCAAATGAAATAGCTAACATTTTCATTGGTTGAATAGGTTTATAAGAGATAAGTACACTCTTATCTTTATCTCTAAAAAGTGGAATATCTATTTTCGGGGCAATTAAATGTTTATTTTCCACTTTACCCAATGTTTTATCTGCTAATTTTGCTAATTTCTCAATCGGTTGATTAGAATATAAAACTACTTTCATCAAATTTGCAGAATAATATTTATGATAAAAATTCTCTAATTCTGTTTGTAATAAACTATTTGGTTTATCTGAAAGTGTTTCTTTATTTCCCACAGTGAATTTTGTAATTGGATGTGCAGGGTTAGAAGTAGCTAAATTAACGCTATTTAATAAATGTCCATCACTTGATTTTGCACGCACCATTTCAGCATTCACTGCATTCACTTCTTTTTCCGCATTTTCCTTAGAAAGCAGTGGAAATGCGAGCGTATCAGCAAAACGAGTAACTGCTTCATCGAATGCATCGTTATTTACTTCCAAATAATAAGCGGTACGATAAGCCGTAGTAGAAGCATTATTATAGCCTCCATTTTTGTTTAAAAAGTTATCTAAACTATTGGTTTCTGGGAAGTTTCTTGATCCCATCAAGATCATATGTTCTAAATAATGTGCTAAACCTTGTTGAGAAATCGGATCTTCCATCGAGCCAATGGGAATTGCCATCGATATTAAGGACTTATTCGCCTTTTCATCCGAAATCAATAATACCGTCATTCCATTATCTAATTTAATGCCTTGATAAATGGCTTTATCATTCAGGCTTTTATTGATTTGTGTTTTAATCAATTTAAAGCCTAAATTAGTGTCAGTCTGCTCTTGAATAATAGCGGTCTGATTTTGATTATTTTCTGCAAATGCAGTAGGTGTCACATTCAGTGCCAAAAATGTGGAAAGAATGGCATAACGAATAGTGTGATTTAATTGTGTTTTCTTCATATTTATTTTTATTATCCTTTATTTTTAGATTTTTGCATTAAATCAAACCAATCTAATGTCGTTTGGTGAATATGAGCATAATCTAATTTTTCACTTTGATTAAGAATACGTCGTAGATAGATATTCTCATCATTATAACTTTCTGCAATTTCAATCAGTTTATTTTCACAATTTTTTTCTATATTTTCAGAAATGTTGTCAAAGTAATTATCTAAACTTGAGGTAATTGCCAACTCAAATGTAACAAAACTGCGTAAATAGGCAGAAACATAACTTTCAAGCTGTTGCTTCGCATGTTCTTTTTCTATTTTATTAAAACTGAGTTTAGCTAACGCTTCGTTATTTAAATAATAGAAAATAGGTGAGTTTTCTTTTCCTGATAAAATTGAGACAATATAATAAATCCAAAGTTTAATTACATCTTTATCTCGTAAACTACCCGTTCGCCATAGCACTATGCTATTACCAAATAGATGCGGAATATTGCCGATAAGTTCGGTTTGATCGAGCGTTAAATTGATTTCAAGCACTTGACTATCTTGATTTAAATAACCAGCCAAACCTGAACGCATATTCTCAATCCGAGAATTTAATTCTTCTTGTTTTAATTTACCAAAATTCAGTGCTAACAAATTTCCTTTCAAGTACTCTTTTGCAAAGAAATTCTCTATTTCTTCATTTTTGATATTCAATAACTCATCTAATAGAGCGTATTCATCTAAACGAGAAAGTGAAAAATGTTCGGTTTCTTCAATACTCTCTTCGCTTAAGCTAAAATTCACGCCTAATCGATGAGTAAAAAAATAACGAGCAGGTGATTGAATAAAGCTAATCAGATCGTCTAATTCAATATATTTTGGCAACTCTACTTCATTAATAATTTGTTCTGAGATAAACTCTTTAACTCCATTACTATTCTGTACTAATGGCAACCACTCTTTATCATAAGAAAGATAATTTTCTTTAAAATTATTTGGACTAAATACCGTAATAGGATGGTTTTGAATAAATTGTGCTTTTTCTTCTAAATCAGAGTGCTCAATTAAATGGTCCATTAATTGAGAAACTAATATCGATGGAAAATACTCTTTATTATTGACTAATGATTGACCAATATAACTCATATAGAAAATATCTTGAGCAGAGAGCAATGCTTCTAAGAATAAGTAACGGTCATCATCTCGTCTTGCACGGTCACCTTTTTGTGGATGATATTGCATTAAATCAAAACTATTGATTTGTTGCTGTCTTGGAAAATCTGCTTCATTCATTCCCAATAAACAAACTACTTTAAATGGAATAGCTCGCATTGGTAATAAAGTACAGAAATTTACTTTTCCTGCTAAAAATTGCAGATGGCTTTTTTGATAATTTAATTTCTCTTTAAAAATTGAGCCAATAATATCAATCGAAATAGGCTGATTATATTTTGTTTGTTCAATTAACGAATAGCATTTTTCAATTTCTTCGGAAATCAATAATAATGCGTTAGTCGTCATTTCATTTTCTTGATAGAAATGATTGACTATATATTCCAGCATTTCTTTCCATTTATCAATAGTATGACTTTCCTGTAAAAAATTTGCCCAAGCTGTTAATTTCTCAATAAAATCTGCTAAATAACCCACTTGTTCTGAAATCAAGCCATAACTCTCATTAAAAGCAATCGTATTCTGCCAAATACCACTCTCTTCTTTTAAGCTTGTACCAAGCAGTAAACGATTTAAACCATTTTCCCAAGAATTATAATTATCCCATTGTTCATCTTGTTGAATAGTGAGCTCTGCACGAATACCGCTTGCTTTAAGCCAATTTCTTAATAAAACAATATCGTTTTCACGTAAATTAAATTTCTCACCAATCGCTTTAACTTCTAATAAATCTAATATTTCTTCTGCACTAAATCTGCTTTCTTTCATTGAAAGCAGAGAAATAAAACTAGAAAGAATAGGATCAACTTCACTGATTTTTTGGTCTGAAATTGTAAATGGGATATAACGTTTATCTCTTACGCCTTTTTCATCTTTTTTATCATAACGAGAAAATACAGCTTGAATATAAGGGGCATATTGCTCAATATTCGGTGACATTACAATAATATCTTTTGCCGAGAGTGTTTTATTTTGTTCAAAAATATGAAGCAATTGATTATGTAAAATTTCAACTTCTCGTAAGATACTATGTGCTGAATGAATTTGAATAGAATGATCTTGTTTGAAATCTAAATTAGGTTCGTTATGATACTCTAAAATCGCTTGCTTAATTTGGCTTAAATTATGGGTTTCAAAAGGTGGAATAAAACCATCTATCACATCGTGTTCTTCTTCCACTAATTGTGCTAAAAAATCTCGCCCTTGTTTACCCCAAATTGCGAGTAGTTGATTACCTTGTTGTGCTAATAATGCATCAATATCTTCTTGAGAGAGTTGTTGTTTTAATGCAAGTTTTTCTAATACGCTATCTTCAATACTATCACCCCAATATTTTTCACTTGGGTTTAAAAAGAATAAATGAATATCACAATACTCACTTAATTTTCTTAATACAGCAAGCTGAGATGGCGGAAGCGAAGAAATACCAAAAACAAAAATACGTTTAGGTAATTTTTGTTTTTCTTCTTCAGTCAAATTATCTAATTTTTCAAAATATAAATTTTGTAAATAGGCACGGTGTGAGGTAGTAAATAAAAGTTCATCGTAATCCTTTTTAGTATCTTCAATCAATAAATTCCATAGAATACTTTGCCAAAGTACATTTTCGGCAATATCTTCTTCATTTCTGATTTTATTAGAAAAATGATGTTTAATTTCATCAATAACTAATTGTTGATTATTCTTTTCCCAAGAAACTAACCAGTGTGGACGATAAACTAAATATTGGTCGAAAAGATCAGCAATTTTATTGGCTAATTGATAAAGGCGTAAATCCGAACCCTCTTTTTCAGATTTAAGATAAGCTCGTAAGGCACTAAAGCCTTCTTGCTCAAGTACATTCGGGATAATTCGCATCAATCGCCACGCCATCACAGCACGTTCAAAAATATTCTCTTTCGGCAGGTAAGGAAAAACAAGGCGATATTGCTGCCAAATAAAACTGGTCGGGAATGGGAAGTTGTAATTGCCTGCAATGCCTGTTTGCTCAGCAATTTCCATTTGTAGCCATTGAGCCATTCCGATACTTTGTACCAAAATGGTTTCTTCGGCAAAAGGATCGGGATTTGGGGAAATTTTTTGGTGCTGAATAAGCATTGATGCTAAGGCATTGAGATCATTAGAATAATAAACGGTGAACATACTAAAACCCTCATAGAACGAGCCATTTTGCTTGAATTGGCTAGAATATTCAACGCTTTTAGCCGATTACTTTGTTTTAATTTCAACCTTCCCCATCGGATAACTGACCTTTATTAACTCCCCACTGCATTGGATGGTAAATCTTACATCATTTTCGACCGCTTGCGACTCGCAACTTAGCCCTGCCATTCTTAACGCAATCTGGTTTTCTGCAATTTGCAATGCCTGCTGTTGCTGGTAATTTCTTGTCCCGCGTTCAAGCTGATCTTTCTGCCAAGCGGTGAAATTTAACACCAAAATTGCAAATAACGTTAATGCGACAAGTAGTGAAACTAAACTTTCCGCTTTTAATTGTTTAACCATACTATTTATTATTTAATATATTTTTTGAATTTGGTACGAGATGCCACTTTGAATATTTCTGCTCTAAATTATCAACTACAGCTCTTCTAAACGTTAAATTACGCTCTTCTCGCTCGTTATCAAAGGTAGAATAAAGTACGCCATATACTCTTTTGGAGCCTGTAATATCAAAATAGTAGTCGGTAATAATAATGCCGTAAAAATGTTCGTCTAATCTCTCTTCAATTGCCTTTTTTGCTACGACAATTTTCGGATCATCTTCACTATTTTTAGGTAATTCAGATAATGAATTAATATAAATTATTTGGGAAGCATAAGAATCTAAATCCAGCCAATTTTCAATATTATCTACTGCAATATATTTATCTTTCGTGGGCTTTGGTTTAATAAATAGACTATTCATTTCACACTGGTAAGAATAAATAAGTTCGCCTATTTTCTCTTCAATAATCTCTTTTTTCTGAGAGGCACATTCATTTTGATTTACTCTTTTTAATAATGTAAGTTTGGAAGATAAATATTGTTGATAATAGCTATTTGCAACACTTTCTTGCTTTAACCAATTTTCTTTGGTTAAAAACAGCAATGTCAAAATGCCTGATAAAATCAGTAACGAACTTAATAAACTATTAGCTTCTAATTTTTTCATTGATAAGCTCCATTTAATAAATAAACATTAGCAATTAAACTATAGCTTATTTTATGATCTTTAATTGAAGAAAGCGTTAATTCTATTTGCATCAATTTATTCTGTTTTTTCCAATTGAATTGAAGTTTATCAACTAAATACTCCTCTTTAGAGGTAAATTTTGTCCATTTATTTTCGCAGCTATCTAATAGTGTTTTACATTTTTCGCCCAAGCAATTTTCAAAACGGTTATCAGCATAAAAATGGATTTCTTTCTCTTCTAGCTTAAAGCCAAAAACTTCTTTTGCTAGATCTTTAGTATTATTTAGTTTCCCGTTTCTACATAATGACTTTTTTGTCGCTCGTTTACCTAAACAACCATCACCATTGAGATCATAAAAAAAGATTAAACATTGATTATTTAATACAAAACGCTGATTATCTTTCTCAAACAATTCAAAATTACTCTCTTCTTTATTATTGCCTTGATAACCTAAATGCTGAATATGTTGTTGCAAATAATGTGCTAATTGATGGGCTTCTTTTTGTAAGAGAAATTGCTCTTTTTGTTTTTGCCAAGTTACATAATAATTTGAATAAAAGTAAGTAAAAGAAAGCAACAAAATGGAACCTAAACCAAGAGAAATGAGTATTTCTACCAAGCTAAAGGCCTTCAAATGGCTAATCTTTACAGGTACTTCGCTTATTTTTCGGGCTAACATAAATTCTTCCCCATTGATCGAATTGTAGAATTTCACTGGTATTATTTAGGCTAATATTGATACATTTAGACTCTAACCGTCCTGCATTGCCATCAATACTAATAAAAGATTTTGGAAAGAGGCTTTTGTTGCGTAATACAATGTTTTTATGTTGGTTTTCGTAAAGATGATATTCATCTGTCAGCATACAACTTTTTATATTTAAGCAATTACAAATTACTTGTTTACTACTCTCTTTTTGAATCGCAATAATGCACCATTTTTTTTCATTATTATTTTGTACAATGGTAAGTGAATAATTCTTTTTTTGAAAACGAGCTTTAGTTTGAATTTGATAAATAAAAGAAGAGAGATTTTCTATTTCACTTTCTAACGCCCATTTATCTTGCAAAGAAAAAAGAATAGGAGAAATAAATAAAATAGAAATAGTAAGAAGCGTTAAGGTAATTAAAATTTCAATTAAAGTAAAAGCTCGCCACATAATCTTTCCTCAAAAGAGAAGACACTATGGGCGAGTTTGCGAGAAATGTAAATTTGGAATGTTTAAATTTTCGAGCGTGATCGAAAAATTAAATAACTAGAATGAAGAAGTATCTTGGAATAAGCCGACTTTCAGATCTGTTGCGGTGTAAATTACACGATCATCCACTTCCACTTCGCCATCCGCTAATCCCATCACGAGCTTGCGGTTGATCACTCGTTTCATATGAATACGATAAGTTACTTTTTTCGCGGTCGGTAAGATTTGTCCTGTGAATTTTACTTCTCCAACACCTAAAGCACGGCCTTTGCCTTTTCCGCCAACCCAGCCTAAGAAGAAGCCAACTAATTGCCACATTGCATCTAAACCTAAACAACCTGGCATCACAGGGTCATTGATGAAATGGCAATCGAAAAAGAATAAATCTGGGCGAATGTCTAATTCCGCTTCAATGTAGCCTTTATCGAACAAGCCACCATTTTCGGTCATCAAGTTCACTCGGTCCATCATTAACATGGGAGGTGCAGGCAATTGAGGACCTTCACTGCCGAATAATTCACCGCGTCCTGATGCTAATAAATCTTCATAAGTGTAGTTAGATTTAATATTTGGTGTACAACTGTTCATCTTTTTAATCCTGTATTACTAAAAAGAAAGCCTGTATTCTCTTGCTTTCCTAATTTTGTCTGTGAAAGCAGATAGTACAGTCTTTTATTTTAGCTAACAACTGTTAGCTGACTTGTCGGATCAGTGAGATTTCCACCAAGGGAAGATTTTATGCCAAAATTTATGTTCTACATCGTGATTTGAACTTTGCTCAATGCCTTGATGAATAAGGTCAAACAAGGCAGGTTTGTCGGATTTTTCTCGACGATCTTCTACATAAAATGCATTTTTCAGTAAAATTTCGACCGCTTCAAACACACTTTCAACCGCCCAGATCTGGAATTTCCCTGCTTTAACGGCAGCCAACACGCTAGGTCTCAGGCTTAAATGTGACACACAGCTTGCAGGAATAATCACGCCCTCCTTCCCTGTAAGCTCACGAGCATCACACACTTCGAAAAAGCCCTCGATCTTTTGGTTTACACCACCCACGCTTAGCACGTTACCAAATTGGTCAATAGAGCCTGTCACCGCAACAGATTGCGGTAGTGCAACCTTCGCTAAGCTGCTGACTAACACGCAGAAAATTGCTAATGATGAGCTGTCACCATCCACTTCGCCGTAAGATTGCTCAAAGGCAAGTGATGCGGAGAACGGCAATTGGGTTGGTAACTCTAACAAATTCGCCAAGCAAGATTGGGCGATTAAAATCCCTTTCGAGTGAATGTTGCCGCCGAGTTCCACTTTACGTTCAATGTCGATAATTTCGCCATCACCATATTGCACGTTGCAACTAATGCGAAGCGGTTCGCCAAAAGCATAGGGCACGCCTTCAAATTCGATGACTGATAATCCGTTGATCTGCCCAATTTCTTCATCTTCCGTTTCGATGTAAACTTGGTTGTTCAAAATATCCTGCAACGCGTATTGATTGAGTGTGGACGCCTGTAATTCTAAGGCTTCAAAATAAGTATTCACTTCATCGAAAGCGATCGAATTTGGATAAAATTTTGCAAAGCCGAGCAACTGATTTTTGAGCTTGGTTGGTGAAATAGAAATCATCGTTTGGCTTTCGCTTTCACGGATATAATGTTGTAAAAGCTGCTGGAGTGCGGGTTCGCTTAATTTGCGTTGCGTAAATTTTTGGGCGTAGGCTTGCACATAATCACCCCATTGGTTGAGGCTTTCTTCATCCACCTTGAGAAATGAATCTACTTCGGTATATTGGGCAAATTGGTACAAATCGCCATCATAGGCAGCGAGCATTGAAATATCTTCACGGCTACCAACCAACAGCAATTTAAATGGGCTTTGAATCGCAGGCAGTGCTTCAGGCACGTGGTTTACCGCATTCTGTTCATAAAAGCCGAACAACAAAGCTTGTTTGAGTTTATCCCACTGTATTAAATCGTGTAATAGCGTGTTTAAACGCAGCACCAAAATGCCATTTTGTGCTTGCTGAATTGCCCCTTCGATGGCTTCTATGCGGTTCTCTTTTTCTAAAAAGAGTGTGTAGCCGAACAAATGCGAGGCTTTAAATTCGGTTCTCACAATCACAGGCTGTGAATTCTCTATAGATAATTGGATGCTGAGTTCATCTAAAAACTCAGGCAATACTTCGCTTTTCACCACCAATAATGAGCCCATTTCTTGCGATTTAAATAGGCTTAGGGCTTGCTGTGCCTTCGGCTGAAAATCGAAGAAATTGACTTGTTCTCCTGTTAATTGGAAGGTGTGAGATAAAGAAAGCGACTGCCACGATAAAGGAGATAAATTCACAAAAATGCCTCATAATAGAAATTTGGTTTATTATACAAAATTCCGTTATACTTGCCTAAAATTTGCGAATAAATCAAGAGAAACAATGAGATATCAAAAGCTAGAAGCCCAAGAAGCGAATTGGAAATGGAAATACCTGCTTAAAAAACATCGTGAAGGCGAAAATATTACCAAATATACCGAAAGCAGTATGATTGAGCTGAAAATCCAACTACTGACCACGCTGCAAAACTCTCCCAATGAAATTGAAAAATGGGTAAAAACAGAAATGACTGCGGAACAACGCAAAAAAATGCGCCAGTCTATTCGTGCTCGCCGTAAACGTTTTTTCAATGCCGAAAAAATCACAACCAAAAAGAAATCAATTGATTTAGAATACGCCAGCTGGTTGCAGCTTTCTAAGTATGCGAATGCTCAAGGAGTAACGCTTTCACAAGCTGTATTGCAGCTCATTGATGAATTAGAAAATAAAGAGCTGTATTTAGAGCAAGTTGAGAAAATGAAGGCAAGTTTGAAAGGCTTATTAAAAATTGGAGAATAAATGGTGCCGACTACCGGAATCGAACTGGTGACCTACTGATTACAAGTCAGTTGCTCTACCTACTGAGCTAAGTCGGCATAGAAATGTTTAAAAGAATGTTGCCAAAACAACGACGACAAATTATAAAGATTTTGAGCAAGCTTGCAACCTTTTCGTATTTAGTTGCTTACTAAACAAACAAAGTCGGTTAATTTTATAAGAAAATTAACAAATTCCTTACTAAAATCAACCGCTTTCTTTATATTAAACTATTCACTCGTTGGGGCAATTTCTTCTGTAGGGATAGTTTGCTGCTCTTCCGAAACCTCTGCTTTGGTATTCTCTGTTTTCGATTTTCCAAGTGAAAGAGCTTCTAACACCGTTGGTTTCTGGGTTTCTACAACTAAGCCACCAGAAGAACAATAAGTTTGTCCACGGTCACGCCACATTGGAATTTGGCGTCCGCTTTCACAAGTAATACTGCCGTAGCTATTAATGCCCACCCATTGAATATCTTTCACTTTCGGCAAGCTAAATTTCGGCGGTAAGGCACGGCGGATGTACTCTTTATAAACATACAACGCCCCACTTGAACCCGTTAAATGGGTATCAGCATTGTTATCTTTCCCAAGCCACACGGTCGCCACGTTTTCGCCATCAATCCCGACGAACCACGTATCACGTGCGTTGTTGGTTGTCCCCGTTTTACCTGCCAAGCGTAAATCCGCAAATTCACTTTGCAGGCTACGTGCCGTACCCCGTTCAACCACCTGTTGCATCGCATAAAGCGTTTGCGTCGTTGCTTCTTCAGGTAGTACTTGCTTGCTTACTTCCCCAATATTGCGTTGATAAAGCGGCTTGCCATCAAAGCCTGTAATAGACTCAATGGTCGTGAGCGGCACTTTCAAGCCATTATTCGCCAACACTTGGTAGGATTTCGTCACATCATAAGGTGAAATGGAGTAAGAACCGAGTAACATTGACGGGTAAACTGGAATATCCGCTTTATCCCAACCCATCTCTTTTTGTTTAGCGATTACTTTTCGCAAGCCAAATTTCATCCCGATATTCACGGTTGGAATATTCAGCGAGCGAACCAGTGCATCCATCAACATTACCGAGCCACTAAAACGTTTGTCGTAGTTTTTCGGTGACCACGGAGCTGATCCTTTCACTTGGATAGTGATCGGTTTGTTGTCAATCGGCGTATTCAAGCGGAAATTTTTCGGATCAGACAAGGCAATCGCATAAATGGATGGTTTCACCAAAGAACCAATTTGACGCTTAGTTTGAATCGCACGGTTAAAGCCTGCATACTGAGTCAAGCGGTCCCCCACAATTGCACGCACTTTACCTGTACGATATTCCGACACCACAATCGCTGCTTGTAAGTCTTTGATTTTCTTATCAGAATTTTCTAAATCTTCCAAACCGTTAATCACCGCTTGTTCGGCAGAACGTTGCTGTTTACGGTCAAGCGTGGTGAAAATTTTCGCCCCTGAAAGCAAGGCAGAACGGTTTTCACCAAACTCATTTTTAAGGTCTAAATTCAATGCCTGCATAAAGGCAGGTTGTTGACGGTAAATCGTACCCTTTTCTTTTACACCCAACGGCTGTTTTACCAAAAATTCATAATCGCTTTGGCTAATTGCGTGGTTTTCTTGGAGCAATTTGAGCACCACATTTCGGCGTTCAAGTGCTGCCTCTGGGTGTCGCCACGGATTGTAAAGTGATGGACCTTTCACCATTCCAACTAACAATGCCATTTGTGACGGGGTGATTTCTTGGATTGGGCGACCAAAATAGAATTGACTTGCCAACGCAAAACCATGCACTTGATAACTACCGTTCTGACCTAAATAAATTTCGTTTAGATACGTTTCAAGAATACGATTTTTATCGTAACGAGCATCTAAAATCAGCGACATCAGTGCTTCGTTAATCTTACGGCTCAGTGATTTTTCGCTGCTCAAAAAGAGGTTTTTAACCAACTGTTGCGTGAGCGTACTCGCTCCCTGCACAGTTCTACCTGCTTGATAGTTCGCGACCAACGCACGGGCAATCCCCATTGGGCTGATACCATCGTGCTGGTAAAAGCGTTTATCTTCGGTTAAAAGTAGGGCTTGGATGAGGAAATAGGGATATTGTTGCAATTTCAACGCTTGGCGTTCTTCATCACTTTCTGAATGTAACATTGCAATCAATTTAGGATCCAGCCTAAACTCTTCCACTAAACGCTGAGCCCCCAAATCTTCAATATAAGTCAGTTTGTCGTTTTGAAAGCGTAAACGCAACACACGTTGTGCTTCAGGACTTTCAGGAAATGGAAAGGCACGGCGCAACACCACAATATTATTGCCTTCGAGTTTGAAATCGCCAGGAGCAACGATTTGCGATACTTGACGATAGCCATTATCTAACAAAGCGGTTTTGGTTTGCTCCAGCGTAAGATTTTCCTCAATTTTGATGCTTTCAATGCGAGCATAAACTTCAGCTGGCAATTGCCAAACTTGCCCGTTCATTTTAGTACGAATTTTACCGTCTAAATACACGGCATAAACCGCCATAAAACTCGCTCCAACTACACCTAATTTGATACTACTTATAAGCACCCTAGAACAGAAAGAGCGTTTGTGTTTTTGCTTTTTTTTACGCGTGGACATAGTTCAAACCAAAAGGAAAAAGCGGTGAGATTTTGCAAAAGGTTTACCAAAAACATCGTAAATTTTTACTCAATATCACCGCTTTTAGAGAGAAACTCCATTACGGATTGCGTTTAAATTTGCTGAAATCAGGTTCGCGTTTTTCGTTGAACGCATTGCGACCTTCTTGACCTTCTTCTGTCATATAAAACAACATTGTCGCGTTGCCCGCCAACTCTTGAAGACCTGCTTGACCATCACAGTCTGCGTTTAATGCTGCCTTCAAGCAACGTAATGCGATTGGACTGTTTTGTAACATTTCGCGACACCAGCGCACAGTTTCTTTTTCTAAATCAGCATAAGGCACAATGGTGTTTACTAAGCCCATATCTAGTGCTTGTTTCGCATCGTACATACGGCATAAGAACCAGATTTCGCGAGCTTTTTTCTGACCTACAATGCGAGCCATATAGCTTGCACCCCAACCACCATCGAATGAACCCACTTTCGGGCCTGTTTGACCGAATTTCGCGTTATCTGCAGCGATGGTTAAATCACACATCATATGTAACACGTGACCGCCACCTACGGCATAACCTGCTACCATTGCCACCACTGGTTTCGGACAAGTACGGATGTCGCGTTGAAATTGTAAAACGTTTAAGTGGTGCACGCCGCTGTCATCTTTATAGCCGCCGTAGTCGCCACGAATTTTTTGGTCGCCACCCGCACAAAATGCGTATTCGCCTTCACCTGTTAATACGATTACACCGATTTTTTCATCAAAACGAGCATCCGCAAATGCGTGAATCATCTCTTTTACTGTTTGTGGACGGAACGCATTACGCACTTCTGGGCGGTTAATAGTAATTTTCGCAATCCCATCTGTTGATTTGTGGTAACAAATGTCGGTGTAACCTTCACTGTGATCCACCCATTCAATAGATGCGTATAAAAATTCTTCGCTTGGATATAACATTGATCATGTTCCTTTTTGAGTATTCAAATAAATGTTAAAAATTCGTGCCATTATAGCGGTTTTTGTCGCCAGTAAAATAAAAAGCGGTTAAATTCGCAGAATAATTTACAAAAAGTTCAGCATATTTAACCGCTTAGATTTCGTAGGGACGGAATAACCCTACCCTACTTAATGCTACGTGCTATTTCTTATCCACTTTCACCACACCACTCAACTTGGTTAATCGTTGAATAACCACGTAAAGATGAGCATTATCAGTAACTGAAACCTGCAATTTCACTTGATAATTACCGTTTTCAATTGGGTAACTTTGCACCGAACCAATGTTACTATTAAGAGATGCAATGGTATTGGTAAGGCTTGCCAACACACCTGGTTGATCTTTGATTTCCAACACTAATTCTACATTCAGATTCTCAGGCTCTTCAGTTTCTAAAGCTTCATCCAAAGCATCAAGCTGTTTTAAGGCTTGTTTGATTTTCGAACGTGCTTTAGCACTTACTGCAAAATTTAACCAACTTGAGCTTGGGTAACGACCTGTTTCAGTTAAAATTTCAATCGTTTGACCAGATTGTAACGGTTGTGAGATTGGATATGGCTGACGATCCACAATCGCACCCACACAGTGATCGCCAATATCGGAATGCACCGCATAAGCAAAGTCGATAGCGGTCGATTTTGCAGGCAATTCTACAATTCTGCCTTTTGGCGTGAATACGTAAATGTCGTTTGAGAACAGCTCCGATTTCACGCTTTCGATAAACTCTTCTGCATTGCCTGCACTTTGTTGCAATTCGATGATACTTTGTAACCATTTTTGTGCTTTTTGTTGCACGCTGGTTGCGTGAATTTGCTCATCGTTATATTGCCAGAATGCCGCCACACCAAGTTCCGCCATTTGATCCATCTCTTCGGTGCGAATTTGCACCTCAATCGGCAGACCTTTATGCCCAATCATTGAGGTATGGATCGATTGATAGCCATTACTTTTCGGCACGGCAATGTAGTCTCGCACTTGATACGGACGCGGTTTATACAGAGCGTGCACTCGCCCCAATGCTCGGTAGCAATTATCCACATTATCCACCACCACGCGGAAAGCGTAAATGTCTAAAATTGAGCGGAAACGCTGATCGCGTTGGCGAAGTTTGTGATAAAGGGTGTAAAGATGTTTTTCACGCCCGTAAATGCGAGCAGGAATTCCCGCTTCTTTCAGGCGACTTTCCAGTTCGTGCGAAATAGTGGCAAGCAAGTCTTGACGAGTACCGCGTGCTATTTCAATCGCCATTTTTAGCACATTATAACGGTGCGGATACATCGCTTTGAAACAGAGATCTTCCAACTCATTTTTCAGATGTGTAATGCCTAAACGGTGGGCAAGTGGGCTGTAAATTTCGAGCGTCTCTTTGGCAATGCGCACGCGTTTATCAGGGCGGAGTGAACCCAGCGTACGCATATTGTGCGTGCGGTCGGCAAGTTTGATTAATACCACGCGAATGTCTTTGGTCATCGCCAAAATCATCTTGCGGAAGTTCTCCACTTGTGCTTCTTGGCGAGTGCGGAATTTTAATTTATCGAGTTTTGAAACCCCCTGCACAATTTCAGCAACGTTTTTGCCAAATTCAGCTGCAAGTTGTTCTTCGGTATAAGGCGTATCTTCAATTACATCATGTAAAAGCGCCGCCATTACGGCTTCGTGGTCGAGTTGCATTTCCGCAATAATGCCTGCAACGGCAACAGGATGCGTAATGTAGGGTTCACCGCTTGAGCGAGTCTGCCCCTCATGAGCGTCTCTCGCAACAACAAAAGCACGTTTGACCAGCTCAATTTTATCGGCTGGCAAATACTGACGAATTATGCGATCTAATGGTTCGAAAAGATACACGATACCCCCAACATTAAAAATGGATAATGGACAATAAATTGCAATTGATATGGTTAATTTAACCGCTTGCGTTTTAATTGTCCATTATCCATTTCAGGAATTTATAAATTTTAATTAAGCATTTGCTTGAACGTCTGCTAAGAATGAAATTGCTTCTTTTTCTGCGATATCTTGTTGAACAGCTTGTTGATTATCAAACTGATCCATAATTTCACCATTGATTAAGCCTTCTTCAATTTCTCTTAAAGCAATTACAGTTGGTTTATCATTTTCTTCTGGCACTAATGCCTCACGAGTGTGAAGCTGGATTTGTCTTGCACGACGTGCCGCAATTAAAATTAAATCAAAACGGTTGCCGATAATTTCAGCAGCTTCTTGAACAGTTACACGAGCCATTTGTTACTCCAACGATTTGCGATTCTAGGAATTTTAGTATAAAGGGGTAGAATTATACAAAAAATAGACTAGGGTGACAATCTTAATAAACCTAATAATACATTTCCGTGAAACACTAACGGGGGCTCTATCCCACAACCACACAGGAATCTGGATCTTTTGCCAGATTTTTATTCCAATATTTTACCTAAATAGTCCATTTGAACCATTAGCGGTTGATTTTAATGATCGAATGTCTAGCTAACTAGCGAAAAATAGAGTTTCCAAAGTATGCCGTAAAAAGGAAATTATTTGGATAATACAGAAATGGTAAATTTTTGGGCGAATGAATCCAATTAAAATTAAAAGGACTGAGCCCAATATAATATCGACAACAGTCCTTTAAATAACAGTCTAATTTTTTGAGGCAGATCTCTTTGCCCTTATTTTTCAATTACAGAGCTTCAATCGCCTTATACTGCTCTTGGATTTTTTCTAATCCAGATTGGTATTCTGCTTGTTTTTCGCGTTCTTTCGCAATCACCGCTTCTGGTGCTTTAGCCACGAAAGCTTCGTTGCTGA
>ERZ772920.546-NODE-546-length-21140-cov-4.265924_pt1 | contig 21140 bp, 10 predicted proteins | sample MGYA00511469_ERZ772920 | MGnify/ENA primary metagenome ERZ772920 (study PRJEB29015, sample SAMEA2738069) | human oral metagenome | biome: human oral; feature: human-associated habitat; material: saliva | place: China | collected 2216 ... | reverse complement strand
TCTGCCTCTGCCTGAGTACTAAACTGTGCGTCTGAAGAAGTACCAAAAGATGTAGTAAAGGTAATAGGATCACCATCATCATCAGTCAGGGTAACTACAGTATAAGTACCATCCTCAACATATTTACTCTTCTGAACAGACTCGTAATGTCCTGCAGGTGCAGCGGACTTAGTGTCCTCGGTTTTTGTCTCCTCAGTAGGCTTAGCTTCCTCGGTTTTTGTCTCCTCAGTAGGCTTAGCTTCCTCGGTTTTTGTCTCTTCTGCAGACTTAGTATCCTCAGGTTTTGTCTCCTCGGTCTTTGTTGGCTGTGTAATAGCAGGCTTCTGCTCTGGAGTAGGCGCCTGTTTAGGAATATTGAGGACAATACCAGTTGCACCGCCAGCAACAAGACCAGTTGTTGCAATTCCCATGGCAACCTTCTGCGCAACAGTGCCAGTCTTTGCTACAGTCGCGACTGCCTTTGGTGCATTTGCAGCAGCCTTAGAAAATTGCTTTGCAGCCCTAACGACCTTTCCAGTAATATTGTCAATCATTCGTACTCTCATTGTTTCTCCCTTTTGTTAAGCCCGTCTAGGCTTTGATTTATTACGTCCCTAAAAGTGGTGTAGGGATTGTGTTACATCTACTCCATTTGCTTACGATTTCGTCAGAAAAGTAGATTCCTTCACGGAGCTTAGGTATTTTTAAAGTAAGAGTACCGACTGCAGTTACAAACTTCACTCACGGCGTCCATTACAAACGCGTCCAAACTCTTCTACTTGCTTGACCATTACGGTATTTACTAAGTCTTTAAGCGGTACTCGTGCAGTACAATTGAAATCTAATTTGTGATCTTGGAGTGTATAAAAGCTCAGATTCATGTAAAGCTCGCATTGCGGTTATTTCCTTTCTGAATCTGTTATGGTGACTATATTCTAGGAAATAACCGCATTTCTTTTACATTACTGGAGTGCTTCTCTTACATCACTTTTTGTGATGCGACCTGGAGAAGACGAGAAGGTCATCAAACGTTAGGCCACGCCCACTATTCTTAATTCTTAGTAAGCGTCAATCCACTCGAAGTATCCATCATGGTACTTCCGTCCTCAGAAAGCTGGAAAGTCATGCTTTTACCCTCGTCATCCGTAATGACACAAGTATTATCCTTAAGCTCCCAAGTAAGCTTTCCAGATTGGTTAGAATTAATTCCGAGAGCGCCACCCGTAGAGGTATATGTACCTGTTCCGTCAGATTTTAAATCAAGTGTCACAGAAGCCTGTACTACTCCGCTAGAAAATGAACCAGTCCATGCACCAACAACCTTTGACTTTGCAGAACTACAGCCAGTAATCATCACCATTGCAATGAATAGAGCCGCAATACCTGCGATAAATGCTTCCCTGCTAATCATCGTCTTTTTATTGAGTGTAGTTGATGTATTCATATTCCTCCTTTGTTTAGAAACATCAATTTCTTGAACTATGCATAGGTTAGTAGATAAGAAATATTTAGCATGTACATAAAAACGTACATGCATATCTTCATACCAAATTCATAAAACTGGCTAGATATCGGTTCTCCTGCTATTAAAAGGTCAAATTAAGCACCTTACTTAAATCCAAGGGTAAGTCTTTTGCTTCTTTTAATCTCTTGCTGAATAGAAACACATGCCTCTTCAAAGTCATCTTTCGTAAAGAATTTAAGATTCTTATCATTAATGGCATCTTCGCCTTCTGAATCACAAAGACGGACTGTTCTTGCTCCCTCATTGAGCATCATCTCTTCAACAAGATTTCTTACAAAACGAGCATTACCAAAATATCTATCTTTGTCCTGAATAGATATAAATTCTTTTACCAGCTTAGGCATTTCTGAATCATATTGATACTCACGTTGCAAACACATGAGCTCAAAAATTTGAACAAGCTCGTCATCAGAGTAGTCTGGAAAATAAATCTGACTGCGAATTCTTGACACCAAACCTGGGTTAGAATAAAAAAGTTCATTCATTTCCTCAGAATAACCAGCCATGATGACAACTACTTCATTTTTATAACGGTCCATTGACTCAACCATACTCGAAATAGCTGCTGGAGAAGAAAGTAACGTATAAGCCTCATCGATAAAAATAATGGAACCTCGAGCATTATCAAATAAAGAAGGGATTGCAGAAGGTAGTGAAATGAGCGAAACAGCTGGTACCTGAATTACCTTTCCAACAGAAAGCAAATTCTTCTCAACCAAAATATGGGCAAGTAGATTAGCTACCTCGGTTTTACCTGTACCGGGGTTTCCCAAAAATGCCATATGAGCAGGAACAAAAGAAGTTGATTTTCCTCGGTCACGCTGAATTTTTTGTGCCCTCATAAAGTCAATTCGCTTTAGAATTACCTTCTTTACATCAGAAAGACCAATCAATTCCATCAGCTGCTCAGCTGATGATTTTTGATAATACGCACTGTCTTTAGTCCCCTGAGCCAATGGAGCCAAAGGGGCAACGTCATTAAAATCAGAGACATCAATTTTTATAAGTTCCTCATCAGGAATTGCACTTACATCATCAAAAGAATTAAACAGGCGAATCCTTTGATTACCCTCAACCTTCTCAAAAATTTGTCGTACATAGCGAGCATTTCCTTGATCGCCAGCTTTTCCGATACGTGCAAAAATATCTCGAGCACAAGAGAGAGCTTCGTCATCAATAGTCATTCCTCTATGAATAACCATGTATTTGAAAATCTCTAATAGCTCCTGCTCGGAGTAATCAGGGAAATAAATCTCTTCTCCAATTCTTGATTTAAAACCTGGGTTAGAACCAAGCAATGCCTGCATATGCCTAGAGTACCCAGCAAGAATAACAATAAGCTCATCACGATGATTTTCCATTTGTGCAATAAGCTCTGCAACAGCATCAGGATACAAAGTATAAGCCTCATCGATAAATAAAACAGAACCATAGGCCGACTCAATGATATTGGAAAAATTAGTCATTGACTTAATTGAGCTTGCAGAAATAGAAATAACTCTACCTTCCTTAAGAATTCCACTATCTTTCATAATCTGACCAAAAAGCTTAGCAACAACTGTCTTTCCAGTACCAGGAGAACCGGAAAAGACCATGTGCATGGAGTAGTTCTGATGAGAAATACCTCTACGCTCAAGCTCTTTCTCCATCTTTGCTCTATCAATTACTCGATGAATGCTTTGCTTAACGCTCGACAGCCCAATTAAGCTATCAAGCTCTCCCAATGCATCGCTCTGACCAATTGAATTTCTTTTTGACTCCAAAGTCTCTAAAAAAGGCTGATACTGTGGATACTTGGTTTTGATTAATTTCTTGAAACTCCACTTGCTATAGATATCTTTAACATCAGAGAAGACACCCGTCTCTAAGCACTCATCAAGAAATGCTTCAAATGAATCGTCCAGTGTTTCGCCGTTTTCCATAGCAAGACACTCAGCCTGTTCAATCAACATACTACGAGCTTCAAGAGATACCTTTGTTTCCTTATTCTTCTTAATAAGTACCAGTGGAACCTCAAAAAGGTTTTGTAGCAGGCGTCTAATCTCCGAAGACCCCTCAGGAACTACAAAAATAAGCTGCGTATTGCTCAAGTACGGCCTAAGTAGTGTAATAAAATTTGTAAGCGCTTCATACAAACCGAGATTATATTTTTCTTTACTATCAAACCTACCGTAATTTACAACAATCACATGGCCGGAAATAGCCTCGGCAATTTCGTTGTTAATGTCACCAAGCTCTAGCCGGATTGTTCTATAGAAAGGAAAATTTTGAATCTTATCTATATCATACGTAAAAATTAGACGACTTTTTACACGGCCCTTCTCATAAAGACAGTCAATCAAATCTTTTGTTACTGAGTTCAACTGCTTTGAAGAATTCCCCTCAAGTACATAATGCACTGGGAGTTTAAGGCTTTGTAGTGCCTCTCTATGTCTTTTACCAGCGCAAACTCTTTTTAGCTCCTCTAGAAGAGAATCACTGTACTCACGCGAAGCATTGTATTTAATATCACTAAGGATATCTTTTGTCTTTTTAGGATTACCCAGTATATTTTCATAAAAGGCGTCTCCAGCCTTAAGAACTTCAAACAAGCTAACCAGATGAAGTCTTGCGGCCCAATTTTCACGATTGTCGCTTAAATGAGAAAGACGTATTTTGTCACCAACCTCCATAGCGGTACATTCGTCAACCTGAATATCGCGTACAACACCAAAACCCCAGGTCTCAACAGCTTTTCTAATCTCTAGAGTTAGTTCATCTTTTGTGATGTTTTCATCAATAATGACTGCAATAACTTCAAAATACTGATTTGTATCCAAGTTATCTCTAAAAATATATCTCTCCTTTCTTTCCTCAGGATTGGTACTAAATAATTCCAGAGCACGGTCACTCTTTTCTTTGAGTGATGTGGGATACAAAAAAATCTTTTGTCCAAGCTCCTCGTAAAGTGGTCTTGGGTTAGCTGGAGTAAAACTCCCTACATTCAATTCCGATTTAATGTAAGCCTTGTAAAATAACAATTCATTCCCCTTCGTTTGGCTCGCTAGTAACTCAAACAGCTCAAAACTACGCGTAGATCAAATCTGTTTTCATCTATCAAAAATCGTCTGGCTTTAAATAACGAATCCTGCTCAAGCGAGTATCAAGATGATATAAAAAAGAGATTTCAATTCATGTACAAAAATTGGTACATGAATATTCTGAAATGATTGTGAAAATTATTTCAAACATAACGCTATTAGAAAACTCTATATAAAATAAAATAATCATACAGCTGAGAGGAATAGATATGGCAGATGATTCATTTTTAGATAACGCATTGCTTACTCTTCTCATCCAAAAAATTCTTTTAAGAGAAAGCTCTGAGGAACATCCTCTAACTATCTCTGACATTTTGGAGAAGCTCCATCAATACGACATCTTTCCTGATCGACGTCGAATTAAAAATATTCTTGAACTTTTTTATAGCTATTCTCAAAAATATCCTGAAAGCCTTTTTACTGTTGAAAAAATAGAGAAATCAGATTTACCTAATGCGGGATATAACTGGTATGTAGTCCCTCCGCTGGACCCAGAACTTGTTGAATATATTGCTCTGGGTATCACACCAGATAGCAGACTGTCTTCCGAGCAACTTAAAAACCTTTTTGGTACGGTAAGCCTACTTGGTGGTTACGATGCACTCAACCTTCTGTCTAACATAACTATTGAAGACGATAAGCATGAACGTCTTACCAACAATCAGCTCTATTCAAATATCAAAAAACTTACTTCAGCTATTCAAGAAAAGCTTCAAGTCACTTTTGAACTCGGAGGATACAACACAGAGCTAAAGCTCACTTCCACACCTTCGGGATTAGATCATAAGAGAAATAAATACAAAGTCTATCCAGTTAAAATTGTAGCCCGAAGAGGACAGTACTATTTATTAGCCCGCTTTGCTGACAGCGGCAAGTTGTATCATTTCTCTCTCGAATACATGCTCAGCGTCAACATTGTCTATCGTGATAAAAAAGATGGCGAGAAAATCCAGCCAGTTGAACAAATACCGGAAACGTATCCTCTTGATTATCTTTATATGTATTCAGATCCACTTGAAACATTTACAATCCACGTGAAAAATGAGCGAAGCGCAAGAAATTCATTCTTCAACGATTTTGGACATGTAAAAGAGATTTACAACAAAACAAATACAACTTTTGATGCAAAAGTTGAAGCCAACGCAATTGCAATGACTCAGTGGTCCCTTCATAACTACGATATAGCTACGGTAGAGGGACCTCTATCATTCCAATTAAATTTGAAAAAAGCACTTAAAATGCTTCATGAGAAATACGAATAGTCGCCATTTCTACTAAACGCTTCTTCGTTGTCCACTTAACATAGAAAGCAAATAAAAATGAATGAGAAAACTCACAAAGAAACCTCAGGTATCGATAAAGTTTTTAATAATTTCATAAAAGATTTTCTATCTGAGATGTCACATCATGACATCATGGACAACGACCAAATTATTCTTGTCCCCACTCAACAGACTGCCGCATATCTCAGGCTAAAGATTGCTGAACAGGGAATCTATGCAGGTACCCGTATAATAACAGCACAAGATCTTATCTCTGAAATTCGTTATAATTCCATTAAAGAAAACAACCTAGACGCTCTTCTATACGGTGATCCCTGGTCAAAAGAAAACCTAACATGGAGAATCCTCCAAGTTTTTAACAACTATGCCGATGAATTCCCAGATAACTTTAAATACTGGATTGGAGCAGACAAAACTTCGCAAGGATCCACAGATGAAGAGAATTCTTTAGACATTGATTCAGACACTTATAGACTCATTGTTTCCGATGTCGCAGCAGATCTTTTTGACTGGATATTTGATGAAGTTCCTCAAGGTAAAAGATTTATTCGAATTATCATTTCAGAAAAAACCTCTAAGTTTAAAGCCATCGAACGTAATCTGAGTGATTTGGAGGCATCGTTCACAGAAATCATTACTGACTCTGTATGCAATAATTTTTTAGATGCTATAACTGCTCTAAATATCAGCTCTGCTCTCAAACAAAATAAAAATAAATTGTCAAGTTGCATTCAACAGTATCAAATCACTGGACCTGAACTTACTGACGATGAGCGAAAAAAATTAGAAGATTACAAAAATGAGCATAAAATTTGGGAAGAGAAAATCGCCCAAGGTAGAAAGACAAAAGAACCAGAACCAGGAGCAAAAGCCCGACAAGCAATTAAACTTGAAAGCAAAAACAAAGAGCTCAGCCAACAATTCCAGGCTGAGCTAATGGAAGCATTTAATACAGCTCTCAATAAAATTGATACCCCTGAAGCTATAGACTTTTTAAACAAAACAATATCTTCTGCACGCGCACGCTTTACCACTGAAGGACTTTCAACATCTACGATTGACTATCGAAAGAGAAAGGCTCGTAGGTTAACTCTTGCACAGACAACAGCTGAAAATTATCTAAGATATCTTGATCAAATGCCTGAACTTCTGTTAGAACTTCCTGACAATCAAATCTGCCAATGGCAAATCACGCTTTGGAGAAAACTTATTCAACTGAACCCTGAGTATGGTAATCCAGCTCAATTTATCACGTCTTTTGGTGTCACAAAAAATATAAATGTTCCAATCAAACACTTACCAAAGTCAATTTTTGTGTATGGTTTTCTCTTCTATTCTCAATCTGAACTTAACCTAATTTCAGGCCTAAAGAACTCAAATGTTAAAGTCAAAGAATACCAGCTTTCCGATTCTGGCAACCTTGGTTCAAAATTAGAAAATTGGATGCCCTTAGGGAAGCCCTCAGAAAACAAGATAAAGAAAAATGAAAGCTATTCTTTACCACAAACCACACTTCATAAATGTATTGGAATCAACAGACAGGTTCAGGTCATTCAAGATCTTGTAGTTAAGCTAGTTAATTCACAAGAAGAAAATATCAATCCAGAAGAAATTCTTATTCTAACCCCTGAATTGGATACGCTTTTCCCACTGCTTTCTTCTGCCTTTAAGCACGATAATCAACGGAAATACAATTCAGAGAACGATCATCCCTCTAAACACATTAAACTTTGGTTCTCTCATGAAACTCGTAATGATCAATCTTCAGAAACAAACCAGTACCTTTTAACATTATTTTCTCTTTTAGATGGTCCTGTGAACTTCCAAGATATTGCAAAGATCTTTTCTCTACAAGGAGTATTAAACGCTGCGGGTCTATCTTATAATGATGGACAGGATCTCATTGTGTTAATGCAAGATGCACAAGCTGCCTGGGGATGGGACTACAATTCACAGTTACGCAGCGAGATATTGCCTAACCGAACAGGCACAATTGAATACGTCCTCCGTTGCATCGCTTCTGCTATCTCAGTTGATACCAAAGAAGCTATTTGTTGGGATTCAAATGATTCTGATACCTCGGTTTACACTCCAAAAACCAATAGCTCAATAACTGTTTCGGTTGCCGCAAAAGCAATTCAATATCTTGAACAACTTAGAAACCTTATTTGTTCTATAAATCCAAAAGAAAGCTATAAGGCAATTGACCTCACAATTGATAACTGGTCAGCGTTTCTTCAAGAATCATTGGATGACGTCTTCTTCAAGCCGGCAATTGTTGACGAGAAAAAAGCTCGTGCGATAGCGCGTAAATGGTTAGATAAAACTGGACAAATTCTTTCTCTTAACCCTGAAGAAAACCAAATTAAACTTACCTTAGATGAAGTAAAAAAACTTGCTGAAAGTCGTATTTCTAAACAGCGAATTCCAGAAAATATGCTTCCAGGTGCTCCTGTTGTTTGTGCTACAAATGAATTGCACTGTACGCCTTATAAACACGTTATTCTCGCAGGCTTTACCGATAAAAACTTCCCTCTTGCAAATAAAGTATATGGAGATGATGCGCTGTTAAATATTGGGAGCGAGAAAATCAACAAACTAAGAAACGAAACAAGAGAATCATTCAAGCAACTCTATGCACTACTCACAAGTGCTGAACAAGTTGATATTGTCTATAGCAGTCGAAGTGAATATACCGGCAAAGTTTTAGATACTCCAACTGTAATTGCAGATATTGAACAAGAACTTGAACAAGAACTTTCTCCTGTTCACTCAATAACATACGGTTTGCAGCCTTTTTCCAAACCAGACACAAATCTTACAGATGTTCATTCTTACAAAGACCGTTCTAAAATGTGTGCCGCCTATATCGATTATCGAAACAAATCAACTGATCGTTACTCTAAAAAACTTTCTCAGTGGTCATTCTCAAAAGATCAATTTGATTCACAAAAAGAAATTGATCTCTCTGATTTACTTAACTTCTATAAAGATCCGACCGATTATTTTGTCAAGAAAAAACTTGGCATATTCATTTCCGACGATGAAACAAAAACTTACGGGCTGTTCGATGAAACTGAACCAAGCAATCTTGTTACCGCTCGCGCAAAAGCAAGTGCTTTAACAGAACTTGAAGCACCAAATGGTCTCCGATATGAGCCGGGCAATTATGAGAAGGATTTATATAGTCCTGTAATTAGTGATGTCTTTAAACAACTTGACTCAAGCACAAGAAACTATGCAGGAGTAGAGGCTCTATCCAAGACTATCAAAAAACCTAATCCCGCTATTGAGGAGCAGGTGATGACTGTTTTTGCAAAATTACAATACTTATTTATGGATGACGCTAAAGAAGAAACCTCCAAGAGAAGATTTACTGACGATTGTTCTTTTGTTCCAAATCTCCCCATGCAAATCAACGTAGACGAATATAAAATTTCTGGCACAATCAAGAACTGTCTTGTAAGTGAATCATGCGTTGTTGAAATTGAGAGCAACACTCTTACAAATATGGATAATAAGTTGATTAAAGATAGAGATTCCTTAGTGATAACCATTAAGGCAGCAATTTTGCTTCTATCCCAACATAAAAATAAAATTGAATTTGGAAAGCTTAGATATTCAAAATCGAAAAAATTAATGAGTGATATCCTAAATACTGTCACTGTGCAAAACAACCAGATACTTTCTGACTGGCTTGTGAAGCTCATCAAAATTTATCTCATTGGTCAGCAGCTCCCACTTCCACTAGACATCAATACCATTAAGCCCTATAAATCTGAAACAGATGCAGTACCTAGCAATACCCCCGTTGATAAAAAGAATCTATATAAATTTGATAAAGGGAATCGCGAACATCATGAGGAATATGACCGAGTGCTTTGGGGCGAAAATGCTAATTGGCAAGAGCTAATTAATATTCCAATAGACCAGCTAGAAAATTATGAGAGCGCACTTAGTCTTATTTGTAGCCGCTCAAATGATGATGAAATCACAAACGAACAAGAATCTAACGGATCAATCTTCAAACTTCTTGCAGATCAAATTGATTGGTCAAATGTAACAGACAGCTCATCAGATTCAAAAAAAGGAAAATAATATGAGTAATTTAAATGTATTTAAAGCAGAATCTGAACTCGGCTCTCCTCTCACGTTTCTTAATGCAAGTGCCGGAACTGGTAAAACGTATTCTATTTGTAAGAAACTTTGCTATCTATTTGTTGATTCAAACGAAGAGAATCGTATAAAACCAGAAGAAGTTGCAGTCATCACGTTTACCAATAATGCTGCAAGAGAACTCAAAACTCGCATACAAACCTTTTTAACCAACGAGGAAGAAGTTGCTGACCTTAAAAAATCTTTTGGAAAATCTCTTAACAAGGAACAATTTGAGGAGAACCGTGCATACGCCATTGCACACCTCAATGAAGCTTCCATAGGAACAATCCATCACTTCTGCACTGAAATTTTAGGAATTGTTGGCACTTTGGCTGACTTTGATACAGGACGTACTTTATCACCAGACACGAGCGACCTACATGAATTTACCAATAACGCAAATCTGACAAAATACTCTCAGTCAAAATTTTTTGCTCACGTTTTTAACAGCAAGTACTATCAGAAAACACTTAAAGAAGTTCAGGGTTCTTTTAATAGAGATGTATTTTTTGCTGATCTAAAAGGCATGCTTGAACCTAAACCAAATACGCCAAGTGCAGAATCTGATTCTACAGAGGACGAAACTAAATGTTTTTCTACTCAGACTAGTAACGAACTTCTCGCATGGCAAAGATGGACAAAAGACCTCGCTAAACTTTATGGGCTTTTAGAGCGGACACACTCCGTAATGTCAAACGAGAGTCTTTTAGCTCTAACCAACGAAGCGGTTAACTCCGAAGCGGTTGTAAAGTTACTTCAAAAGCGTTGGAAATTAGTAATGGTTGATGAGTTCCAAGATACTGATATTAATCAGTGGAATATCATCAAAAAAGCTTTTCTGAACACTTCCGATGAAGGTTCACCAGTTAAAGTAATCACTGTTGGTGACTATAAACAATCTATCTACTCTTTCCGTGGGGCAGATGTTGAGAATTTCAGTTCTGCCTGCGAGGAAGCCCAAAAAAATAACAATAAAATGTATGTCTTAAATACCAACTATAGAAGCGATAGTTGTGTGGTAGATGTCGTAAATGCAATAACAAAAGAGCTTTTTAAATCACCAAACAATGATTCTTTTGATCCTGAGTCGGCAATGGATGTGCATGCACATATCAATGACAGAAGGCTTCTTGATGGCAATCTTAACTCAGCAAATAAAGGATTGTTTATTCGTTTTAATAAAGGTAATACTCCAGGCGATGTGGTACCTGTAATCAATTATCTGTTAAAGACCTACAACATTAAAGAGCATCAAAATGCACCTAGACCTGTTAAACCAAGCGATATAGCTGTTTTAGTAGACAAGACACAACAAGCTAAGGATATCTTAAATGCTCTCAAGGATTCTCGCATTCCAGCTGTATTCACTAATACGACAAGTGTCTTTGATGAACAGGCTGCAAATGACTGGTTGGACTTACTTGAATCTTTAGTAAGTCTCTCTGACCAAAATCTCCTCAAGAGAGTTGCCATTGGACCTTTTGGCATTTTTGAAGTTAATGATTTAATGAACGATTCTGCACTTGATGAAATTATTACACGGTGGCAAGAGTACAAAAATCACACCCAAAAAGGTGGGTTTAATCTTTTATGGGAAAACATAGAGGCTAAATCTAATTTCAGTCAAAGAGTTTTTACTAATTGGTACGGTGAAGATTATTACATTAATGCACTTCAAATAAAGAATTGGCTACAAAAACTATGGCATGAAAATCCTAATCTGAACTATCTTATAGAAAAGCTAAGTATGAAAATCAAAGCTGCAGCCAAAAATCCAAGAACTGCAGAAGATGAAGAGAAACTTAATATACCTACCGATGAGCCGTCTGTGCAAATATATACATATCATGGATCTAAAGGGCTTCAATTTCCAATAGTTCTTTTACCTTATTTAGCCACTGAAGAACGAAATGGCTTTATTAATAAAGATCCTAGGAAAAAAAATAAGCCTTGCTACCTCTACGCTTTTTCTTCATCTCCAAATCTTCAAAACTGTTCCGTAGAAGAGCTTAAACAAAAAAAGATTAAAAAGGAATCGGAAGAAAATGCACGTATAGCCTATGTAGCCTTCACTCGAGCAGAGTTGCTGAACGTTGTCTGGACCGTTCCCCTTCCAGAAGATAATTCAATTGAAGACGACAAATCCTTTCTTCCTTTAAAGCACGCTTTATCTCATGCAAAGTCCAAATTAAGCAACAATACTTTCGAGCTTACCGATGAAGTGCTAAATGACGAAGAAGATAACTCCAATGACCGGGCTCATTCGAGCATACATGAACTATATGCCTATAAGCAGATTGACTATAAGCAGATTGATACTGCCGATCTACCAGAACTGAAATACAGAACCTCTTACTCCAGTATCTCCGCTAACCTGAAATCAGACGTTACGACCAGCGGAGGCGGAAATGATGATGATGAAATTGAAGAAATTTCGGACGCTTCAAACGTTGAAAATGATGAGAACCTCATAAATGAAATCAAAAAGACATCTCCAAATGAAGGATGGCTCAACAAAGAACTTTCTGCTGATACTCACCCACTGGTAGATTTAGAAGCGGGAACAGATTTTGGTACTCAAATTCATGCGGCATTTGAAAACCTCATTAATGTTCGCAGATCAAGTTCATCGCTGAGCTTTGATGAAGCTTGTTCATACGCAGCAAAAAAAACACTTATAGAAAAGAACTTAAACTCCAAAGATCACGAGCCTCTATCGTTTGAAGAATCACATGAAAGACTGACGCAAGCACTAAAGCAGGTCTTTAGTATTAGCCTAAATGGGCCATTTGAGGGCAAATCTTTTGTAGATATTAATCCTCAAAATATTCGCGCAGAACTGGAGTTTGATTTCAATTTAAACCCAAATAATAAATTTATGCTTTACGAAATTGCGCGCTGTTGGAAAGAACACGTCCACTCTGATGAACTATTAGACTTTGCTGAGCGACTGGGTAATGCAATATCAATGAAAGGCATTCTTACAGGAAGCATTGACGTTCTTCTGCGCGATGACCATGGAAATTACTTTATCGCTGACTGGAAAACAAACAACCTTACAAGGCTATTTGGAAAAACTGAAGAAATTGAAGATCCAGATGATAAGGATTCAACAATAACTGTCCTCACGCCACGCCGTAATGACTATAGGCATGAATTTGTTGTAAAAGAAATGAAGGATGCAACTTACCTTCTACAAGCACTTATCTATGCAGTCGCCGTATATAGAATTACAGGAAAGGTCCCCAAGGGCGTTGCCTATCTCTTTGTCAGAGGCATGGGCGATCAACCACTAAACAATACAGAAGACGCACCAGGAGTATTTACCTGGGCAATCCCTGAAGATCTAGTAATTGAAACAAATGCAATTCTTGAAGGAGATTCATCTCATGAATAGTTTTACCTATACAAAACCTCAAAGCTCTGAGATTGAAGACCCCGAAGAGAGAAAAATGGAATCATTCCGGATACTTGCTCGCCGTCTTCTTCGTCCATCAAACCACGATGTAAAAGAACTTAGCATCTTACATCCTGGGCAAGGTGATACTTTCTTAGTAGAAGAAGCAGCCGCCTACTGTTTCAAGGCAATTGATGAAGGCGCAACCTGTCTTAATCTTAATGAGGTTACATGGCCTGATTCCTTTTCAACAAAAAACGTTGTTGAAGCATTGATTAAGAGCCCATATTGCAATGTATCCAAAAATCAACAAACCACAACAGAAGACCAACAAAACATTCTTCCTCTTCAACTTGAAATTTCAAGTAGTGAAACACCATGGCTCTATCTAAACAAATATTGGTATGCAGAAAAAGTCATTGCTGAACAGATTATCTTGCGACAAACAAGAAACCTTACTGGTGAAACTCCTTCCACTGAGATGGTTAGCAATGCCATTCAATCTCATGATTTGTTAAAAATTGGCGAGAAGGGTTGTTTAAGCCCTATGCAGGTCAGAGCACTCGGAGCAATAACTCAAAAGGGTTTTATAGTGCTCACTGGTGGACCTGGTACGGGAAAAACAACAACAGTTGCACGAATGATTGAAATCCTTCGCCAAACCAACCCTGAAAAAAGACTTGATATCAAACTTGCTGCACCAACAGGAAAAGCAGCTAATCGACTCAAGGAATCAATCCAAAACGAAGCTCCATCTTCTGAGAGTGATTTCTACGGAAAACTTGAAGCGGTCACACTCCACAAACTCCTTGGAGCTAAACCCGGCGTCATTGAAAACTTCACATATGATGCAAAGAATAAATTATCGGGAGATGTATTTATCATTGACGAGGCGTCAATGGTTTCCCTTCTCATGTTTAAAAAATTACTAGAAGCAATTCCTCAAGACGCAAAGGTCATTGTAATCGGTGACCCAGATCAACTTGCGTCTGTAGAAGTTGGAACTGTACTGGCAGATATCGTAAAGGGCATGCAAAACCAGGCACGCCGCGATACCTCAATAGATTTATCCGCAAGTATCAAACTGGACAACACGCTGAAAAAATTATGGGAGAAGACAGCTACATCGGCAGAAGAAGAGTGGCCAAATGATCACTCTGAAACCTCATTTATTCAATTGCATAACGGACTTGTAGCACTTACTCAAGGTCATCGCAATGAAGGTGGAGTTAGTACCTTAGTACAGCTAATCAAAGGCCAGGATACACAAAAGGCCATTGATCTACTTAAATCTGGCGAGAAGAACGTCACTCTGATTGAGCCACTTAATTTTAGAAAAAATTCTTCTTATAAAGAGGAGCTCATACAACACTATAAGGACTTGAGTCAAAAAGTGAGTGAGCTTTATAAACAAGAGAAAGACGATCAAATTTCCCCAAAAAAACTTGATCAACAATACGCAACATTACTTGATGAAATGAATAATCTACGATTACTCTGCGCCAAAAAACGTGGAACAAAAGCAGGTACTAACAGCATACAAGAATGGAATGCTCTTATTTCTAAAGAAATTGAAAAAGACTTTAGTTCAACAAAAAGTGATGTTGATGCATATGGGGAGCGTATTGGTGCAGTACTGGTAGTTAGAAAAAATCAAAGTACTTTAGATATCAACAATGGTGATACAGGTCTTTTAGTTAAACGAGTTACTCAAGAGGGAAGAAGTTCTTTTAAATTAGTTATCCCAGGAAACGAAAGGGGAACTGTCCGCTATGTTTCTCGTCCACAGATTGAAGCAGCAGAACTTGGTTATGCCATTACCATACATAAAAGCCAGGGATCTGAATATAAACATGCGTTGGTAATGCTTGCAAAAGAAGCTGACTCTCCTTTGAACCTGCGAGAACTGATTTATACGGGTGTATCAAGAAAACAAAAAGTTACCGTAATTGGTTCTGAAGAAGTATTAGAACAAGGACTTAATCGACAAGTTGAACGCGCATCAAGATTAGATGAGCTTCTTAATCAACAATAGATTAAGCACAAATTTGATAAAGATATGCTCTGAGGCAGATGATTCCTCTCTCAGGGCATATTTTTAATCGATAATCAATTTGCCAATTCCCTATCATATTTAACAACAATTGTAAAGACAATATAGAGTAGATATGAAGTTTATCCCTTATGAAATACTTATCAAGCTCTAGAAAGAAGTTTGGAATTTATCCCTGGATAGTTAGTGCTTAAATCCCAAAATTTCTTTTATCGAAATTTAATAAGTGGATGTGTTCACATTCTCTATGAATTGAAAGCGTTCATTTATTGGATTTATAAACGAAAGGATGTTGTATGAAGGTATTTTGCGTAAACAAGACTACAGAAGCTGTAAAGCAGGTTACCTGTAAAGCCGGCACAGATTGATAGAGTACTGTAAAGTTCTATAACGCATGGGTAGGCTAGTCTTGGTATCGCCCAGACCAAAGTCTCTATCTATGACTGCGCTTACGGCAGCTAATGTAATAGAACTTTGAATACATATTCTATTTTTACATCTATATAAAATTCATATTGAAAGGAAAAAAATGGAACTATCAAAAGAAGATGCAAGGGCTATTTGGCTGCAAAAATATTACTTCAGAGACAGATTCGAATTTAATTATTATGTACTTGAGTACCCCCTTCCTAAAAAAATTGTCGAATATAAAGAATCGGTTATTATTCTAGATGGTGGTATTTATTCTCCTTGGATTGGCTTTCAATCAAAAGAGGAATATGACTATCTTGCTGATTTATCAGGTATTGACTGGCATCTTTTCTTCAAAAAATATTGGTCACTGAGATTTGGAAATAAAATCTCTAAAGAGGTTATTGATTTTTTTGATGAAAAAAATTTCAACGATTCATATTTTTTATACAAAGAAGATAATTTATTAGACCTTTTTGTTACAAAGGCAGCAGAATGTGGGTGCGGTAAAATTGGTAAGGATGCGGAGCCTCATGAAGACTCTGACGGTGGTGTGTATAAGTGGTATGAGTGGTATAACAACGTATCGCCCGATGATAATCTATTCTTCTTTAATTCTAAAGAACAAATTGATGAATATATAAGAAAAATCAACGAGATGATTAATATCATAGTTGAAAAATCTGATTCACCTTCGCTCCTTCTTAAGTAGCTGTTCTATTTCTTCTATCTCTCTATTACATATTTAAGTAATAGAGAGGTAGATACTATTTCTATGGGCAAACTTAATAAGTTAGATCTGAAGAATGAATAGAAATTAGAGATTTTATGTAAAGCTATTCTTCAAAAAATGGATTTGAAATGAATGTTTTAAGATATTAACTGGACTTAATTATTAACAACAAGACAAACACAAAGAGGAAGCCGTTATGAGAATTTATAGGATTAACAAGTTTACGGGAGCAATTCGCCAGGTTTTCGGTAAGCCCAAGGAACTTACTGGAAAGGCACTTGAAGCCGAAAATGCTTTCGCCGAGCGTATGGGCGTTGCTAAGGTTTCTAAGGCTGCCACTAAGGTCGCTGCCGCAATTAAGGCTGCACCTGTCGTACAGAAGGTTGGTATGGCAGTTGCAACCGTCGCAGTTGCAGGTGGTACAGCAGCAGGTATCGTAGCAACGCACCAACCAGCTCCAGCTCCTACTCAGCCATCTACCCCAGCAATTACCCAGCCAAAGGCTGAGGAAACCAAGCCAGAGGAGAAGGCTGAGGAGACCAAACCAGCCGAAGAAAGCAAAGAAGAGACCAAGCCAGAAGAATCCAAAAGTAATGTAGAGGCTCCATCTCAATCTGCTCCATCCCCTACAGCACCAGCGGCACCACAGGAGCCAGCTGTTGAGCAACCTAAAGCACCTGCTGAGCCTGTTAAACTTGGCGAACAGCATGTTTTTTACGGCACCTCTGCAGTTGATAATGTGGAATATACTTCGAGCTATGGATATAACGGTGAATTCAGCAGTTATGATGAGGCACTTGCGGCTGTTAAAGACCGTCTGGCAAGGGCCGGAAAAGCCACTCCTGGTGGACTCTTTGAAAAGACGATTGTGTTCTATAGTGACGGTACCTCTGAAGTTATTGAGAGCCATCGAGTTATTTAAGGTCGATAATTCTTAGCCTCTAAACGCCGTTCTATAACTGGCGAGTATTACTAAATACTCGCCAGTTTTTTACTGAAGCTCAGCTATTTAATTCAGTCCTGTACCCACAACGACATCTCTCAGCTGCCATTACGCACTACGACCGTCATCACCACATTATCACGCGCACGTACAGAGCCTCGAACTCCGCTTCTGTAAAACTATTTGTAATACCTTACAATCAAAACTTAGAAGCTCATCTCCCCTCTTTATTTAGCTTTTGATAGATTCTTCTGCATGTACAATTTTACGTACATGTCTTATTCAAAAATAGATAAATAATTACAAGTAAAGATGTTAAGAAGATAGTTTTCAGGCGTTCACGTGCACAATGATCTATGTTCTCAACGTCCAATGTCATAGGTTGAAATCTTCATATCTCAAATACGAAAGGAGAACATTATGAAGAAACCAGAAGTCGGAGATAGAATTATTCTTACCGAGGATATTGGCTGGACCAAAAAGGGTTCAACCGGAGTCATCACAAAAATCAATACATGGCTTAACATCTCTACTGCAAATATCAATGGTAAAGAGATTGAGCTTAAAGAAGGTAAGTTCGAAATTCTTTAATTCAGCTGAATGACTTTAAACTGGCAAGCATCCAATGTGCTTGCCAGTTTTTAATTCTGATTCACAAACACAAATACAAATACTCGTAAGACGCTTTTTCAGACCCTAACGTAAAGGACAACAAGTGAAACTTCTTCATACGTCAGATTTACACCTAGGAAAGAAAATAAAAAATATTCCTCTTTTAGAAGATCAGGAGGAAGCACTCTCAAGCATTCTGTCTATTGCGAAGACTAATAACATAGACGCAATGATTCTTGCTGGAGACATCTTTGATAAAGGAGTTCCATCAGTAAATGCCTTAAATCTATTTCAAACTTTCCTGGAAAACTGCAAGAAATCGGATATACCTGTATACATCATTGCTGGAAACCACGATGATGCGTCTCGCATATCATGCTATACACAGTTTTTTACAAGCAGCCCCATCAAATTTGCAAAACCGTTTTCTTCCACGCCGCAATATGACGACTTAAAAGTTGGAAAAGAGACCGTCCGAATCCACTTTCTACCTTATATAACCCCTGCGATTGTCAGACAAGAATATCCAGAACATTCTGAGGAAATCTCGTCCTATTCTGATGCAGTAAAATTTGCCTTAAGCCAACAACCTCTTCTTCAGAATGCTCCTAATATTCTTATCGCACATCAATTTGTAATCGACGGACAGCAGCTGCCCGAACAAAGCGATTCAGAAAATATCATCGTTGGTGGAGTTGATAGTGTAGATTACTCTCTTTTTGAAGACTTTTCTTACGTAGCTTTAGGACACCTTCATATACGTCAAACAATCGGAAGAGACACCGTCTGTTATAGCGGAAGTATTCTCCCCTATTCTGATAGTGAAATTAAAAAGAAAGATCAAGTCTTAAGCTCTGTTACAACCGATGTCACAGCATACTATGCCGAGAAAACAGTGGAATTGGTTGACATTACTAGCGGAAATATTCAAACACAATCAATACCAATTCATACCTCTAAAACATTTAGAAAAATTACATGCACAAAAAACTCTATCGATAAAATAACCAATGAGAACAACATCCGTAATGATTATGTATACGTTACCCTCACCGATGAATCTTTTGTTAATGCACTTTATTATGTGAAAGAGCAATTTCCCAACTTATTAAAACTTACCTTTGAATCCCCAAGTGGAAAATCAAAAGAGGTAGCTACCACGTATGAACATCCCTCTACTCACAATAATCTGCTGGAAGTTATTACAAATTTCATCGAAACCCAACAAGGCTCAGAACTAAATGAAGATCAGCGCAACATACTACTTTCAATTATTACTGAGCTCAATAATTCAAACGAGGAGGACAACTAATGCGACCACTAAAACTAAGCTTTGAGTCATTCAATTCATATGCAAATAAAACTTCAATTGATTTTGAAGATTTTAACTCTAACGGAATTTTTCTTATTACAGGTCCAACCGGCTCAGGAAAAACAACAATCTTCGATGCTATTAAATATGCCTTGTACGGAGAGGCAAGCGGAGAAGATCGAAAGAACATTTCTAATTTTAATTTCAGTGACTTTGCTAATCCAGGAGCTCAATCCACTGTAACCTTTGAATTTCTACACCGCGGAGTTAAATATAGAATCGAAAGAACATCTTCCTACCAAGTTTCTAAAAAGAATAAAACTCCTGAAACTGATAAAAAGACGCCTGATAAAAAGACAACGGTAAACTTCTACCAATTGATTGATGGAGAAGAAAAACTACTCGCAAGTAATACTAAAAAAGTTAATGAAGAAGTTCAAAATTTACTGGGAATTGATAAGAACCAATTTTCTCAAATTGTTATGATCGCGCAAGGAGATTTTTCTAAAATTCTCACTGCTAAGGGTAGTGATCGTGAAATATTACTGCGAAATATCTTTAACACAGAAATTTATCAACAATTACAAGAAAGGCTTAAGGCAGACACGTCGCAGCTTGAAAAAGAACATGAAAAAAATCTTGCTAAAGCTAAAAATGCGCTACAAGATATAAATCTTAATAGTCAAGAACAGTCTGACAAAGTCCTAGAATATCTCAAAAATGAGAAAACGATTTTATCCCACCTTGATGAAATACACACTTTTATAGAAGAACAAAACGACACTCTTAATAAAGAAGCCAACTCTCTAGACTTAAAGACTATTAAGTTAAGCAATAGAAAGGACGCTTTAACACAAGATCTTGCTCAGTTGGAATCAAACGAAAAAATAAAAGATCAAATTAGAATCTGTGACGAATATCTAGCTTTACATAAGCCTATTCTTGATCAAAAGAAGAGCGCTTATGATCAAGCTAAGAAAAATGAGAGTGAGATTGAAAGACTTCGTTCTGATATTCCAAAACTCGAAGAAAAGATGCATAGACATGATTCAGCGTCAAAGAAAGTGGAAAGTATTAAATTAGAGATAAGCAAGTTAGATTCTCAACTGTTTGAGCACAGGCAGCAGATTGAACAATTAGATAAAAAGTTTACTGAAACTCAAACACTACAAAACGAGTTTAAAGAAAAGAAACAGCGTCTAGAAGCAAACTCAAACAAATTAACTGAAATAGATAGATTGATCTCCGAAATAGAGCAAACTGTTAAACGAAAAAAGAACGCAGACGCTTACTTAAAAGAACTAAAAGAAAAACAGGCTGCTCTAGAGGAGCTGTCTATCAAACACAATCATTCCAAAGAGGAGTATCTATCTGCACAGCAAAAATTTAGTGCTGCACAGGCGGGAATTCTGGCTTCTAAACTTATTGAAGGTAGTCCGTGTCCAGTCTGTGGATCAATACATCATCCACAGATAGCATCTTTGTCCAATGATGTTCCATCTGAAACAAAAATTAAAAAGCTAAAAGACACGATGGAATCTATCCATCAAAAAAAGCAAAAACAATCAGAAGCAGTTACAGCCTCTGAAACGAAGTTTGATTTTGAAAATAATGAGTTCAAGCAATCATTCACTCATGTACTATCAGCAGTACA
>ERZ772920.542-NODE-542-length-21267-cov-5.382896_pt1 | contig 21267 bp, 18 predicted proteins | sample MGYA00511469_ERZ772920 | MGnify/ENA primary metagenome ERZ772920 (study PRJEB29015, sample SAMEA2738069) | human oral metagenome | biome: human oral; feature: human-associated habitat; material: saliva | place: China | collected 2216 ... | reverse complement strand
CCGCACCGGATGCGCGCTCGACCCGCCCGCCAACATGGCACGTACCGGGGCGAAGGTATCGTTTGTGACCAGCCCCGCCCACACCAGGCGCCATAGCGCGGTGGATACCTCCGAAGCTTCCGGAAAATGCACAACCTCGCCCGAGGCTGCGCGGGAGACCAAGATGTCGTGTACGCGCTCACGAAGCGGCATAAAGAACAGCCCGCCGCCGGAAAGCGCCTCAAAAACGGCGTGTTCCACCGGACCCAGCTCATCCAAGGCCTGCGTGCGGGAAGAATCGGGCAGGGTCAGCTCGGCGGATTCGGTAAGATGCAGGCTCACCCAGCCGTCATTGCCGGAGATTTCGCCCTCACCGCGCCAAAGTACCTCTCCGCTGGCTAACAGACTATCTAAGAGCTGCGGCGAATAATCACGCACCCGAGCTGGCAAGACGAGGGTCTCCAAAGCGGAGGCGGGTACACGTACCCCGGCCAGCTGATCGATGACCGTCAGCAAGCCCTCACGACCCTCTAACGCTTCGGCTAATGAACCTTTGCTCTCGGTAAGAACCTGAACCGTGCGTTCGGGTTCGTAATAGGCACCATATTCGGTGGTTTCCGCGAGCCTGCGCGAAACCTTGACCGTCTGCGCACGCACTCCCTGCCAGGCGGGCAGGAACGCGCCATAAGCACGCTGCGGTACCGGCTCAATCTCGCGGCGCAGCGCCGCCAACGACCGGGCACGAAGCAGGCGAAGCACCTCGGCATCCACCCATTCCAGGCTTGCCGTGGGCGCGGGGGAGAGCGGTATCGTATCGGCTGCCTCCGCGCGAGATACACGCAGTTCCTCAGGCAGGTACTCGCCCGAGAACAGTCGATTCTGTGTCTCTAAAGCGCGTAAAACCGGCAGAATAGCACCCGAACCCGTCGGCGTGATGCGGCTGAAATGGGCGCTCGCCTCGGCTGCGGTAAAGGGAATGTGCGTGCGCGCATACCGCGAGATTAGGTCTTCGAGCGGCGCGGCGACCGGCGTGAGGTATGCCTGAGCAATCCCGACCGGAAGCGGCAGCCCTAACCCGTCGCGCAGCCTGGCGGCGTCTTCCACGGCGGCATAGATCGGTTCCGTGCTGCCCGCCGTATTTGAGCTCGGATTAATAACGAACGCCCTGCGGGATGTGACCAGCTCTTCGGCAAGCGTGCGCGCCTCTTCGGCGGTGGCGTGCGGGGTAGTTTCAAGGTCTTCTTCCGGTAGAACCTCGTCGGCATTTTCGGCTGAGTGCCCTGTTTCATGTGAAATATCAGCCTTTTTAGATCGACTTTCGCTGCCTGTTGGAGTGCTCTGAGAAATCTCGGGCGCGGCCTCAACCCCGGACCCCTCATTCCCGCGCAGCCGTAGCGCCAGCTCCTTTGCCGTGAGCGGGCCGAGCTGGCGCAGAAGATCCGCCACACCCTCAACCCCGCGTGCCCGATACTTCGCCCCGGTGCGCTGAAGACGCTCCTGAACCTCAAGAATCACCTGCGGATCCAGCAGATCGCGCAGCTGAGCGGTACCCAGCAGCTCCGCCAAAAGCGCCGGATCCAGTGCCAAGGCAGCAGCGCGGCGTTCGGCGGCGGGCGCATCCGTATCGTAAATATGCTCCGCCACGTACTCGAAAAGCATGGTGCGGGCAAAAGGCGAAGGCCCCTCGGTCTGCACCTGCGACAGGCTGATGCGCCGCGCGGCAATATCCCGATGCAGCTGAAGAAGCGCAGGAACATCATATACATCCTGCAAGCATTCGCGGGCGGTTTCCAACAGAATCGGGAACTCGGGGTATTTGCGCGCAACATCTAGCAGCTGCGCCGAACGCTGGCGCTGCTGCCATAGGGGAGTGCGCCTGCCCGGATCGCGGCGCGGCAGAAGCAGGGCACGTGCGGCGCTCTCTCGAAAACGAGACGCAAAAAGCGCCGATTCGCCCACACGCTCCTTGACAATCTCCTCTAGCTCATCGGGCTCGAAGAGAAAAAGCTCGGCACCCGGCGGGGTATCTTCCACCGCAGGAATACGCAGCACAATACCATCATCTGCCGCAAGCGCGCTGGCGTCGATACCGTACCGTTCCTGCACGCGGGCGCCCACCGCCACAGCCCAAGGTGCATGCACCGGATACCCGTACGGCGAATGCAAAATAACACGCCAATCTCCCAGTTCATCACGGCAGCGCTCCACCACAAACCGCGTATCGGTGGGAACCACACCGGTAGCCTCGCGCTGTTCCCGAATATAAGCGAGCAGATTATCGCTCGCCCAAGGATCCAGCCCTAACCGGGTCAGCTCGGCGCGTATCGCAGCCGTTGTTGAGCTATCTTCACCCCCGGACTCAGCGCCCGCAGACTTCTCTAACTCGCGGGTAAACTGCCCCAGACGACGGCCCAGCGCCACCGGGCGACCCACCCGCTCACCATGCCAAAACGGCAGGCGTGAGGGCTCACCGGGCGCGGGGCTCACGCGCACCGCATCGTGCGAGATGTCCTCGATGCGCCAACTGCTCGCCCCCAAGGCAATAACATCGCCCGCCCGCGATTCATAGACCATCTCCTCGTCCAGTTCGCCCACCCGTTTAGGTGCCTTGGAATCCTCAGAACCGGCCAGGTAGACAGGAAAAAGCCCACGATCGGGAATCGTCCCGCCCGAAGTCACTGCAAGCCGCTGCGCACCGGGCCGCCCCTCAATCGTGCCGCTTGGCGCATCAGCAGTGGCGGCGCGATCCCAAATAATACGCGGGCGAAGCTCCGCAAACTCATCGGAAGGGTACCTGCCCGCCAGCATCTCTAAAGTACTGTCAAAGAGCGCGCGCGAAAGGTTTGCGAAAGGGGCGGTGCGGCGCAGCGCCTCGTACCATGTATCCACACCGATAGGCCCCAGAGCGCAGGCGGCGACGGTCTGCTGGGCAAGCACATCCAGCGGGTTCGCGGGAACGGTAAGCGGTTCTAAAGACCCGGCGAGCATACCGGACAGAGCCACGGCAGAGCCCAACAAATCCCCGCGATGCTTCGGGTAAAAAAGCCCGCGCGAAACCTCGCCCACGCGGTGCCCGGCACGACCCACCCGCTGTAGACCGGAAGCCACCGACGGCGGAGACGCCACCTGAATAACCGCGTCCACATGCCCCATATCGATGCCGAGCTCCAGGGAACTTGTGGCAACCACACACCGCAGCGAACCATTCTTGAGGGAGTCTTCGATGAGCGTGCGCTGATCCTTCGCCACCGAACCGTGATGCGCCCGCGCCAGCGGCGCAATATCTGGCTCCTCACCAATGTCAGGCAGCGGCTCACCCGCGAGCTCGCGCCGTGAGAGCTCGCGGCGCACATGAATATCGTTGAGAGCCGCGGTAAGTTTTTCGGCAAGCCCACGCGAGTTCACGAACACGATCGTAGAACGATTATTCTCGATATCGTCCACGATGCGTTCCTGAACATAAGGCCAAATCGAGGCACGATACCCGGATGCGCGCTCGCCCTCACCGCCCGGCTTCCGTGCCTCGGCACTCGCCGTTGCGCTCGCAGTACCATCTTGTTCGGCAGAGCCATTCGGCAGCTCAAGGGATAATCCTTCTTCGCCGGGGAAGGTGCCGATAGCATCTGCAAGAGTATAGGATGGCGCATCATCGGCTGCCTGAACCTGCAAACCCGGGGCGTTCGGGGCTGAACCGGGCGAATTCTGTCCGCGCGGTGCCCGCTGCTCCCCGGGCGCATAGCTGCCCTGCCCGTAATCGTTTGCCCCGCCGAGCGCCGCCATATCCGGCACGGGTACCGAGAGCCGCAGATCCCAACGTTTGGGCACCTGCCGCGCCACGATTGTCACCGGGTGCACTCCGCCTAAAAATGTGGCGACGGCTTCGGGCGGGTTCACGGTTGCCGACAGTCCGATGCGCTGCACCGGCCGCTCCACCAGCTGGTCAAGCCTCTCCAGGGACACCGCCAGATGCGCCCCACGCTTGGTTCCCGCCAGGGCGTGCACTTCGTCCACAATTACAGTTGTCACGCCGGTGAGTGTCGAACGTGCCGCAGAGGTCAGCATAAGGTAGAGCGATTCGGGGGTGGTCAGCAGAATATCGGGCGGGTTGCTGATAAGCTGCCGCCTCTCGCGTGCTGGGGTGTCACCGCTCCGAATACCCACGGTAATATCGGGTGGGGTTCGCCCGGATTCCTTCGCTGTATGCGCAATCCCCGCAAGCGGCGCGCGCAGATTGCGCTCCACATCCGCCCCGAGAGCTTTCAGGGGCGAAACATACAGGATGCGCGTACCGCCCGCACGCTGTTTCTTGGTCTTTTGTGTTTTCCGAGCGTCCCCGTTTTTCCGTGCCTGAGTCGATGTCGTGAGCTCGCGCTGGTCCGGTTCTGTGCTTTTGTCGCGGTAGAGCGCATCGAGTGCCCATAGGAAAGCGGCAAGGGTTTTGCCGGAGCCCGTGGGGGCGATAATAAGCGCGTTTTCGCCCTTGCTGATACTCTCCCAGGCGCCTTCCTGCGCGGCGGTCGGGGTGCCAAAAGCGTTGCGGAACCATTGCTGAGTGGCGGGTGAGAAAGGTTCTAGAGCGTCAGGCATGGTTCCATTATCCCGTATATGCCCCGGATTCTCCTTGAAAGTTTTCTGAGCGTGGCACATATTACAGGGGCAATCGTACGCGAACACAAGACTTTTCCGTGTAATGGGGCCATAATAATTGAATATGTACATTACGTACATCATAAAATTTTACATGTAAAGTAATTTATTTCACTGAAAGGACACAGGTATGACCCGCTTGACCGAAGACCAGATCACCGCTCTCTTTCGCGAACCTCGCACTGTGAGCGCATTCACCGATCAGCCCGTCACCGATGAACAGCTGCAGAAGATCCAGGAGATCGTCTACCTGGGGCCCACGGCCTTCAACAGCCAGCCCCTGCGCATCACCTGGGTGAAGACTCCCGAAGCTCGCGAGCGCCTTGTCAAGCACATGATGGACGGAAATAAGGAGAAGACCCTCAAGGCTCCTGTAACCGCTGTGCTGGCCTTCGATAAAAACTGGCAGAAACGCTTTGGGGAATTCGCACCCCAGGCCGCTGCCTTTGAATCCTACTACGAGGCTGAAGAGGCACGTATTCCCGCGGGCGCGCTGAGCTCTGCACTTCAGGCTGGCTACTTCCTGACCGCCGTGCGCGCTCTTGGCCTGGATGCGGGCCCCATGACTGGCGCGGATTTCGATGGTATCGCCGCTGAATTCTTTGAAGGTACCGACCAGCAGCCCTTCCTCGTCGTAAACCTGGGCTATGGTGTGGCTCCCGAGTATCCGCGCGGTACCCGTTTTGAGTTTGATGATGTAACCCGCAGCGTCTAAAAGCTGTGCTTCGCTCTCGCTGAGGTGTCGAAGTGCGCCTTCGGTCTCCAGCGGGAGTAAACCGCAGGAATCCGGCAGTTATATACATATGTCCAGAGACCTGCGAACGCCTGACTTTTGCCGGTGGCTGCCGTATCTGATGATGCGGCAGCCACCGGTTTTTGCTGGGCTTTGAGGGAATGGGGAACTGCCGTGGCGTGAATTCTGGGGGTAGCTTTATGGTGCGAACCGGTGCATGATGGAAAGAACGGCGCGGTAGCCTTGCGGGGGACGAATAGATTCACCGTGTCGAGAGAACCTGAGGTTATAGGAAAGGATATGAGAGATGACCCGTTTATCTGAGGACCAAATCACCGCTCTTTTTCGTGAGCCCCGAACTATGCGTAAATTTACCGATCGGCCCGTCACTGATGATCAGCTTCGGGAGATTCAGGAGCTCACCTATCTGGGACCCACGGCCTTCAATAGTCAGCCTTTGCGCATCACCTGGATCAAGAGCTCCGAGGCCCGTGAGCGCCTGGTCAAGCACCTGATCGAAGCTAATCAAGAAAAGGCTCGTCAGGCACCTGTCAATGCCATACTCTCATACGATAAGGCGTGGATAGACCGTGCAGATGTGTTTAACCCCCGCGCGGCAGAGACCATCCCTGAACCGCCTACGGAGCCGCTAAGGTTTAGAGTTTAACCCCCGCGCGGCAGAGACCATCAGGAACTACTGCACGACCGAGGAAGTTATTACCTTTGCCGCTCAGCAGAGCGCCAACCTGCAGGCCGGTTACTTTATTACCGCTGTGCGCGCCCTTGGTCTAGACGCCGGTCCCTTATGGGCCGATTTTGAGGGGCTGTACGAAGAATTTTTTGCAGGTACCGACGAGCATCCCATTCTTGTGGTGAACTTAGGGTACGGCGTTCCAACCCAGTACCCGCGCGATACCCGGTTCGGATTCGATGATGTAACCCGCAGCCTCTAGCGGCTCGTGCATCTGCACCAGGATGCACCGCCTACCGGTTTTGTGACGAAGTTTGACGGAATCTATCGGGAAAAACCCTGTGGCTATGCGTTGAAGCTGAGGCGGGTGCACTATGGAAAAGGGGAGTGGTGCGTAACGTGCCTCTTGCTCCATATGCCGCATACTCGCCGAAAGGGAAAGAACGTGAGCTCACGCAGTGCTGCCGACCGGGGCATCGAACCGGAACCCTATCTCGCGAATCCGAGCCGCCAGTCACGCCTGTCCCGTGAACAGCGTGAGGCGCTATATGAACTGCCCCGCACCTCGTATCAGTTCAGCGATGATCCGGTGGCTGAAGAGCAGCTTCGTGAGATTTATCGGCTTACCGCGCTCGGGCCTACCGCCTACAACAATCAGCCTTTGCGCATTACGTGGGTGCGGTCGAAGAGTGCGAAAGAACGCCTTTTGGGATATCTTCACGAAAGTAATCGCGATGCTGCCGCCAGCGCGCCCGTGAATGCGGTTCTTGGGTACGACAAGAATTGGCAGAAACGGTTCGCCGAGTTCGCTCCGCACGCCGTGGCAGCGCAGGAGTTCTTCGAGGCTGAAGAAGAGCGCATTCCGCTGGGCAGGCTAAACGCACAGGTACAGGCGGGGTACTTTATTACCGTGGTGCGTGCGCTAGGTTTAGATGCCGGGCCTATCACCGGCGTAGATTTTGAGGCTCTTGCCGCCGACCCCGTTCTGCTCGGCGGCGCAGATCAACAGCCTTTTCTCGTGGTGAATCTCGGCTATGGTTTGGGCCCCTATCGGGCACGCGGGCTGCGCTTTGACTTTGAGGATGTCACGCGCACTGTTTAATTTCCGTGCTTCGCGTCCCGCCACGAGATTTTCCTGCGCTTACGGCAGCCCTGAAACGCGGCGGCGTATACCACGTGCGGGCGAACTCCTAGCGTTTTCCCTTCATCTGGTGTTCTATTTCATAGGTAGGTAAGAAATATTTCCGTATCAGGGTGATGAGGTGGAAAACTTAGGTAAACCTCGTGTATAAATAAAGCATTGTGTAGATGCTGAAGAGGCGGTTCCTGTATAAGGAACCGCCTCTTGCTGTTATCGCTTCTTCTCGAAGCGCATCATTCGTGTGCTGAGTGGTTACGAACCGAACTGTCCCACGGACAGCTGCTGGACCTTGCCGGTGCACGCCTCAGAGGAAGCAGAGACCGTCGTCCAGTTGCCGTCACCGGGAACCTGAACTAAGAATCCGTGCGCCATTGTCGGTGAACAGTTCTTACCCAGCGGACCAGCGTTGACCGAGGTCACTGGGGCGTTTGTAGATTCACCTGTGTGCAGAAGCGTGCCGGTAGGGTTCGTTGAACCTGCCGCCGGGCGTGCCGGTGAGCCAATCTGACTGAAATTAGAATCTGCGTAGACAACCGTCGGGTTACCCTTGAGCACGCAGGGCTCCTCAGAAACGTTCGTGAACGTCAGCATGAATTTCCGGGCTCCGGGTGTGCCCTTATCTTCGGAAACAGAAACCGAGAGATCGGTGATCTGGCAGGCTGACGCTAGGAGTGAACCTGAAGAACCGGTTGCTGAACGCCCTGGCTGTTTAGCTTCTGGGCTGGATGATTCTTCAGTGCCGTTATCTCCATCGTTATTCGATGAAGAGCCATCCGCATCTTTGCTTTCCTCGCCGGATGAACTCTTTTTATCGTGAGAATCCTTAGAATTGGAGTCTTTTTTCTTAGCTCCATCCTCGGAATGTTCATCGTTTGAGTGAGAGTCGTTATTATCTGTGGGGTTATCCTCAGGGCTTTGAGAACTATCCCCGCCCGCGGTACTGATAGAACCGGGGGACACAGAATGCGCCGGGTCGGAAGCACGGGTAATTTTACCCTGAGCAACGCTGGCGGATGCGCTCGGTGAAGCGTCAGTCTGCGCAGAATGATCGGCATCGGAAACGCCGCAACCTGCCAGCGTAAGGGCGCAAAGAAGTGCGGTTGCGGAGTAGAGTATCTTAGCCGAACTCGTCATATTACATCGCCGCCTGCAATTGTATAGAGGCGCCATCCATGCCGGGTGCGTATTCCACCTGGCAGCAGAGGCGCGAGTATTCGTTAGCTACGTCGTCTACCATGTCGAGGAGGTCCTCCTCAGCGTCGGTACGATCGCCTGAAGCCGCGTAGTGTTCTGGATCAATAAAGGTATGGCACGTGGCACAAGATGCGTTGCCACCGCATGTTGCGAGCACGGGGAACCCGTTCGCCTGTACAGCTTCTAATAGAGTCTGGTGATCCTCCCATTCGATCTCTCGGCTGTCACCGTCTTCTCCGGTTACATTGATCTTCACGCTCACGCGCGTGTCCTCCTCACATTGTGTAGATGCACCTCTATTGTAAACTCAGAGCTTACCCCGTAAAACTTTGCGACGGGGGTATGACAGAGGTGCGCCCGCGAGAAGACTACCAAGGTTAACCCTATGATGCAGTGGTGCCGTGCACAGCGCATCCGTGACCCGTGCACCCTAGTGAACGAGTCGAAAATGGTGAATGAGAGTGCCTTTGTTCTGGAGGTTATTCCTCGAAATCTTCCTCTGTTTCCAGGGCATGCACGATACCGCGGCAGGTATCTTTGGGATTGGCGTATCGCAGGTCCACACCAAAAATCTCGCGGATCTGACGGGCCGAATTTAGATGCCAACGTTGGCTGTCGGAGGGGGTAACAGATGTGGTAGCTTTCATACCCGGCGCCAATTTTTCGTGACGAATATCGTAGTGCTTGCCACCCATCGTAATCGTAAAACCGTGACTTTCCAGAAGATTCTTAAAAGCGTGAATATCGTGCGGAATCTTAACGCCGCGTTGCGACTTGGTGCCGCGCATCCTGGGCTGCGATTCGAAGGGGTTGCGTGTTTTCACCACACCCTTGCGCACGCTGACAATCTTATGGTTGGTGTTTGAGAACTCTACCGAATAGCCGTGCAGGGAGTATACGGTACGGCTCGTGCCCGGAATCGGTCGGCGATCATTCGCCTCTTCGAGGATGCGCTCCACAAGTTCTGCTGTGAGTCCCAGGGCGCTCAGCTGTTTCTCGGCATCAGGGGTGAGCTCATAGTGTCCGCTGGGGGCGCTGAGCGTAGAGCCATCAAAAGGATGTACCGAGATAACCTCGGAGGTATTCGCGTTCAGAACGGCGGTGTACCCGAGGCGCCGGTTTGAATAATGCTGAACCTCACGTCCGAAACGGTTTTCCTGGGCGGATTCGTCGCGGCGTTCGCTGTCTGGGGCCGTAATGAGCTCAAGGACGAGCGCGTACCCCAGGTTGTTGCGCATCATATGATCGATGACACCCGGCAGTACCGGGTAGATGCGGTCGCCCGGCGGAACATCGCCATAGAAATCATTCTCAATCTGTTCGGCGATGCGTTGGTTCTCGTGCGGAACCTCAAGCAGGGGAATAAGTTGCTGACCTGAGGGTTTAATTGTGGGCTTGACCGCCGCAGGCTTGGGTGCGTTGCGATAGGCGGTTACCAGCGCCTCGTTTTGGGCAATAAATTCTGAGGCAAGAAGCGGCATGATGGTGAAGTAAAGCTCCGCAGCCTCCGGGGAGATTTTGCGCCGTGCATCCAGCAGGCTTTCACCCTCGGGATTCTGTATAGTCCAGGTGCCCTCCTGTTCGGTGTATTCGTATCGCGCTAGGTGGGAGAGCTCCTGCAGACGGGCATAAAGCTCGACGGGAATGTCTATTTTCTTGTTCATAAGGTGCTTTCCTCCTAACCCCTATGAGACCGTGGCGTTTGATTCTAGAGAATTTTCAGGGGTATCTTCAGCACCGTTAGCGTCGGTATCTGTGGCGGATTGTCGAATACTCATGACGATGCGGTTATCGGGCGATATCGTAACCTGTATGCCACTCCCGTGATATTCGCGTGTCCAATCGAGGTTTACCCTTACCTTTTCGGGGGAGCTGATGGCGGAGACCATCGCATCGAAGGCCTCGCCGCCGTGGGTTTTAAGATAATTCTGCGCGCCGGAGGTGAAATCGCAGGCGGTAATATCGGGGACGCCAAGAAGCTCGCGAGCGGCTTCGGGGCTGTATTCTGTGCCGCTTCGTCCATCAAAATCATCAAACTCGTCAAGGGCGGTGATAACGGTCATAGACGCGGTATTGACATCGACTCGGTAATCGTTGTGGCGGAACCGAATAATCCAACCGTTAATACGTTCGGCGCGGCCCAGTGTGATAACTTCGCGGATAGTCACCAGATCGATATTGTCTTTTTTGAAGGTGTCCAACCGTCCCGGATCTACACGATAGTTGGCGGTGCGCTCTGCCTTGGTGATGGGATCATTCAAAGAAGGCAGCGCGGTCTTCCGTGTGTGTCCGTATACCTGTGCGGGAGGCTGCGCACCGGATGCTGAAGTCTGTGAACCCGCTGGCTTTGGTGTTTGTGAAGAAGCCGTCTCGGGTTGTGGGGTTGTATTTTCCGCTGAGGACTGTGCTGCTTGGTTCGTGCGCAGCTGTTGCAGGTATTCTTCAATGCGCGGAGGAGTATAGGTGAGCGTGCTCTTCTTCTTGAACATCGCGGGAGAAGGCATGCGGGCGATGCCGGGCGTGGGAACTTGCGGCTGTTCATGGGACGGTACCGGCTGGGCCTGCTCTAGGGGAGTGGGCACCTTAGGAACGGGTATAGGGCCAGTCTGGGTCGTATCTGCGCTATCATCACTCGCAGGTTCCTCCATCATGTCGGCGGGAGCATCCACCGCGGCGCTAATCGTGGTTTCGGGAACCAGCGGCAGAGAACCGGTGACGACCTCGTCGGCCTGAGCTGCACTAACATCTTCGTGCTCTTGAGTTGAGAAAGAAACAATATCGTCGGCGTTTTCAATACGGTGTCGAAAATTCTTATACAGTATCTCGGATGCGGCGCTGAACAGCTTCTCGACGGATGCAGATTCGGCGGGTGCACAAGGACACAGAAGCTCGGTCTGATCTTCGCTATAGACTGCCCAGTGGGCGCATCGGTGATTTGCCGGATAGTATGTAATATCTTTTAGCTGAGCAATATCTATGAGGGAACCCACTAGGGATTGCGGTATCGTGAGCTGAACCATGATGTTGACGCTCCTTCGCTGTTGAAATACTTTCCCTGGAAAATTGGGGTGTATCCAGATTACCGGTATTTTTGAAGCCTGTCTTGGGATGACGGTGTTTTTAATCCCCTAGCAGATAAAAGCGGTGTTAGAGCTGGTGGCACACCGGAAACTGAGGGGCAGGCCAAGTATTTACGCGATGCGTCTGGTTGCACTGATCGTATGGATAGCCGAAATTTCATAGGCTGGTTTTGCGTTGAGACCCCCGATAGTCACCGCTTCTGAAGGCATGGGTATAGCGCCTGAGGTGAAGCTGTTTGTAGATATGAATGCCTGCATGTTGTGACTCAGAAGGATCGGATCGTGGTTCTCTATACTCGTCAATTATACGCTATTCAATAGTTGTTTTAGGGTATAGAAACGGCGAAATCCCCGGCGATTACTCGCCGAGGACTTTCAAACTGCCACGTCTGCAGGCTTTGATAGACAGCAAAAAAGCCCTTCCTTGACAGGAAAGGCTTCGTTCGTACGCCTGAAGGGATTCGAACCCCCAACCTTCTGATCCGTAGTCAGACGCTCTATCCGTTGAGCTACAGGCGCATGCTCCTCGCGACCGGGCTTATAACTACCCGTCGCAGCAACAAACAATACTATACGGGCACCCTTGATAGCGCGCAAGTCGAAAAAGAGTGTTAGTTCTAACAAAAACCCTCAACTATTACTCGCAAAGTTCCTAAAAATGGCATAAAAACCGCGTAATTTCAATGTTTTTGCGGGGTGGGAAAATTTTTCAAAAAATTTTGGAATTCGTGGGAACGCTCGGGATTATTCGGTGAAGCTGCGCCGCATCCACAGGCAAACCAACTTAAGGACAAGAGCGCTGCAGTGGGTCAAATATAAAATACTCGACTCATCAGCTAAATGCGCTATTCTAGATGAACACGAGGATGTGGAAAATTCCACGGGCGTGTATTTTAAGGAAGCTACACGCCCTCGTTAGTTTAAAACATCCTCACAACACACTGCCTGCCGTGCCAGTGAGGTGCCCGGCAATTCTCAAGACTCAAAGGGGAAATAGGTCAATGACTGACATCTCAACCGGTACTCTTTCTGCAGAACTTGAAAAGAGCCTGCAGAACGCTCCCACAACCCACCCCGAGCTCTTAGCCTGGGTGCGCGATGTTGCAGCACTCACCGAGCCCGACCGTATCTACTGGGTTGATGGTTCCGAAGAGGAATACAACCGGCTAGCCCAAGAGCTGGTCGATGCAGGTACCTTTGTACGCCTAAGCGATCATGAGTTCCCCAACTCGTATGCAGCGTTCTCTGACCCCGACGACGTGGCACGTGTGGAAGAGCGCACCTTTATCTGCTCACAGACCGAAGAAGGCGCTGGTCCTACCAACAACTGGCGTGACCCCGTGGAGATGAAGCAGACGCTCACCGGTCTTTTCAAAGGTTCGATGCGCGGGCGCACCATGTACATCATTCCTTTCGTCATGGGCTCTTTGAAAGCAAAGAACCCCAAGATGGCGGTCGAAATTACCGACTCCGCCTATGTGGTGTGCTCAATGCGCATTATGGCAACTATCGGCAAGGATGTGCTCGCGAAACTGGACGAAACTCAGGGCTTCTTCGTGAAGGCGCTTCACTCCGTAGGCGCTCCGCTTGAGCCCGGGCAGGCAGACGTGTCCTGGCCCTGCAACCCCGAGAAGTACATTGTGCAGTTCCCCGAGACCCGCGAAATCTGGTCCTTCGGGTCGGGTTATGGCGGCAATGCACTGCTGGGCAAGAAATGTTATGCACTGCGTATCGCCTCGGTTATCGGTCATGATGAGGGCTGGATGGCTGAGCACATGCTCATCCTCAAGGTCACCAACCCTGAGGGCGTTACCCGCTACATCTCCGCTGCGTTCCCCTCTGCCTGCGGTAAAACTAACTTCGCGATGATGGACCCCACCATCGACGGCTGGAAAGCCGAAATGGTCGGCGACGATATCGCGTGGATCGAATTTGACGAGAACCACCAGGCTCGCGTCGTTAACCCCGAGGCGGGTCTTTTCGGCGTGGCGCCCGGCACCGGTTACTCCACTAATCCCAACGCCATGAAGGCAATCTCTAAGGGCAATACTATCTTTACCAACGTGGCGCTCACCGATGACGGCTCCGTATGGTGGGAAGGTAAGACCGACGAGGCACCCGCGCACCTGACCGACTGGACCGGCAAGGACTGGACTCCTGAATCGGGGCGTCCCGCAGCGCACCCCAACTCGCGTTTCTGCACCCCCGCATCCCAGGTGGATATGCTCGCTCCCGAGTACTACGACCCCGAGGGTGTGCCGCTGAGCGCCATCGTGCTGGGCGGTCGCCGCAAGACTACCGTGCCGTTGGTCTCCGAATCCGATAGCTGGGAACAAGGTGTCTTCCGCGCGGTCACCCTCTCCTCTGAGACCACAGCAGCTGCAAAGGGCGCCGTCGGCGTGGTTCGCCGCGATCCCATGGCAATGCTTCCCTTCATCGGGTACAACGCGGGCGACTACTTCCAGCACTGGATCGACCTGGGTAAGAAGCACGGTGCCGAGAACATGCCGAAGGTCTACTACGTGAACTGGTTCCGCCGCACCCCCGACGGTGGCTTCGCATGGCCCGGCTTTGGTGAAAACTCCCGCGTGGTCAAGTGGATCTTCGACCGCCTCGACGGCAAGGGCGGCGGCACGCAGACTTTCCTGGGCACCGTACCCACGAAGGAAGATCTCGACCTGACCGGTCTGAGCGTTAGCGATGAAGAACTTAACGCGGCACTCGCCGTTTCAAAGGATGAATGGGCGGCCGAGCTGCCCGGCATTGACGAATGGCTGGCAAAGTTCGGCGATAAGCTCCCCGCAGAGGTCAAAGCTGAGCGTGACGCCTTGGCAAAGTCTCTTGAAGACTAAGGAACATTCGGCAATATGACACCATGGTGGGGTGGGATGCGCTGACAATGCGTATCCCACCCCACCGTTTGTGAAAGCCTGCTCTTACATTGTTGCAAAATACATCCCACCGATCGGGTGTGCAGCGCGTACAGCATGATATGGCATACTCGGGTGTGTGGGATGGTGCACAGTTTATGCAGAAAAGGTGTAAATATCCACCAATGCCTTAAAATATTGCTATACAGACTCCGCATTTTGTGTGCAGTAAAGCCATACCTAATTTTCGTGCGGGTGGTGCGAAGACTAGAATTTTCCGGTAGAACGGACAAGCCCTATATTATTTAGCCCTCAATAAACTGTTGAAAGGAGATACGAAGCATGCGCCTGACGGCTTTTTCAGACGTATCACTACGTATTATGATGCTTCTTTCTTCCTTGCAGGAAGGGGAAAAACTCTCGACCCAGAAGATCTCGGAGGGAGTCGGAACCCCTTATAATCACGTCGCAAAATCTGTGGCGTTCCTCGTCAATCAAGGGCTGCTTGAATCTACCCGTGGGCGATCCGGCGGCGTCCTGCTATCGGAGACGGGGCGCAAAGCGACCGTGGGGCAGGTACTTCGTAGTACCGAGGGTGATATTCCTATGATTGAATGCGAAGACGAAAACGGCAACTGTCCCCTAGATAGTTTTTGTCGTCTGCGAACGGTTTTAGCCCGCGCTCGTGAAGCTTTCTATGCTTCTGTTGATGATGTTGTTATCTCTGAACTTCCCGCCGGAGCGCGGCCTGCTGGGCCCGTTTTTGTGGAACTGGGGTTGGGGCCGCTCGTGCACGAGCCTACGGAGCGAGAGCTGCCGCCCGTACCTCCCCGGCCTGCAGTAGCATCGCATTAAAGATTAAAGTCTCAGGGTGACAAATGTTTGTTGCTCAGAGAGTAGATGCACTATGCGAGAGAAAGTAGCGGATAAACCGTGAAAGCGTGGAGTTTTCTCTTTTGATAGCTTGCCTCTGTCAAGGGTTGGCACCGTAAGAATATACATTGACCGTATGTGTCCGGTGTCCGCTTAAGAAGGCAGATATGTAACCTGAGACCGCCTCCGTAAGAGGGATAGGTGACTGGTGCACCGGTTTATGCGTTATAGAACGATACTTCTGTTCACCCTGCGTGAAACCTAGTGCCAGGGTGCAAAATTATTTTTATTCACATCACGGTATATCACGGCGAAAATATTCACGTAAACGCTACTATACAAAAGTTACCGCCTGTCACAAGGCTATTCTCAATATTTCAAGCCGCAAGAAAACATCGTCTTAGCGAACAGTAAATGGTGATAGTGTAAAAAGGTTTACAGACAAAGTATCGCTAAAGTCCAAGGAAGAAAGGCGCATACCCCTCATGCTTTCCGAAAAATCACGCCCGGTTATCGAGGCGACCCTGCCGATTGTCGCAGAGCGTATCGGGCACATTACACCAGACTTCTACGAGCGTATGTTCGCCGCCCGTCCCGACCTGATGGACGGGCTCTTCTCTCGGTCGTCTCAGCTCGAAGGCACCCAACCGAAGGCGCTTGCTGGGTCCATCGCGGTCTTCGCTTCCTACATTATGGAGCACCCCGATTCCTACCCTGATGAGGTGCTTTCCCGTGTGGCGCATAAGCACGCATCCTTAGGGCTTCAAGAGAATGAATACCCAACTGTCTACAAGTATCTTTTTGAGGCGATTGCCGCAGACCTGGGCGAAGCAGCAACTGAAGAGGTCGTGGATGCCTGGAGCGAAGTGTACTGGCTCATGGCGAACGCTCTGATCAAGATCGAAAAGGGACTCTATACATCCCAGGCAAATAATGTTACCCACGCGCCCTTCAAAGTTGTTGATCGCCAAGAAACCGGCGATAACGTGGTCGTGCTGACCTTTGAACCTGCCGATAACACCCCTATGACTGAGGCGAAAGCAGGCCAGTACATTTCCATTATTACGAAGGCACGTGATGGTCTGCGCCAGCCCCGCCAATACACCCTGCTTCCGTCCGATAAAAACCAGCGTCGTATCGGAGTGAAGCTCGATCCGAACGGCGAAATGACTTCGATCATTCACGGGCTCAAGATTGGCGATGTCGTCGAGATTTCCAACCCTTATGGTGACCTCACCTTGGAGGGCTTCGGCTCTGCGGATGCGCCCCTCTACCTTTTCTCAGCGGGTATCGGCGTAACCCCTATGATTAGCTTCCTCAATGAGCTGATTGAGTCCGGTTCTCAACGTCAGGTAACCGTGGTTCACGCTGACCGTCGCCTTGATACATGGCCGCTGCGTGAGGAAATGACCGAGCTGATCGAAAAACTTCCTCACGGCAAGCTCATCTCGTTCATAGAAGACGAAGAAACTGGCGATTACCGTGGCCGTGTGGACATCGCAAAGCTGGGCATACCTGCGGAGGCGAACGTATACCTGTGCGGTCCGCTGCCGTTCATGAAGGGCGTGCGTTCCGCTCTCGTGGATGCAGGTGTACCGGCGCAGAATATCAATTACGAGATCTTTGGTCCGGACCAGTGGATGCTGCGCTCATAAAGGCTACTTTGGCGTAGCCCGTGCTGGGGTATTTAGAGGCGGCTGGGTGAGCTGATAGTCGCCTTCTTCAAGATGCCTCTGCGCAACTCCGTCTCTCGGTGCCAGGGGCGCCTCGTTCCTCTTTTATCGCGCATCTGCATCCTGAAGAAGGCTCTTGGAGAACACCCTGAAGCCGTTTGGGAGACCCGTCTGACGCTGCACCGAATATCCCATATTCAGGAGGAGAGATAAATAATATTGGGGGCGTTGAGCCCCCAATATTTTTATTTAAGTATTTCTAAATGTCCAAAGGTAAACTAAAGAAGCCCCCGTCGCGGCTACACCCCACGGAACACTTCTGACCTAATCAGCCGTGGAGGGTCGTAGTTCCGAAAGGGGGTGAGACGGAATGCCGAAAAAAGGTAAAAGCAAAATCGCTTTGGCGGCTGCGCGAATTATCAAAGCCCTCGCGCAACTCGTCAAAGCGATTGCTGACCTAATCGACGTCATCGGCTAAGCCGATGTGACGTTTCAGCGGGTTCCCCTAGCTTCGCGGTTTAGGGGTGCCCGCTATCTAACATTATACCTAAATATCAGTGGGTATATCCCTGTTAAAACTACAAAGCCCTCGCGCTGGCGTTCACGCCCGGCGCGCCTACCGGGGCGAAGCGGCTCAAATGCGCTCGTGCCAGGGCTGTAAGGCGATCGTATAACCCAGCATCAATAATGCATAGAAGAAGGGCGGATACCGATAATAATCGGCATCCGCCCAAAATAATGTGAGCTCAAAGAACTACTGGCGCACCAGAGCCAGAATCTCGTCGCGCACGCGCTCCATCGTGGGGATATCCGGTGCTTCAAGGTTCAGACGCAGGAACGGCTCAGTATTGGAAGGCCGCAGATTTGCCCACCAGCCTTCTTCGGTGTTGGTGAAGGTGGTACCGTCTGAGTCTTCGACTTCTACAGGCGCGCCAGCGTAGTGCGCGCGTACACGGTCTACCGCGGCTGCCTTGTCCTCAATCTCGGAGTTGATCTCACCGGACGCGACATAGGGGGAGTAGCTGGCGCTGATCTCGGAGAGCGCCTGGTTACCGCCGCCGAGAGCCGCGAGCACGTGCATCGCGGCGAGCATGCCGGTGTCTGCGTTGAAGAAGTCCTTGAAATAGTAGTGCGCGGAGTGCTCACCGCCGAAAATACCGGATTCTTCAGCCATGACTGCCTTGATGAAGGAGTGACCCACACGGGTTTTCACGGCGCGTCCACCGAGCTTTTCGACGAGCTCGGGTACGGCCTTGGACGTGATGAGGTTATAGATAATAACCGGCTGCTCATTGCCTTCCGCCTTAGCACGTGCGATTTCACGCTCTGCCACGAGCGCGGTAATGGCAGAGGGGGTGACCGCGTTACCCTTCTCATCAATCACGAAGCAGCGGTCGGCATCGCCGTCGAAGGCAAGGCCGATGTCTGCGCCGTGCTCAACAACCGCTTTCTGCAGATCGACAAGGTTGGCGGGTTCAAGCGGGTTAGCCGGGTGGTTCGGGAAAGTTCCGTCGAGCTCAAAGTAAAGGGGCACAATCTCAAGCGGAAGCGCAGGCAGAAGAGCATCCCCCAAGACGGCGGGTGTGGTCTTACCGCCCATGCCGTTACCCGCATCCACAACAACCTTGAGGGGACGGATATTGGAGAGGTCTACGAGCTTACGCAAGTACTCGGCGTAGGCTTTGAGAACGTCCTTTTCGGTGACGACGCCGGGATTCTCAACGGTAGGAATAGAGCCTTCGTCAAGGTACTTCTGAGCAAGATCACGAATATCGAAAAGACCGGTTTCGGAGGATACAGGAACCGCCCCGGCCTTAGCCATTTTCATGCCATTGTATTCGGCGGGGTTGTGGCTTGCGGTGAAAGTAACGCCTGCCGCATTCTCAATACCGCATGCAAAGTAGAGTACGTCGGTTGAAATGAGACCGATTTTTTGGACGTTTGCGCCGCGTGCGGTGGCACCTTCAGCGAATGCATCCATGAATTCGGGGGAGGAGGGGCGCATGTCACCGCCCACCAAAACGGTCTGACCAGCCAGACCGAGCACATCAACAAAAGCGGCGCCGGTTGCACGCACAGTTTCGTGGGTAATAGTTTCGCCGACGATACCGCGAACGTCGTACGCCTTAAATGAGTCTTTGAGGTTAATAGTAGTCACTCGTTTATTTTAGCGGGTATATCTTCGAAATGTACCTCTATAATTGGTGGGAGTATCCAGAGAATTCCCTGAATTTTATGGGTTTTATATCACGTATGCCGTAGTTTTGGTGATGTTGCGTGTAAAAGTTCCTAGAAAGGCCAAGGCGACATGGGCGAAATTTTTCCGTTGAAGAATAAGATTCAGAATTATGCGTGGGGTTCGCACGAAGTTCTGGGTCGCATGCGCGGTGTGCCCGTACCCACGGAAAAGCCGGAGGCTGAGGTTTGGGTGGGGGCGCATCCTGCGGCTCCGTCTGAAGCCACGGTCGATGGGTCTGTGTCGCCGTTGAACGAGCTGGTGGCGGCGCATCCGGACCGTTTTTTGCGCCCTGACCGCGCGAGCGACTGGTTCCCGTTCCTGTTTAAGATTTTGGCTATTGATGCTCCGCTGTCGATCCAGGTTCACCCTACACCGCAGCAGGCCGTCGCCGGATTCGAGGGTGAGCAGGCACGCGGGATCCCGGCTGATGCACCGCATCGTAACTATAAAGACCGGTACTCTAAACCTGAGAACGTAATTGCCTTAACCCCCATGAAGGTACTGACGGGCGTGCGCCCGCAGGGCGAGCTGCGAGAGCTGGCTGAAGCCTTTGGTGCTGATTGGCTGAGTTCTCGTGTGCAGCTAAGCCCGAAGCAATTGCTGACCGAGATTATTCGTCTTCCGCAGGATGCTGCTGACCGCGCCATAGCGGGTTTGGTAACTGCGGCGCAAAAGCTGATGACACAGGATGGTGTCTCTGCAACGGTGTCGGATGCCGCCGACCTGGTGAACCTGGTGGCGCAGAAGTATCCGGGTGATAAGGGGCTACTCGTCGCGTTTGTGATGAACCTGATGAATCTTGCGCCGGGGGACTCTGCTTTTACTCCGGATGGCCAGGTGCATGCATATGTTTCTGGCACGGCGATTGAGCTCATGAATCCCTCGGATAATGTGCTGCGCGCAGGTCTTACCCCAAAGCATATTGATGCGGAAGAACTTATTAAGGTGCTCGGCGAGCATCAGGATGCGCCGGTACTACAGCGCCCGACGGCGAACAGCTCGGGCGTGGAACAATACGCCATGTGGGATGAACGCATGAGCGTGCAGCATATACGGGTGCTCGCTGACGAATCGGTTGAATACACCTTTGAAGGCACCTCTGCCGCGCTGGTGGTGGACGGTTCGGTCACGATTTCTGCGGGCGAGCAGAACATAACGCTGCGCGGCACCGAGTCGGTACTGCACGCTGGGGATGTCACCTCCGCCACCATCACGGGGGAGGGCGAACTGTATATCGCCCGGTATGTGTAGCGTGTTTATTGTGTGGGGAATATTGAGAGCAAGTTTGTGAGTATTTACTATAAGACTTGTATCTTAAGAAAGGAGTAGCGCTATGCGGCCTTCGTTAGCTTTTGAAACACATCGGCGTGCTATACGCGAGATTGTGAAAAAATATCCTACAGTAAATCCCCGTGTTTTTGGCTCTGTTCTACATGGTACCGATCATGAGGAGAGCGATCTTGATGTCCTCGTGGATGCTCTGCCTGGAGCTACTCTTCTAGATCTCGGAGATCTGGAAGCAGATTTGGTGCAGGCGCTTGGAACCCGAGTAGAAGTTCTCACTCCCCAAGATTTGCCCCATAAATTCCGTGAACGCGTACTTGCTGAGGCTCAGCCGGTGTAATGATGAGCAAAAATCGTCTTTCTGATTACATAGAGCACATACAACAGGCAGCCGGTGATGCATATTCTTTTACGGAAAATATGACTCATCAAGATTTTTTAAAAGATAAAAAGACTCAACAGGCAGTTATCCTAAATCTTATTATTATCGGCGAAGCTGCAACAAAAATCATGGATAATTACGAAGACTATACTCGTACGACTCCTGAGGTCCCGTGGCGCAGCATGCGAAATATGAGGAACCGGTTGGCTCATGGGTACTTTGATATAAACCTCGATATCGTGTGGGATACTGTAAAAAATTGGTTACCTTCTCTGCTGGAACAAGAGTTTTAGCTTCATAGAACTAAAATATTAAGAATATAATTTTTAGATATATTCTTTTGTGCCTCGGTGCACCTTCAGATGTAACATATAAATATTTCAGAGATACAGGAATGGAATATCCGGCAAAACCCTGACATAAATTACCCAACCACAACCTCCGACGACGAAAGACAGCACCGATGGCACGTAAAATCTTC
>ERZ772920.541-NODE-541-length-21268-cov-4.249847_pt1 | contig 21268 bp, 12 predicted proteins | sample MGYA00511469_ERZ772920 | MGnify/ENA primary metagenome ERZ772920 (study PRJEB29015, sample SAMEA2738069) | human oral metagenome | biome: human oral; feature: human-associated habitat; material: saliva | place: China | collected 2216 ... | reverse complement strand
CGGGTTCGCCGGCTGGCCGGCCAGCGGGTGGGCGACCGGCTGTCCGGACTGCTCAGTCTGCGTCGGCTGCCCAGCCTGCTCTGTGGGCCAGGTGACCGGCATGGTGCTCGGCCCTCCCGTATCCACCGCCGGCTCCATGTAGCGGGTACGGCCGTCCTGCGCGGGCGCCGGACGCGGCGGGACCGAGGGCGGAAGCTGCGGCGGGGTCGATGAGCCGCTCATGCCCGGACCTCGGCCCGGAAGCGGTAGCCGACGGAGGGGACCGTCTCGATGTAGGTGGGGTTGGCGGCGTCGTCGCCCAGGGCCTGGCGGATCTCGCGGATGCGGTGGTCGACGGCGCGCGTGGAGGTGGCGAAGTCGATGCCCCACAGGGAGGCCAGCAGGGCGTCCCGGGTGTGGAGCTCACCGGGATGGCTCATGAGGTAGTCCAGGAGCATCGTGGCCTTGGGAGTGAGCGTCACCTCGCGCCCCGACAGGGTCACCCGCCGCGAGGTCCGCTCCAGGAGCAGCTCACCGGCCGTGAGTCGGGAGGCAGAGGTCAGCGGCTGGGCCACGCCGCGGGTGCGGCGCAGCACCGCGCGGATCCGGGAGGCGAGCTCGGCGGGGTCGAAGGGCTTGGACAGGTAGTCGTCGGCGCCGTCGTCGAGGGCTGAGACCCGCTCGTAGGAGGCGTCCACCTGGGTGAGCAGGATGATGGGGGTCCAGGCCCCACCAGCCCTGACCCGCCGCACCAGCTCGCGCCCGTCCATCCTGGGCATGAGGACGTCGGAGACAATGATGTCCACCTGGTAGGAGGCCAGGATGTCCATGGCCTCCGCCCCGTCCGAGGCGAGCAGGACCCGGTACCCGCCGCGCTCCAGGTAAGGGCCCAGGGAGCGGCGGATGGGGGCCTCGTCGTCGACGAGCAGGACAGTGGCGGACGGAGCCGGTGCGGCGGACTGGGTCACGACAGGCTCACTGGGAGAGCTTCCCGGTGGTGTTGTTGGCGCCGCCGTCCTGGATCGTCGGGTCGTCGCCCAGCCAGTGGACGGTGACGTTCGAGCCCTGAATGTTGAGGTGGTCGATGTCGCGGGCGTAGACGGTGACGTTGGAGCCCTGAACGGTGAGGGTGTCGACGTCCTCCGCGGAGATCTTGACGTCGGAGCCCTGGACCGTCAGCGTGTCGAGGTCACCGACCAGGTTGAGGGTCGTCCCAGCTCCCTGGACGGTGTACGCACCGGAGACCTCGGTGCGCTGACCGGTGCTCTGGATGTCCTTCCAGGTGGGGTCCGTGATGGGGGCGTCGTCGCCGTCCTTGTCGTCATCCTTATCGTCATCCTTGTCGCCGGGGGCGGCCGTGGTCTGGGCCGAGCCGCCGGAGGAGGACTGGGAGTCGGCCGTGGCGGCCCCCTTGGCATCGGTCTTGGACGAGTCCTTGGAGTCGGCGCCCTGAGTGTCCTTCTGCTCGGACTGGGCGGCCGGCGAGCCGGAGTCCCCGGAGCCGGAGCCGTTGACGGACAAGGAGCAGGCGCCCAGGCTCAGGGACAGGGCCAGGGCGGCGGTGCCGGCGAGAACGATCTTGGGCAGACGCATGATGAGGTCCTCTCAGGAATCATGTGGGGAGTTGTACAAGGAATACAATACCGGCCGATTGTCCCCTCCTCGTCGCAGTGCTGTCGCAGAACTGCGACACCGGCCGCGATGATGCTCACGGGTCACTGGGCTTGCGCGGACGGGGACATTCTGCGCCGTCGGGGACCCTTGCTCGCAGCCGGGGACATTCGACGCCGTCGGGGACAGGAATCCGGTCCCCGGACGCGCGGACTGTCCCCGACCGGAGGGGAACGCACCCGTCCGCGTGGAATGTCCCCGGCCAAGGCTCACGACGACGGCCAGCAGCAGTGACCGGCGACGGCAGCAGCAGTGCCAGAGGCCGCACCTACGCCGCAGGCCCGCACCAACGCTGCACGTCCGCGCCAAGGCCGCAGGCCCGCACCGCCACCGCGGAGCCCCTCAGCCCTCCTTCGAGGCGGCCGCCTTGCTCGTCGCCGTCTTGGCAGTGGTCTTCTTGGTGGTGGCGGCCTTCTTCGTGGTGGTCTTCTTCGTCGTGGCCTTCTTGGAGGTGGTCTTGCGGGTGGTGCGCTTCTTGGCCGGGCCCTTGGCGCGCTTGTCCGCCAGCAGCTCGAAGGCCCGCTCAGCGCTGATAGTGGCCGGGTCCTCGCTGCGGGGCACGGTGACGTTGGTCTGCCCGTCAGTGATGTAGGGGCCGAAGCGACCGTCCTTGATGACCACCGGCTTCTCAGTGGCCGGGTCCTGCCCCAGCTCGCGCAGCGGTCCGCGGGCGGCCGCCTGTCCTCGACGCCGCTTGGGCTGGGCGAAGATCTCCAGGGCCTGCTCCAGGGTGACGGTGAAGATCTGCTCCTCGGTCTCCAGGGAGCGCGAGTCCGTGCCCTTCTTCAGGTAGGGGCCGTAGCGGCCGTTCTGGGCGGTGATGTCCTCCCCCGACTCCGGGTCCTGGCCGACGACGCGCGGCAGGCTCAGCAGGTCCAGGGCCTGCTCCAGGGTCACGGTGGACAGGTCCATGGAACGCAGGAGGCTGGCGGTGCGGGGCTTGGGCTTGGCCGCCTTGGTGGTCTTCTTCGTCTTCGTCGATTTTGCCGTCTTCGCAGTCTTCGCCGTCTCCGCCTCGGCCGTCTCCTCCGGCTCGGGCAGGACCTCGGTGACGTAGGGGCCGTAGCGGCCGTCCTTGGCGATGATGACGTGCCCGCTGGCCGGGTCGACGCCGAGCTCGCGGCCGTCGTCGGCGGCGCGGGTGAAGAGCTCGCGGGCCTTGTCCACGGTCAGCTCGTCGGGGGCGAGGTCGGCCGGGACGTTGGCGCGCTTGCCCTCGGCGTCCTCCAGGTAGGGGCCGTAGCGACCCACCCGCAGGGTGATGCCCTCACCGATCTCAATGGAGTTGACGGCGCGGGCGTCGATCTCGCCGAGGTTGTCCACCAGACCCTTGAGCCCCTGGGCGCGCAGCGCGGCGGCCACGGCCTCGAGCTCGCCCGAGGCCGCCTGAGCGGCCTGCTCGGCACCGGCGCCTCCCTGACCGTTGTAGAAGCGCCGCAGCCAGGCGACCCGGTCCTCCTCGCCGGCGGCGATCCGGTCCAGGTCGCGCTCCATGGAGGCGGTGAAGTCGTAGTCGACGAGCTCGGCGAAGTTCTCCTCCAGCAGCCGGGTGACGGCGAAGGCGAGCCAGGTGGGCACCAGGGCCTGGCCGCGGTGGTCGACGTAGCCGCGGTCGGAGATGGTGGACATGGTGGCCGCGTACGTCGAGGGGCGGCCGATCTCGCGCTCCTCCAGGGCCTTGACCAGGGAGGCCTCGGTGTAGCGCGGCGGCGGCGTGGTCTCGTGGCCGGAGGCCTCGGCGTCCAGGGCGGCCAGCTCCTGGCCGGAGATCATCGCGGGCAGGCGCACGTCCTTGGAGTCCTTGGCGGCGGCGCCGGCGTCGTCCTGGTAGCGCTCGGCGTCGCGCCCCTCCTCGTAGGCGGCCAGGAAGCCGCGGAAGGTGATGACGGTGCCCGACGCCGTCAGGCCGGCCGTGGAGAAGGTGGGGCCGGAGTCGCGCGACTCGCCGGCCACCGGCGTCAGCGGCACCTCGACGGTCACCGTGGCGGTCGAGCCGACGGCGTCGGCCATCTGGGAGGCCACGGTCCGCTTCCAGATGAGCTCGTAGAGGCGGAACTGGGCTCCGGTGAGCTCACCGGAGACCTGGGCCGGGGTGCGGAAGTGGTCGCCGGCGGGGCGGATCGCCTCGTGGGCCTCCTGGGCGCCCTTGGACTTGGAGGCGTAGACGCGGGGGCGCTCGGGGACGTACTCGGCCCCGTAGAGCTCGGCCACCTGCGAGCGGGCCGCGGCCACGGCCTGACCGGACAGGACCGTGGAGTCGGTACGCATGTAGGTGATGAAGCCGTTCTCGTAGAGGCCCTGCGCCACGCGCATGGTCTCGCGCGGGTTCATGCGCAGCTTGCGGGAGGCCTCCTGCTGGAGGGTGGAGGTGGTGAAGGGGGCGGCCGGGCGGCGCTTGTAGGGCTTGTCCTCCACGCCGACCACCCGGGGCTCTCCCCGCCCGATGGCCTCGGCCACGGCGGTGGCCCCCACCTGGTGGAGGTGGACGGCGGAGGCCTTGAGCGCGGCGGGGCGCAGCTGGCCGTCGTCGTTGAAGTCGCGGCCGGTGGCCACGCGCCGCCCGTCGAGGGTGACGAGCCGGGCGGTGAAGGAGGCCTCCTGGCGGGCGGTGACGTCCACGGCGGACAGGACGGTGGAGAAGGTGGCCTCCACCCCCCAGTAGGAGGCGGAGCGGAAGGCCATGCGCTCACGCTCACGCTCGACGACGAGGCGGGTGGCCACTGACTGCACGCGCCCGGCGGACAGGCCGGCGCGGACCTTGCGCCACAGGACCGGGCTGACCTCGTAGCCCACGAGGCGGTCCAGGATGCGGCGGGTCTCCTGGGCGTCGACGAGGTGGATGTCCAGCTCGCGGGTGTTGTCCAGGGCCCGGGTGACGGCCTCGCGGGTGATCTCGGTGAAGACCATGCGGCGCACCGGCACCTTGGGCTTGAGGACCTGCTGGAGGTGCCAGGCGATGGCCTCGCCCTCGCGGTCGTCGTCGGTGGCCAGGTAGAGCTCGTCGGCCTCCTTGAGGGCCTTCTTGAGCTGGGCGACCGTCTTCTTCTTGTCAGGGTTGACGACGTAGTAGGGGGTGAAGTCGTCCTCGACGTCGACCGCGAACTTCCCGTAGGGGCCCTTCTTCATGGTGGCGGGCAGCTCGGAGGGCTGCGGCAGGTCGCGGATGTGCCCCACGGAGGCCTCGACGTCGAACTCCGGACCCAGGTAGCCGGCGATGGAGCGCACCTTGTTGGGGGACTCCACGATGACGAGCTTGGTGGACACGTAAAGCCTTCCTCACGGGTGGTGCGCGGCTGGCCGCGACTGGTGGGTCTGCGGGTGGTTGTCGCCGAGCCCCGACGTTCGCCACGGGATCGTGAGGATCCGGGCGATCCGGGGCCCCGACGAAGGGGGACGGTGGGGAGTCGGCGCGTGCCGGCTCCCAGCCGACTGTAACGCACCACCCACCTTTTCCAACCAGGCAGTGTCCGGAAGAACGACTTTCGTCTCAGATGAGCTCGGCCAGGGCGCTGCGCACGGCCGCCAGGCGCTGAGCGGCGATGCGCTCGTCGTAGGGCAGGTGCAGTCCGCGGCACTCGGCGGCCAGCTCGGCCAGGGAGCGGACCTCGGGGAAGCCGCGGGAGGTGAGCTGGGCGACCTCGTCGATGATCGGCGAGCCCGAGGAGCCGGCCCCGCCGCCACGCAGGTCCACCCACTGCCCCAGGCGCCGGGCCGCACGGTCCAGGCTGGAGGTCACGGTGCGCAGGGCATCGTTGAGCTGGGCGACCTGGGTGCTCACGGCCTGCAGCACGGGCCCCAGGCCGCGGAAGCCGGACTCCAGCGCCTCGCACAGGTCCGTCAGGGAGTGCACGGCGTCCACCTCAGTGCCATCGAGGATGGACTGGGCGAAGCGCCCCACCATGAGGGTGAGCAGGCGCATGAGGGCCACGGAGAAGCGCAGCTCGGTGACCGACTGGTGCAGGACCTTGAGCCGCGAGGGCAGTGCGTTCAGCTCGGCGCCCGCGATGCCGGTGAGCTCGGCGATGCGCTCGCTGAGCATGAGCACCTTGGTCTGGGCGCTGTCGCCGACGTCGTGGGAGACCAGCTGGCCGATGCGCCCCACCCGCGCCTCCACCGCCCGGGCCGAGTCGTGGGTGGCCTCCATGGTGGTGATGAGCCGCAGGTACTCATCGAGCTCGAAGACCAGGGCGTCGGTGTCCTTCTCCATCGCGGCCACCGCGTTGAGGATCCGGGCCACGGCGCCCAGGCCCTCGGGGGCGGCCGACGGGACGCGCACCCCGGCGGTGACCAGGGCGGCCACCTCACGCGGCAGGGTCGCCAAGGTCATGTCGTGCAGGGAGGGGAAGCCCAGGGCCGCCAGCTCCGCGGCCAGCTCACGGCCACCGAACTCGCCGAGCTGGTGGCGCGAGGCGCCCCGGGCCTGAAGGTCGCGCTCCTTGGCGCGCACCCGGCGGTAGGCCTCCTCGACCCGGTCTCTGGTGGCCCCGTCCATCGGCTTGATCCGCACCGACAGGTAGCCCTGGCGCAGCGGCACGATGGTGGCGAAGACCCGGTAGTCCAGGCCGTCCACGGCACGGTTGGTGATGTAGCCGCAGGCCGGGCGCCGGGTCTGCAGATCGTCCCAGATGAGGCGGAACAGACCCGCCGGCATGTCCAGGTGACGAATGATGTTGTGCGGAGCCCCGATGAGACGCTCACGCGAGTAACGCGACAGCGTATCGAACGTCCGGTTCGTGTTCTGAATGACGCCTTTGAGATCCGTGGTGGAAAAGAAGATGTCCTGCGGATCGAACAAACGCTCGTAACCGACCTGCGACTCCATGGTGCTTTCCTTCAGGGTGAATAATTCGCGGGAGCACCTCGCCAGAGGACTATTCCTTCAGCTCCTCACACAGTGCCGGGAAGAAGGTAACGAAACGTACGTGCCCGCGGAAGACAATTTATGACATTGTCACCAATAAGGTGGGACCTATCTTGTAGATTATCGACAATTACTCCCCCAGGTGGCTCAAGGTCTCGCGAACCGTTGCCACCCGCTGACGGATGACGGGTTCGTCCAAAGTCACAACGACACCGCGGGCCTTGGCAGCCAGCTCGGCCAGCGAGGCCGTCTCCGGGAAGCCCTGCTCACCCACGGCGACGGCCTCACTCAGGGCCGCCTCGGCGTCGACGCCCTCGACGAGCGCCTGGGCCCCCTCGTCCTGAAGAGCGCGGATCCAGCGCTGGAAGGGCCGCTTGACGCGGTCGAGGTTGCTGACCACGGAACGAAGGTCGCCCTCCAGGCGCTCGGCCAGGTTCGCCGCCTCCTGGCAGGAGGGCACGAGCTCCTCCAGGTCGGAGAGCATCGCCTCGGCGAGGTCGCCGATGGCGTCGGTGGACTCCCCCTCCTGGCCGTCCAGGACGGCGGCGGCGAAGATGCCGGCCATGAGGGTGTGCAGACGCATCATCGAGCTGCGGAAGCGCACCTCGGAGGCCGCCTCGTAGAGCGCCACGAGGGAGGAGTTGAGCTGGCGCAGTACCTCAACGGCCTGAGCCCCACGCTCCTTGACTCGCTCGGAGACGGTGGGCACGGAGGACTCGGCGTCGGGACTGGTCACCTCCTCCATGAGGGATCCCACGCGGTTGGCGCGGTCGATGACCGAGCGCACACCACCGGCCCAGGAGCCCAGGCCGTTGATGAGCTCCTGGTACTCGCCGAGCTGGTAGATGAGCTCGTCGGTGTCCCGCTCGATGGCGGCGACGGCCTGCAGGACGGCGGACATGGGGTTGTCCGACTCGGCGCGCGGCGGCACCCGCACGCCCTCGACGACCAGCAGGGCCAGCTCGCGCGGCAGGGCGGCCCGGGCGAAGTTGTGCAGGTCGTGGTACTGAAGCTTCGCCAGCTCCTCGGTCAGCAGCGCTGCCCCGTGCTCGGCGACCTCCCGGCGCCCGTGGCCCTCCTCGGCGTAGGCGCGCTCGGCGGCCCGCACGCGGGCGTAGATCTCCTTGACGGGAGTGAACATGGCGTGGTTGGTCGGGCGCACGCGCACGGACAGGTAGCCGTCGGCCAGCGGGGCGATCGTGGCGAAGACCCAGTAGTCCCGCCCGTCCTTGGCCCGGTTGAGCACGTAGACGCAGGAGGAGCGTCCCTGCTCGAGCTCGTCCCACATGAGCTTGAAGGCACCGGCGGGCATGTCATCGTGCCGGATGATGTTGTGCGGAGAGCCGACGAGCTCCTCGGAGCTGTAACGGGACAGCGAATCAAAGACCCGGTTGGTCCTGCGAATGACACCCTTGGTATCCGTCGTTGAGAAGAACAGGTCCTCGGCACCGAAGCGGCGCTCGTTGCCATCGACGTATTCCATGTCTCTCCTGCTGTTGCTGTCTGAGGGATGTATGAGGGAAATGAGGTCGACGCCGGTTCACCGACGGCGACACACTTGATGAGGGACGGCAGAGATACACTTGGCCGCTCTCTCGGGGGCTACGCTATGAAGTAACGTTCCGGTGCACGCGAATGTGGAGATCAACAACCAAGACGCATACCCGCTTAAGCATGTCACAGCGTTCGAGCCGCCGCGTCTCCGTTCGGTCTCAGATCGGTAACACAGTCGAGACACAGGTTGCGCTGTGGTCGAGCACAGCGCCTTCCTGTTGAATAGATGACGTGACTAACGCCCCCACCGAGAACCTCACCCGTGCCGACGGCTCCCCCTTGCGCGTCCTGGTCGTCGACGACGAGCAGATGCTCGCCGACCTGCTCGCCTCCGCCCTGCGTTACGAGGGATGGGAGGTCACCACTGCCGGGACCGGGATCGCAGCCGTGCGCTCCGCCCAGGAGATCGACCCCGACGTCATCGTCCTGGACATCATGCTGCCCGACTTCGACGGCCTGGAGGTCATGCGCCGGGTGCGCGGCCACCGCCCGAACGTGCCGGTCCTGTTCCTGACGGCCAAGGACGCCGTCGAGGACCGGGTGGCCGGGCTGACCGCAGGCGGCGACGACTACGTCACCAAGCCCTTCTCCCTGGAAGAAGTCGTGGCCCGACTGCGCGCCCTGCTGCGCCGCTCGGGGGCCAGCGAGGAGAAACCGGCCTCCATCCTGGAGGTCGGGGACCTGCGCATGGACGAGGACTCCCACGAGGTCTGGCGCGGCGAGGACGAGATCCAGCTGACCGCCACCGAGTTCGAGCTGCTGCGCTACCTCATGCGCAACCCCCGCCGGGTCCTGTCCAAGCCGCAGATCCTGGACCGGGTGTGGAACTACGACTTCGGCGGGCAGGCCAATATCGTCGAGCTCTACATCTCCTACCTGCGCCGCAAGATCGACAAGGGCCGCGAGCCCATGATCCACACGATGCGCGGCGTCGGATACGTCCTCAAGCCGGCCGCCGGCACCGATGAGCGCGGCTGAGCGCCCGCCGATGTCCCAGCAACCGGCACCGACCGGGCGGCGGATGAGCCTGCGCTCATGGCGGCCCGGCTCGCTGCTCACGCCTCCTCGCAGTCTGCGCACCCGGCTGGTGGTCGGGGTGCTCGGGCTGGTCCTGGTCATGGCGGCGGTCATGAGCGCCTTCTCCACCGTCAGCCTGCGCCACACGCTCATGGCACGCACGGACAGCCAGCTGATGGCGGCCGCCCAGCGCGCCGCCGACAAGCGCCACGACCTGACGCAGGAGGCCAGGAAGGCCTCCGATGAGGCGGCCCAGGAGGGCGCGGACAAGCCGGGCGATCAGCCCGACGGGGCCGACGGGACCGACGCAGGCCCCGACAAGCACGGGGTCCCTCCCGGCCTCGACGCCGCCGGGCAGTCGACCGGCACGCTGACGCTCATTACTCCGCAGACGTCATCCTCCGACAGTGAGACCAGTGAGACCGCCGCCTACATCGACAAGAACGGCCACTACGCGTCCATCTCCAAGGAGGACTGCCGGCTGCTGCTGTCCCAGGCCACGGAGGACCACCCCGTCACCGTGGACCTGCACCACCTGGGCAGCTACCGGGTGGTGGCCACCCGCGATGAGGCCTCGGGCAGCACGGTCATCACTGGGCTCTCCCTGGAGGGGGACAAGGGGCTCATCCGCACCCAGCTGCTCATCGAGCTGACGGTGGCCCTGCTGGGCGCCCTCGTGGTGGCCCTGGCCGGGCGGACCATGGTGCGCTCCTCGCTGGCGCCCCTGGAGCGGGTGGCCCGCACCGCGCAGCGCGTGGCCTCCCAGCCGCTGGAGCGCGGCGAGGTGAGCATCGAGGACCGCGTGGAGAAGGCGGACCTGGACTCCTCGGCCGAGGTCGGTCAGGTCGGCGGCGCCCTCAACACGCTGCTGGGGCACGTGGAGTCCGCCCTGGGCGCGCGCCAGCGCTCGGAGACGCAGGTGCGCCAGTTCGTGGCCGACGCCTCCCATGAGCTGCGCACCCCGCTGGCCTCGATCCGCGGCTACACCGAGCTCATCCGCCGCGAGGGCGCTGACGCCGACCTGCCGGAGGAGGCCACCTACGCCCTGGAGCGCGTGCACTCCGAGTCGGTGCGGATGACGGCGCTCGTCGAGGACCTGCTGCTGCTGGCCCGCCTGGACGCCGGGCGCGAGCTGCGCCGCGAGGAGGTGGACCTGGTCGGCCTCCTGGTGGACACGGTGGCCGACGCCCGCGCGGCCGGCCCCGACCACGACTGGCAGCTGGATCTGGCCGTCCTGGAGCCGCCGGCCGACGCCACGCCGGAGGAGGCCGAGGACTTCCTGCCCGAGCCTCCGCTGGTCATCGGTGACGAGGCCCGTCTGCGTCAGGTCGTCGTCAACCTCCTGGCCAACGCCCGGGTCCATACGCCGGCCGGTAGCCACGTGACCACGACGCTGGCCCGCGAGGGGGACACACTCATCGTGCGCATCCACGACGACGGCCCGGGGATCGCCCCCGACGTGCGCGACCGCCTCTTCGAGCGCTTCGCCCGGGGGGACTCCTCGCGCGAGCGGCGCACCGGCTCCACGGGCCTGGGCATGTCGATCGCTCTGGCCATCGTCCAGTCCCACGGTGGGAGCATCGACGTCGACTCCTCCACCGCGCCCGAGGACCACGGGACCACCTTCAGCGTCAGGCTCCCGGCCGCCGTCGTCGAGGAGTAGCACTGCACGAGGGCGGGGCGCTCTTCGCAGAGGGTTGTGCGTACTGCACGAAGGCCCCACCTACCCGAAGTGCACCCGACCCTCCTCCAGTAGCACCCCACCCTCGTGGAGTGAGCGGCGAACCCCCTCAGTGGGGCTCATACCCGATGGCGCCGGGTAGGCGTCAGTCGCGGTGGCGGGCCTCGTGCTTGCGGCGGGTGCGGCCCCAGTCGGTGAGCGAGACGAGCGCGGACAGGGCCAGGCAGGTGACGCCGACGACGGCCACCGACCCGGTGGCGTAGGCGCCGAAGAGCTGCCAGCGCGTCTCCGGGCCGTCCAGGTGCCACCACACCCAGGCCCCCAGGCCGAGCGCCCCCAGGGTGCACACGATGCCGGCGGCCGCCATGAGAATGTTGCCGAGGAGCTGGTGCCATAAGCGCGGCCCGGCGGCCGTCACCGGGATCGTCCCCACGGTGGTCAGCCCGGGCACCTCACCGGAGCTCTCCTCCCCGGTCCCCTCGCGCAGGGACCAGGGGGCGCGCCAGGCCCCGCCGGCCACGGCGAGGGCGCCCCAGGCCACGGGCACGAAGATCCCGGCCAGGACGTCGGAGGGGCGGTGCCACTGGCACACCAGGGTGGAGTAGCCCATGGCGATGGTGAACAGTCCCCCGGCCCAGGCCGCCAGCGGCCGCCAGCGCCGCCCGGACAGCAGGATGAGGGCGACCGCGGCCGAGGCCGCCATGGTGGTGTGCCCCGAGGGCAGGGTGTTGGCGTTGTCCCAGCGCTCGGTGATGTTGAAGTCGGGCCGCCACAGGAACTGGTACTTGAGGATCTGGGTGGTCAGGTTGGCCCCGACCACGGCGACGACGGCCCACACCGCGCGCCGGTGGCTGCGCCGCAGCAGACCGATGACGAGGATCGTCACCACCAGGACGACGGCCGCCGGCATGGACACCACCGACAGGAGCCTGCGGGCGTGGGCGCTCACGTAGTGCGAGCCGATCTCCGAGCCCTCCAGGGCCATGGCGTCGAGGGCCTGGCCGGTGTGGGTGAACACGAACAGCCCCCACAGGCCGAGCGTCGCCGCCAGGCAGGACAGGGCCAGCAGGCCCCCGCGCAGGCGCAGCTGCCCCAGGGAGCGGGAGGACTGCGACTGAAAGGAGGCCACCGGCCGATCGTAGGTTCTCGCACGCACCAACCAATAGGAAGTCAGCAGCGATTCCTGTGCGGGACTGCTCACGACTCACGTGCCTTCAGGTCGCCGAAGGGGTCCTCCCCCTGGCCGCCTGCGGCCGGGGTGATCGGCCCGTAGGGGGAGGCCGTCCTGGGGGCCGACTGCTCGACGGGAGCGGCCTGCGGGTCCTGGGAGACGTCACTTCCGGCACTCTGCCCCGCCGCACCTGATGGGCTGATGACCTCGAGCTCGCTGGTGTCATCGGTGAACTGCGCATCGGCCACGGCTGCCCCGGCGGCCCCGGCGGAGCCGACGACGTCCTGCAGGGGGCGTCCGGGCCAGCGCTCGCGCGCGCCGTCGTCGGGTGAGTCATCACCGCGGCCCTCACTGAGGGCATCACTGCGAACGTCACCGCGACCTGCCTCGCGGGCGGCTGAGCCCTTGACGGCTCGCCCAGCGGCACCCCGGGAGCGGCGACGGCGCGTCCACCACAGGCGCACGAGGATTCCGACGACGACGGCCAGGATGATGACGACGGCCACGATGATGGCCTTCATCCAGGTCTGCATGGGGGCGGGCAGGGCCTTGGCCTCCTCGGCCGCGGCGGCCGTGGGGTCCATGGGGACGCGCTCGCCGGTGACCAGGAGGCGGTGGGAGTTGACGCCGTAGGGCGTGCAGGTGATGAGGGTGACCAGGTCGCGTCCGGGGACCTTGCGCAGGGAGTCGGTCTCCTCGGGCTTGACGACGGTGATGTCGTTGACCTCGTACTTGAGGGTCTGCCCCAAGGAGGAGACGTAGAAGACGTCGCCCTTCTTGAGCTGGTTGAGGTTGTCGAACATGGTCGCGGTGGACAGCCCGGTGTGACCGGTGAGGACCGAGTGGGTGGAGGGGCCGCCGATCGGCAGGCTCGTGCCGAACAGGTGCCCGACTCCCTCCGTCAGGGTGCGGCTGTCGGTGCCGTGGTAGATGGGCAGGCTCACGTGGATGGAGGGGATGACGATCCGGGCCATGACCGGGTCGATGTCCATCTCGTGGAGGTAGGCCTGGTACTGGGGGGTGTCGGGGCGCTGCGACTCGAGCCAGGGGTCGAGGATCGGCGCGCTCTCCAGGTTGTTGTTGTAGGTCTCGGCGGAGGCGCGCTCCTTGGCGATGGTCTCCGGCCCGGCCGAGTTCACGGTGGCGGTGTACATCTTGGCCAGGCGCTGCTGCTCGTCGTTGTTGTGCTGGGTCGCCATGACCGGGTACAGGAGGACGGCGACGCCGACCAGGACCAGGACCAGCGGCAGCCAGGTCAGGAAGCGCTCACGCAGGACCTTGCGGCGGGTCGCCTTCTTCGGGTCGATCTCCGGCGAGGCGGGGCCATCGGGTCCGGGCTGCGGGGTCGCGTCGTCGGGCTCCCCCTGGGCCTGGCTCATGCGGGACTGGGAGATGCGGTCACGAAGTGATGGGAGTAGCGCTGTCACGGAGAACCGTGCCTTCCTGCGTCGGGTTGTCTGCGGAGCTCGCTGCGAGAGATGGGTGGGGATCGGTTGTGGCTTTAACGATTGGCAGGGAGGATCCCTGCGACGCCCATGTGGGGGAGACGGGTTCTCCCGCCTCCCCCACAAGGAAGCAGTCAGCGTGATGACGGCCGGCTGGGGCCGGTCACCTCAGTGGCTGCCAGTGGCTGCCAGGGGCTGTCAGTGCTTGGCAACGTGACGGCGCTTGTTGGCGTAGGCGACCACCGCGCCACCGGCCACCAGCAGGGCGCCGGCGACGGTCAGGAAGATGACGCCGTTGGCACCGGTCAGCGGCAGGCGGAAGCCGGCGTTCTTCGGGACGTCGGTGACGGTGACCTCGGTCGCGGCCTTCTTCTCGGCCTTCTCAGCCAGGACCCGGAAGGGGAGCGGGTCGGCCTGGAGGTTGTAGCCCTCGGGGGCCTTGGTCTCCACGAGGCAGTAGTAGTCCTCGTCGGTCAGCTGGTCCTTCTTCGCGCCGTTGACGTAGTCGTTGGCACGCAGGTAGTTGATCTCCACGGTGCCCTGGCCGGCGGTGGTGAAGGTCTTCTCCCCACCGATGGTCAGCGGGTCGACGGTCTGGGTGCTGGGGTCGGAGTCACGCAGCGTGGCACCGCTGGCGGTCTTGGTGCACTCGTAGACCTGGAACTGGGCGCCGTTGTACTTGGTCTTGTCGGCCAGGTCGTCCGTACCGGTCTTGGTGAGAACCACCTTGCCGTACTTGGAGAGCACGGGGGTGGTGGGGATGCCGGGGATGTCCGTGGTGGTGCCGGGGTTGTTCGGGTCCCAGGTGAAGTTGGGGCTGTCGTTGGGGATGAGGCCCGCGGTGTTGGACAGGTCGCCCTCGAGGTTGACGGCGGCGTCGAACTTGGCGGTCAGGGTCACCTGGAGCTTGGTCTCGCCGTTGCCGTTGTAGCGCGCCTCGGAGGCCTTGCGGCGGCCCTCCTCGGTGAGCTGGATGGTGGCCCAGTTGTGGTCCTTGCCCTCGGCGGTGATGAGGGTGTAGTCGGTGCCGTTCGCCAGGGTCGCCTCGTTCTGCCCGACGATCTTGACGACCGGGGTCAGGGCGTCCTTGTTGATGCGCTTGTCGAGGCGGTCAACGACCTCGTAGCGCTTGATGCGCGCACCGCCGGGGTAGTCCACCTTCGGGATGGAGGTGGTGATGGTGTAGGTGATGTCGCGCCCGGAGCCGGGGGCCGGCTTGTCCGTCACCTGCTTGTCCACACCGGAGAGGGTGTTCTTGGGGTAGACGTGGACGTTGTAGTTCCACTTGGCGGTGTCCTGCGGGTTGGTCATCGGCAGGGTGACGACGAAGTCCTCGGCCGGGATGACCTTGTCGGGGGTGCGCGTCTCACTGACGAGGTAGGCACCGACCTCGGTCTGGGCGTCGGTGAAGGAGGCCAGACCGTTGGCACCGGTGGTGATCTTCTGGACGGTGTTGCTCTTGAGGGCACCGGCCTTGACCACGTCACCCTTGAGGTCCGCGAGGGTCTTCCAGCCGTCGTAGGTCGTCAGGTCCACGTTCAGCTTGGTGATGGTGAACTCGACGTCGGAGACGGGCTTGCACTCGGCCTGGGGGTCCTCGTTACCGGTCCGCTCCTTGACGCCGTTGGTGTCGGTCTGCTCGCACTTGTGGACGGTCAGCGTGGTGGCCGCGTCGGGGTCGATGGTGGAGCCGTTCGGGTCAGCGGGTGCCGCCGCGCCGGTCGGGGCGACGAGCGCGCCGGCGGCGAGCGTCATCGCAGCGGCGAGGCCGAGGCCCCGGCGCGTGTTGAGGGAGTGCATTGCTGTTCTCTCCTGTGTTGTTGGGATGAATGAGGGATAGAAGGGGTGACCCGCGCGCGACGGAGCGGAGTCGTGGGTTCTTCTCGCGATCAGGCTGAGCGCCCGAACGAGGAAGTCTTTCGTTGACGCAGTGCCAGCAGGCCGGCGCCGGTGATGGCCGCGATTCCGACGGCGATGTTCATGCCGATTCCGCGTCCACCGGACAGAGGCAGGGTGCCGATCTGGAGGTCTCGGACGGTGATGGTGTCGTCGGACTTGCTGGCCCCGCTGCGCGAGACCGTCAGGGCCGAGCCGCCGGGAGTGGCGGTGATGAGCTCGATGCCCGTGTCGGTCACCTTGAAGCGGGCCGGCTTGGCCATGAGCTGGTGCCCGGCGGGAGCCTTGGTCTCCACCAGCCAGTACTCGCGGTTGATGGCCAGTCCCGTGGTGGTGAAGGTTCCGGTTCCCTTGCCGCCGGTGAAGGTCACGCCGTCGGTCAGGGGCTTGGCACCCGGGGTGGAGGGGTCCATCGGGTAGATGTCGAAGGCCGCGTCATCCAGGGGGCCCTGGCTGCCGGTCTTGACGATCGACAGGATGCGCTTGCCGGCATTGGGCGAGACGTTGGCGCAGGCCACGTCGTGGTCGGGCCGGGTGTCGGAGTCCTTGCCCGTCTGAGGCACGACCTTGTTGTAGAGGCCGTGGCCGGGAACGAGGCGCCCCTTGTCCGTGGTGCAGGACAGCAGCTCATCGCGGTATCCGGTGACCGACGGGTCGATCTTCACTGTGAAGGTGACGGTGTAGCGGATCGTCAGGCCCGAGTAGAGGGTCTCGTTGTCGGACAGGCGGTAGGAGCCGTCGGCCTGGGCGTTGACCGTCCGGGTCGGTCCCATCTCGCGCTGCACCTTGACCAGGGTCGGGTTGAGCCCGGGGGCGAAGGAGGGCTTGTCGTTGATCGGTCCGGTGGACACGGACAGCGATCCCTCGTTGACCACGCTCACGGTGTAGACGACGTCGAAGGTCGAGCCGTTGCCCGGCTGGGTGGTGACCTCCTTGGAGAACTTCAGCTTGCCGTCGGTGGAGAGGCAACCGTGGTTGTTCCCCTCGCCGTCGGTGTCGCCTTCCATGGCGATGGTGTTGACCAGGCCGGAGGGCTTGCCGTCGGCGCGCTGGTGACCGCACTGGAAGTCGGACTCGTTGTAGCCCGGGGTGTTCTCGCGAACGGTGAAGGTCATCTGCATCGTGAAGGTACGGCTACCACCGTCGGCCCCGGCCCGGGGAGCGGCGGCGAGGCTCTCGCCGGTACCGCCCTTGATGAGGGTGATCGAGCCGTTGAGGGTTCCGTTGGCAGGGTTGATGGCGGGCAGGGTGACGCCCTGGGCGTCGACTCCCTTCTCCAGGACCTTGATCCGGCTCAGGCGGGTGCCGGTGGGCATCTGCGGGGTGTCGGTGAGGTCGGCGGCCACCGGGCTGGCGACCAGCGAGGTGTTGGTGACCGTCACCGTGTAGCTGGAGGTGAAGGTGCCGTCGCCGTTACGGACCACGTCGAGCGGGGTCTTGGAGGCCTTGAACTGGGGGTTGATGGGCAGGGTGCCGCAGGCCGCGGCCTCCTTGGGCTGCCCGTCGCCCTTGGTGGTCACTGAGGCCTTGTTGTAGATGGCCTTGCCCTGACCGACGGCGCCCGGGGTGCAGGTTCCCTGGATGCCGGGCAGTCCGGCGTCGGGACCGGAGACGTTGAGCACCACCGTGTAGGTGTGCTTCTGGCCCGCGGGCAGGGAGATGCCGGTCTTGACGTAGGGCACTCCGGCCTGAGGCGTCTCGGTGCCGGTGATGGCGCCACCGGAGATGCTGACCTTGTGGACGGTGACCCCGGTGGGGACCTGCCAGGCGTCGTTGAGGTCGTAGGTGAGGCCCGCCTTGGCGGAGGGGTTGGTCACCGTGATGGTGTAGGTCTGGTCGAAGGTGGTGCGACCGTTGACCTTCTCGGTGCTCTTGGTGACCTTGCTGAAGGTCTTGTCGATACCGGCGTGCGGGACGACGGAGTTGACGACCTTGATCCGCACGGCTCCCTGCGAGGAGTCGGGCACGGTGAAGGTGACACCGCCGGCGTTGCCGTTGGTCGGGGCCACGGCGGTGGAGGCGAGCTCCCGCTCCTGGTTGCCCGGGTTGGTGACCACCTTGAAGGCGGCCGGGTCCTTCCAGCTGACGCTTCCGCCGGCGGGAGTTCCGGGCTGCTTGAGTCCCCTGGCGTCACGAGCATCCTCGGTGACGGTGCAGGTGGCGCCCACGCGCTGGGCGGGCAGGTTCGCGGCATTGCCCTGGGCGTCCACGGTGATCTTGCCGGTGGAGGAGCCCTTGCCGTCGGGGCCCGGGGTGCAGGTGTAGCTCAGGGAGTAGGAGCCGGCCGTGGCGGCGTCGGAGGCGCCCTCAACGCTCTTGACCGCACTGACGGGGGTCTGCTGGGGCTTCTGGTGCACGACGCAGGTGACGTTCTTGCCCTCGCCCAGCACGAACTTGTTGTCCGCGCTGACGGGCACGTTGCTGCCGTCGTCGTTGGTGCAGACCCAGGGGCCGTTCTGCGAGTACCCATCGGGGCCGTTGCCCGAGGACAGGCCGTAGGTGCCGCCGGCGGTGTAGACCTTGCTGACGGCGGGCGTGCCGCTGGCACCGGTGATGGTCTTCTGCCCGAAGAGCCCATCGGTGGCGGGCTTGGCGGTCAAGGTCCACTGCTCGGGCCTGGCGCTGCCGCCGTCGACGATGTTGACGAGGGTGACGCGCCCACGGCCGACGACGTACTCGTTGTGCCAGACGCACTTGACGGCGACCTCGTCCTGGCGCTCGGCCAGCTGGGTCTCATCGAGGCGGATGGTGCGCTGGTCGAGGTTCACGGAGTCGGACTTGTCCAGGCGGGTGGTTCCGTCACGGCGCAGCAGCGGGGCACTGCCGTTCCCCACCGTGCAGCTGACGTCGCGCAGGAACCAGCCGGTGGTCCACACATCTCCGGTTGTCCGGTCGACGGCGGCCTGCGGGGTGGTGCCCGCCTCCTGCACCGTGGCGGCGTCGTTGGGGGCCAGCAGGGTGTAGTCCTTGGGGTCGACGTCCTCACCGCCCCAGGTGGGGGTCAGGGACTTGGGGGTCCCCCAGTTCTTTGCGCCGAAGGTCCCTTCCGGTGAGACATTGACGTAGTTGAAGGTGGGGATCGTCAACGATCCTTGAACCGATGAGTCCGCCTTGACGTCCTTGGCGAAGGTCACCGGGCGCTCCTGCTCGATCGAGCCGTAGAGGCAGCCGTAGGAGACGGCCCGCTCACGGGTGACGAAGCGCTCCTCCAGCTCGGAGGTCTCTGCCTTCTCCAGGTCAGGTCGGCACTCCTGGTTGTTTCCGTTGTTGACGAATCCCCACAGCTTGAGCTTGTACTTGATGCCGGTGTTGGGGTCCGTCCAGGCGGTGTCGGAGCGGTCGGACTTGATGTCGAGGATGTCGTCGGCGCAGCTGTGTCCGAGTTTGTCGGTGAAGTCCTGGGTCATGACACCGTTGAACCAGGCCAGGGAGCCGTTCTTGTACATGTAGGTGTAGGTGGACCCGTCGTAACGGCCAACCCTCCCGTTCCGGTCATAGGCGTATTGCGTCCTCACCGACTGCTGGTCAGTGCCGTAGTCGCCGATGATGAGCTTGCCGTTCGAGTCGAGCTTCCCGGTGCAGACGTTCGTGGTGTCGAACTCACTCCACGGGAAGTCGGCCTGAATCGTCTGGGCGGTGTTGATGTTGAAGCTGCCGTAGTAGGTGGTGCCCTTCCCCTGGGAGGGGTTGGTCGTGGAGTAGTTGTCGGAGTAGATCGGGCTGTTGACGTGGCGCATCCGCCCCACGAGGAAGACGTTTCCGGCCTTGACGCTCGTGGTGTTGGAGGGCTGGAAACCCAGCGAGGTCTGCACATCACCCGGCTCGCCTTGGTAGTAGGTGGGGCAGGCACCCTCATCCACCTTGCGTCCATAACCGACCGCCGCGTACTGGCCGCTGCTGCCGCGAACATAGTCAGTCCAGTAGTTATTGACCCCCGGCGAGTAGCGAGTGCAGGCACGCGCGTAGGCCCACTCCCACGGGTAAGAGTTGTAGCCGACTCCGTTCACCGTGTCGTACACCCGATCAACCGTGTCAACGGTGCGCACATAGGCGATCTGCACCGAGGTGTCCCCCAGGGGAATGGTGAGGTCACTGGTGGAGGCGTCCGCGGGAGGCGCCGTCCACGGGAGCGACACCATGGTCACCAGGACGATCGCAAGAGAACCGACCACCGCAAAGAATCTGCGCAGTAGTCCTTCACGCCCGCACTGCGGGCGACGTGATGACTGGGACATGCCGATGGATTCCGATCATGAGGGATGGGTGCGCGGGGAGCGCACGACAAATGTGACTGCCGAGGAATGTAGGTCATCCGACCTCTTCCTCAACACCTCAGAATCGGCTCACGGGGCAACAATCGCGCATCATTGCACGCGGCATCCACTTTCCCCTGAAATGACGCGGAACTGAATGGATTTCAGTTGTATCTCATTGATGACGAGGACGTCACGACAATAGAGGAAAGACAACAACAAACCCGCAAGTATCTCAGAACGGAATCATACCCACCGGGCGTTCGCCATCATTCATTTTCCCAAAGCCCTATTCAGTCGGTCGTCACTTTCCTGGACGCAGGAATCCCGTGGTCAGGAGATGACGGGTCGCCTCAACCATCTCCGCGCGCAGCGCGAGAGCGTCGGCCGCATTCAGCTCACTGAGGGCGGCGACCGCGGAGGCGACCTGCCCGACGCTCAGCTCGCCGTCGGCCACCCCGGCCAGGGCGGCCACCGCCGTGGAGGCCTGCAGAGTACGCCCCAGCCCTCCGCCCTGACGCAGCAGGATGACCGTGGGCTCGGCGGCACCCGGAATGAGGTGACGCTCCTCGGTGACATCGGGGGCCAGGAGCGGGCACAGGTCGGCGACGGCGTCGTCGTCGAGGCCGGCAAGCCGCTCGCGCACCTCCAGCACCTCGGCAATATGGGGACCCAGGACCCCCTGTCCGGAGGTGGTCACCTCCTCCAGGAGGCGCCAGGGCTCGCGGGGGCGGCGGGGACGGTGGACGATGAGGTAGCCGAAGCCGACGCCCCGCACGTCGCGGGCCTCGAAGTCGTCGATCCACGCCTCCAGGGCGGCATCGAAGGCCTCCGGGTCGCGCTCGAGGGTCATGCCACCGTCGCGCAGCCACATGGTGGCGTACTCCACCGGGTCCTGGAGCTCGCGCTCAAGGATCCAGGCGTCAAGTTCCTCGGGGAGCCAGGCGGCCACGGCGTCGCACCACGAGCCGGTGCCACGGTGCTCCCAGTTGCCGAGCATGACGGCGGTGGCGCCGGGCTCGAGGTGCTCGCCGAGCCCGGTGACGAGTCCCGGCAGGATGGGGCCGCCGGCGTCGCGGTACTCCATGAGGGGCAGGCCGGCCTCGCGCACCGCCGGCGGAGTGAGGACGAAGGGCGGGTTGGAGGCGATGAGGTCGAAGCGGCGGCCGGCCACCGGCTCCAGGAGGGAGCCGCGCAGGAGCTCCAGGCTGCCGGAGCCCGAAGCCGGGCCGGGCTTGACGTCGGCCTCGGAGGCAGCACCAGGGGCGGAGTCGGAGCCGGTGACGCTCACGCCGGCCAGGGCCGCGTTGAAGGCGGTGAAAGCGAGGGCGCGCGCGGAGATGTCGGTGGCCACCACGTGCTCGGCGTGACGCAGCAGGTAGAGGGTCTGGATGCCGCAGCCGCAGCCCAGGTCCAGAGCGTTACGGACCCGCGTGCGCGGCGTGAGGCCGGCCAGAGTGAGGCCGGCGCCGCCGATGCCCAGGACGTGAACGAATGGCTGAGTGACGTGCTGCCCGATGTGGAGGAAGTACTGGAAGAGCACGCCGAAGCCCTGCGCCCGGTCGCTGCTGCCTCGGCCGATCTGACCCATCTGCAGGAGCGCACGCTGGAGCTGCTGGGCCGCCTGCGCCACTGGCATCGGGCCTTTGATCGCGCCTGCCATCCCGAAAGCCCCCCGGCCAGGCCGGATCCGCAGGAAACCGCGACTTCCGCTGCGTCCAAATCCGAATCAGGTGGACG